>Ga0181520_10001757_pt1 | contig 42891 bp, 33 predicted proteins | sample PEATcosm2014_Bin_29_FD_132451 | JGI IMG/M metagenome (GOLD analysis project Ga0181520, IMG submission 132451) | Peatland microbial communities from MTU Mesocosm Facility, Houghton, MI, USA - PEATcosm2014_Bin02_30_metaG | ecosystem: Environmental > Terrestrial > Soil > Wetlands > Peat | place... | reverse complement strand
GACGTTCTCGCGCGCATGAATCGGCAGGAGTGACAGATGCATCTTTTCAAGACTTCGGAGAAGTATTTCAGGATCGATCCCTGGCTCGTCGTCGAGGAGGGCTTCGACCCTCGGAAGCAGCGCCTCGCCGAGTCCGTATTCTCCCTCGCGAACGAGTTCATGTGCGTCCGTGGCTACTTCGAAGAGGGCTATTCGGGCGATCACCTTCTCGGGAGCTATTTCAGCCAGCTACATGAAATGCTGGAAGTCAAGTATCCCCAGGTCTTCAAGGGATTCGTGTCTGAGGTCGCGGCGATGATCACGGCGGTGGACTGGCTCTATACCCGCATTACGCTCGACGACGAGACCCTCGACCTCGCCGTATCGAAGTTCTCGGACTTCAGGCGCACGCTCGACCTTCGCGAGGCCACCCTGACGAGGGAGTTCGTCTGGACGACGCGCGGCGGAAAGCGGCTCAGGCTGAAGTTCGTCCGCTTCGTCGACCTCCAGACTACGGCTCTCGGCTGTCAGCGCATAGTCCTCGAGCCGCTCGACTTCTCTGGCGAGGTGAAGATCTTCTCCGGTCTGGATTTCGACACGATCTACGAGCTCGCTGCAGGCTGGGACCAGACCCAGGGTACGGGTGCCGGCAAAGCGAAGCTGCCTGAGCCCAACTTCTGGACAGTCGAGCGAAACGAGCGCATCGGTGATATCTACGCCATCCAGGCCTGTACCCAGATGAGCGAATGCCGGCTGTTCTCAAGCTTCCGTGTCGCAGCCGATCAAGCGATCTCGCCGGCGCTAACCCTGCGAGAGAAATTCATCGGGATCGAGGCGCCGCTCAAGGTAAATAAGGGTGCGACGACTACATTTGAGAAAATGGTAGTCAATCATTGGGAGCGCACGAAGGATGTCTGGCTGGTCTGGACCGACGGTCTGTCGCTAGCTCAGAAGCTCGCCGGAGTCACTTTCGACCAGGCGCTTGCCGAGCACCGCCGCTGCTGGGAGCGGTTCTGGGACCGCATGGATATCGAGATCGACGGCGATCCTGAGCTGCAGCAAGGCGTGCGCTACTCGCTGTTCACGATGTACATCAACTATCACGGCGAAAGTGAAAGGCGGAATGTGCTCTGCAAGCTCGGCGGCGAGGTGTACGGAGGAGTCAACTTCTGGGATACGGAGATTTATTGCCACCGTATGTACATGTTCCTGGATCCCAAGATTGCACGTAAATTGCTCATGTATCGGTACCACTACTTGCCTAGAGCGCTCGAGAACGCCGAGAGAGTCGGCTTGGACGGCGCCCGTTATCCCTTCTCGACCATCACCGGTCACGAGGACTCAGGCACATGGCAGCATGTCGATCTGGAGATCCACCAGAACCTGGCCATCTACTACGCCATCTGGCACTACGACCAGGTCTGCAAGGACAAGGATTTCCTCTATCGCGAAGGCATCGAGATGCTGCTCCAGATGTGCCGCTGCATGGCGAGCTGGGGCGGTTGGAGCCCGAAGCGGGGCGACTTCGGCTTCTACGGCGTCATGGGACCGGACGAGTTCCATATGATGGTTAATAACAACTGCTACACGAACTACCTCAGCAAGAAGATGTTCGAGTACACGCTGGACGTCCTTGCGGAGATGCAGCGGGATGCGCCGGATCTATACTGGCAAGCCCTCGCAAAGGTGCGGCTTAAGGCCGAAGAGCCGCGGGAATGGGAGCGGATGGCCGAGAAAATGCGCATCCCCAAGGACGAGGAGAGCGGCATCTACGAACAACACGACGGCTATTTTGACCTTCCCCACGTCGACGTAAAGAACATCCCCATGTCACAGATCCCGATTTACAAGAACTGGGCATATATCAGGATATTCCGCTTCGACATGCTTAAGCAGCCCGACTTCCTCAACTTACCGTACTTCTTCAGCCAGGACTTCACGATGGAAGAAAAACGAAAGAACTACGAATTCTACGAGGCGCGCACCAGCCACGAGTCGTCACTTTCGCCCTCCTTGCATGCGATCCTGGCCGCAGAGCTCGGGAAGTCGCGGGAAGCCTACGACTTCATCGCCTACGCGGCTAGGCTGGACCTGGACAACTATAACAGGAACACGGAGCAGGGCATCCACTCCTCCTCCGCGGCCGGTGTTTGGGCCAGTATGGTCTCGGGCTTCGGCGGACTTCGAACGGACGCGGAGACACTCATTTTGAATCCCTCGATACCCGCCCAGTGGAAATCTTACCGCTTCAAGATCTTCTACGCGGGCTCGCTCTTGTCTGTCGTCGTTGGCCTCGACAGGGCCCAATTCAATATCCTGGAAGGCGACGACCTCTCGCTGAGCATCTATGGCCGAGTTCGCCGAGTTACGAAAGAGGGCATAGAAATCGAGATACCTCGACAGTCGGACTGAACCGTCCCCGGTTTGCATTCTTTCTGCGTCTGTGTACCCTATGAGTACTGCGAGCTATGCTATCCGAGCAGCATCCCCACATGGAGGTCTTCGATGTCCCAAAATACCCTAATGCCGGGAGTCTCAAAAAGCTGTTCACGAGTAGACCATTATCAACAGCTTCGACGCCGTCGCCCTCTCAAAAGAACTTACCGAAGCCGAGCGTACCCACCTTGTCTCTTTCTACCAAGCCCTCGGTCTCAAGCTCTGGAAGCGTGAGGTATATATAATTGTCTACGGGGATCGCTCCAATCGCCGCTTCTCAGTTATAATGGGCTTCGAGGACTTAAAGGGGACTGATCACTTCGGCCTTCTCGACGAATCGTTCCTTGAGCATCGGAAGAGCTTTGGCGACTCCTGGGTCGTGGACCAGCCTAGTAGCCGTGCATAGCCATCGATAGGGCCGGAGCCGCTCTTGAACTTAGAGCCTAAAGTACCGATGGACGCTGGTCTTGGAGATGTCCGTCTCCGCCGCCATGGATCGCACACTCCAATGTGTCGATCCGTCCTGGGGTTTTGTCTTCAAGGTCGCGTTGATCAGCCTGGCGATCGTCTCGTCAGAGATCGACCGCGGCGCACCTGGCCGAGGCTCGTCATACAAGCCAGCGATGCGCCTTTCGACGAATCGCTGGCGCCATTTGCCCACGGTTGGCATAGAGACCCGGAAGCGCAGTGCGACATCCTGATTGTAGGCCCCATCCGCGCATGCGGGTACTATCTTCGCCCGCTGGTTCAGGGCGACTCCCACCGAGCGGGAACGTGCGATGGACTCAAGTTGCTCTCGTTCGTCGGTGGTGATTACCAGTGTGGATTTTGGACGTCCTGACGGCATTGAAGTCTCCTGCTGCCGCCAGGATGATCTATATTACACTTTTATGCAGCATAATTAAGGGACAGGACACTAGCTTCAGCCGGGATTTCACAAATGGCCAGCGATTATAGCCAGCCCCAAGAAATCCCCATCTCCGGTTATGATTTTAACCATATCCAAATCCTCCTTCTATAATCCGCATCGCACAAAATCGTCGGCCATCGGAGACGATTGAGCTATCCCCGAAGGGCTCACCGGCATCGCTGGTTTAGGTCGTAAGGAACATATTTCATGCATCAAAGTCAATCGTAAATTTGGCACCCTTTCGGATTTCGGCATTTATGGTTCCTCTAATCTGTTGCATCAAGGCCTGGATAACCTGTATGCCGAAACCTTCAGTGCTTTGCATAGAAAACGATTCTGGCAACCCTATGCCATTATCTTCGTATTCTAGATGAACTCGCGCGCCGTGCCGCAGGGCTCGTAGCGTAATTTTCGGCTTTGCGATCCCAGCGAAGGCATATTTCAGCGAATCAGTAAGTAACTCATTGACAATTATGCCCAGACGCGACAGCTTTCCGGCATCAAGTGAAATATCCTCGATCTCGGTTTCGATAGTAACGGGAATATCTTTTCCGAATAATTGCGCGGCTTGCGATAAGAGTTCAGGGAAATAGGTCCTTAAGGGTATAGTACCGGTATATTCAGTTCGGTAAAGCTGATCGTATAGCAGGCTCATTGATTCTATTTCACCAATGGCCTCATTCAGAGTCGCGTTCACGTTTGCGTCACCAGAATCTGCCACTCGGATTGCGAGAATGCTCGCCACGACTTGAAGGTTGTTTTTTATCCGATGGTGGACTTCGCGAAGTATGAGTTCCTTTTCGCGAAGCAATTGCCTGATTTCCTGCTCGCTTTCCATCCTTCGCGAAATGTCCCTCATGGCGGCCACGATCACATCCTTGCCGTCGATATTTAAAAGGGAGGTCGTAATTTCTATAGGTAGAGCTGCACCATCCTTTTTCCGAAGGTAGTGAAGCGGAATTAAGCGATTATTAGCTATTTCCGCAATCGTCGTCTTATCGGGATCCATTGAAGTCGACGTGAAGGCAGTTCCGATGATCTCCTCCCTGACGTAGCCGAACATGGCGACGGTCGCCTCGTTGCAGTCGAGTATGGTTCCGCTCTCGCGATCGATGATGCATAGGGCATCCGAAACTGCCTTGAATAGGGCCCGATATTTGTCTTCGCTCGCTACAAGCTTGTCTTCGAGCAGTTTTTGCCTGGTTATGTCCTCTGCGGTGAGGATCAATCCTTCGGAAATATCCGACCTATCGATCGCCTTGCCTGAAAGATAGACGGTTAACAACTGGCCAGCGCCGCGAACGAGCTTTTCAATCATCCGAAACGATCCCTCTCCGCCCGAAAGGCTGTCGCGCATCTTGTTGGCAACCGAAAAGAATGCTACCATCGATGGGAAGAGCAGCGATAGTTCCTTATGCATGAGATCATCGACCGAATAGCCGAAAATATCGGGAATGGCCTTGTTAATCCAGACGAATTTCCCTTCCACAATCTTCGCGATGCCGATGGGAGCGGTATCAAGGATTGTCTGAAGTTCATTCGTGATCGCCGCTATACGTTCTTCGTTCTGTTTGCGGTCGGTGATGTCCCGGCTCGTACCGATCATGCGAGTGGCCTTGCCAGTTGCGTCCCGTTCGACCACCTTACCGTGAGTGCTTATCCACTTCCAAGTTCCATCTTTTAGATGTAGCCGATAGTCAAAGTCGATGTATCCTTTCCGGTTTTCAATGCAATCGTTCATTGCGGAAAGGCTTTGAGCATAATCATCGGGATGGACATATTTATTAAATTCCCCTGGTCTTCCGATTTCCGTGGCATTGAGTCCAACCATTTGATAGTAAGCAGGACTATAGTAGATTTCGTCGGTGCGAAGATTGCAGTCCCAAATTCCCTCATCCGCCGCGTCCATTGCGAGCCTGAATCGTTCTTCGCTTAACCTCAGGGCTTCGGCCGTGTTCTTCAAATTAGTTATATCCACGCCCAGGATCAGGACACGCTCCACCTTTCCTTTCTCATCGAATTGGGGAACGTAGTCGAGCCGGCCCCAAGTCTCTCCCTGTGCGAGGGAGAATTGTCGCTCGTAGGACGTGTTCTGGCCATGCAATGCTTCGGTGAGATACTTCGTCGCGTTTTGGTAGTTCTCGACTCCTGCGATATCCCTAATGGTTTTTCCGAGTATTTGCTCCTTCGTAAGTCCGTAGGATAGCTCGTACATCCGGTTTACGTATTGGTAGCGCAACGAGCTCGCATCGAGGATCGCGACAAAAGCGGGGACGTTGTCTCCGATCGTTTTCAGTTGGGATTCTTTCTCCCGAAGCTTCTTTTCGAGCGCCATGCGCTCGGAAACGTCAATTAAAAACCCCGAAGCTCCGAGTATTTCCCCGTCACTCCCGCGAATGGGATTGAATACCGAATCGAAAGTCATTCCAAAGTCTGCGTATTCCTCGACAATCCTGGTCGATGTACCCGATAGCGCGCTCCGATAGTGCGCAAGCGACCTTTCAAGAAATTTGTCCTGCGGAAGGTCGTCCAGGATACAATCCCCGATCCGCATATCCAAGCCGAATTTGCCCGCCTTCAGGTCGTGGTAGGATTTGCTGAAATAGAGGCATCTGAATTCTTTATCGATTCCGACCATCAGCACATCATTCTGGCTTTCCAAGGTCGATTTCAGAATTGCCTGGGATTTGGCATATTGCCGCTCTTTTTCGATCTTTTCGCCGATGTCATACACGATCGCCATAAAGGCCGGCTTCCCCTGCCACAGGATCGACATCGCGTTTACCTCGACCGGAAGAACCATTCCGTCTTTCCGCTGCCTCTTTGCCATAAATGTGTAGGGCCCGGATCCCAAAATACCTTCGACTCGTCCATTGAGGATCCTCGGGTCGGCGAGGTCCGGGTCGAGCTGGCGGAGGGATAAAGCGAGGAGATCATCCTTCGAATAATCGAACATTTGGACGGCTTTTTTGTTAGCGTCCAGAATCCTGAGGTCCCTGTTGTAGATGAGTATGCCGGCCCCCGCTTCTTCGAAAAGCATGCGATATCGTTCCTCACTTTCCCGAAGGCTATTTTCGTTTCGCTTGCTTTCGGAGATATCCCTTATGCTGCTGATGACGCAGTCTTCCCCATTAATTTCAATGAGCTCTGCGTTGGTCGAGGTCGTGATGATTGTGCCGTCCTTGCGCCGAAAGTCTATCTCTGCAGAAATTTCGCCCCCATCCTCACGGAGTCTTGTCGCCAGTTTTTCCCGTTCCTCCTGGTGTAGCCAAATGGCCAAGTCTCCCGAGAAACACGAGCGCCCAAGGGCTTCTTCCCGCGAGAAGCCGAATAGGCGACTGAAACTCCGGTTTACGTCTTTGTAGACGCCATCGGACACGCGAGTGATGCAGATGGCGTCGGGGCTCAGGCGAAAGTATTTTCCCAGCATGGCTTTATGCAGCGCAAGATCATCGTAGGCATTCTGGAGCTTCGCGAGGCTCTTTCGCAGCTCCTCGTTGGCCGACTCTATTTCCATGCTGTCGAGATCGAGCTGTTTTTTAGCCCGAAACAGCTTGAATGCCATCTTTATCGAGGCATCGAGAACGGTGAAGACCGAGGATTTCACGACGTAGCCATAGTTGGTTATTTCCTCGGTCTTCTCGACTATTTCAGGTTCCGTATGGGATGACAGAAATACGATCGGAATGTCATGGTTTCTCAGGATGTCTTGGGCTGCCTTTGTCCCGTCGATGCCGGGCCCGAGATTGATGTCCATGAGGATCAGGTCGACGGCGGCAGGATCCTCGTTGACGATGTCGACAGCCGATTCTCCTGTCGATGAATGGAATACTTTGTACCCTGCCTGCTCGAGTTTTCGTTTTTCGGCGAGAGCGATAAGAGCTTCATCTTCGACAAGAAGAATTGTCTTAGTAGACGTACTCATGATACCTCCGATCTGCCGTCAGCCGTCGCGGTGAGCCTTTATCCGAAGGCTTCGGCCGCGGAGCCGTCGGACAGCGTCGTTTCGCCGGCCTCAACGGAATTCCGATACTCCTCGGCTTCCAATACCCGGTCTATGTCCGGCACAATCATGAATCCGTCGTCCCGCCTCCCGACTCCTCGGATATTGACGATTCCCTTCATGAAAGCGTCCATCCCGGGGAGCGGGGTGATGTGAATGTATTCGAGGACCTCGTGGATTTTTTCGATGCTGACGGCATACTTTTCGCCATCGAGGGAGAAACTGAGATATTGAAGATTCGACGACTGCTCCATAACAACCTCCATGCTTTACCATTCTAGGATTATTCGAATTCGCCGTCCGCGAAAGCGGGATTCTCCAATGCCTTTAGCGTCGCGACTGCCGTCGACGAGCGATCTTTATTTGTTGAAGACTTTCCTCGAATTTTCCGCTTGCGTTAGCTTTCGAGTCCGTGCGATCGCCGTCGGGGGCCTGTGCGCTTTCATCGGATATTTTGAAAAAACCTATGGTGGTCGATAGATTCGCTGCTTGGCCGGACAGCTCTTCCGCCGTCGCCGCCAATTCTTCCGAACTGGATGCGTTCCGCTGCACCACCATGTCCATCTGCGTGATGCCCTTCGCAATCTGCTCGGCACCGCTCGATTGCTCATCGCTCGCCGCGGCAATCTCCTGGATGAGATTGGCCGTCTTCTTAATGTCCGGCACCAGCTCCTCGAGGCGAATTCCGGCTTCTCCCGCCACTTTAACGCTCCTCGCCGACAGCTCGTTGATTTCAGCGGCTGCCGTCGCCGACCGCTCCGCCAGCTTGCGCACCTCAGACGCGACCACCGCGAAGCCCTTTCCAGCCTCGCCGGCTCGCGCCGCCTCTATGGCCGCATTCAGGGCCAGGAGGTTCGTCTGCCTCGCGATCTCTTCGATGATTCCGATCTTCGAGGCGATCTGCTTCATGCTCGCGGCGGTATCGCTCACCGAACGTCCCGATTCCTCCGCGCTCTCCCTCACCCTTCTCGCGAGGCTGTCCGCCTGCTTGGTGTTGTCCGCGTTCTGCCGAATCGTCGAGGCGAGCTCCTCGATCGAGGCCGACAGCTCTTCGATGCTCGCTGCCTGCTCGCTCGCTCCCTGGGACAGCCCTTGGGCCATCTCGGATAGCTGCTCCGACCCGCTTGAAACTTGCCCTGCCGAAGTCTGTATGTCTTGGGCAACGCTCGTCTGCTTCTCTTTCAAGTTGAGGATTGCCCTACCGAGTGCCCCCAGTTCGTCGCGCCGCGCCACTCCCTGGTCAGCAGCGGCTTTATCGATGTCCGCAAACACCAAGTCGCCGACGGACATGCGCTCCATCACTTTCACGGCTAGATTTATCGGGCTTACGATATATCCGGCGAGGAGTATGGCCACGACAACCGCAAGGACAATCGACACGATGGCCAGTATTAGCAACAGGCCCAGCAGGGACTTCGCGGTCTCCCGGATCTCGCTTGTCGGAGCGTTCAGCCCGAGCACCCAGCCGGGCGTGTTGGGGACATGGGCGGAGAACAACGCAATCTCCAGGCCGGTCGGGTCAATGAAAGTCCCGTGCAAAGCTTCTTCGCCCAGAGCTTTCTTCGCGATGGCGTCCGCCCCGCGGAAACCATTCTTGTCCAAATCGGTGGCGTTCATAGCCATGATATACTTGGCGTTCGGATGGGCGATCATAAGACCGGTGCTGTCTACGATCCAGCCAAAGCCCGTCTTGCCCACTTTGATGTTGCTCGCGATCGACGACAGCGTGTCGAGCTTGAATTGGAAAGCCAAGAGGCCGCGTGTTGCTCCGTCAATTCCTTTGACCGCGACAGCATCGACTACGACGGGTATGTTGAGGTTCCTCGAAACCACCGCTCTTCCTACGAAGCTATCGGCGCCTTTATTTATGATCGCGTCATAGTAATCGCGGTCGCCCGCGCTTGCCGAAGGTCCCTGTGCCGTAAAGGCATCGCCGCCGCGCCAAACGAAGACGGGGCTGACAATTTCGGGAGAGGTCTTGCCCTCGAGGCCAGTCAACGCGCTTGCGACCGCCTTCCTATCGCCCAGTCTCATGACATCGCTCTGCGCGATTATCTTCTCCTGCCAGGCCAGCTTGGCCATCAGTTCGCCGAGCTGTGAGGCTCGCGCGCTCGCGATCTCTTGATAATCCCCCGACGCCATTGCGTTGACGGCGTCGTTCACTCTCAAGCTGGTTATCAGGGTGAGGCCGCCGATGATGACGGCCACGAATAGCGCGAATAACAGCGCAATTCTCGTCCTTAGCGACCTTCGCTTTGCCATGTTCAACTCCTCCCTACTTGTATGATGCCGGCTGTCGGTGCGGCGCTACTTTGCCGGATACCGGTCACCGGCTCAGAACGCGTCTACTTCAGCTAGAATTCCCCGAATTCGGAGCCATCGACCGGACCAGCGATCGCCATGCTCTTCGGCGTTTCGGGGGGGCTGGTCCGCCTGCCCGACGGCCTCGAGGCTTTGTCGGCCTCGAGGATGAAGAAGCCGATGCTCGCCACAAGATTCCTGGCCTGGTCGGCCAAGTCGCGAGAAGTGGCAGCCAGCTCGTCAGAGCTCGATGCGTTTCTCTGCACCACCCCGTCCATCTGCGTGACGCCCGTGGCGATCTGGTCGGTCCCGTTAGACTGCTCAGCCGAGGCGGCGGTGATCTCCTGAATCAGCTCGGCGGTTCGCTTGACGTCGGGTACGAGTTCCGCGATTTTGCGCCCCGCGAGGGATGCCGCCTCGGTGCTGCGCAGCGAGAGCTCGTTGATCTCGCCGGCCGCCTTCTGCGAGCGCTCGGCGAGCTTGCGGACCTCGCTCGCCACGACCGCGAAGCCCTTGCCCGCATCGCCTGCTCGGGCGGCTTCGATGGCCGCGTTGAGGGCCAGGAGATTGGTCTGCCTTGCTATCTCCTCGATAATGGATATCCTCGAGGCTATGTCCGACATGACGCCCACCATCTGGTTGACCGAGTCGCCCGACTCCGCGGCGCTGGCGGCCACTCGTCTCGAGAGGGCGTCAGCCTGGCTCGTGTTGTCGGCGTTCTGCCTGACTGTTGCCGCGAGTTGCTCGAGGGAGGCGGGATTGGCCGCTATCGTCTGAACGACCGTCCTGGCTATTCGCAGATAATTTGCGGCCAGCGATGTCTTCAAGGTCCGAGCGGTCTCGGCTATTCGATCTATCCTCTGCGAGAACTCCGACAGCTTCGCATCGGTCGTCGATTTCATGAGTTCGTCGAGAATTTCGGCCTGGAGCGCGTAGGCTATCGCGCCGAGGGCAAAGATAGTCGCGGACAGGAGCAGGACCATCGGTAGCACTATTTTGGCGCGGATGCTGAATCGCATATTTCCCTCCTAGGAATACTGCACTTCTGCCTCTCAAGTTCTTCGAGCTTGGCGCCCGGCGATTTCCCGCTAGCGTGATCCGCCGAGTACCGCAAGTACGGCTCGGACCAGCCGCTCCCGATCGACGGGTTTAGTCAGGTAGGCCACGACATCGGAGGTGAGGCGCATGACGAAATCCGGGGGTGGAAGACTACCCGTAACGATGATGAAAGGCGGTCGGCAGGTCAGTTCAGCAGCCTTTCCCAGGATCTCGTATCCTGATAGGCCAGGCATATTAAGGTCCAGCAGCACGAGACTGAATGCCTCGAGGCCGAGCATGGTCGGCACGGCAGTGCTGTCGGAAATTGTGCGGAGATTTGTGACGCTGGCGGTGCGCAGAGTGGTCGCAAGGGCTAGTAGAGACTCCTCATCATCATCGACGACAAGTATCGGGAGCGATGGAAAGATCTTCTGAAGTGCTGCCATGCTTCCCTTAATGCAATAAGCATGCCCAGAGTCTGTCGCTCCTAATTTATTTCCGTATAATACGATCCTGCTTGCGGTTGCTTCCGAATCCTTGGGACAAAATGGGAGACTCGGAATTGGCGGTAACGGCTATCGCTATTAACTGAAAGGAAATTCTGCGGCGTTCGTCCCGAGTTGACGTGCAAATTGTCCTAGGGGTTTCGATTGAGCTTCTTGCTCAGCGCCGAGCGGCTTGGTCCCACCATCCTTACAGCCGCTTCTTGTCTACCTTCGGATGGCTTAAGCGACTCCGCGTGTGACCCAGGAGAGAATCGGAGATGACTGCCGCTATCTCCTTGCCTCAGCAAGGAAGATCCTAACCAATTCTCCATCGAATGCGGTCCAACTTTGAGACTCGATTTGCGATAAAGCCTGCTCGATTGTGAGGCCTTTTCGATACGGGCGATCGCTCGTCATCGCGTCGAAGACGTCCGTGATGGCGATTATTCGAGCGTGGAGAGGGATCTCCTCCCCCGAAATCCCGTGTGGATAGCCATTGCCGTCCCAGCGCTCATGGTGATGCAAGATCGCTAAGCGGATACTCTTGTATCCGGGGACGTTCTCGACAATCATCGCCCCCCGCTCAGGATGTTGCTTCATGATATTCATTTCATCTTCGCTCAGTCGCGAGGGCTTGTCGATGATCGACTCTGGGATCGCGATCTTTCCGACATCATGGAGCAGGGCGGACACTCGCAGATTCGCCAGCTCGCTATCCCCCATAAAAAGCTTCTCCCCGATCACGTTCACAAGCCCGGCCACTCGTTCTGAGTGGCCGTTAGTCCAAGATGATTTCGCGTCTACCGCTTTTGAGAGGGAGGTCATGATCGAGGTCCAGTTGTCATCCCTTTCGATGCTCATTTCTACATACTTTGCAGAGCTGATCACACCGCCTGCGAGCGGCCTGAGATTTTCCAGAGACGGGCCGCTCTTGCTTCGAACGAGCACTAGCGACCCTATGTATTGCCCTTCGTTCTCGACGGGCATGTTTATGAAAGTTCGGCTGGACTCGGATGCACTGCCGAAATGCCTATTCGCCCAGGAAACGGCCTGCTCGTCCAGATCATCGAAGGGTATTTCAAAGGCATCGAGGAAGCGGATTAGCAATCTCTCCGGGACAAGGTCATCCAAGATTATACCGCCTACACTGATCGTTTTGTCATAGCCATCAGCCATTTGGGAAGAGACGACGGAGAAGCCCCCGCCATCGGGGTCCCTTCGAACCAGCATCACCGCATCTGCATTCGCGTGCCTGATGACGACCAACAGGAGTTTCTTGATGGTCGCAAGGCTCGGTTCATCGGATAGAGTGATCATCCTCATTTCGTTCAACGACCGATGGATATCCCGATCGATCTGGATCAAATCTCTTTCGTTCTCTAGTCCCGCTCGCATTTCCTGCATCGATCTCGCTAAGTGTCCAAATTCGTCCGAACGATCGGACACTTCTTTCGGGATGCTTTGCGTATCGCCCCTCGTCCACTCGTCGAGGATGAGAATAGGCTTTGTCAGGAACTTCGCTCCGAAATGAGCGAAAAGGATAATCGTTGCGCTGCCCAAGATGAGCGTCGCCAGCGGGAGCTTCACCCTGTTGCCCCAGAAATCCCAGATATCCATTTCGAGCGCCTTGCCCACAAGCAACAGTACGACGATCGAGACAGCGATGAAGAGAATAAGGAATACCGTCATCTGCCCGATTAGATGTGATGAGTAGTTCTTCTTCATGTCCGCCCCCGATGGATGATCCTAGCGTAACCTGAGCCTATGTTGTAGAAACCGGGCATCGTATCAAGGCGATTATTCGCTGCTGACATTTCAGGAGACCCCATCTAATGCTACTCCTTCATGCAAAATGTCCTAGGGGTTGCGATTGAGTCTCTTGCTCAGCGCCGAGCGGCTGAGGCCCACCATCCTCGCAGCCGCGTCTTGGTTCCCCTCGGATCGGCGAAGCGCCTCGTCGATAAGCAAACCGGCGGTCTGCTTGAGAGTAGGCAGCGTTTCCATGGATTCGAAGGGATTCTCGCCTCCTTCGGTCTCATTCGCACCCTCATCGTCCTCTCGGGCCGGACGGCCCATGGCCTTCCTGAAGCTTTCCAAAGATAGGGTGCGGGACTTATGGCGCACCACGGCGTCGAATATCATCCCCTCCAACTCGCGGATGTTCCCCGGGAAGCTGTAGCTTCTGAGGAGCGCCAGGAGCTCCTTGGGAACCGCTGGACGCTTCCTATCGAGTGTCCGGCAGGCTTTGTCGAAGAAGTGATCCGCCAGTACTGGCAAGTCGTCCATTCGTTCGCGCAAGGGCGGGACGCGGATGGTATGGGATTGCAGCCGATACAGAACGTCCTTACGGAACGCACCATGACCGGCGCCTTTGGACAGGTCGGCATTGCTGGCGAATATGAACCGGGCTCTAGTCGACCGCGGAGCGTCGCTTCCCAAGACGTAATACTCCCGTTCCTGGAGCAATCGTAGGATCTTGATCTGGGAATTTGCGGCCAAGTCGCCTATCTCGTCCAGGAAGAGTGTACCATCCTCCGCCTTGGCCACGACCCCTTCCCGAGATGAATCCGCGCCGGTGTAGGCCCCCTTCACATGACCGAATAGCGTATCGGCGAAAAGCGTATCATCGAGGCCCGCGATGTTGACCGTAACGAAACTGCCCTTTCGCCCGCTGAGCGCGTGGATCGCTCGCGCCACGAGCTCTTTACCGACCCCCGTCTCTCCGGTGATGAGCACCGGGAGCGCGGTCGGGGCTATCGCTTCCACATAACTGAAAATCTGAAGCATTTGCCGATCTGTGGTTACGATATCCTCAAAGGCTTTGGGATACTCGATCCTAGTCGACAGGAGGCTGCGCTTCAGCGACGTCATCTCTCGGGCGGTTTCCCATCGCTCGATCGCGTGCCCCAGGGAGGTGAGGAGTCTCGTTCGGTCCACGGGCTTGGTAAGATAGTCGAAGGCGCCGGCTCGCATGCAGCGCACCGCGGTCTCGATGTCGCTGGTCGCCGTGACCACGATCACCGGCGTCTCCGGCCGCTCCTCCAAGAGGAGCCTGAGCAGCTCTTCTCCGGGCATGCCTGGCATGGCGAGGTCGAGGAAGACCGCGGCGTAGGATTTCGAGGTCGCCAGTTCAAGGGCTTCCCGTCCAGCCCCGCACTCTTCAACATTCGAGATGCCGTCCATGAGGAGCGCCGCCCTCACGGAACGCCTGGTGAGCTCCTCATCGTCTACCACAAGTACAGGACTGGCGGGGTCCGGGCGACTCATGATTTCCTCTTCGTTTCGGGGAGAAGAACTGTTACCGTCGTACCCGAGCCAACTTCCGAGGCGAAATGCATTGTACCGCCGTGGTTGCGAATGATGCGCGACGTCACGGCCAGGCCGAGCCCCGAACCGCCGCGTTCCCGCCTTGTCGTGAAGAAGGGGTCCGTCATATGCCGGAGGTTCTCGGCAGGAATGCCGATGCCCTCGTCCTTCACGACGAGGGCGACGTATCCGTCGGCATCGGTTCGCGTTTCCACGCTGACCATTTTCTCAGGGGAATCGAGCGCATGGCAGGCATTGTTGACGAGGTTGATCACGACTTGCTCCAATTGATAGTAATTCCCTTGAACGCGGGGCAACTCGGGGTCTCCGATGAACGAGAAGCGATGAGTCGAATTGCGCACGAAATCCCCGATGATCTTGATCGCGGACCTAACCGTCGCATTTAGGTCCACGGTTTGATCCAAGGCGCCTTCATCGCCTCGGACGAAGTCCCGTAGATCGATCAGCAGCTTCTCGATCCTCCGTGAACCGTCTACCACCCCATGCAAGAGCTCCTCCACCATGCCTGCCGCCGTGTTATACGGTATGCCCTGGAAATTCAAGTCGGTACGGGTGTCGGCTATGGAGTCCAGCGCCGTTTTAATGTCCGTCCATAATGCGATGAGGTTTTGCGAGTTAAGGCGGATGTAGTTGTTCGGGTTATTGATCTCGTGGCCGATCTCCGACATCAGCGTACCTAGGGTGGCCAGACGCGAAGCTTGGAAAAGCTCTTGGTCGTGCTCCCGTTCACGGGCTTGGGCTTCTATGCGTTCGGTGATGTCTCGGGAAGCGACCTGAATTTCGAGTGTTCCTGTCGTCTCATCGCGGACTGCGTGGCTGATGCTCTCGAACCAGACGAAGGCTCCATCATTTCGGCGTATTCGATAGCGGATCGTCCGCGTAGACTGGGTTTCGAGCAATTCCTCCAGGATCGCTCGGACGGCTGCCAAATCCTCTGGGTGAATTAAGTCGAAAGCGGAAGATCCTTTGAGTTGCTCCGGCAAAAAACCTAGCAGCGGAATACAAGCCGGAGACGCGTAGAGATAGACGCCCTGAGCATCATGACGAGAAATCATGTCCGTCGAATTCTCCGCCAGCAAACGGAATTGCGACTCGCTATCGCGCAACGCCGTCTCGGCTGCCTTGGTCTCAGTGAGATCTACAGTCAAGACGACGAACATGCGCAAATGTTCGGAACTATCCAAGACCGGATACATCATGCCCCTAATCCAACGGCAATTGCCCCTCCCTCCCGCGTATGGCTCGCGCGAGATGTCTAGTTTCATTTCCGGAATGGCAACGGCTTTCCCGCTCCATATCTGTTCAAGGAGACCAGGCAGGAAGCCAGTGGCTTTGAGTTCTAGGCTTTCCAGGAGGTTGCTCCCTATCGCCAACTCCTTCGGAAGCCCCCAAAAACGTGCCCATGTATTATTGACCATAAGGCACGTCCCATCCTCTTTATACAGCCCATAGGCAAATGGAGATTGATCGACCAGATCGGACAATCGTTGTTCGCTATGAATCAGTTTCGTCTCGGCTTTTTTTCGTGCGGTAATGTCTTGGAGCTCAAGCACAAAGTGAATCGGTTGACCATCAGCGTCTCGGATAGCCGTCGCGTTGACAAGGCACCATAGCTCCTGACCGTCTCGGCCTACAAGACGAGCCTCTAGTACGTCGGATATCCGTATCCCGGCCCCAATATCTGCAACTCGACCTGCGGTTGATCCCGAGTCTTCAACGTGGCCGTACAGCTGCCAAGGCTTGCCTACGAGATCATCGGTGCCGAAGCCAATGAGCCTGCAGAGCGCATCGTTAGCCTCCATGATGAGGCTATCCAGACCGACCAAGGCTTTAGGCATCCCGGATTCCCTAAAGGCGATTCGAAAGCGCGATTCGCTCACCTCAAGGAGGCTGACCTTGTTCCTGAGCTCTGCGGTGGCTGCGGCAATCCGGCGCCTGAGAACCAAAATGGCGGATCCGAGTGCGGCTAGCAGCACAAGGAGCGAGGCCAGCACGATGCCGGCGAGCCTCAGGTTTACACGCGACGCGAGGGGCGCTCCAAGCCATTTATTGTCGATAGCCGCACGCGTCATCCCCGGCATGTTCGAGAACCCTTGGTTTACCAGGGCGAGCAGATCAGGCCGACCCTTGTGTACGGCTCGATGAAAGGCTCCCTGGTACAAGGTGAAGGCGAGGCGAAAATCTCGGTCGGCGCCTTTCTTGTATAGATAATACAGGGCCGGTGGCCCGTCTACGCAGAATATGCGCACGTCCAGAGATACCGCTGCGTCGACGACGTCTCTATAATCGTCGAATGTTGAAATAAGGGTTACGCCCTTCACCCTAAGCTCGTCGATGGCAACGTCGCCCCTCTTTGCCGCTACACGGAAGCTCCTGAGGTCCTCGGGGGATGCTATTCCCGAGATGGATCGGTGTACAAAGACCGGTACGTCTATCACGGCATAGGCAGCCGTAAAATCCCACTTCGCTCTGCGCTCTGCATTCTCGAAGACCGTATCAAGCACGTCGGTCTCTCCGGCATCAAATGCTTTGATCGCCTCCGCCCAAGGCAGGGGACGAAGGTCGACGGTCACACCGGTGACCGTCGACCAAGCGGCCCAGAGGTCGGGCACAATGCCATGTATGCGGCCTTCATCATCTTTGAATGAGTAGGGCGGATAATCCTCGTCGAATGCGACTACAATTCGGTTAGGAGGCGGAGATGCCAAAGTCTGTCCCTGCATCCGCAAGGAGCTTAGTGCCAGAAAAATGGATACGAGGGCGGAAAGCCGGGACGCAGCTATCTGCGCCACGACTGATGGCATCCGAGGTTTCCTATTTGGCATGTAATCCATCCAGGATTCCGATCTATTCGTTCTACCCCGGTTAATTTTAATAGCACATTGCTGAATATTCAATGCCAATAAGTCAGCAATTTGTGTGACAAGCTCCCGTTACAACGTCTTGAAGAAAGATTCCGAGCAGGCGTTGTCCCAGCAGTTGCTCTTGTGGCTCATGCTTCTGATCAGCATCGGCAGAGCGCCCCGAGATGCCTCTCGAAAGGCCGAACCTGATCGCCTTTTTCGTATCCGAGCTGCTCAGTCAACTCGGCTTGCATGGCTCGCTTGATCACGGCCTTGGTCAACTGCTTGAGGATCCCATCAGGACCAGTGATATCGTCAGACCCCTTGTAATCTTTCAGGAGCTCGTCCAGGATTTCCTTGGTAATGGCCATATGCTCTCCTTGGAGAAATATAACCATTTACACAAAATCTGTTACATGCCCTGGCCTTGAGCCGGCTTTTATTTATCGAACTCAATAATTATTTTTGTCCCATTCCCTCGCTCAATTCGTATAGACCCTTCTATCTGTTGAATAAGCATTCCAACAAGCGTAAGACCGAAACCGGTTGATTTTTGAAAATCAATCCCTTCTGGGATACCATTACCATTGTCTTGGATTGTCAGAAAAACACCGTTATTCTTCTCAGAAGCAACAAGGCTTATAATACCACTATTCCTACCGATGAAAGCATACTTCATAATATTTGTTATGAGTTCATTTATGATTATTCCAAGTGGCTGCAATTTCTGTATACCTAAAATAAGCTTATCAATCTTTGATTCTATTTTTACAATACCGCTATTGGGGAAATTCCCTATTATTTGTTCAACCAGCGGCAGCAAATATTCTTTCAAACTAATTTCCGCAAAAGTCGAAGATTGATATAATTTATCGTATAAAATCATCATACTTTGAATTCGACTCCATGCGTCATTCAGTGCTTTTTTTGCTTGGGGGTCAGCTAGAGTTGAAGCCTGAATAGCAAGAAGACTACTGATTGTATTCATATTATTCTTCATCCTATGGTGAACTTCTTTTAAAATGAGTTCTTTTTCTTTTAATAGATTCTCAATTTTTTCTTCCGTATTTTTAATCTTAGTTATGTCTCTTGATATTCCAAAAGTGCCGACAATGCCCCCATCTTTCCCTTTTATTGGCAATTTTATGGTATAAGCCCACGTATCCGACTTGTTCGGCCATGTCTCCTTTTCTTCCGTCATTAAGATTTCCCCAGTTCTCATCAATTCTTGTTCATCTTCATAGGCTTGTTGTGCGTGTTCCTTCGTGAAAAAATCAAAATCGGTTTTCCCAAGTAATTCTGATTGATCAGAAATCCCGAATTTTCCGAGTTGGGATTTACTGGTTCTTAAAAACCTACACTCCTTGTCCTTGAAATAGATAATATCAGGCGTGGTATCCATTAAGATCTGAAGCAAGTACTGCTCTTGAACAAGTTCTTGTTCAGCATGCTTTCGATCAGTTATATCTTTTGAAATACCGAAGGTTCCAATAATATTTCCTTCATTATCATGTAGAGGCATTTTTTCAGTAATAACCCACGTATCGGGTTGGCCCTCCCAGGTTTCCTTTTCTTCCTTTCTCAAAGATCTCCCTGTCTCGATTATCATCTTTTCATCTTCGTATGCCTGCTTCGCATGTTCTTCCGAGAAATAATCAAAATCAGTTTTTCCTATCATCTCAACAGGATCACTCAGTCCAAAAAGTTTAGCCTGTGCCATGCTTGCCTTTATGAATTTGTTTTCATTGTCTTTAAAGTAAATACGGTCAGAACTAGTACTTAAAAGGGCCTGCAATAAATATTGATCATGAGCTAATTCTTCTAGTGCTTGTTCACGTTCAGTTATATCTGAAAAGGCAATCAAAATTCCATTAACATTACCTTCAGAATCATGAAGAGGTACTTTATTAGTGTCATGCCATGTTTCTCTCTTATTAGCATCAAAAGCTTGCTCAATAATATGATATTTAGGAACATTGCTTTCCATCACTTCAAAATCATCTCTCAGGAATTGTTCTGTCTCTTCCTTTTTCCATGGTAAATCCCAATCCGTTTTACCTATTAATGACTGCATGTCAGGTAATCCCACAATCTTTAAGAAATTTTTATTACAACCAAGGAATTCCGATTTTTTGTTTTTCCAACAGATAAATTGCGGAATAGAATCTAGTATCGTCTGTAACATCTCATTTGATGCTGAAAGTATTTTATCTTTTTCTTGTAAGGTCTTTTGCAGCTTATATTCCTCTGTGACATCTCTGAAAACCAAGACAACACCAGTTATTTCACCACTACTGTTTATTATAGGTGACCCTGAATCAGCAATCTGATATTCAGCTTCATTTTTAGAGATAAGAACAGTATGGTTTGCCAATCCTACGATTCGCCCATTGTGAAGAACTTTTTCAACTGGGTTATCTACGGCCAATCTTGAATCGGCATTTATTATTTTAAAAATTGCATCAATAGGGAGACCATCTGCTTCATTAATTGTCCATCCAGTAAGTTTTTCGGCAACCGGATTCATTCGAGTAATATTACACATAATATCTGTCACAATGACAGCGTCTCCAATTGAGTTTAGCGTTGTGCTTAAATGCTCCTTTTCATCTGCAAGTTTCTTATTCGCCTCAAATAGTTTGAATGCCATTTTTATCGAGGCATCTAGTACCGTTATACTTGAGTTTTTAAGTATATACCCATATGAAGTTATTTTTTCCGTTTTTTCTACAACTTGAGGTTCTATATGGCTCGATAAGAACACTACTGGTAAGTCTCGCTTCTCTAGTATGATTTGGGCCGTTTGAGAACCATCTATTCCCTTTCCCAAATCAATGTCCATTAAGATAAGATCAAGATTTAATATTTGTCGAGAAATATCTATAGCATCTTCACCTGAAAGAACCGTGATGACGTCGTATCCATATTTCTCAAGCGCTTTTTTCTCGCTCAGGGCAATAACTGCTTCATCTTCAACAAGGAGGATTGTCTTATTATTAATCTCACTCATAGTTTCCCTCCCCCTATAAGATATGTCGAGTATAGACCCATTTATTTCCATTGCATAGTTTTACTTAATAATTTACCTCTAAGGGTTAGAAACTTTCTAACTGATTCTTTCGTCTAGGATACTTAATGAAATGTCAGTCGAAACCTTTGTGCCGTCGAGATGGTATATCTTCCTGACACTCACAGACAGGCGTCATAAAGTCTTATTGACAATTTCCTGACACCACAGTACCCTTATGAGGTTACAACACATGGCAAAAATAGGATACGCTGGGGTTTCAACCTCTCAGCAGACTACGGCCAGGCAGGACGATGCCTTGGCTGAGCTTGGCGTTAACACGCTCTTTGTTGAAAAGATCGGTGCTAAGAACGCCAATCGGCCTGAGTTAAAAAAGATGCTCGAATACGTCCGGGAGGGAGACATAATCGTTGTTTCAGATATTTCAAGGCTTGCAAGGTCTACACGTGATCTTCTGAGCATCATCGACACTTTGAACCAGAAGCATGTAGGGTTCGTGTCATTGAAGGAGAATATAGATACAACTTCTCCACAAGGCAGGTTCGTTCTGACGATTTTTGGAGCCTTAGCAGAGCTGGAACGGGACAATATCCTATCTCGTCACAGGGAAGGTATTGATGCTGCTAAAGCTCGAGGGAAAAAGTTTGGTAGACCCGTTATGGAATTTCCAAAGAACTGGGAGAAAGTCTATAAGCAGTGGAAGGCCCGCAAGATTAACCCGACAGATGCTGCCAAAGAACTAGGGCTAAAGAGGCCCACTTTTTATCTGATGATAAAGAGATGGGAGGTAAAGTCTCCAGTAGCATAAGATAGAAAACGGCTATCAATCTTCAATATGGAGTGTATACGGGCCTAGTGGGAATGGGTCAATATTGAGGCTACAATTGATTGTTCCGTTTGGAGGTGATACATGGGCATTAAAGATGAAGAAAACAAAGTTCTGGACAAGATTATTGAAACCCGAAGGACAGTAAGAGCATTTACAAAGGAAATCCCTACAAAGGCAATGATTGAGGCAATTGTCCATGCTGGCCTATGGGCTCCATATGCAAAAATGGCAATCACCAGGGTAAAGGATTTCCGTCGTTTCTTTATAATCCGGAATGGGAATCCTATACTGAATAGAATTAGCGACCTCATACGGCAACAAGCCACAGTTACGTTGGAACATTTAGAAAAGACATTCAATAAAGATCCTTCGTTTAGGGAGAAAGGGGAAAATTATTTCAACATTGTTAAGGGCTTAACGGTGAAGGGCTATCCCGACCTTCCGAACTACCCATGTTTGATAATAATTGCTGAACAAAGGGGAATACCCCAGGCTGAAAATCAAAGCCTCGCTCATGTAGTCCAGAATATGTGGCTCAAGGCATCAGCACTTGGTCTAGGACTTAGGCTCATGTCAGTGATTGAGATATTGACAGAAAACAAAGAATTCTCAGAGCTTCTTGGATTGAATTTCGGTGAATATGCGTTCACTGGCTGTATACTAGGATTTGCTAGTATCGAGCCTGAAGCGGCAGAACGCCCCTTCGAGGAAGACGTTATTGCCTGGCTCTAATTGATCTGTTTTGAGCGCTTTTCTAAATCGATACTCTAAGCGATGGTGAAATATGGGATATAAGGACTTAAGCGTAAAAATTGACGATATGATTAACCTGATTATCGTTACTTTAGATGCTCGAGATCCATATACTTATTCTCATTCAGAGCGAGTAGCTGCATTGTCTGTTTTAATTGCCACCGAAATGGGATTTGATGCAGAAAATATTGAAAAGATCCACATAGCCGCACATCTGCATGATATCGGGAAAATTGGCGTATCTGATTTAGTCCTTAATAAAGAAGGCAAGCTGACACGAGACGAATTGATTCAGATGCAATCACATTCATTGATTGGGTACAATATTCTAAATAAAATTGTAATTTTCAAGGAGATTGAAATCATAGTATTACACCATCATGAGCGCTACGATGGTCAAGGTTATCCTAACAATATTAAAGGAGAATCAATACCAATCGAATCAAGGATCATTGCTGTAGCCGACTCTTTTGATGCAATAACCTCTGATAGGCCGTATCGACCCAGGAGTAGCATTCAGGATGGTATTGAAGAAATAAATAAGCATGAAATTGACCAATTCTGCCCAGACGTTATCAAACACTTCAATAAAGTGAAAGAAAAAATAGACCCCCTTCTAGAAACAATAGAAAGGTTTAGTATTCAACATACAGCATTTATCGGCCATGAAGATCTTATCCATTCTAGACGAATATTACCTTAATAGGTGATTGCACACGAGGATTCTGATATCAATCAAACGGTATTGAAGCTGAACGCATTTAATGAAATTAATGAAAGCTTATTATTAAAAGGATTGGTGAGTATTACATGAAGCAGCTTACTTTTTTTGCCGTGATCTCTCCTCTAAATCAGTCAATCGAGCTTGAAGTATTTCGTTATCATTATGCTGGAGTATGACCGTAAACTGTGCCTTAATTAAATCTTTTCGCAATTCTGAAATATCTTTATTTTTATTAACCGTAATCACAACAAAAATAATTACAACAAATAACAAAACTAATGAAAAAACGATATACTCCTTTCTTGGAAGGATCTTTGTCATATCCCGTCCCCCTTTCTTTTGTTAGCCATCTTAGTAAAATCTTTTCATAATCAAATATAACCAATTCTAAAATATATTCAAGGCGTCTCATCACCAATTTAACCTGGATTTGGACTATGAACAATGCATACCGGGCAGGATAAGCATGTTAGGATAATTCGTTGTATCCAGACAAGCTGCCATTAGTGATGTGCGGATGTTATTCGGTAAACTCGAGTATTGTTTTTGTGCCATTCTCTATTTCAATTCTATCCGCGTCATTTTATTGATTTATTAAGCTATTAATTCGCATCATTTCGCCATTATCGTTCCTGAAAAGGGAGAACACCCTATGGTCGGAAACGCCATTGGATAGATTTAAATATGGGGTGTTTCCCCCACCAATGATAATCAAGAATTGATCTAGCATTATTCCTATCTTATTAATATTAGTAGAGTTATCTTTTTTTTCTATTTGAAGTTAAAATTTACGGTTGAATGGGTTAGGAGAACTCATACGAATTAGTAAAAGCAATGGAATAACAACATATGGTATATTATACATAGACAAGCACAACGTAGAATGGATGTACTAAACCAGTAGGTATTATGGTCTACGACAAATCCGTTACCTTTCTGTTCTACTTGAGCTGCGGAAAGATTAGTGTCAGGGGTCATTTTATTCCGGCACCCAGGGTCACGATATTCCGCCAATAGGTAGAAACTAAATACTTATAAGAATTATAAATAGATCGGCGTCATTAAAGATATTCAGAATTCTCTATAAAATATGGCAGGTGATTCAAGTCCCCCTCCGGGCAGGAAAAGAAAGACCCGCGTCAGTCGGGTCTTTCTTTTCATATTAGCCGAGGAGACTCGAGGCGAGCGAGCGCCGCGGCGCGCCGAGGGCACGATAGGCTTGGCGGCTGGTCGCTCGCCGAGAAATCCGACGACACTGGGGATATGCGGCCCGGTCAGAGATGCTGTATCCGGGTCCATGTGACGCTACCGCCGCCCGAGGGAGTCTCGAGCATCGTATTGTCGTTAAGGAAAGATATGCCCTCGATCAGCGTCGAGCTCGGATAGGTGAGAGTAAGCGTGTTCCCGGACAGTGCCCACGTGCCCGTCTGTGTCGCGAACGTATCCGAGCTGTCTACGAATGTCCCATCCTGGTTGAATTGTAAAGTTTCGGTGCCTCCGGTGGCGATGGCCGACTGCCATATCCCTATGATTTGCGACGACGGGGATAGGGAGGACGCGCAACCGAATAGGACTATGATGGCCGCGATGGCAAGAATCGATATCTTTCTCGTTTTTCCCTCCTCGAGTAGTACCTATTATACCGCATACAAGTCGAGGCTCTTTAAAAATGTGGACGCATTTTGAAAGAGCTGCCATATATTGCTGTTGTCTCATTCAGTTTCGATCCATTCCGCCCGCGAGTTCCGTCTATTCGCAGCGATATTCCCCGCGACCGTCGAGCCTTATCCCGCTGGAAATATCCTCATCGAAAAAATTGACGATGTTGGTATCGATCGAATCATGCCGGGACAGTTCCGACAGTTGCTCGAGTTTTCCCGGGAGAAGATCGCGGAAGGCGATCTCGAAGGATTCCTGGTCGAGATAGTCCCTGAATGAGTTCACGTCGAATACTCCATCGTCAATGTTCAGCGCATCGATTGGAGTAGTCTCGAGCCGTATCTTCTCTTCCGTGAAAATGGATAGCAGCAGGAAATGATAGTACAGTATCCTGACAAACTCGTCGTCCGGCTTATATTCGGGCGGTATTTTCCCCAATATCTTCGGCATGGAATCGTGGGAAGCCGCTTCGATTGCCCGCCGTTTTTCGACGAAGGCATTCAAGAGGATTTCTCTATCTTTCGAATCCGAGGTCTTTTGGCAGGTCAGGAACCAATATTTGTACACTTCCGACGGCTCGTTGGGCTTTAGTCGCTTGGCGTTCGCCAGCCATGCCAAAAAGTCTTCTTTGCATCGGTCGTCGATCGAGTGCGGAAATTTTTTCCTCGCCCTTCTTATCTTAGCTCTCCGGTATGCCAAGTACCCGATGGAGACTGCCATATAGAAGAAATATATTCCGGATTGGAATTTCATCCCGAAAACCCGTGAAGAGCCCGACCCGTCGAGGTCGGGCTCCGAACCTTACGTATTCAGTATCTCCAGGATATCTTCGGCGTTTTCCGAGTGCCTATACGCGTCTTCCATTCGGGCGATGGATTTCGGCTTTCTTCCCGGTATCCGTATAGTCGCCCTCCCCTGAACTTTCTGCTCGATGAACGCCTTAACTTCCTGGATAGCGTAGGGTTTCAAACCGGGTATCCGACCGGTTGCCTTCTTCGCCCCCGTTCTCCTTGCCTTGGGCGCGGATTCTATGGACTCGGCGAAGAGTTCCTTGTATTGGGCTCGGACCTTCTCGGCTTCCTTGGTGAGGCTATCGTAACGCTTCTTCAGCTCGGCCTTCGCGCCTTTTCGTATCGCCTCGAGCTCGGCTTGCTTCCTGAGTAGGTCAGCAAACCTTCCTCTAGCCTTCCTCGGGCCCCTCCTCGTCTTCCTGGCCTTCCCTTTCGTCGCCTTTTTCGTTTTTTCAATTCCGGGCTTTGCCGCCTTGGCTTTCGAAGCTTTGACTGATTTCTTCTCTTCAGGCATGTAAAATCTCCTCTCTCGATGCTTCGATGATTATGACTAACTTATGCAAATCTAACATATGTCTATATCGCATATCAATGGATGACGGGAGCGGCGCGGCCTAGGCCCTCAAGAAATCGGAGGATATGGCCTCGACAGTTGAAAACATCTCTGGCGACAGTTGAAAACATTCCTGGCGACAGTTGAAAACATTCCTGGCGACAGTTGAAAACATCTCTGGCGACAGTTGAAAACATTCCTGGCGACAGTTGAAAACATTCCTGGCATAAGTTGAAAACATCTTTAGCGACAGTTGAAAACATCTCTTGCGACAGTTGAAAACATCTCTTGCAAGGCGAGCGCTCTCGCGAGGGCAGGAAAGCTCAGTATATTCGGCACATGGAAGCCAAGCGAAACGAAGAAGCCTGGGTTCTCGCGGCCGCAATCCTGGCCTCGAGCATGGCATTCATAGACGGCACGGCCCTGAACGTCGCTCTTCCGGTCATTCAGGTCGGCCTGCGGGCCAGCGGTTCCCAGCTGCTGTGGATCATCAACTCCTATCTCCTCATGCTCGCCGCCCTCATTCTCGTCGGAGGCAGCCTCGGGGACCGCCTCGGGCGCAAGAAAGTGTTCGGTACGGGTATCGCCCTATTCACGGCCGCTTCCTGCGCCTGCGGCTTCGCGCCTTCGATCGGCGTCCTTATTGCCTCGCGGGCGGTGCAAGGGATCGGCGGCGCGCTGATGATACCGGGCAGCCTGTCCCTCATCGCCGCGACGACCGCTCCTGAGCGTCGGGGGCGGGCGATCGGTACCTGGTCGGCGGCGACGACCCTCGTCACCGTCGCGGGACCCGCCCTTGGAGGGGTCCTCTCCGATCTGGGGCTGTGGCGGGCCGTCTTCCTCGTCAATCTCCCGCTGGGGATCGCCGCCCTCGTCGTCCTCGCCTCGAAAGTCCCGGAGAGCCGCGACGAGTCGATATCCGGCCCCGTCGACCTGTTCGGGGCCTGCCTGGCGGTTGCCGGTCTGGCGGGGCTGACCTACGGCTTCATCGAGGCTCCGGACTTCGGCTTCGGCGATGCGCGGGTCATCGCCGCCCTGGCCCTCGGTCTCTGCGCCTCTTTCGCCTTCGTCCTTCTGGAGCGGTCGCGCGAGTCGCCGATGCTTCCGTTGAAGCTCTTCGCGTCGCGGTCATTCTCGGGAGCGAACGTCCTCACCCTGCTGCTGTATGGCGGCTTGAGCGCCGCGACCTTCTTCCTCTCGCTCGACCTCGTCCAGGCCCAGGGCTACACAAAGACCCAGGCGGGCCTCGCCTTCCTCCCCTTCGCCCTCCTCCTGACCCTCCTATCGCGTTGGGCCGGCGCCCTGGCCGACCGCTCGGGGCCGCGGCTCTTCCTGACGCTCGGGCCCGCCTTCGTCGGGCTCGGCTTCCTCGTCCTCGCCCTTCCCGGGATCACCCGTGGACCCTCAGCCTATTGGACGAGCTTCTTCCCGGGCATCGTTCTCTTCGGGATCGGCATGGGACTGACGGTAGCTCCCCTGACCTCGACCGTCATGGGCGCCCATCCTCCGCGATTCTCCGGAGCCGCGTCCGGCGTCAACAATGCTGTCTCTCGCGGAGCCGGAGCCTTGGCCGTCGCCATCCTCGGCTCGCTTGCCCTCTTCGGCTTCGCCTCGGCCCTGGGCTCCTCCGCGACCGATCTGGGGCTTGACGCGCATGCGCGGGCCGCCCTCATGGCGGGCGCGCGCGATCTCGGCGCCACCCTCCCGCCCCCGGGGCTCGCGGCGGATGCCGAGGCTGCGGTCAAGGCCGCGATCGCCTCGTCCTTCGCCTCGGCCTTTAGAATCGTCCTGGTTTGCTGCGCGGCCCTCGCCTTCGGCAGCTCCCTGGTCGCCGCGCTTACGATCGGGCGGCCGGCGCCGCGTCCGCGCTGAACTCTCGCGTCCTCGCCAGCGTATTCGCCGCCGCCGCGAAAAGCGCGTCGACGGCGAGGGCGAGAAGGGCGACGGCGACGGCGCCCTCCGCGAGATACGAGGGATTCTGGGTGACGAGGCCGGAGATGATGGGCGAGCCGAGGCCTCCCGCTCCGATGGTGGCGCCGACCGTGGCCGTGCCGATGTTGACGATGACGGAAGTGCGCAGCCCGGCCAGGATCACCGGCGCGGCGAGAGGAAGCTCTATCCTGAAGAGGATGCGCGTCCTGCCCATGCCCATGCCCAGCGCGGCGTCGAGGATGTCGGGGCCCACGCCAGCGAGTCCGCTCATCGTGTTGCGCAGGACGGGAAGGATGCCGTAAAGGAACAGGGCGACGATCGTCGGCGCGAAGCCGAAGCCGAGGGAAGGCACCGCGAGGGCGAGCACGGCAGCCGGGGGGAAGGTCTGTCCCACCGCGGCGAGTCGCTCGGCCAAGTCGGCGAAGGATTCCGAGCCTCGCCTCGTGGCGACGACTCCCGCGGCGATGCCGAGGATGGCCGCGAGGAGACTGGAAACCGCGACGAGGGCGATGTGCTCTCCTAGGAGGTAGGCGAGGCCGGCGCGCGGGTAGAGAGGCTCGGGCGTCGCGGGAAAGAGGAAGGCGAGGAAGCCCCTGAGGGCCGTCCCGCTCCCGGCGAGAATCAGGAGCGCCGCCGCGAGGACCGCAGCGACCAGCCAGGAGCGGCCTTCGCCCTTGGTCACTTCGGTTTCCCCCCGTGGTCGGCGGCGCGCTCGACGTCGTCCAGCCCGATTTCGCCTACGAGGCGAAAGGCGCCGTCCACGACGGGTATGGTCCTCGCGCTCGAGCCGAGCATCACGGAAAGCGCGTCTTTAAGGCTCGCATCGTGGTTCATCGCCATGTCCTCGATGCGCTGCGAGGCGATTATCTCTCGGGGATCCTCGGAGCAGCCCGCGAGGGTGCTGTCCAGGCAGCCCAGCAGCCTTCCGTCGCCGTCGACTATCCACCAGTAGCCTTGGCCGCCTCCGCAGAGGAGCTCGGCGAGGTCCGAATCGACGCGCGCGCTCGCCGCGGGCCTCATCCAGTCGCGTATGGTCCGCCTCGACAGGCGCTTCAGGGCGCGATCGGCCCCGAGGAAGCCCGCGATGAAGGCGTCGGCCGGCCGGTCGAGGATGGCCTCCGGCTCGTCGTATTGCACGAGCGAGCCGGCGCGCAGGACGGCGATGCGGTCGGCGAGGCGGATCGCCTCGTCCACGTCGTGGGTCACGAAGACTACCGTCTTCCTCAGGCGCCGCTGGATGGACAGGAATTCGTTCTGGAGCCTCAGGCGGTTCACCGGGTCCACCGCGCTGAAGGGCTCGTCCATCAGGAGGATGGGCGGATCCGAGGCGAGGGCCCGCGCGACGCCGACTCGCTGGGCCTCTCCTCCCGAGAGCTGCGAGGGATAGCGCGGGCCGTATCGGTCCGGGTCGAGCCCCACGAGCTCGAGCATCTCCCTCGACCGCCCGGCAATGCGGGCGCGCGGCCAACCGAGGAGCTCCGGGACCACCGACACGTTGGCTGAGACCGTAAGGTGCGGGAAAAGTCCGACGCCCTGGATGACGTAGCCTATGCCTCGCCTCAGCGTCTCCGCGCCGATCGATCGCAGATCGCGCCCGTCGAGGGCGACCCTGCCCTCGGTCGGCTCCACGAGGCGGTTGATCATGCGGAGTATCGTGGACTTGCCCGCCCCGGAGGGCCCGACGAGGACGCAGAGCTCCCTTTCCGGGATCTCGAGATCGAGCCCGTTGACGGCCCTGACGTCGCCGAAGCTTCGCCCGACGCCTTCGAACCGGATCACCGGCCGGACTCCGCGGACGCGACGGCGACCCTCAGGCCCCGCGGCGTCAGGACGCGCGCCAGGGCGCCGAGACCCGCGTCGGCCACGAGGGCCATCGCGATGACCGGCAGAGTCCCCATGAGCACCATGTCGAGGGCGAATTGACCGAGCCCTTGGAATATGAATACGCCCATGCCTCCGGCGCCGATGAGCGCGGCGATCGCGACATTGCCGATCGCCTGTACCGCGGCCGTCCGGAATCCCGCGACCGCGACGGGAAGGGCGAGGGGCAGCTCGACGCGGAGGAAGAGCTGCACCTTCCCCATCCCCATGCCCCGTCCCGCGTCGAGGGCCGCGGGGGGCACGCCTTCCAGGCCCGCGCAGGTGTTCCTGGCGATCGGCAGGGCCGCATAGATGCTCAGCGCGATAAGCGCCGGGGCCGCCCCTATTCCGCCTATGCCCCATGCTCTTAGCAATGGAAAGCGGTCGGCCAGCGCCGCGAGGGGGATGACGAGGAGGCCGAAGAGGGCGAGGCTCGGGATCGTCTGGAAGATGTTGAGGAAGAAGAAGCCGGCCGAGCGGGCCGTCTTTCCCCGCGCGGCGGCCGCGCCGATCCCCGCGCCCAGTATGCCGCCCGCGACCAGGGCTTCCGTCGTCAGCGCGATGTGGCGCTTCATCTCGGCGGCGAACACGGTGCGTTGAGCGCTCCACTCCCGCGTTATCGAGAGGGCGTCCAGGGAACCCGAGGCGAAGAGGATCGCGAGGAGGAGGATGATGAACGAAGAAGAACCGAGGGACCATGCCCAGCGCTTTTCCTCGGAGCGCCGGCCGCTTCGCAGGGCGATTACGTACGAGGCGTAGGCGGTGAGCTCCAGCAGCCAAAAGCCGGGTCCGAGGGAGAGTCGCGCGACGAGGTCGCCTCCCGCGAGGCGAGGAGCGGCGAGGCCGGCAGCCGCGAGGGCGAGGGCGGCGATCGCGACGGCCAGCGCCGCTCCGCTCCTCCTGCCGGGCTTTATCCCCGAGAGGACGAGGAGGAGCCATAAGGCCGCGACCGCGGCCAGCGCCAGGGGCTCGGCTTCGCCGAGCGGAATTCCCCGACCCTGGGCTATCCTGTTCGGCCTCAGGTCGAAGAAGGGCAGGAAGGCGGCGGACGCCAAGCCGGCCGCCGCGAGCGCCGCGGGCGCGAGGATCGAGCCGAAGGGCGAGGGTCGCTCTTCGCCCTCCGTCACTTGATCAGTCCCTTGTCCTTGAGGTAGCTCGCGGCCACGGCATCCGGGCTCTCGCCGTTGACAGCGGCTCGGGCGTTGAGCCCCTGGAGCGTCACGAGGTCGAGCTTCTTGAAAAGGCCTGCGAGTATGGAGGCGATCGCCGGGTAGCGGTCGAGGACCTCTTTGCGCACGATCGGCGTCGGCTCGTAGATGGGCTGCACCGCCTTCGTATCCGCGAGAACGACCAGGCCGAGCGCCGCGAGCGAGCCGTCGGTTCCATAGGCCATCGCGAAGTTCACCCCGTTCGATCCCTGGGAGGCGGCCTGCTCGGTGAGGGCGGTATTGCCTCCCGAGAAGGAAAGCAGCTGGTCGTTCGCGAGCTTGAAGCCGTAGGCGGCCTGGAACGCGGGCAGGGCGGCGACGCTCGAAATGAATTCCTCCGACGCGGCGAGCTTCGCCTTCCCGCCTCCTCGGACGTAGCGCGCGAAGTCCTCCAAGGTGGCGAGCTTTTCCTTGTCGGCGAGGTCTTTGCGCGCGGCGATGGCCCAGGTGTTGTTGGCCGGCGCAGGGGTGAGCCACACGATGCCGTTCTTCTCGAGGTCGAGCCGCTTGACCGTCTCGTAGCCCTTCGACTCGCTTTTCCAGACCGTAGGATCGGTGCCTTGGAAGAAGAAGGCTCCGTTGCCGGTGTATTCGACGTAGAGATCGAGCTCCTTCGCGGCAATCGCCTTTCGCACGAGGTCGGTAGTGCCGAAGCCGACTTTGTCCACGACGGGTATCCCGTTCGCCGACAGGAGCTGGACGATCATCTTTCCCAAGACCGTTCCCTCGGTGTCGATCTTCGAGCCGATCGTGACGGGATTGGACGCGTTCTGCGCCGATACCGAGGAAGCTATCGATAGTATACAGGAAGCGACGAGAAGGACAATCTTTCCGTTCATGGCGCATCTCCTTTCGCCGGCGGGAGCCGCGCTACCCGAGCTCGAGCGGCGTTAGAGGAAATGTACTATCGGCCGGAGCCGCGGCAAAGGCGAATCCAAGCGCGCCGTCGAGACGAATGAATGGCCGCGATCGTCTATCGTATCGAACTGGATCGCGCTATCATTGACGGGCGCGCGGAGGAATGAAATGCCGGAGTATAGTCGGGATTTCGAGCGAAGGCTCATCGATCTCGAGAGCAAGATCAGTTTTCAGGAGAGCGAGCTCCTCGATATGAGCGAGGCGGTCATGAACCAGGATGTTCGCATCGAGAGACTCGAGGCTACGGTACGCGCCCTCCGCGAAAAAATGAAGGAGGTCGCCGGCGAAGGGCAGCCTCCCTTGCCGGCGAACGAGAGGCCGCCGCACTATTGAGGGACCGATTACGCTACTTTGAAGTCGCCTGAGTCGAGAGCGCTGATGACGATGCGGCCGTTCTCCCCGATCTCGAGGCTTTGCTCGGGCTCGAGGATGTAATCGCTCGGGCAATGCTCGAGAGTCACCCAAAGATGACCTGCGGTACAGCGGATCCGCTTGCCTTTGCCGTGTTCGATCGATACAACCTGTCCCGGAAGGAGCTGCCACGCCCTATCTGAAGCGGTAAGGCTCTGCACCTGGATCAACGCCGAAAGTCTCAAAGTCTTGTTCATGGCCGACCCCCTTTCGACATTCAGTATCCCTAAACGTCTAATTGAACTTTACAACAATTTGATTAAAGAAAACAGATTCAGAAAAATACAATTATTTAGAGTACAGATTGACCAATCTAGAACTGTTATGGGCGGGTTGAGTGGAACTGTGCGTTTGTCCTTCATATGCTCAGGTCCCTCAGATAGGCCTCATAGGCCGTCTTTGCATCCTGGACTTCTTTTTGAGCATCCGCGATTTTCGCGTTCACCTGATCGATAGCCGTCTCGGCGTCGAGCAGCCGCTTTAAGTACTGTTGGCCCTGTGCGCTGTCCCTGCCTACCGAATCTAGATTGTCGCGATATCTTGACTGGTCTCCGGCGAGGCTCTCTTTGCGAGACTGTGAGTCGGCGAGGCTCCTCTGCGCGTCCTCGAGCTTTCTGCGGAGGACAATGGCCTTCCCGAGCGCGTCCTTGATGTTCTGGGGAATCTCCTGCGAACTCGAATAGGAAACGAAGTCTTCCTGGCGGAGGGAGCCGAGAACGACGCTGTCCCTGCGTGGGCTTCGCTCTTTGACTACGAGCTTGGCCTCGCCTGCGGCCGGCAGGGCTAGGGTGAATCGATAGACGCTCTCGGTCCTCTCGTCGCTCGTCTTCGGTTCGAAGAGCTCCGCGCCGGGGGTGATGGGATGCTCTACGATGATTTTCTTGGCATCGGAGGCGCCGTTCTTGAATTCGTAAGTCCTCGACATGGTTATCCTTCGCGAGAAGACCATCACGCCTTTTGAGATAGAGACTCCGACAGTCTCCTGGGCGCTCGCCGCGGATACGTCGGTCGTGACGCCGAGATCCTCCCCGAACACGATCAGGCGAGAATCCTTCTCGGGGAAGAAGTCGAGGAGGGCGTCGCCCGCATAGACGCCGCCGTCGAACACCGCGATCGGACCGGCGGGCAGCCTTATGCCCGTGGTGTTGGCGAGCCTGGCGCCGAGCATCGGATGTCCCGAACCCGAATTCGAGTCGGGCGAATAGATCGAGACTCGCTCGGCATCGATATCTCCCGCGACGAGCGGGAGCATAGCGCTCCGCCCGCGCTCGAGGCTGACGGGCTTCTTCACCGTGAATTGGAACTGGTCGCCCGCCTTGCCTACCTTCGTCGTCTCGAGGGCCAAGCTCGACCCGAGCGGGCTCGCTTGCGGCTGCGCCGGGGCGATTGCGCCGCTCGCGACCATCGCAGGCGCCGGAGGAGCTGCCTCGGCCTTGTTGGCTCTCGATAAGGAGGCGACTTCGTCCTCCCCGGAAGCCTGCTTCTCGTCCTCCGTCGCTGCGGAGAGGCCCGAGTCGAAGCTGCGAGCGGCGGCTATCCCGGCTATCGCGAGGGGAAGCGTCGGACGATCCAGGTAAAGGGGAGCGTAGAGGTCCTGGATGAACGATACCGGCCTGCCGGAAATCAAGGACAGGGTGACCCCATCCCAATCCAGGTCGCTCGGATTGTCGATTATGGCCCAGCCCTGGAATTGCGGTCTGTCCGTGGAAAGATCGAGGCGGTAGGACGCCTTCCAAACGGGCGCGGCGATGACGTAACCGATAGTCGCCTGCCTGGTGCCCGTGCCGGGCAGGCGCACGTCGAGGCTGCGTCTCCTATCGTCGCGCGCGCCGAGGATGATGGAGAGCGCCCGGTCGAAGTCGTCTCCGATGCCCTTGTCGGAGAAGCGGATGGCCTGGGCGTCGTCGAGGGAGATCGAGCGCAGGCCGGTCTTCGTCAGAAGGACGACGAAGGGACGAGCGTCTCCGATATCCTTGACCGGCCTCGTCTCGACCGACACGATTCTCCCGGTGACCGTATCGGGCGTATCCACCGAAATCTCGGCGCCGCGAAGCCGGCCAAGCAGGTCGGCGACGGGGGGCGAGCCGGACAGATCGACGCGTAAGCCCTTCAGGGCGCGGTCGATGCTTTCCTCGGACGGGTAGCTCACGGAAGGCGAAGCCGTACGGTCGCCCGCGCCCGAGCCGTCGCTGACGACGAGGGACTTGAGCGCGTCGTTGACTTCGTCCGAGGCGAAGGGCAGCGAAACGACGCTGTCGCCCGTCACGGCGCCCTGATGCTCGAAATAACCGACGCCTGAGGAGAAGAGGACTACCTTCGTGACGGGAAGCGAGGCGGCCGCCTGGGCGGTGCAGGGCGAGGCGCCAATCGCGGCGATCGCGGCCGCGATCGTCGCGGCCTTCGCTGTTCGGTTCATTAATCCCTCCGTACGATACCCGGATTCGCTAAATATAGCGCGTCCAGTCTGGTTGGCCCCCCTTCGGGGCAATATAATGATTAAGAAGTCCACCACAGCGAAAGCTAGGAGGAATCCATGTTCGTGCGCGAGAAGATGACCGCGAATCCCGTCACCATACAAGCCGAGGCGAGCGTGCCCGAAGCCCTCGCGCTGATGCGCGAGAGGAAGGTGAGGCGGCTCCCCGCGCTCGACGTCCACGGCAAGCTCGCCGGCATAGTCTCGGAAAAGGACCTCCTCTACGCCTCGCCTTCGCCGAGCACGACCCTCAGTTCCTGGGAGATCCCTTCCATCCTATCGAAGATCAAGGTGGAGAGGATCATGGCCAGGAAGGTCGTCACGATCGTGGAGGACATGCCTCTCGAGGAGGCCGCGCGCATCATGGCCGACCAGAAGATCGGCGGCCTCCCCGTCGTGCGCGATGGCGCCCTCGTCGGTATCATCACGGAGACCGACATATTCCGCGCCCTCCTCCACCTTCTCGGCGGCAGGCGGTCGGGGGTTCGCGTTACGGCGTCGATAGCCGGCGCCAAGGGTACCGTGGCCGCGGTGGCGGGAGCCGTCGCGAAGGCGGGAGGCGACATCGTCGGCCTGGGGATGAGCGACGGGGCGGGGCCCTCAGGAGCCGAATGGCTACTCACGCTCAAAGTGCAGGGCATCGCGAGCGACGCCCTCGTCCACGCCCTGAGGCCGGTCGTCGACGAAGTGCTCGACGTAAGGGAGACCTGAGGGCGGCAACTCTAATCGGGCATCATGCCGATTCCCTGATGATCAGCTCGGGGCGGATCAAGGGCGAAGGCTCCAGCTCCTCTCCTTCGCAGAGGGACAGGAGGCGGGACATCGCGCTCCTGCCGAGCGCCGAGATATCCACGCCCATGGTGCTCAACGAGGGATTGACGAGAGAGGCATAGGGCACGTTGTCCGCGCCGATCACCGCCACGTCCGCCGGCACCGAGCGGCGCGCTTGGCCGAGCGCCCGCATCGCGCCGATCGCCACGAGGTCGTTGTAGGCGAGTATGGCATCGATGGAAGGGTCCCGCGACAGGAGGGTCCTGGCCGCCTCCGCCCCGCCGTCGAGATTCGGGACGCATCGCGCGACCAGACTCGGATCGAGGGGAAGGCCCGCGGCCTTGAGTCCCGACATGTAGCCGGAAAGCCGTCGTTGGCCGCTCAGGGACGCCCTCGGGCCCGCGATGAATCCTATCCGCCTGCGGCCTTTGCCGATCAGGTAGGCTATGGCTCGGATCGCGCCGGACCTGTCGTCGACGTTCACGGCGTCGATGCGAGGCCCCGCGCTCACCCTATTGACGAGTACCGCCGCGTCGAAACGCGAGACCGCCGTCACGAGGGAGGCCTTCGGCAGCCGCGATCCGGCGACGATCACGCCGTCGATCGTCTCGCCGGCGAGGGAGTCCAGGGCCTCGCGCTCGAGCGCCGGGTCCTCGTCGGTGTTCATGATGAAGACGTTCTTGTCCGCGGCTCGCGCGACGTCGGTCGCCGCTTTGGCCAGGATCGCGAAAAACGGGTTCGCCATATCGGGCAGGACGATCCCGAGGGTCGAGGTCTTGCGGCTGGCGAGACCTCTCGCCACCCTGCTCGGTCTATACCCCAGGCTGGCCGCGGTCTCGAGGACGCGGCGGCGCACTTCCGCGCTCACTCCCGGGCGATCGTTGATCGCGCGCGAGACGGTCATCGTGGAGACTCCGGCCGCCAAGGCTACGTCCTCCACGGTACAACTTTGCCGTTCCATGTTTCCCGCGAAGTTTAGCATTGACAATTCGGAGAAGGCAAGTACAATCACGTTAGCGCTAACGCAATTCCCCCTATTCCAATTTCAGGAGGCCATTATGAAGGTGAAATTCAAGATCGGGGCGCTCGCCTTTCTGCTGCTCTCCTCTCTCCTGACCGTCACGGGCGCGGCAGCCCAAGCCGTCGTATCGAAGCCCGTGAAGTTGAGCATCATCGACGTGGCCGGCAACCTCCAGCTCTCGAAGCCGGCGATCGAGGCCTTCAAGGCTGCGAACCCCAAGCTCGTCTCGGATATCGAGTACATCCAGCTGACCGCTCCGGAGCTTCCGTCGAAGATAAAGGCTCAGCAGATGGCCGGCAACCTCGACACGACACTGGTCCTTACGGGCTACGATGCGATGGCCTCCGGAGTCGATCAGGGCATCTACGAGCAGATCATGCCCAAGTACGCGGCGGATTTCCGGAAGACGATAGCGAACTACCTCCCCGGCGCGAAGGCCGCGTACGATCTGTTCAACGGATACGGCATCGCCTACGTCTTCTGCCCCGGCGGGCCCATGTTCACCTACAACCCCGACAAGGTGCCGAATCCCCCCAAGACCCCCGCGGAGCTTCTCGCGTGGGCCAAGGCCAACCCCGGCAAGTTCCTCTACGCCAGGCCCGCGAACTCGGGCCCCGGCCGGGCCTTCCTCCAGGGCCTTCCCTACATCCTCGGCGATAAAGACCCCAAGGATCCGAAGACTTGGGACAAGACCTGGGCCTTCCTCAAGGCGCTCGACGACTACGTCGACTACTATCCCTCGGGCACCGGCATAACCTTCAAGGAGCTCGGCGAAGGGACCCGATGGATCATCGCCAGCCACCTGGGCTGGGACATGAATCAGCGCATCCTCGCCACGATCCCCGCCGGCTACCAGGGCTTCTTCCTCGATCATACGACCTGGGTCAACGACACTCAGTTCATGGCCGTCCCGAAGGGCCTCGACAAGGATCGCCTGGCGGTCACCGTCGAGCTCATGAAGTGGCTCATGACGCCCGCGCAGCAGGCGGTCACCTACGACAACGCCTATTTCTATCCCGGCCCCTCGATCAAGGGCGTAGGGCTCGACATGGCGCCTGCGGCAAGCCAGAACTCGATCAAGCCGGCCATCCGCCCCGCCTACGAGAAGGCCATCCGCGATCTGCCGCGCACGACGCAGCTCGATTCGGCGGCCCTCGTGGAGGCGATGGACATGTGGGACCAGCTCGTCGGAGCCAAGGTCAAGAAATAGCCCGGATCGTCGGGAAGGCGCGGGACTGCATGAAGGACTTCAAGCGCATCTCGGTGAGGCGGATGACGAAGCGGTTCGGCGACAGGACGGCCGTCCGCGATTTCTCGCTCGAGTTCGGCAAGGGAGAGTTCGTCACCTTCCTCGGCCCCTCGGGCTGCGGCAAGTCTACCGCGCTCAATTGCATCACCGGCCTCATCCCGATCACGAGCGGCGAGATATTCATCGACGACGAGTGCATAGACGACTCTCGCGACAAGGTGCCGCCGGAGAAGCGGGAGTTCGGGATGGTTTTCCAGAACTATGCGCTCTTCCCCCACCTTACGGTCCGCGAGAACGTGGCCTTCGGCCTGAAGCTCAGGCGGCTCGGTAAGGCCGAGGTCGAAAGGAGGGTCGGCGAGGCGCTGAAGCTCGTCCACCTGGAGGGCTACGCCGCCAAATACCCGGCGCAGATGTCGGGCGGCGAGCAGCAGCGGGTCGCCATCGCGCGCTGCATCGTGCTTGAGCCGCGGCTCCTCCTCCTCGACGAACCATTGTCCAACCTGGACGCCAAGCTCCGCGTCGAGCTGCGCTACGAGCTCAAGGCCCTCCACGAAAGGCTCAAAGTCACGACTATTTACGTCACGCACGACCAGACCGAGGCCCTCGCGCTCTCCGACCGGATCGTCGTGCTCAAGCTGGGCGCGATACAGCAGGTCGGCTCGCCCTCCGAGATCTTCTCGAATCCGGCCAACCTCTTCGTCGCCGACTTCGTCGGCTACAAGAACGCCTGGGCCGCGAGGATAGAGACGATGAAGGAGACGGCCGGCGTCCTCGAGGCCGGGATAAAGGTTCAAGGCCACGCCCTGAACGTACGGCTCCCCTATCCAGAGGGGGACCGGCGCCGCGCGGCGATCGTCGAGGCCTTCCGGTCGGGCTGCGAGGTGCGCACCGCGATCAGGCCCGAAGACATAAAGGTAGGATCGTTTCCCGGGATGAACTCGCTGCGCTGCGTCGCGAGTCTCGTCGAGTACCAGGGGCATTCGAGCCAGGTGAGCGCCTCTTTCGCCGGCGACGGCGCGGAGGCAGACTCGCGCGCGAGGATTGATCTGCGCTCGGCGATACGGGTGGACGAAGGCGATACGGTCGATACGGCCATCTCGCCGGACGACATCCTCGTGTTCCCCGATCCGTCCTCCGAGGCGGCGGGCGAAGGCGCGCAGGGGTGCCCGACTTGAGAGGCGCGGGGAGGAGCGGGGTCCTCTTCCTTCTCGCGCCCGCGCTGGTCTTCATCGTTCTGCTGTTCCTGTACCCCTTCGCGTACGGGCTCTTCCTGAGCCTCACCAAGGCCGACGGGACGTTCACCTTCGGAAATTACATCCGCTTCTTCGCCGATGCGCGGGATCTCAGGACCATCTGGACCACGCTATCAATCTCAGTCCCCGTGACCTTCATCAACGTCGGCCTCGCCGTTCCTTTCTCGTACTACATGAGGCGCGGCGTCAGGGGCGAGAAGGTCATCACCTTCTTCCTTATAGTGCCGATCACGCTGGGGACCGTCCTCATCTCCGAAGGCATGCTTTCCTATATGGGGCCGAACGGGTGGCTCAACCAGCTCCTCATGGCACTTCGCATCGTCAAGGAGCCCTTCAGGTTTACGCACAACTATCTCGGCGTCGTCATTTCCCTGGGGCTCTCGGGCTTCCCCTACGCTTTCCTGATGCTCCTCGGCTACGTCTCCGGCATAAGTCCCGACTTGGAGAAGGCCAGCCAGATGCTCGGCGCATCGAAGATCCAGACCTTCTGGAGGGTGCTCTTCCCCCTCATGGTGCCGGGCATAGCGATAGCCTTCTGCCTGAATTTCGTGATGGCCTTTTCGGTCTTCCCCTCGGCGGTCCTGCTCGGGCAGCCTTCGGGCCCCACGAGGGTCATCTCGATCGCCGCGTACCAATGGGCCTTCGAGAAGTTCAACTTCAACGCCGCGTCCTCGATTTCCATGCTCATGGCCGCCATCGAGCTCGTGGTCATAAGCATCGTCCTCGTCTGGAGGGGCAGGACGTACAAAGGCGCTTCCATCGTGGGAAAGGGGTGAAGCAGGTGCGCGGCAAGTCGAGGCTTTCATCGGCGCTCTTCGCGATCGCCATCGTCGTCTACGTAGGCAATGTCCTGGGCATCCTCCTGACAGTCGTGCTGAATTCGGTCTCGAAGGGCTGGTACTCCGGCCTCCTCCCGAGCTACCTCACCGGGGAGTGGTATAAATACGTAGCCGGCGATCACGACATCCCGAATCTCCTGACAGTGACTTTCGCCGTCGCCGTATCGGACGTCTTCATCGCCCTCCTTATCTCCTTTCCCGCCGCGTACGCCCTCGCCCGCAACGACTTCAAGGGCAAAGGCCTGCTTCTCTCGCTCTTTCTCCTCCCGATGATCGTGCCGCCGATGGCCTACGGGATTCCCCTCGCCATGCTTTGCTACAAGTTCCACCTCGCGGCCCGCGTCATCGGCGTCATCATCGTGAATCTCGTCCCCATCGTACCTTTCATGATCCTGGTGCTTATGCCCTTCATCGAGCAGGTAGGGACGAATCTCGAGTCCGCCGCGAAGATGCTCGGGGCTCGCCGCGTCACCATATTCAGGCGGATACTGATTCCCCTGACCGTCCCGGGGATACTTACCGCGGGCATCCTTTCCCTGGTAAAGGCGATCTCGATGTTCGAGCTGACCTATCTCGTGGCGGGAGGGAAGAGCCAGACCATCGTAGTCGCGCTCTATGCCGACGCCTACGCTGCGGGGGCGAGGCCTCCACAGGCCGTTGATGCCCTGGCGGTCATATACTTCCTGATCGCGATGCTCTGCCTTGTCGTCTCGCTCCGATTCGTGAGCCCGACCCAGATGGTCTTCAAGCTGAAGTAGCGGTCAGCCGAATGCGCGCCCGACCGGTTCCCGATGTCGATGGCCTAGCTCGCGGCCCGATCTTCTTCGAGCCGAATAGAGTGTCCAGGACGTACACGGGGGGGAAGCTCCTGGCGTCGATGCGCGGTCTGATCGAGGACGACGGCCACCGGCCCGAGGAGTGGATCGCGTCGACGGTTCGCGCAAGGAATGCGGGTGCGACCGAAGCCGCCGAGGGCCTTTCGATGATCGAGGGCGCGGGTATCCTCTTCGAGGATTTGGTTCGGCTTCGGAGGGACGAGATCCTCGGCGGGCGGAACGACCTGGGCGTCCTCGTGAAGTTCATCGACAGCTCGATCCGGCTTCCGGTCCAGGTCCATCCGGACAAGGCCTTCGCCCGAGAGCGATTCGGAAGCCCGAACGGCAAGACCGAGATGTGGATCGTCCTCTCCGCGAGGCCGGCCGCGACTCTCCTGGTCGGATTCAAGGAGGGAGTCACTCGTGCCCGCCTTTCAGAGGCGATCGACGCGAGCGAGACCGACCGCGACGCGCTCGCGGTTCTATTGAACGAGATACCGGCGAGAGCCGGCGACGCGTGGCTCATCCCCGGCCGCCTGGCGCATGCAATAGGAGCCGGCTGCCTCATATTGGAAATACAGGAGCCGACCGACTTCACCATACGTCCCGAGGCCTGGATCGGCGACAGGCGCCTTTCCGATTTCGAGAACTACGCCGGGCTCGGTCGAGAGGCCGCCCTGGACTGCTTCGATCTCGAGGGACTCGTCGGGACTCGGGCCATCGAGGAATGCCTGATCAAGCCGATCCCCCTCGATGCCGCCTCGGAGGGCTGCCGTGGCGAACGCATCCTCGATCGCGCCTCCTTTCCCGATTTCGGCGCGAACCGATACGAGCTGGGGCCCGGCTCCCGTCTCGAGCTCGACGAGAAGCCCTCAATAGTCGTCGCGACGAGGGGAAGCGGAACTCTTACCTGGGACGCCGGATCCCGCGACCTTGCCATGGGTGATTACTTTTTCCTGCCTCGCGCCGCCGGCCGGGCGGCGGTGAACGCCCGAAGCGGCTTCGAGCTCGTCGAATGCCTCCCGCCTCTTCCGACGGCGGAAACGGGAAGGCGATAATGACCGATGGACAATGGGCTTCGCTGCGAAGCGTCGTTTCCGGCAGCTCCGCGGCCAGGATCGCAGGCTTCATTGTCGACAGTCCCTGGCTACCGAACTGGCGCGGCGTCTCCATCCTCGATTATTTTTCGGACGACGAGGTCTGGTTCGGGGCCAACCGTTCGGTCGTCGAGGCTTTCCCCAAGGCAATTTTCCTGCCGGGCTTCTGGGCGGAGTACGGCATGTGCACGGAGCCGTCCGCCTTCGGGGCCCGCTGCTCCTTCCCCGAGAACGAGTTCCCCTTCGCGCGGCCCAGCATCCGCCGGCTGGAGGACATCGACGATCTCGAGGAGCCCGAGCCCTCCAGGGACGGCTTGCTTCCCTTCGCTCTCAGACGAATGCTGAGGGCCGTTCCCCGCATGGAGGCGATCGGGCATCGGGTGCGCTTCTCGGTTTCGCGGGGACCTCTCAATATCGCCTCCTTCCTCATGGGCGTCACCGATTTCCTGATCGCGCTGAAGACCGAGCCGTCGCGGGCGCACAAGCTTCTTCGGCTGATCACCGGGTTCCTCAAGAAATGGCATGCGCTCCAGCGGGAGCTCTTCCCTTCCATCGACGGGATCATGGTGTTGGACGACATCGTCGGCTTCATCGGAGAAGAGGATTTCCGCGAGTTCGCCTTTCCCTATCTCTCCGACCTGTTCTCGCCGCCGGCCAGCGTGAAGCTGTTCCATAACGACGCTGATTGCTCGGCTTCGGTCAAGTATTACGCCGACATGGGGGTAAACATCTACAACCCCGGGATTCAGCTAAGCCTGACCGAGATCCTCGGCCTCTGCGGCGGGAGACTCTCCCTCCTGGGAAGCATCCCGCCCCGCGACGTGCTCGCGGTCGCGTCTCCGTCCGAGGTCGCGGAAGCCGTGCGTAGGCAGGTCGACGCGATTCCTCCCGGCGCGCGGATCGTTCATTCCTGCGCGGGAGGCATGCCGCCGGGAGTTAGCACGGAGAGTATCAAAGCTTTCCTCCGTGCGCTAGAATAGGCGCGAGGCCCATCGATGAAGAGGATCGTCACTTTCGGCGAGATCATGCTCCGCCTTAAATCGCCCGGCCGAGAGAGGCTCTTCCAGTCGCCGATTCTCGAGGCCATTTTCGGCGGAGGCGAGGCCAACGTCGCGGTATCGCTCGCGATGCTCGGCATGGACGCGGTTTTCGTCGGCGCGCTTTCGAACGATGCCGTCGGCGACGCCGCCCTGCGCTCGCTGCGCGCCCACGGCGTCGACGTCTCGCGCGTCCGCCGGGTCGACGAGAGGACAGGCATCTATTTCCTCGAGGCCGGCGCCGACCAGCGGGCCTCCCAGGTGGTCTATGACCGCTCCGGGAGCGCCGCCTCGGCCATGAAGGCCGGCGACTTCGATTGGGCAGAGATACTCGCCGGCGCCGACTGG
>Ga0181520_10001756_pt1 | contig 42922 bp, 34 predicted proteins | sample PEATcosm2014_Bin_29_FD_132451 | JGI IMG/M metagenome (GOLD analysis project Ga0181520, IMG submission 132451) | Peatland microbial communities from MTU Mesocosm Facility, Houghton, MI, USA - PEATcosm2014_Bin02_30_metaG | ecosystem: Environmental > Terrestrial > Soil > Wetlands > Peat | place... | reverse complement strand
TTTTCCGCCAGCATTTTTGCAATCGCGGGCCCAATGCCCTTCACAAACTGAACCGGAGTTTCAAGCGTCAGCACTGCAAGCGATGCTATAGCATCGCGGGGGCGTGGGATTCCGATGACAGCACAGTCCGATATGGGAGGATGAGTCGTGGCGAAATGTAGAATATGCGGTAAATGGGCTGGAGTATTGCGAGATGTTCATGAGGACTGCGCAAAACAGTCGGACGCTTCCGTTGCAACTTCCGTTTCAATTCCAGAGGCTGGAGCACCACTGAGAAGCATCAAAATGACCACCATTATGGGTGGCGTTTTTTGGGGAATGTGGCTGTTCTCGTCTCGGCTGGACTGTTGACGTTACTTATCTACGCCCTCATTCACGCATAGTTGCGTGATGGCTGGCGGTGAGCACTGCAAGCGATCCTCTAAAGCATCTGCTCTGAACCAGTGCGAGAGCAAAATGCATTCAACCCTTTATGAAGCCACAACGGATAGCGGTGTCTGGAGCGCATCGGGAGGCCGGTTGGGCCCGCTTTGACCGATGAACCGGCAAAGCCTGGACGAATTACCGGCTAGTCGATTGCTCGGCATTGGACCCGGAAATCCATTCTTGGGCCGGCACCTTTGGGTTCCATCTTCTAACCGCTTCTCCGCTAACCGCTTTTTAGCGTGGCGCACGGCGGCATCGGCAGCGGTAGTGCTGGCGATGGGCTGTATTTACGGGGTGTCGGGAAACTGCGGACACAATCCGTCAGCCGAGGATTTCCCTGAGAGACAGGGAGAAGCCAGGAAGCAGAGCGGGTTCGTCGAACACATCTCCGGCCAGGGAGGAGCGCACCTGCGGCTCCAGTTTGCCCGGAACGTAGCGGTAGGCGAGGCCGGTCATCGGGTACATCACCCACACAGCCGTAGCGCCCGCTTCGAGGTACTGCGAGACCTTCACCATGAGGTCGTCCGCGCGGTCGTTCCGGGAGACAATCTCAATGACGAGGTCGGGGGCTATGGACATGGGGACCTGATCGAGGTCGATCCCCTCGATCCGATCCGCACGAATGAAGGCCACATCCGGTCGACGGACGACGTCGCTGGCCAGAGTCACGTCCGTTTCGGTGTAAACGTCACCCAGCAGCTCGATACCTGGAAAGGTGAGAAGCCGCGCACAAAGGCGATCGCGAATCTTATTATGGCGGGGACTGGACGAGGGTGTCACGATCAGCTCTCCCTTGCTGAGTTCGTAGTGCGAGCCCTCCGGTTCATCCAGGGCCGCGTACTCATCGACGGTGATTGATGTCTGATTCGTCATGCGCGAACTCCTGCTGCGCTGAGGTTAGCACGGCAGCCAAAGGCAGGTGCCGGATAGCTCTTTGATGGGGCGACGGTGGGATGACCGCGGCTTGTGGATTTCCCCCCTTGCCTCCATCTCACCCGATAGGCGAATATAAGGCGAAGACGTGTTCTCATGGCTTCTGCCCACATCCTCCGCCACCAGATTGAAACAGCCCTTGCCGGCCGGATCCCCTCCGCGCTTACCCCCGCACCGCGCGTCATCCACCCCACCACGCCCACCGGCATCCCCGCCCTCGACGACGCCCTCAGCGGCGGACTCCCCATTGGGGCGATCACCGAACTCGCCGGACCCGAGTGCTCAGGCCGCACCTCCCTGGCTCTCTCCTTTGTCGCCAGTCTCACCCAGGCCTCCCGCGTCTGCGCCTGGGTTGACGTCTCGGACGCGCTCCACCCCGAATCCGCCGCCGCCATCGGCGTGGACTTAAATCGGCTTTTGTGGATTCGTTGTGGCGCCGAACCGCAACAACTCACCCTGCCGGGCGTTGACCGCGAAAATCCCCAGCAAAATCGCGCCACCGAGCACGAAGCAAAACAACCACCCGTTGTCACAAAACCTGCTTCGACTGCCAATAAGCGACCGCAAGCGGTCCGCATCGAATCGCGCTGTGCCGAGTCTGTGCCAAAAGTCCGACGGCACAGCCGGGAAGTTGTCAATTTGGCACCGCCTGTCGGACACGCGTCGGACAGGAACCCTGACCCGCCAAACTCTAAACTCCAAACTCGAAACTCAGCTCCCCTGTACCCTGCACACTGTACCCCGTACCCTCGCAAGCCGTACTCCCGCCTCGATCAGGCCCTCCGCGCCACAGACCTCCTCCTCCAGGCCGGCGGATTCAGCGCCATCGTCCTCGACATGGGCTCGGTCGCCCCCGAATTCGCCCTCCGCATCCCCCTCGCCACCTGGTTCCGCTACCGAGCCGCTGCCGACCGCACCCACGCGAGCGTCCTCTTGCTCACCCAGCGCGCCTGCACCAAATCAAGTGCAGGTCTCGTCCTCCACTGCCAGCCCAGTCAAATTGACCCCAGTTCCACCACCGTCTTCACCGGAGCCGAACACCAGGTCGAAATCACCCGCGAGCGTTTCGCCAAAATCGTCGACTTCGACCGCCGCAAACCACCCCAAAGCGACTACAGCATCCTTCACCCCACCGCCACCAGGCCGGGCGTGTCGGGGACCCCAGTCCTCTGGCAAACACGCACTCCCTGGGCCACCGCCCACCCAGTCCCACCCACGAAATAAGGCCGCCGATGACCACCCTCGCCCTCTACGCCTGCCTCTGCCTCCGCGAATTTCCCGCCCAGGCCATGCTCCGCCTTCGCCCCCAGCTCAAAGCCACTCCCGTCGTCATCTTCGAAGGAACCCCGCCCCGCCAGTGGGTCTGCTCCCTCAACGCCCGCGCAACCGCCCTCGGTATAACCGCCGGCGCCACCCGCGCCGAACTGGACGTCTTCCACGGTGTCACACCCCTCCCGCGCTCCTTCTCCGAAGAATCCAGTGCCCGCACCGCCCTCCTCCAGTGCGCCGGACAGTTTTCCCCGCGCATTGAATGTCTGACGCCGAATTTCAACGGCTCCACGTCTGACAAAACAATTTGTCATCCCGACCAGAGCCTGAGCGAGCGCGAGCGAGCGAAGGCGGAGCGGAGAGCCTGGCCCGAGCGAGCCTGCGAGTCGAACGGCGACCTGCTTTTTCCAATATCCGACACGCATTTCAGCGCCGTCCTCGACATAGCCGGAACCGAAAAACTCCTCGGCCCTCCCGAAAAACTTGCCCAAAAACTCCTCGCCGCCGTCCGAGTCCTCGGCTTCGAGGCCTCCATCGTCGTCAGCGCCAACATCGACGCAGCCCTCTGCCTCGCCCGCAGCCTAAGCCCCCGCGCCACCACCTCCCCGCTGTCAGGTTGGTCCACAGCCATCATCCCCACAGGCCAAGAAGCCACCGCCCTCGCCCCTCTTCCGCTCGCCGTCCTCCCCATCACGCCCGAACACGCGGAAACCTTCGCCCACTGGGGCATCACTTCCCTCGGCGCCCTCGCCGCGCTGCCCGAAAAAGAACTCATCGTCCGCCTCGGCCAGCAAGGCCGCCACCTCCGCCAACTCGCACGAGGCCAGGCCCCACACCTCCTTGTCCCTACTCCGCCGCCCTTCATCCTCGAAGAGCGCATCGAACTCGACGCCCCAGTCGAGCTCCTCGACTCCCTCCTCTTCGTCCTCGGCGTCCTCCTCAACCACCTCATCGCCCGCGCCACCGCGCAAATCCTCGCCCTCGCCTCCGTCACCGTCACCCTCGCCCTAGAAGGCGACAGTACCCACACACGCACCGTCCGCCCCGCACTCCCCACCAACGACCGCCGCCTCTGGCTCCGTCTCCTCCATCTCGACCTGCAATCGCACCCGCCCTCCGCCGCCATCCTCTCTGTTGCTGTCGCCGCCGATCCTGGAACAACAAGCAAAGTCCAGATGGGCCTCTTCACCCCGCAGCTCCCCGAGCCCGACCGACTCGACGTCACTCTTGCGCGCATCCGCGCTATCGTTGGAGAAAACCGTGTCGGACGCGCAGCGCTCGAAGACACGCACCGGCCCGACGCGTTCCGGATGGAGTCTTTCACTATCCCAACCACAACTGCCACCCTCCAGGTCCCGCAGGCTCAAATCCAGAACCAGGCCCAGGCCGCGCGCCGCCGACTGCGCCCGGCTGAAGCCATCGCCGTCACGCTGCACCAACGCCGCCCCACAAGCTTCGTCTTCCGCAACGAGCGCTACACCGTGGAGCGCGCCTGGGGGCCGTGGTTTTTCTCCGGAAACTGGTGGGGCATCGAGTGCTGGTCCATTGAGAAGTGGGACCTCGTCGCCCGCTCCGACTCAGGCGCCATCAGCTGCGCCATTGCCCGCAACCCACTTCGTCCTGCGGCCCTCAACGACTGGCGTCTCGAGGAACTTTATGACTGAGCCACGCTACGTCGAGCTCCACGCCGCCAGCGCTTTCAGCTTCCTCGAAGGAGCCTCGCAGCCGGAAGACCTCATCGAGCGCGCCACTGAACTTGAAATCCCCGCCGTCGCCCTGCTCGACCGCAACGGCTTCTACGGCTCCGCGCGTATGCACACGTGCAGCGAGCGCAACAACATCCGCGCTCATGCCGGAGCGGAAATTTCGACGTCAGCTTTTGGCCCGCGCCTCACACCACCCGCCTGGGTTCCTCGTCCGCAGCTTTTAGAAAATGATTTGGCTACAGCCCAACTGCCCCTCCTCTGTGCCTCGCGCACCGGCTATCAAAATCTGTGCCAGCTCATCACGCAATTCAAAATGCGCGAGGCCATCAAAGCCGAAGGCGCCGCCACCTTCGACGACCTTGCGCAATATTCCGAAGGCCTCATTTGCCTCACTGGGGGCGACGAAGGCCCACTCGCCTCCGCGCTTGCCAACGGAGGCGAACCCGCAGCCCGCACGCTCCTCGAGCAGCTTATCGCCCTCTACGGTCGCAACAATATTTATGTCGAGCTTCAGCGTCACCAACTCCGTGATCAGGAAGTCCGCAACCAGGCCGCGCTCCGCCTCGCCCGTTCACTCCGTCTTCCCATCGTCGCCACCAACGGGGTCCGTTACGCCAAACCCTACGACCGCGAAATCCTCGACCTCTTCACCTCCATCCGCCATCATGTCGACCTCGACCACGCCGGCCGCTTGCTCGCCTCCAACAACCACCGCTACCTCCGCTCTGCCGCAGAAATGGAAGCCCTCTTCCGCGACCTCCCCGAAGCTCTCTTCAACACGAATGAAATTTCCCAGCGCCTCAACTTTCAGCTCACTGACCTCGGCTACGAATTCCCGCGCTACCCCGTCCCCGACGGCGAATCGATGGATAGCTTTTTGGGCAAGCGCGTCGACGAAGGTGTTCATCTCCGCTACTGCACGAAAAACAATGAAGCTCTCCTCGCCCGAGCCCGCAAACAAATCGACCACGAACTTGCCCTCATCGCCAAACTCGGCTTCGCCGGCTACTTCCTCATCGTGTGGGACATTGTCCAGTACTGCAAAAAGCACGACATCCTCATCCAGGGCCGCGGCTCGGCCGCCAACTCCGCTGTTTGCTATGCCCTCGAAATCACCGCCATCGACCCCGTCGGCATGGAGCTCTTATTTGAACGTTTTTTAAATGAAAACCGCGGCGAGTGGCCCGACATCGACCTCGACCTCCCCTCCGAAGAAAAACGCGAGCAGGCCATCCAGTACGTCTACCAGCGCTACGGCGAACTCGGCGCCGCCATGACCGCCAACGTCATCACCTACCGCGGCAAGTCCGCCGCCCGCGAAGTCGGCAAGGCTCTCGGCTTCGATCAGGAATCCCTCGGCCGCCTCACCTCACTCGTCTCCCAATGGGAGTGGCGTGGCGAAACCGATACCATGGCCAACTCCTTCCACCACGCCGGCTTCGATGTCGAGCATCCCCGCATCGCCAAATACCTCGAGCTCTGCGTCCGACTCCAGGACCTTCCGCGCCACCTCGGCCAGCACTCCGGCGGCATGGTCATCTGCCAGGGCCAGCTCAACCGCGTCGTTCCGCTGGAGCGCGCCTCCATGCCAGGCCGCACCGTCATCCAATGGGACAAGGAAGACTGCGCCGACCTCGGCATCGTCAAAGTCGACCTCCTCGGCCTCGGCATGATGGCCGTCATCAAAGATTGCCTCACCCTCATCCCACAGCACTACGGTGACCCCATCGACCTCGCCCACCTCCCCGAAGATCCCGAAGTCTACAAAGTCCTGCAGCGCGCCGACACCGTCGGCATGTTCCAGATCGAGAGCCGCGCGCAGATGGCCTCGCTCCCGCGCAACTGTCCGGATCACTTCTACGACCTCGTCGTCCAGGTCGCCATCATCCGACCGGGACCGATCGTCGGAAAAATGATGCATCCTTATATGCGCCGCCGCCAGGGCAGGGAAGCGGTCACTTACCCGCACCCCTCGCTCGAGCCCGTCCTCAGGCGCACCCTTGGCGTGCCGCTGTTTCAGGAACAACTTCTCCGCATTGCTATGACCGTCGCCAACTTCTCCGGAGCCGAAGCCGAAGAGCTGCGCCGCGCCGTCGGCATGCGCCGCTCCTGGCAGCGCATGAAGGACCTCGAAGTCAAACTTCGCGCCGGCATGACCGCCAACAACATCGCCCCCGCCACGCAGGACGAAATCGTCCAGGCTATCAGCTCCTTCGCACTCTACGGATTCCCCGAGTCCCACGCCGCCAGCTTCGCGCTCCTTGCCTACGCATCGGCGTATTTCAAGGTGAAATATCTCGCCGCCTTCACCGCCGCCATCCTCAACAACCAGCCCATGGGCTTCTACGCGCCAGCGGTATTAGTGAAAGACGCACAACGCCACGGCCTAAAAGTCCGCCCCATCGACATCCAAATCTGCGACTGGCCCTGCACCGTAGAACACGACGAAGCTGGGAGCCGGGAGCGTGGAGCCCGGAGCGAGTCGGGAGCCTGGAGCGAGCCAGACACCGCATCTGTCACAACAGAAGTTACCAATAACAAGGAGCTGTCATCCCGAACGAACCCTGAGCGACCGGAACGGGAGCGAAGTGGTGAGGAGGGATCTGCGGTTGTCGTTGATGGGCTTCACGATTTGCAGAAAAACTCGGCTGCGGCCGCTTTTGTATCAGGGCATGACTTTAGTCGTGCCGAAACAGACCCAAAGAAAGATTCGGGCTTTAGCCCCTGCAGCTTTGAAGGGGCACGGCTTCAGCCGTGCTGTAACAGTGACAAGGACAATTCGGCTTTAGCCGCTGAGGGATGGTTTTCATCCAATCCGGGAATATCGCCCTGCGCCTGCACAGAGCGCGCGCGCAGCGTGTCCCGCGCCAGCGGGACGACGGTAGAAGCCCCGGCCTTCAGGCCGGGGAATCAGCCTTCCGATGAAACCAGGGCTTTAGCCCCGAGCTCCCCCAGCCATTCTCTTCGTCTGGGACTCGGTTATGCGCGCGGATTGCGAGAAGACACAGGAAAGGCCATCGTCGCCGCGCGAAAAAACCACGGCCCCTTCAAGTCCGTCGATGATCTAGCCCTCCGCGTCCCCACCCTCAACAAAAAAGAAATCACCCTGCTCGCCAACATAGGAGCCCTCAACAACGTCGCCGGCATCGGTCATCGCCGCGACGCCCTCTGGCAAGTCGAACGCGCAGGCAAACCCGAAGGCCCGCTCCTTACCCGTACTGGCGCTCTCCTTAAAGACGGGCCCGACCCTTCGCCCCTCGCACAGATGACCCCCGAAGAGCGCCTCGTCGCCGACTACTCCGGCACCGGCCTCACCACCGGCCGCCATCCCATGTCCTACCGCCGCGCCGAGCTCCGTACGCAGAAGGTTCTCACCGCCGAAGAACTCCGCACCCGCCGCGACGGCGAATGGGTCCGAGCCGCCGGCTGCATCATCGCCCGCCAGCGCCCGGGCACAGCAAAGGGCTTCGTCTTCCTCTCCATGGAAGACGAGACTGGCATCGCCAACGTCATCGTCACACCGCAGATGTACGAACAGAACCAGGTCACCGTAACCCGAGCCAGATTCTTATTAGTAGAAGGCCCGCTCCAAAACCAGGACAACGTAGTCCACGTAAAAGCCGCCCGCCTCACAGCACTCAGCGACAACGCCGTACAAATCCACTCCCACGACTTCCACTAACCGCGCGCTGTTTCAGCGCGGCCAAGCACCGATATCATTCTGAGCGGAGCGCCGCTTCGGCTCCTTCCATGAACGAAGTTTCTCGGCGCGAAGTCGAAATTCGGCGTCATCGATGTATGCTGTTCGCGAAACCCGGAGACAGCGAGGTACTCATGGTGGTGACGCTAATAGCCAGACCCAAGAGAATTAATCTGCGCTTTAACGCCAATGGGGATGAAAATCGGTCTGACCTGTGGATCGACTGCGCGCCCGGCCTTTCAACCCGGAGGGTATTGGAAATCGGCAATAGGCATGTTTTCGCAAACAGAGCGAGCCGGCCGATCCTCGGTAAACGCAAGTTATGTGACCTTTCGGTCCTCGTGCATCGAAAGAGCACGCTTACTCCTGAACAGATCGGCAAACTGGGATTGTCCGATTCCAAAATTGGTGAACTGGTGTTTGTCCCGCCCGGGGAAAAAAGCCGATTTTGGTCTCGGCAACCTGCTGCACTACAGGCAGACGTTTGGGTCAGCAACGAACTTTTCGACGGACTAGTAAGCGCATTACAACACGGCGAGAAAGCAACATGGCTTGAACTTGAAATCGAGAAGGAAGGGATCCTTGAATATGGGTGGGAACCTGACGGCTCCCGCGCAACATGGAAGCTCGAAAACGAAACCAAGCTGAACCATGTGGACCTGGAAGAACTAGCGATCGGCGTAGGGCCGTTTCAAGGCCGTCCCTCCAGGTTCTTTGCGCAAATCACGGATATCATTCCCAGCCCACTCCTATGGGTGACAATCGGAATTCTCGCGTTCATCTTCTGGGAATGGATCTGGTCCTTACTCATTCGGAAATGAACGCCCACTCGCTTACCCCGAGTCGGGACCTCGCTGTAGCGCTGGGGCACGTTGAAGGCTCCCGGGCACCGTGAACTTGTTAACGCATTGAAACGCCCCTAGGCTGGCAATCATCCGCTATGCTCTGGGCAGAGGGGTGATACGAACGGTGTCCAGAGCCGAGGCAATCACGCTGATCATTGCCGGATATGGTGCAGTCCTGTCTTCGATCACAATGGTGCGCCAAATCATCGCCGGTCGCGTGAGACTGAAATTAAGAGTAGACCGGGATATGCTTCTTTCGGGCGACCCTCGTTATTCGGGAATGACGCTGGTCATCCTAAAGGTCATCAACGTGGGACATCGACCGATCACCATAACGCACACTGGAGCCAAATGCCTGTACCCAACCAATCCGTTCATGCTCACGGATAACCAACCTGCTCTCGCACGCGAAATAAAGGAAGGTGAATACATTGTGAGCATCCTCAATCAGAACGATGCCGATCTGCCTTCCGTAGATTATTGGCAAGTAATTGATTCACGAGGCAAAATCCACAAACTCCGCGAAGCGTCTTGGTTCGCCCATCTGAAATCTCAACTCAAATGGAAAAGGGCAGCTCGCTCCGCTCGAAGTTGAGACCTCATGGGGACGCGCGCCCGCATACTCACAAGTTCTCTTATAATCGACGGCAACCCGGAATTCGCCACCGTTCTCCGCGTCGTCCAAGCCCTCGGCCTGCGCCTCTGCGTCGCCCCCGCCAACAGCGAGCCCATCGCTTGACCTAACCTAACTCCCCGCTCCCAACCACCCAAACCCCGTCCCGCGCAAACTCCGCCGCCATCCGCGCCACCGATCCATCAACATCAATAGCCCGGCAAGCATCCCGAATCACCACCGCCTCAAACCCAGCCCGCCGAGCATCGAGCGCCGAGAAACCAACGCAAAAGTCATAAGCGAGCCCCGCAAAAAACATCCTCTCCAGCCCTCGCTCCCGGCAATACCCGGCCAAACCCGTCGGAGTCGAGTGGTCATTCTCAAAAAACGCCGAATAAGAATCGATCTCCTTCCGAAACCCCTTCCGCAAAATCAACTCCGCCCGATCCGGCCGCAACGCCGGATGCAACTCCGCCCCCCGCGTTCCCTGCACGCAGTGATCCGGCCAAAGCCGCTGCTCCCGCCCGGCCAACTCGACCACCTCAAACGGCTTTTTCCCCGCATAGCTGGAAGCGAACGAGCAATGCCCCGGCGGATGCCAGTCCTGAGTCAACAAAACATGTTTGAATCGCCCAGCGATCCGACGAATGACCGGAATCACCGCATCCCCATCGGGCACGGCCAGCGCCCCGCCCGGACAAAAATCGTTCTGCACATCCACAACAACAAGCGCATCCCGCCCTGTAATCTCCATCAACGCTATTATCGCCCGCGCCCCATAACCAGAGCTCGGTGCTACAACTGGATTGGATCAAACGCATGCCCGCCCGAACCCACATCCTGCCTGCACTTCTGCTGCTGTGCTGCTCGCCCCTCGCCGCGCGCGCGCAATTCACCGGCCCAAAGCCGCCTCCACCGACGCAAGCGCCGAAGCCGCAACTCGCACCGCCGTCCAACCCGGCGCTCGAGCAGATCCCCGCCTCCTCCTACCCCGACCCCTGCGAGCTGAACGCCACGAAGGTCGACTTCGACACCTGCTACGCCGAGCAGCTCCGCATGACCGACCAGGACCTGAGCCGCCTCTACCGCGCCGCCCTCCTCGCCTTCCAGCAGGACATCGCTGACGACCACAAGCGCTCCGACGCAACCGGGGTCAACAACGACGCCACCGCCCTCGCCGACCTCAAAGCCACGCAGGCTGAGTGGACCAAATACCGCGACCTTCAATGCGCCGCCGCCGGCCAGCAGTTCCAGGGCGGATCGATCCAGCCGATCGTCGTCAACAAGTGCATGATCTTCGTCACTCGCCATCGCATCGATGAGATTCGCGCCGCGTACGAAATCGGCGGCCGCAAACTCGACTAGCCCGCGCCGCTACTGACCCTTCAGCTTCCGGTTGAAGAAGTCAGCGGTCAGCGAGTACGCGGTGATCCAGCTTCGCTCGAGTAAGAAGCCGTGAATCTCATCCGGAAAGACATGCTCCTCAAACGGAGTCCCCTGCGCCCGCAGAGCCGCCGCCAATCGCACAGTCTGCGAGAACTGCACGTTGCGATCATCATCGCCCTGAATCAGCAACACCGGCGACCGCCACTCCTTCACCGTTGAAAGCGGTGACGACTCCCATGCGAGCCGCGCCGCCTGTGGATCGGACTCGGGGTTATAGGTCGGCTGCCAGATTCCCAACTCCAGATTCCAGTCGTGCACGCCGTGAAAATCAACGCCAGCGGCGAACAAATCCGACGCCCGCGACAGCGCCAGCGCGGTCAGATATCCACCATAACTCCCACCCCACACGCCGATCTTCGCGCCATCCACATCCGGCCGGCCGCGCAGATACAAGCCCGCGCCCAGCACATCATTGAACTCGCTCGCTCCTGCCGCGCCGTAATTCAGCGCCTCGCGAAAATTCAAACCGTACCCAATCCCGCTCCGATAGTTCACCGACAGGACAATGTAGCCCAAACTCGCCAGGTACTGATTCATCCCATACGCATTCGAGTAGTAGTCCATGTAATGCCAGCCCAGCAGCATCTGCCGCCGCGACCCGCCATGGAAAAACACCAGCGCCGGATGCTTCTTGCCAACTGCCGCCGACACCGGCAAAAACAGCTGCCCGTGAATCTTCATCCCGTCAGCCGCCGAAAAGATCACCTGCTGCGGCGTCACCAGCTTTGCTGCCGGAAAATCCGCCGGAACCAGCTGCGGCGCCAGATCCTTTAACTCCCCGCCCACCCCCACCACCGCCGGCCGAATCGGCACCCGCACATCCGACCGCAGCACCGCGACGGTCCCATCCGGCGCAATCGCCGGAATCATCTCCAGACCATCCCCATGCGTCAGCGCACGCGGCGATACGGGGCCGCCACGATGCCCGCTGTTGGCATCCTGGGGTGTGGATCCACCATCCGCGCTAACCTCCCACAAATGCCGGCGGTCTACATCATCCTGGTTCGACGAGTACACCAGCGTCTTGCGGTCTTTGCTGAATGCCACATAGTCCACTTCAAATTCGCCGGGCGTCAGTTCCGTCGCCCCGCCACCACCAGCCGGGACGGAATAAAGATGCGTCCAGCCGTTCCCCTCCCACGGAAACAGAATCCGCCCACCCGCCGTCCAGAACAGCTGCTGCTCCGACTCCGTCCCGTGAAAAACGCTGCCCGCCCCCTCACGTGCGCGCCAAACTTCATAGCCCTTGCCTGCACTCACATCGGCCACGCGCAATGACCACGGCTGCGCACTCCGCCGCGGCTTGAAGTCGATCCCCGACGTGTCTGGTGGAATCCGGACAAACGCAATGCTCTCGCTGTCCGGCGACCACACCGGCTCGCGATCGATCTCCGTCGAAGGATCGAGATACTTCAGCGACTGATCCGCAAACGAAAAGACGCCAACAAATCCGTGATCCCCGCGTCCGCTCGTGAATGCCAGCCACTTCCCATCCGGCGACCACTTCAGCGACCCCAGCCCACCGCGCCCATGAAACAGCTGCACCGGCTTTGCCGCCGTGTCGCGCAAATCCAGAGTCCAAATCTGATCCTTGTCCAGATACGCCACGGTCGCCCCATCCGGCGACACCGCGGGCGCACTTCCCGCGGCCAGCTTCCGCGCATCGCCGCCGCGCACCCCGACGATCCAGATCTCCTCCTCGAGGCCAGCCCGCAGCATTGCCGGATTGGCCGCCGGTTTCTCCGGAAACTCAAAATCTCCCCCACGCACATAAAGGATGTGCTCTCCATCCGGCGTCCACACCACGTCGCCGATGTCCACTCCATCGTCGGCATCGTCGCTCGTCACGCGATGCGCCGTATAGTCGGCCCCGCTTACCTCGGCGACCCATATATTCCGCTTGCCCTGCTGGTTCGCGATCCACAAGAATCGCCCGCCCTTCGACGCGGCTTGCAACGCCGAGCTGAACGGCGCGCTCAGCACCTGTTCCAGCGTGAAGCTCTGCGCCCCAGCGCCGAGCGCAACCAGACCAATCCACACAGCCACCACAATGCGTCGGATCATCTATCGCCTCATCAAAAGAGATTCCGCCCATTATCCCGGCGAACTCCTGCGATTTCAAATTCGCGGTTCTATACTCGGCAGTGGTGAGCACGTCGCCCAACCCGCAGAAGCCTGAACACCAACTCGGCTTCTCCTTCGAATCTGTGCCCCTTGCTTTATCACGTCGCATTTGGACGGTCGGCGACCTTGTCAGCGAAGTTCGCGTTCACGTCGAGCGTGAGTACGGTGACCTCTGGGTCGAAGGTGAAATCTCCAACCTCCGCTCCGCGCCCTCCGGCCACGTCTACTTCACGCTGAAGGACGGTGACGCCCAGCTCCCCGCCGTCCTCTTCCGCAAGCAGGCATCGCTGCTGCGCTTTCGTCCCGCGGATGGCCTTCACGTCTTGCTCCGCGGCAAAATTTCCATCTACGAGCAGCGCGGCCAAATGCAGCTCGTTGCCGAACTCCTCGAGCCGGTCGGTGCAGGCTCTTTGCAAATCGCCTTCGAGCAGCTCCGCCAGCGTCTTGACGCCCGCGGCTTCTTCGATCCCGCGCACAAGAAACCCCTGCCCGCCTTCCCGCGCTGTGTCGGCGTCATCACATCGCCGGCTGGCGCCGTCATCCGCGACTTCGTCAACATCGTCAATCGCAGGCACGCCGGCCTGCACGTTACGCTCTACCCGGCACTCGTTCAGGGTGAGGCCGCTGCCGCCGAAGTCGCCGCCGGCATCGCCTACTTCAACCGCTCCCGCACCGTCGACGTCATCGTCATTGCCCGCGGCGGTGGTTCGCTCGAAGACCTCGCCCCCTTCAACTCCGAGTTCCTCGCCGAATCCATTTTCAAATCCGAGCTTCCCATCATTTCCGCCATTGGCCACGAAACCGATTTCACTATTGCAGACTTCGTCGCCGACCTCCGCGCTCCAACGCCCTCCGTGGCCGCCGAGCTCGTCACCTCCGCCCTGCACAATATCACTGATCGCATTCACACGCTCGACCAGCGTGTTTACCGTGCTGCCCGCTATCGCCTGATGCATGCGTCCCACGCCTTTGCCGGCGTTGGTGTCGACTCCATCCTCATTCGCGAGCGCGATCAGATCCACCGCAGGCAACAGCGTGTGGACGACCTCGCCGTCCGCATGGAATCGCAATGGCGCAGCCGCCAGCGCCGTCTCGCCGAGAAGCTTCATCATCTCTCCGCCCGGCTCCTGCGCCAGGACGTCGTCGCCCGCACCGGCATTGCCCGCGAGCGTCTCGCCTCGCTCGAGGCGCGCCTGGTCCGCGCCTGCCGTGATCGCCAACGGGCCTCTGGCGAACTTCTCGCCTCCCTCCATGTGCGCATTGTCCGCGCACAGCGCGATTATCTGCGGGCCCTTCGCGATCGCGAGGCCGGTCTTTCTCGGCACGTGACCGCCCTCTCGCCCCTTGCCGTGCTCAGCCGCGGTTACGCTCTGGTGTACGACGACACCGGAGTGCTGATAAAAGATACAGAGAACATCACACAAGGCCAGTCGATCGTCACCCGCCTCGCTCGCGGTCGCTTCCATAGCCGGGTCAGTCAGGTCGAGGAGGAAGCGCACCGTCCATGAGGAAGCTGTTTGGCACCGATGGCATTCGAGCGGTTGCGGGAGAAGCCCCGCTCGATGCGAAGACGATTCACGCCGTGGGCCTCGCCCTAGCGCATCAGCTCAACGGCTCCGAGCAGCCCCCACGCGTGCTCCTCGGCATGGATACGCGCGAGTCCAGCAACTGGATCGCTGCAACCATTGCCGCCGGCTTGACCGAAGGCGGAGCGCACGTCGAGAACGCGGGCGTCGTCACCACTCCCGCCATCGCTTTTCTGGCCCGTAAGCACGGATTCTCAGCAGGCGTCGTCATCTCCGCCTCCCACAATCCCTGGCAGGACAACGGCATCAAGGTTTTTGGCAGTGACGGTTACAAATTGCCCGACGAAACCGAGCTGCGCATCGAAGCCGAGATCTTCCGCCGCCTCGAGAATCTCGAAGCGGTCCCCGCGGATACGCCTCCTGCGATCAACCAGAAATATCACAGGGACTACGAGCAGTTCCTTCGTGTGGCTTTCCCAGACCTGAACCTCAACGGCCTGCATGTCGTCCTCGACTGCGCCAATGGTGCCTCCTCTGCCATCGCCCCGGAGCTATTCGCTCATCTCGGCGGGAATTTCGAACTAACGCATGCCGCTCCCGACGGCCGCAATATCAACGCGAATTGCGGCGCGCTGCATCCCGATGTTGTCGCTGCTGAAACGAAGAAACTCAAGGCCAGCCTCGGCATCACCTTCGACGGAGACGCCGACCGCGCCATGTTCGCCGACGCACACGGCAACGTGGTCAATGGCGACGCAGTCATGCTGCTCGCTGCGCGCGACATGAGAGCGCGGGGGCTGCTCCGTAACGACACCGTCGTCGCTACTACCATGTCCAACATGGGTCTCGAAGCCGCGCTTCGCCGCGACGCCATCCGTATGCTCCGCGCTCCCGTCGGCGACAAATATGTCCTCGAGCGCATGCAGCAGGAGCAAGCCTCGCTCGGCGGCGAACAATCGGGCCACATCCTTTTCCCCCATTTGGCCACTACTGGTGACGGCTTGCTCACCGCTCTCGTTGTCCTTGATGTTATCCACCGCTCCGGCCGCGCCCTGCACGAATTGGTCGCCGACCTCAAGGTCTTCCCCCAGGTCATCCTCAACGTCCGTGTCCGCGAAAAGAAACCTTTGGACCAAATTGCCACCGTCACGGATACAATTCGCAACGCCGAAACCGAACTGGCCGAGAGCGGCCGCGTCGTGGTCCGTTACTCCGGGACTGAAGCCCTCGCCCGTGTCATGATCGAAGCCGAATCCGAAGAAGCGATGCATCGCCACGCCGATCGCATAGCCGCAGCCATCCGCGCCGAACTGGGCGCTTAGTCAACGTTTGTCCGAAAACTAGACAGATTGCGCGCCGGCCGTCTATAGCAATACTGGTTCTCGCTGGTCCGGAGTTACACTGGTGCTACTTCAGCAGCACGAAGACCACAAGGATCGCCATCACGGAGCTCCCAGGTCAATAAGCGAATGTGATGGCGATTCGTGTTTCCCGTCTACTTCAGATCTCTCCAGTTCGCGCCCACCCCCACATCTGCAACCAGCGGTACGCTCAGCTCCACGACGTGCTCCATCTCGTGCCGAACCATCGCGCTCATCGCCTCAACTTCATCCTCCGGCACATCGAACACCAGCTCGTCGTGCACCTGCAACGTCATCCGCGACTTCAGCTTCTCCTTCGCCAGCTGCCTATCGATTCGGATCATCGCCAGCTTAATTAAATCCGCCGCTGTACCTTGCAGCGGTGTGTTGATCGCCGTCCGCTCCGCAAATCCGCGCTGGTTCGCGTTCCGGCTCTGAATATCCGGAATCGGCCGCACGCGTCCGAACATCGTGCGCACCTTCTGTTCGTGCCGCGTTTCCTCCAGCATGCGATCGATGTAGGCGCGCACCCCCGCGTACCGCTCGAAGTATGTCTCGATATACAGCCGCGCCTCGTTCTGTTCGATCCCCAGCTGCGCCGCCAGCCCGAACGGCGAAATCCCGTACACAATACCGAAGTTCACAGCCTTCGCCCGATTCCGCGTCTCCTTGGTCATCGTATCCACCGCAACCCCAAACACCTCCGCCGCCGTCAGCGTGTGAATGTCCTGCCCGGTCTGGTACGCATTCACCAGCAATGGATCCTCCGAGAAATGCGCCAGCAGTCGCAGCTCAATCTGCGAATAATCCGCCGATAACAACACGCATCCCGGCGCAGCAATGAACGCCGCGCGAATCTCCCGCCCCAACTCGGTTCGAATCGGAATGTTCTGCAAATTCGGATTCGTCGACGACAACCGCCCCGTCGCCGTGCCCACCTGATTGAACGTCGTGTGCACGCGCCCCTCGCCATCCGCCAGCAGGGGAAGGGAATCGGCGTAGTTCGACTTCAGCTTCGCCAATTGCCGATATTCGAGCACCAGTCGCGGCACATCGTCGTGCGCCGCCAACTCCTCCAGCACATCCTGTGCCGTCGAAATCACCTTGCCCTTGCCGTACCTCAGCGGACGCGGCAGCCCCATCTTGTTGAACAGAACATCGCCCAGCTGCTTCGGCGAATTAATGTTGAACCGCTGCCCCGAGAGCGAAAAAATCTCTTCCCCGACGCGCTGCATCTCCGACGCCAGCCGGTCCGCCATCTTCCCCAGCACGCCAGAGTCAATCCGCACCCCAACCTTCTCCATCCCCAACAGCACCGGGACCAGCGGCAAATCGATGTCCTCATACACGCGCCGTTCCCGGAGCGCGTCCACCTCTTCGCGCATCGTGTTCGTCAGCGCATGCGTCAGGAATGCCGCCTCCGTCACAGCGCGATGCCCACTCTCCCGCGGAGGCCCACCCCCGAACCGCGCCGCCACATCGCCCAGCCGATGCGTCGCATGCGTCGGGTTAATCAGGTAGGAGTAGAGCATCACATCGTCCGTCACGCCGCGTACCATCACGCCATGCGACTCGCAAACTCGCAGCGCCGCCTTCAGATCGTGCACGCTCTTTGCGACTCGGGAGTCCTCCAGCAACGCTCTCACCGCATCCAACTCCACCAGCAGTGCCCCCTCCGTCCCGGCCGCAACGCCCACACGGCACACCGCCGCGGCAGGAGCCATTGCGCACGCCGCATCCGCCTGCTCCACCAGATCCAGCAGAGACATCGTCATCAGCTCTGGCTCGCGCTCCTCGATCGCCTCCGACTCCTGCTCGCTCACCTGCTCCGCCATCGCCTCCAGCTCCGATGCAGGCAGCGCCAGCGCGAAACCCTCCTTCTGCGCCTGTTTCGCGAACGCCGCAATCTGCTCCGCCGTGGGCTCCAGCACATACTCCACCGCCGTCGTCGGCACAGCCGGAGCCAGCTCCCGCAGCAGCGTCGTGAATTCCAGCTCCGTAAAAAGCGTCCGGCATGCTGCGGTGTCCGGCTCCTGCGTCCGCATCCCCTCCGGATCAAATACGAGCGGCACCTCGCGGTGTATCGTCACCAGCTCCTTGCTCAGCAGCACTGCCTCGCGGTTATTTTGTAACGATTCTCGATACGTTTTCCGCTTGATCTCCTCCGCCCGATCGAGCGCCGCCTCCACCGTCCCGAATTGCTGGATCAGCTCCACCGATCCCTTATCGCCAATTCCCGGCGCGCCTGGAATGTTATCGATCGAGTCGCCCCGCAGCGCCATTACATCGATCACCTTCTCCGGTGGCACGCCCAGCGTCTCCACCACCTTCTCGCGATCGAGCACCAGGTTGTCCTTCACGGGGTTCAGGATTTTCACCTGTTCGTTCACCAGCTGCATCATGTCCTTGTCGTTCGACACGACAAACACCGGATGCCCGGCCTGCGCGGCCTTCGACGCCAGCGTGCCAATCACGTCATCTGCCTCAAAACCCTCCGCCTCGAGAATCGGAATCCGAAACGCCTCCAGCGCCCGACGCACGTACGGCAATTGCTGCGCCAAATCTGGCGGCATCGCCTCGCGCTTCGCCTTATACCCGCCCGTCTCCACTGTCTCGAATTTCTGCGTCTCCGCGCTGAACTTCCTCACCGTCATCCCGCGCGCCCGCTCGTCACGAAACACCGGCCCGCTCACGTCGAACACCGCGCCGAAATATTCCGGAGAAAAATCCGCCCGCAGCTTGTTCAGCATGTTGATGAAGACATACGTCGCTGCCGTCGGCACGCCTGTACGCGTCGACATCGGACGCGACCGCTGCATCGCGTGATACGCGCGAAAGATGAACGACATCGCGTCGAGCAGAAAAATCGCTGGCTTGCTGGAATTCGCCGTCACGAAATCGAGTTTACCGCCCGCAACTCCACTGCATCGTGTCGAACGCCACCCGCAAACCCCGCCACAACATCGGCCGCTATAATGCCCGCACGGAGAATCATCCATGACGCACCCTGTTCTGCCGCTGGCCTTCGCCGCGGCGCTGCTTCCCGCCTGTCTCGCCCAGTCCGCATTCGCGCCCGCCGAGCAGCCCCTCACCGCGATCCCTTATTCGCCCAGCCTCGACCTCGCGGACATGGACCGCACTGCCGACCCCTGCGTCGACTTCTACCAGTACGTCTGCGGCGGCTGGATGAAGAACAATCCCATCCCTCCCGATCAGGCCTCGTGGAGCGTGTACGCGAAGCTCGGCGAGAATAACCGCCAGTTCCTGTGGGGCATTCTCGAAGAAGACGCCAGGCTCACGCGCCGTACGCCCGCACAGCAGAAAATCGGTGACTACTACGCCGCCTGTATGAACACCGACGCCATCAACGCCCGGGGCATCGCGCCCCTCCGGCCCGAGCTCGACCGCATCGCCGCCCTGCAGGACCGTAAACAGCTCGCTGCCTTTCTGCGCGAAGGAGCCGACCAGCGCGGCCTCTACTTCCTCGGCGCCGGCTCCGAACCCGATCCGAAGAACGCCGGTATGATGATCGTGGGCATCGAAGCGGGAGGTCTCGGCCTGCCCGATCGCGACTACTATACGAAGACCGACGCCCGTAGCCAGGACATCCGCCAGCACTTCGTCACCTACATGGCGCGTCTGCTCGTTCTTGCGGGCGAGCCGCAGGCCCAGGCCGACCAGGAAGCGGCTGCCACCATGAAGATGGAAACCGCGCTGGCGACTGCGTCGCTCACCCGCGTCGAGCGCCGCGATCCCTACAACACATACCACCCGATGAAAATTGACGCCGTCGACGCGCTTATTCCCGCTCTCGGAATTAGCGCCTACCTCAACCAGCAGCACATTCCGGAATCTGTGCTCTCGAACGTCGACGTCGCGCAGCCGAAGTTCCTCGCCGCGCTCCAGACCGAGCTTGCCACCGAGCCGTTCGATAGCATCAAGGCCTACCTCCGCGTCCACGCCCTCAACGCCGCCGCTCCCAGCCTTTCCAGCAACTTTGAAGATGCGCGCTTCGATTTCTATTCGAAGTTCCTGCGCGGCGTTCCGCAGATGCCCGCGCGCTGGAAGCGCTGCGAAGGCCAGGTTGATCGCTCCCTCGGCGAAGCCCTTGGCCGGGAATTCGTCGCCCGCACCTTCGCGCCGCAGACGAAGCAAAAGGTTGTCGCTATGACCGAACAGATCGAGCAGGCCATGCAGCAGGAAATCCAGAATCTCGACTGGATGAGCCCCGCCACCAAACAGGCCGCCATCGCCAAGCTCCATCAGGTCGATAACAAGATCGGCTACCCGAATAAATGGCGCGACTACTCCACGCTCACCATCGAGCGCAACGACTACTACGGCAACGTCCTCCGCGCTCGCGCCTTCGAAGAAAAGCGCGACTGGGCCAAGGTCGGCAAGCCCGTCGACAAGACCGAGTGGTTCATGTCTCCACCCACCGTCAACGCACACTACGACCCGCAGATGAACGACATCAACTTCCCCGCTGGCGTGCTGCAGCCACCGCTCTACGATCCCAAAGAGGACGACGCGCCCAATTACGGCGACACCGGCGGCACCATTGGCCACGAGCTCACCCACGGCTTCGACGACGAGGGCCGCCAGTACGACGGCCAGGGCAATCTCAAAGACTGGTGGACTGCAGACGACGCCAAAGGCTTCGAAGACCACATCGACTGCCTGCGCGATCAGTTCGCCGGCTACGTCATCGTCGACGACATCCACATCAACTCAAGACTCACTAGTGGCGAAGATACCGCCGACCTGGGTGGCACGCTGCTCGCCTACCTCGCCTGGAAAAAGCAGACCGCGGACATGCATCTCGAGTCGAAGGACGGCTTCACCCCCGACCAGCGCTTCTTCATCGGCTATGCGCAATGGGCCTGCGAGAATGAGCGTCCGGAAAACCTCCGCGTCAGCGCCATCACCAACCCACACTCGCCGGGCAAGTATCGGGTGAATGGCATCATGGTCGACTTGCCGCAGTTCGCTCAGGCCTTCAACTGCAAAGCAGGCCAGCCCATGGTCAGCGCGAAAGTCTGCAAAATCTGGTAACGCGCACTTCGCCAGGTTTCTGCGGGTCGATTCTGAGCCCTGGCAGCGCGTTCATTCAATAAACATGCAATCGCCATAAGAAAAAAACCGGTACCCTGCCTCCACCGCGTGACGATACGCAGTCAGTGTCATCTCCCGCCCCGCAAACGCGCTCACCAACATCAGCAACGACGACTGTGGCAAATGAAAATTCGTCAGCAGCGCCCCCACTACGCGGAACTTAAATTCCGGCGAGATGAAAATGCTCGTCAACCCGGAGTGCGGGGCCAAACCTTCACCAGCTAGCGCGCAATGTTCTAACGTCCGCACCGTCGTCGTCCCTGCTGCGACCACCCGCCGCCCCTCGCGACGCGCCGCATTCAGTGCCGCCGCCGTCTCCGGTGAAATCGCATACCGCTCCGTGTGCAGCTTCACATCCTCGACGTGCTCCACCCGCAACGGCTGAAATGTCCCCAGCCCGACGTGCAGCGTCACATACGCAATCTCCACACTCCGCGCCCGAATCTCATTGAGAATCTCTGGCGTGAAGTGCAGTCCGGCCGTCGGTGCTGCGACCGACCCGCGTTCCCGCGCATACACCGTCTGATATCTGTCCCGATCGACCGCCCGATCCTCACGATGAATGTACGGCGGCAGCGGCATGTGCCCCAAACGCTCCACAACTCCGAAGAAATCGGCCACCGGCTCGAACCGCAGAGTCCGCTCCCCGAACTCTCCATGTGCGATCACCTCCGCCCGCAACTCCTCGCCAAAGGAGAGCACCTCGCCCGTCAATACTTTGCGGCCAGGCCGAACCAGAGCCTTCCACTCCCACTCCCCAAGCTGTTCCGCCAGCAGCACCTGCACGCGCCCCGTCGTCTCCCGATTCCCGTGTCTGTCGGCCTGCGTATGCAATCCCGCGCGGTGCGCAAACAGCCGCGCCGGAATCACCCGGCTATCGTTCAGCACCAGCAAATCGCCCGGCCGCAGCAATGCCGGCAAATCGCGAAAAGCCCGATCCTCCCACGCACCCGTCGTCCGGCTCAGCGCCAGCATCCGAGATCCCGAGCGATCCGCAGCAGGCTCCTGCGCAATGAGTTCTTCGGGAAGATCGAAACCGAAATCCGAAACCTGCATCCGAAGCCGATTCTAATTCCGCAGCCCCAAATGCTCTTCAGCCCGCGCCCGAGCCCGCTCCAGCGAATCGTTTAGCTCCACGCGCTTCGCCTCCAGTGTTGCCGCATCCGCATCCACCGCCGGCGCCGTCACGGCCCGAGACCAGCTCACCACCACGCGGGAAAACGGCAGCGGTATCAGAAACCGATCCCACGACCGCATCGCCCACGCCCGCGCCGGCAACAAATAAAAGCAGCCCATTTCCACGCCCGTCATGGCGGCCAGCTTCACCGCCCCAACCTTTGTCTGGTAGATCGGCCCGCGCGGCCCGTCCGCGGTGAACACCACCGGCTCGCCTCGCGCCAGCTCCTCGCGCATCGCTATCAGCCCCGCCGCGCCGCCCCGCGAACTCGACCCGCGCACGCTGTTGTATCCCAGCAGCCCCAGCGTCCGGGCGATCAGCTCCCCATCAAAGCTCTGGCTGATCAAGATCGAGCACCGAAATTTCCTGAAGTACCATCCCGCGGGCAGCGTACACCGATGCCAGAAACAGAAAATCCCGCGCGCCGGTGGCGTAGCGGGCGTCACTCCCTCTTCGGCAATCACCTCAAACCGCAGCGTTGAGCCCACTATCGCCAGCAGCAGCGCCGTCAGCTTTGGAACCACCCACAGCGCCACGCGCCGCCCAAAGCTGAACCCGCCGTCAGCGTTCTCGATCACGCTTCCGATTGTAGCCACAGCGCCCGCGCCGGCCCGCAGCCCTACAACAGTAATACCCGAGATTACCCTCGTCGTGTCGCGCCTCCCACCGTCGTAATCTCCGCACGGCCACGGAGGTCCCCCGCGCTCCCACCATCGTGCTACAGCAACCCCCGCATCATCGGCCGAAAATGATGGTACGGGGTCAAATCCCGCATCGGACCGTAATCGATGAAACGCCTGGTCATCACCCTGCTGTTGCTTGCTGCCTGCGCTCTCTGCGCCGTCGCCTAGCCGCACTCGCGCGGGCGGCGCCCCTTCAGTCTTTCGACCAACAACCAGTCAGGATCTCGATTGACCGAGGGAATTCGCCGTTAATGAGTTCGACTCGGGAAATAGTGCCAAATCGTGGCTGAGAAAAACAACAGGTAGAGGCCGGCGGCAACACACCACCACGCTCCCTTCTCCACTGCTGTCGGTTCGGCGATCCGATCGTCCGTGTGGAAGCGCCCCACTCGACAAAGCAAAACGATGAGCGCGGGACCAGCGAGATCGATCAGAATCTGGCTCCCCAGATGGGATCCTGGGAAGACCATCCAATCCCATCTGATAGGACGATCCGGAGAGACTGACGCATTCTTCCTACTCGCCCGAAGTCGTCACCGGTATCGGCGCGCCCTTCGGCGTAGCAATATATCCCTTGATCTGATTCTTGTCGATGTTGTTCACCACCAGCTCGTACAGCAGATGATCCTTGCCCGTGTAGAACTGGATCGGCTCATCCAGGTTCCGGTCCTTCTTCTGGATCTCCTTGTCATCCGCATACACCACCAGCGTGAACTTGCTGTGCTTCGGGTCGGTCTTCTTCAGCTCCAGCGCCACCGTCGCCACGGCCTTCTTCTGATTCCTGTCCAGCGTGAATTCGTAATAGTTGCGGTCACCCATGTGCTTCAGGACGTCCAGCTCTTTGGCGTTTGTTGCAATCAGTCCGCTCTGCAGGCCCAGATCGCCTTTCATCGCCGTCATTGCCGCTTCGTCCGTTTGTAGCTGCGTCTTCGTCGCGGTCAGGTCGGTCTTCACGCCGCCAACATCGGTCTTCACGCCGGAAACATCGTTCGAAACGGAGGCGATCTGGCTTTGCGTCTGGGCCAGCCGTTTCGCGTCCGCCTGTTGCCGCTCCAGCAGGTCCTGGGCTTTTTGTTCCAGCTGCTTCTGCGTCATGCCCAGCGACTGCCCCAGCGTGTCGGTCGTCACCTTCAGCCGTGCATTGGTCTGGTCCAGCGCCGCCGCCAGTTTCTGATTCTGCTGCTGGGCCGAAGCCACCTGCGCCTCCGCAGTGGTCAGCCGTCCGGCCAGCCGGTAGCTCCACACCAGTCCCGCGATCGCGCACAGCACGGCGACCGCCAGCACGCCAATAAACAAACCCGAGTAGCTCCTCTGCACCGGCACTTCAGGTGATTCGTCCATATTTACCTCTTCGTCCTTTCCCGCAAGCACTTGTGCGAACTGTATCTCAGGATCGCCTGCCCCGCAAATGGCAAACGGCTCCCCGAAAGTAGCGGGGTCACGCGGGGAATATAAAGACTCTGGCGACAAGCGCCAGATTCAATATGTTTATCAAAGACAACGCCGATAGCATTAAGATGCCGCCACGCGGGCCTTTTGGTCTTTTCAACGAGTAGCCCTCAAATTCCTTGATTTTCTTCAAGTGCTCGGAGGCATAGTGACCATCGATCAAGGCAATGCGGCTAATGATCGCGATTAGAAGGAGGCCGAGGACGACTAGTCCATGCCTTTCAAGAGAGGGAATTCTGGTCTGGTAAAGGCCATAAAGCATACCGCCCTCGACGGCAGCTATTGTCTGAAACCGTCCCCAAGCCAACGCATCTTGGTACCTGTACCATTGGCAGTTCTGATCGTAGATCGCCTTCTCTTTGTCGGAAGCGTCCATCACTTGAGGTTCCTTTTCAGGCCATCAGAAGCTCCGAGAGTTGCGAAACATGATCCGTGATGCCGCCTTCCATCGCCGGCGTAACTCTTAGGCTTCCGTGGACCCTAACAAAACCATAGAACCAGAAGTGTAATGCAAGTGCTGCTCTCAGGTTCTCTTCCTTCTTTGAGAATGCGTACCTCAGTCTGGTTAGCCTCTTGCACTGTTGGCGAAGTGATCCGTTTTTGCGTTCGACGTGCGAGGTTCCGGCCACGGCTACCCCGCTTCTCTTCCTGCAACCCCGCGCCGCGCCGGATATTCTATGACGTATGCCCCGCTATCAATACCGCGAGATTGAGCCCACCCGCGAAGCCAAAGAAGTCTTCAACCGCTGGGTCGACTACCTCGACGACGAATTCTCCCGCCACACCAACGTTGTCCTTCGCGGCGAAATCGTGCGCGACAATCTCCACCAGCTCCTTCTCGGCCGTCCCCACGGCGGGCGCCTCAACTTCACTCTCGCCACCGAGCTGCCCTTCAACGTCCTCGAGCTCTCCCTTGACCCCGCCAACATCACCCTCGAGCCCGAGTACTACGGCGATATCGATGCCGACCGCTACGCCATCATCAAGCCTCTCGTCTGGTTCTGGCGCATGTTCGACCGCTCCCCCGTCGCGCTCAATCACTGGCTCGGCTTCCGCCTCCGCGCCATGCTCGGCAAGCACATCTTCAAACGCATCGGCACCAACGTGAAGATCTACCACGGCGTCGAGTTCACCTTCGGCTACAACCTCACCCTTGAAGACGACGTCATCATCCATAACCACGTCCTCCTCGACGATCGCGGCGAACTCATTATCCGCAAAGGCTCCTCCATCTCCGAACACGCCGCCGTCTTCTCGCACGCGCATGATCCCGTCGAGGCCTGCATCATCGAGCACCGGCGCACCGAAGTCGGCCCGGCCGCCCGCGTCACCTACCGCTCCCTCGTCATGCCCGGCGTTCGCGTCGGTGAAGATTCCATGCTCGGCGCCCAAGCCGTTGCCACCCACGACCTGGAACCGCACTCTATCGTCGGCGGCGTCCCAGGCCGCAAAATCAAGGCCAAGAACCAGGCCCACCGCCTCGGCGAAAAAGAAGGCGACGGCCCCTGCGAGGAACTACCCCCGAACGATTAGCCTCACCGCTAACCGCTTCTTCGCTGCCGGCTACCGGCTACAGGCTCGCTTCCTGATACCATCGTCTCGTCCTCTAATGGATCCAACCCGCCTCATCATTGCGATCTTTGAGTTCGCGGTGCTCCTGTTCTCCCTCAGCCTGCACGAAGCCGCGCACGCCTGGATGGCCTCGCGCCTCGGCGATCCCACTGCCCGCATGCTCGGCCGCGTCACCCTCAACCCCATCAAACACATCGACCCCCTCGGTACCATCATCCTGCCCGCCATCATGCTCATCATCAGTCCGGGCTTCCTCTTTGGATGGGCAAAGCCTACGCCTGTCACAACCTCCAACTTCAAAAACCTCACCCGCGACGACATCCTCACCACCATCGCCGGTCCAGGCAGCAACATCCTCGCGGCCATCGGCGCAACCCTTGTCCTGCTCCTCCTCTCACGCATCAGCCCTACCGGCAGCGCAATCGTCCACGAGATCGCCGCCACAGGTCGTATCAGTGATAAGCTCCTGGCCTCCAGCCCCACGCTTGTTCCACTTGTCCTCATCTTCTATCTCGGCATATTCCTCAACCTCATCCTCGCCGCCTTCAATCTTCTCCCGCTACCCCCGCTCGACGGCTCCCATGTCTTCCGCCACCTGCTCCCCTATAAGGCGCTCCGCATCTACGACTCCCTTGGCATCCTCAGCCTCTTCATCATCTTCATCTGGGGTGGACGCGTCGTCGGCTTCCTCATCAGCCCCGCCCTCGCCCTGCTGCAACACATCCTCCTCGCGTTTTGATTCGCAGGCGCGTCCCGCATAGCGAACCGTTCCTGAATCCCACTCAGCAACCGCTGCATATTTATCTCTGGAGGAGCCATCATTCATGCCACCATCCCACGGCTACGCCGCTCAAAGCTCAACCACGCCCCTCGCCCCATTCAAATTCGTCCGCCGCGAACTCCACGACCACGACGTCCACGTCGACATCCAGTGGTGCGGCGTTTGCCACTCCGACATCCACTCCGCCCGCAATGAATGGGGCAACGCCATCTACCCCATGGTGCCCGGCCACGAGATCGTCGGTACCGTTAAGGCCATCGGCTCCGCTGTGAAAAAATTCAAGCCCGGCGATCTCGTCGGCGTCGGTGTCATCGTCGATTCCGACCGTACCTGCCCCAGCTGCAAGGCCGGAGAAGAACAGTACTGCGAAGGCGGCATCACCCTCACCTACGGTCAGAAGGATAAATACGGCGACCTCACCCAGGGCGGCTACTCCAACAACATCGTCACCGACGAGCACTTCGTCCACCGTGTCTCGCCCAGGCTGAATCCGGCCGGAGTAGCCCCCCTGCTGTGCGCCGGCATCACGACGTACTCACCTCTCCGCCACTGGAAGGTCGGACCCTATAAGAAGGTCGGCGTCGTTGGACTCGGCGGCCTCGGCCACATGGCCCTTAAGTTCGCGCGCGCCTTCGGCGCACAGGTCGTCCAGTTCACGACGTCTGAATCGAAAATCGCCGACGCGAAGCGCCTCGGCGCCGACGAGGTCGTGATCTCCAAAGACGCCGCCGCCATGAAGAAAGAAGCTAACTCCTTCGACTTCATCCTCGACACCGTCTCTGCGCCCCACGACATCAACCCTTACCTCGAAGCGCTCAAGCGCGACTCCACCTATGCCCAGGTTGGCTTACCCGACAAGCCCCCCGTCATCTTCCCTGGCCATCTCCTCTTTAAACGCCGCAGCTGGTCCGGCTCCATCATCGGAGGCATGGCCGAAACTCAGGAGATGCTCGACTATTGCGCCGAGAAGGGAATCACCGCCGACGTCGAAGTGATCAAGATCCAGCAAATCAACGAAGCCTTCGACCGCGTCGTCAAAGCCGACGTGAAATACCGCTTCGTCATCGACATGTCCTCCCTTGGCGCATAAACAAGCTCAAGCCGCCAAAATAAAAATGCGGGAGAGCCCATCCTCTCCCGCATCTGCTTTTCTGAACGCTGAACGCTATCCGCTGAACGCTAGCGCTTGAACTGCCGCCCCATCCGGTACACAACCCCCACCGAGATCGCAAACTGCTCCGCGAACCCGTTGTGCCCGAAGTCCGTCATCGTCGCATCCGGCGCGATCCGGAACACCAGCCGCGGCGACCGGTTCAGATCGATCGACCCGCCAAACACGCCCGCCACCGTGAACTGATTCTTGAAGAACCCAACATTCTGTGGCGGCACTCCGTTCAGCCCCTGCGTGAAGTTCCCATAGGCTCCGCCCACAAACGCATGCAGCATCATGGCCGCATGTTCATTGGCCTTCAGCCGGTACTCCGGCCCCCCTGCGAATATGTGCTCGCTCACAAACGGTCCCGTGATCGGCCCCGCATTCGGCCCGCTCCCCGTGCAACTCCCGCAGTTGGGAACCGTCCCGCTGGTCCCGTAGTATCCGCGTACATTCGCGCCCACGCCCCAGCGCTTGCCAAATTCGCGCACCGCCCGCGCGTCAAACCCACCCAGGTTCGAGCCCTGCAGCACATTCGGTCCCGCGTCGAAATGCGAATACGCGAACCCGCCGTAGATCTCCCACGGATAGTCGTAGCGAACTCCCGCCAGCGGCGCCGGCGCCGGCAACTGCGGATTCGGCGGCGGACTCACCACCTGCCCCTCCGCCTTCATTCCCATCAGGCACAACAAAGCGGCCGCGGCCGCCACTCCCACGCGAACACTCCACGCACTCTTCAAACGGCAATTCCTCCGGCAAATCCCTGCGCGTTTCGCAGTCCATCCCGCAAACTGTTTCGCAAACTTCAAAGATACATGGACGACCCGCCTTCTGTCCCCCTTTCGGCTCCCTCCGCCTCAGCCGCGCGGCTCCTGTAATCTCTTCAGTGTGTCCACCGCCCGCCCCGTCTCGCAACAATCCTTTGACTCGCTCGACGCCATGATGAAAGCCTGCGCCGAAGAAGCCGTGCGCCTCGCCGCAGCCGATCACGGCATGACCCTCGACTACACCCCCGACTCCATCCCGCTCCTTGAGACCGTCCTCTCCGCGCGCACGCCCATCCCGCAGGAGGAGCATGAGGAAGCCACCCGCATCTGGGGCGCCTACTATGGCGAAATCTTCCGCCGCAAATTTCCAGCCGACTGGATCATGGCCGTCTATCCCGGCCAGCTCAACTCCGGACGCGCCGATACAGGTACCGAACTGGCCATGCCCGCCCTCGATGTCGCCGGCTCCCACATCTATCCCCTGCTGAAAATCTTCCGCCGCCTCACCATCGGCCCCTCCGAAGACCTCGCCGCCTTCTACGCAAAGGTCTCAGCCGCCCTCGAAGCGAAGCAAAAGTAGGGCAGGGAACTGCCCGCAAAACTGCGCTCGGGGTTTACTCGCCTTTCGCTCGCCTTTTCCCAGCTACAGGCTACAGGCTACGGGCCGCTTTTAGCGGCACTCGGCGCACCCACAATGCCGTCTCAAATAATCCCAGGAATAAATCCCGCTGGCGTGGCCGTCATTCCACTTGAAGCTGATCGCGTAATTGCCCACCGGGCTCGCCGACTCAGGCCGCGCCGGAGCCTCATACATCGGCAGCAGATTCGCCGCCTTACGCTTGCCCTCGCCCGGCTGCCGCCCCTCGGCCTCGCGCTCCTCGTGGCATGTCGCGCACGGACAAGCATTCCGCAGCCAAACAAAACCCCACCGGCTGCGATGCCCATCCTTCCACTCAATCTCGATGCCCTCGCCCGTCGACTGCAGCACCCGCACCTTTGCCGGTGTTACCGCATCGCGCGGCAGTTCCGGCGCATCCCCGCGCCGCGCCTCCTCCGCGCTGACCAGACGAATCCCTTCGTGGCTCATACACGTTTGCTCTTGGCTCCCGGCTCCGAGCTCCCGGCTCCCAGCTGGTTCCTACGCCGACTGCAAGAACGCCACCGACTGCAGGCTCGTCACCTCGAACCGCTTCCGGCACCGGATATTCGTGCAGGCCACCAGATCGTCCTGCCGCACCATGTACGACTGCGCCTTCGCAAAACGCGCCCGATCCCGCTCGTCCGCGTTCCTGGGTACCTGCGCCTTCCGCGTCCGCACCAGCCACCGCACCTGGTACTCGCCCGCCTGCCCGCAATGCGGACACGTGAGGGTGTGCTTCCGTAGCTCTGACTTCTCGTCAAAAAATTCGCGTTCTTCCATCGGCCCAACTCCGGCAAAAGAATTCATAGGAAGTATTTCACATCGAGGGCCCGAGGGATGCTATTTTGTAGGACAATCGGACGGCATCCACGTGCCATCGGTAGAAGAAAAACGCAGCCCTATTTGTATCTGTAACACGCACAAATCCACGGTCGCCGCGATCGTGCACCACAAATGCCAAAGAAACGCGCTAAAAAACGAATCTTCTCCACCGTCAAAGCCGTCAAGGCCAACGCCCGCGAACGCGTCGGCCAGCCCAAGCCAGAGCGCGTTCTCCCCAACACCTCGCGCGAAACCAAGCGCAGCCAGAAGCACCCTAAGACTCTTGTAAAATTGTTGTCGGAGGAAACTTAAAGTGTTCCGACGAAGCTCGGGTCGAGCTCGCAGTTCCCTCGCTTTTCCCTCGGTTAAGCTCGCGTTTCCCTCGCGTTTCGCTCGTCTTTTCTGAATGCTGTCCGCTATCTGCTATCCGCTACACGCAGGCCCACAGCCTGCATCAGCTTGAGCGCGTTGCTGGTCTGGACAATCCCCAGCCGCAGCCGATAGTCGAACTTCAGCTTTCCGTCCTCGATGGTGTCTTCGAAGTGGCAATTCTCTGCCACGCCATCCATCGTCTCCGGAATCGCCGTCAGCGCCAGATCGTGCGTAGTCACCAGCCCAATCGCCCCCTGCCGCACTAGATCCCGCACCACAAATCGAGTCCCCTCGAAGCGGTCATGCGAATTCGTCCCCGACAATAATTCATCCAGCAAAAACAGCAGTGGCGCCGGCCCCGCCGCCAGGTCCGACAAAACCTTCAGCCGCTGAATCTCCGCATAGAACCGCGAAACCCCGCCAGCCAGCGAATCCAGCACGCAAATCGAAGCGCCCACCGTCAGCGGTGACATCTGCAGCCGCTTCGCCCGCACCGGCGCGCCCGCCTGCGCCAGCACCGCATTTAACCCCACGCCGCGCAAAAAAGTGCTCTTGCCCGCCATATTCGGCCCGCTGATCACAATCAGCTGCGCTGTCCCGCCCCCCAGCAGCAAATCATTCTCCACCGCCTTCGCCAACGGCAGCAGCGGATGCGCCAGCCCCTCCGCCTCAAACATGCCCGCGCCCCGCAGTCCGCGAGCTTCCGCGTTAGGTTCCTCAACGAACTCTGCCATCACGTCCCTGGGATGCTCATACCCATACCCAGCCAGCGCCGCCAGCGCCTCAAACTCGCCCACAGCAACGAGCCATCCGCGAATCGCCGGCCCAAACTTCCCCCGCCATCGCTCCGCCGCCATCGTCAGCTGTGGCGTGTAGAACACAAATGCATTGAACATCGTCACAAACCCGTTGCGCCGATCCTCCAGCCAGTCGTAAACGCGCTCCAGCTTCTTCACCGCCGCCGATGCCGAAACCTGCCGCGTTTTGATTTCCGCATCGAGAGCCGCCCGCAACCCACGCAGCCGCTCAGCCGCGAACGTCTCACCCTCCATGATCTCCAGCACTTCGGCCAGCACCTTCAAATCCTGTGCTGCCTTCTCCACGCCATCGGCTGACCCATTCACCCGTCCGTACATCCGGAAGCTCACCGCATAGTTGATCAGCGACATCAGCAGCGCCACGTCCCAGTTCCGCGTCACCGCCCAAACCACGAGCGACGCCACCCACATCGCCGCCAGGACCATCAATGCCCACGGCAACCACCGCGACTGCAACGCCGCCCTGCCCTCACCCCACGTCGCCAGCGCCTCCGGATGCACGCCTGCCCGCACATCTTCGCCCGCCGCAAACAGCCGCTCCCGCAGCGCCAACCGCTCCCGCATTTCCACACTCGCCGCCTGCCGCGCCCGCACCTCATCCGGATCCGCAGCGCTCAGCAGCCAGCGCGCCAGCGTCTCCTCTCCCGACCGGGTGCGCGCCGTGCACAGGAGCTCAAACAGCGATCCCTTCCCGAACAAATCGAGATCCCGCGCGTATGGATGCGCCGCGTCAAAGAACCGCTCCCCGCTCTCCCCAGTGCCCGCCCACCGGTCCTCGATCCGCGCCAACCCCCGCGAATAAAACTCAGTCACGCGCACAAATTTTGCCAGCCGCCGGAGCACCCGGTCATGCGCCACTACCAGCACTAGAAACATTGCAACAGGAATCAGAACCAGACTGTGAGGGCCGCGCGTGTGCATCAGCACGCCCGCAGCAATCACTCCCGTAAGAAAATCCGCCAGCTTCGCATACCCAAGCCAGAAATGCCGCCCACGCTCGCGCTCCATGCGCGACTGGCTCTTGGCCAGCAGCCGGCGATAAACCACCTCAACCGATTCCACGTACCAGAATCGCACGTCACGCCGAGCGCCAATCAAACTTCAGCCAACCCTGCGCCCGAGCGCCGCGATCCAATTCCAGCTTCCAGCTTCCAGCTTCCAGCTTCCAGCTTCCAGCTTCCAGCTTCCAGCTTCCAGCTATTCCTTCTTCGGCTCCCCCACCGCCTTATCACTCTTCACCTCCGGCGGATTTCCGCCCTGCAGATACTGCCGGTACTGCGTATCGACGATCCCCAGGTTCCGCGCCAGACCCAGCCGGGCCTCATTCAGCTGATACACGCTGTTCACGTACTGGCTCTCCGCCGCGACCAGCGTCGACTGCGCCTCGGCCACCGGCAGGTTGTCGCTGATCCCCGCGCGAAACCGATCCTCGGTCTGATCCAGCGCCGTCGTCGCCAGATCCACATTGCTCTTCGCTACCTTCACCGTCTCGGTCGCCGTCTCCAGATCCAGGAAGCTGTCCCGAAGCTGCTGATCGATCTTCTGTTTCAGATCCTCCAGCCGCGAACGAATCTCATCCAGCTGCGCCTCCGCCACGTCGCGATCCCCGCGAAATGCAGCTTCCTTGAAAATCGGAAAACTCAGCGTCCCCACCGCCGCAAACGTCTCGTGATACACCCCGCCTGAAATCCCCGTCACGCCCCAGTTCCCGCCAAACGTCAGCGTCGGATACCGCTCATGCGTCGTCGCCCTCCGCTCCCGCACCGCGACAATCAACTCCTGCTTCAGCCCCAGGTAGTCCTGCCGATTCGCATACGCCTCATTGCGCGCATCGGGCAAATCCATCGGGTGCAACTCCGCATACGGAGCCGAGTCCGTCAGCGTGATCGGCTGCTCCGGCGGCAGCCCGATCTCCCGGTTCAGCGCGATCTTCGCCTTCTCAAAATCGTTCTCCGCCGCGATCACCGTTTGCTGCTGGCTCTGCAACTGCACCTTCGCCCGCAGCTCCTCCAGGTTCGCCACCGTTCCCGCCAGATGCTCCTCGTGCGCCTGGTTGAACGCCGTCTCGTCCGTCTTCTCGAGAGCCTGCGCGTAGTCCAGCTGCGCCTTCGCCGCCAGTGCCTGCAGATAAGTGTTCCCCACGTTCAGCACCACCAGCCCCCGCGACGATTGTGCGTTGTAGTACGCCGCCCGCGTGAAGGCCTGCGACGCACGCCACACGTCATAACCCGCCCAGTTAAACAGCGCCTGCGAAAAGTTCACCCGCCCGATCGTTGTGTCCACCTTCGTGATCAGGTGGAACGACGAAAGGCTCGTCCCCGGTGGAAACAACTTCGCAAACAGCGGCTCAATCGAAGGGTGAAAACCCTGCGCCTCCAGATTGAACTGGTGCACGCCCGTTTCGCCATGCAGCGTCAGATCTGGAAGAAGCACATTCACCAGTTGGAGCTTCTCGGCATCCGCTGCCTTCTGCTGCTCGCGCGCCAGCGTCAGGGCCAGGTTGTTCTCGATTCCCAGCTTGATCGCGTCGTCCAGCGACAGCGCCTTCGGCTCCGGCGAATACTTCACCGCCTGCACGCTGCCCGCGTAAGGATTCGCCGCCGAGTTTTGCGGATTGCTTTGCGCCCGCGCCGACGCACTCAGCAACAGCGCACCAGCGTTCACAGTTACGCTCAGAATAAGGCTCGCGGCCAGCTTCTTCATCGTCCCCGATTCCTCGGAATTCCTTTGTTTAGATCAGAATACCCGCTCCGCGTTGCCAAAAATCTCTCTTTCGCCGCCGTTTTCCTCACTCGTCACGGCAAATCGGCCCTGCGACGAACAGCCCGTCGCCCGTCCCGGATTCAGGGAAAACCGCCCTCAGACTCCGAATTCCACAGATTGCCCCCCTCGTACCCGCCTCGATAAGCAACACACAGTACCCGCATCACATCGAATTTTTTGAGAGAGTTACTGCGGGCTCCGTAAACGCCATCTTCCGCCTGCCCATCTTTCCACAGCCCTTGGAGCCAGGGGTTGACTGGCCAGGTCGGTACGTTGCGGAAGCAGTACGACCCAGGAGGCTCGTATGGCATTGCCGGAGGCTGAAGAGCTTCCGGCCCGAAAGGCAAGGAAGGCGCCGGGGTCGCTTTTTGTCCTCGGCTATCCCGAGTCGTCGCCATGACTGAGCACTCCATCCCGGCTGTGCTGATGCTGCGGTGTTCCGCCCTGTCGCGTCATGCCGTACGCGAGGCGGCGCGCCACGCCGGGCTCGCGCTGAATATCGAGTTCGCCGAGAATCGCCGCGAATTCCTCGACGATCTCCGCCGCAGTTCTGTCGATCTCGTGATCGCCGGTGCCGAAGGCCTTCCCGGCATCGATATCCGCGAAGTCTTTGAGCGCGCCCGCTCCGCGAATCCGCCCATTCCCGTTCTGCTGGCCGCGGGCCGCCTGGGGGAACCGGAAGCCATCCGCATTCTCCGCGATGGAGCCACCGAGGTTCTGCAATCGGGCGAAATGGCGCGCCTCCCCTCCGCCATCGCCCGCGCGCTCAAAGTCCGCCACTCTGCCGTCCTCCAAACTCACGCCGAGCATGAACTCGACCGCTCCGCGGTCGTGCTGCGCGAAAACCAAAAGCTCATCACCATCGGGCGCCTCGCTGCCTCCATAGCGCACGAGATCAATAACCCGCTCGAGTCCATCACCAATCTCCTCTATCTTCTTGGCGAAGAGAAGGGCCTCTCACCCTCTGTCATCAACTACCTCTCCCTCGCCCAGCGCGAGCTCGAACGCGTCGCACAGATCAGCCGACAAACTCTCAAGTTTTCCCGCGAAACGACGGGACCCGTGCACGCCCACATCGACGAACTCCTCGAAGAAGTGCTCTCCCTGTACGCCCGCCGTATCGCCGAGAAGGACATCCGCGTCGAGCGCCAGTATGGCTGCGACGAAGCGTCCCTCGTTTATCCCGGCGAGATGCGCCAGGTCCTCTCCAACCTGGTCACAAACGCGATTGAAGCCTCCACCATCCACGGCCGCCTCCGCCTGCGCGTCCGCTGCACGCGAAGCTGGACCGATCCCGGCGTCCGCGGCATTCGCGTCTCCGTTGGCGACAATGGCAGCGGCATTCCGCTCGAAGTTCGGCGCCGCCTCGGTGAGCCCTTCTTCACCACCAAAGGTCAGCGCGGTACCGGCCTCGGCCTCTGGGTCACGCGCTCCATCATCCAGCGCTACGGCGGCGAGATTCAACTCCGTTCCTCGGTCTTGCCCGATCGCCACGGCACCGTCTTCAGCATCTTCCTTCCCACGAACCTGCGCCCACGCGCGGTCGACCTGCCCCGACTGGGGCCCGATGGCGATACCCCAACATCCGGCGGCCCAGTCCCTTTCCCCAAGCCGGATTCGCCCGTTTCCTCAACTGGCGCCAGCAACCTGTCCTTCATCGAGCGCTTCCCACGTCGCAATATGCGAGGCGCCTGACTCGCCCCAGCTGTACCGGCACTCCTGCAACTCTCTCCTTTCACGGCTCATCCCTCCGCAGTCGCTGCCGGCTACCGCTGCGGGCTTCCCGCTCCCAGCTCCGGGCTCCCATCTATTCCCTATTGCCTATTCCCTCCTTCTTGGTCTCTAATTAATCCCTCCCCGATCAACGAGCACCGAGAGATTCCCAATGAGGAAGTCCGCCCTCGCAGTCCTTTACTCCGGAGTTGCCCTGAGCGCCGCCACCGCCCTCGCCCAAAACGCCTCCGATACTGCTTCGTCCGTCGCCGCCTGCGGCCTCTGCGGCACCTTCCTCTTCATCCCCATCGTCATCGTCGTCCTCGACATCCTGCTGCTCGTCTGGGTCGCCCGTGACGCCAAGGCCCGCGGCCTCGACAACGGTATTCTCTGGATGCTCCTCGTCTTCTTCACCAGCTTCGTCGGGCTTATCATCTACCTCCTCGCGCGTCCCCAGGGCAATCTCATCGAGTGCCCCAATTGCCATAACAAACGCCTCCAGGCGGCCGTTCGGTGCCCACATTGCGGAGCGTGATGCCGTCGCCGGCAGTCGGCTTGCTGAACGCTGAACGCGGGACAGCCTGCCCTGAGCCCGTCGAAGGGCTGAACGCCGTACTTCGCAAGCCGCAAACCTGGCTCGCCCTGCTTCTGCTTGTGTTTTCGCTGTTTGTCGCGGACGCGCTGCGGCCGCCCTCACGCCAGGTGAGCGTCCGCCTCTTCGCCGCCGCAGTCGACGGGTACCACCACTACCTGCACCCCGTCACAAGACGCTTCATCCACTGCCGCTACCAGCCCACCTGTTCGCATTACGCCGTCCAGGCCGTGCAGAAATACGGCATCGCCAAAGGACTAGCCCTCAGCTATCACCGCCTCCGCTCCTGCCAGCGCACCGTCCCGCAAGGCACCCTCGATGCCGTGCCCTGAGGGCTGTAACCTGCAACCCGCAATCCGTAACGTGTAAACCGTAACCAACCTACGAATACCGCAGCCACCGAATCATCTCCGGCAGCGTCGCCCGCTTCCCGTACATCAGCACGCCGATCCGGTAAATCCGAGCCGAGAGCCACACCATCCCCCACACCGACGCCGCCAGCAGCACCACCGACAGCCACACCTGCCACAGCGGCGGCATCTGCGCGCAAATCCGCATGTACATAATGATGGGCGTAAACGGCGGCAGCAGCGACAGCACCACGGCCCCGGTCGAGTTCGGATTCCCCAGTACGTACGGAAGCAGCACTACACTTACCACCAGCGGCGAAATCAGAATGAAGCTGAACTGCTGCACCTCCTGCTCCCCGCTCACCGTCGAACCCAGCGCCGCCGCCAGTGCGCTGTACAAATAGAATCCGCCCAAAAAGAAAATCACGAAGAACCCCAGCTCCGCACGCGTGATCCCCAGCGATCCCAGCCCGTGAATGCCCTGCGTCGCTGCAAACGCCGACCCCGCGTAGAACACCAGCAGCGCTCCCCAGATCGCCATCTGCGTCAGCCCCACCGCGCCCACGCCCAGCAGTTTGCCCAGCATCAGCGAGTCGGACGACGCCGTCGACAGCAGCACCTCAAAAATCCGCGATGTCTTCTCCTCCACCACCGACCGCGCAATGTTGATCCCGTAAATCAGCACCGACGCATACAGCACGATGATCAGCCCGTACGCCCCGAAAAAGCTCCGCTCCGAATCCGATGAAACCACCGCGCTGCCCTTCAGTTGCTTCGTCTCCAGCTTCACTTCCTTCATCAGCCCGCTCACCTGTTCCTGCGGCACGCCCTTCGCTGCCAGCTGCTCCCGGATCAGCGCCGACCGCACCGCCGATTCCATCTGCGCCTTGCCTACCAGGTTGATCGAGCTGCCCGAGATCCACGTTGCATCCGGCTCCGCCACTCCAGGCGTGGTTTCCACCGTCAGATAGCCGCCAATCTGATGCGACGCCACCTGCTCCTTCACCTGCGCCAGATCCGCATCCGTGGCCGGCGCATATACCTCCACCAGCTTCGGTGGCATCGCTCCGTCATTGAGCGCCACCTTCACCTGCTGCGCCAGCGCTGGATTGTTCGACAGGATTGCCAGATTCTGCACGCCTTCCAGCTTCCGTCCGCTCATCGCCCCAAGGAACGCCATTCCAGTGAACCCGATCGGCACCAGCAGCGTAGTAATCCGGAACACCCGGCTCCGTATCCGCTCCAGGTATTCGCGCTTTGCTATCAGCAGCGTGTTGCGCAGCAGGTTGTTAAGCATCGGCGCGTCCTCCTACTGTCTCGATAAAAATCTCCTCCAGCGACGGTTCCACAAGCTCGAACTTCGTAATCGTCGCCGTCGCCGCCGCGGTTCGCAGCAAATCCTGCGCGTCCGCATGCGGCTTCAGCTTGATCTCCGCATGACCCGGATAGCTCTTTGACTCTGCGATCGCCGGATGCTGCAGAAATGCATCGCTGCCCTCGAACTGCACGATCACCTGATTGCGCTCGTACCGCGACTTGATCTCCCGCATTCCCCCGGCCAGCACCGCCTTGCCTTTGTCGATCAGGCAAATCGAATCGCACAGCTTCTCCACCTGATCCATCCGGTGCGTGGAGAACAGCACGGCATTCCCGTGCTTCTTCAGCTCCAGCAGCGTGTCCTGCAGCAGCACCGCATTGACCGGGTCGAGCCCGGAAAACGGCTCGTCCATGATGATCAGCTCCGGATCGTGCAGCAGCGTCGAGATGAACTGAATCTTTTGCTGCATCCCCTTCGACAGCTCCTCGGTCTTCTTATCGATCGAGTCCGCAATCTGCAGCTTCTCGCACCACAGCTTCGCCCGCCGCTTCGCTTCCAGCGCTCCCAGCCCGCGCAGCTCCGCCAGAAACACCAGCTGGTCGATCACCTTCATCTTCTTGTAGAGTCCGCGCTCCTCCGGCAAATACCCCACGCGTTTGAGCGCGTCGTTGCCGAACGGTTTGCCGAACAGGGAAACCTTCCCCGCATCCGGCATCGTGATCCCGATCATCATCCGGATCGTCGACGTTTTGCCCGCGCCGTTCGGCCCCAGCAGGCCAAACATGGTGCCTGCTTCGATTTTCAAACTCAAATCGTGAACGGCGGCTTTTTCTTCGTAGGATTTCGAGACGTGGTCCAGCTCGACCAGGGTTTCCATGCGTATGAAGGCGCTCCGGAGAGGATCGGCAAAGGCAGAAAACAAGGAACGCAGCCAGCATATCAGCCCGCATCCTTTATTCGTGTTCTTCCCTGATCCAGTTCCCCTCGGCTCGCAATCTTGGAGCCCTCTCATCGTGTGCCGGCGCGGAAGCGAAGCGCGAATTCATCGAGACTTCGTCCGCCCGCAATCCCATTTACCACTCCATGCCCGGGTCAGCTTTCAATCGAGAATGTCCCCTGCCTTCACCCCTTCCCCTTCACCTCCTCCGGCACCCTCCGAAACACCCGGCAAAAAATCTCGTACGCCAGGTCCACCGACTCCTCAATGGCATGCCGCGTCGGGACCACCTGCGTATTCACCTGCTTCTCCCGAGCCAAACGTATCCCGGCAATCAAACACGCCCCCAGATAAACCATCCCCCGGTTGATCCTCGGCAGATGCGCGTCGGGATCGAACAATGCCGTCACCTCAACTGCCAGTATAGGAGAACAAAAGGCGAAAATCCTCCACAGCGCCCACTTTTCTCGACCCCTCGTAACACCCGCCAATAACGCGCTTCCGCCCTTCTTCGGGCACCTCGGTGCACGGCCTTTGGTTACTGTCCTGCACCCCTCCTTAACCCGTTCTTGGGATAGTGGATAGTCCACTTCCCAGCCTAGCCTTTTCTTATGAACTTTAAACACGGACAGCAGGTCCGCCTCCGGGACAAAAAGCTCGTCGGGACGGTCGAGAAAAAGCTCACCTCCCTTGACGATGTCTATGTTGTCCTCTTCAAGGACGCGTCCCGCAGCGAAGAAAAGCTGGTCCGCGGCGCCGATCTCGAGCTCGTCGCCGAGGCCGAAAAGCAGAAGCTCGCCTGATCCTGGCTCAGCGACCCTGCTATCCGGCCGCGGGCGATACTGAGTTAGCCAGCGCAGTCCTGGCCAGCTCAATCGCATCTCGACTCCATCCCTCGCAAATGGTTCTCAGATGCTCTTTCAGGGCATCCGGCGCGCTGTAATGGAAAATCCGAATATTCGGAAATTCTTCGAGCTCCCTGCGAAACGCGATTATCTCCGGATTCGTTTCGCCCGGCGCGTCTTTCATACAGATCGCTATATCGCGCATCGGCATCGCCGGATCGTCGCGGCATTCTGTGGCCAGCAGAAATAGTTTGCGAAACAGATCGCGTGGTCCCCAATCGTCCTCGAAGAGCTGAATAAAGTAAGTGCTCCAGCGGACGTTATCCGAGACGATGGCGCGATGGCCGCTCATCTGCTCGTTATCCCGTAAGCCAACTTCAACCAACAGCACGTTCGCCGGCATGGCCGTTGTCTGGTTTGCCTCTGCGATGGCGTCATGGCAAGCCTCGCGATCCCGCTCGAGATCGCCGGGCGCCGAAATAAACACTCGATAAGTCTCGAACCCATGAGGCATAGAGGAAAACCAGCATAGTTCACGACGCGGGTCGATACAAGCTGAGGGCATGGCTCGGCGTTTTGCAATGTTTTTGGGGAGGGTAAGCGCTGCAAGCGGGCCCGCGCCTGATGCCCCCTGGGGGGTAGGTCTGCGATGTGATTTGTTTTGTGCACATTCCGTAGTAACTCTTTTTCCCGAGTACCTGGCAGAGGCAGCGGGAAGCGGGAAAATGGAGGCGGGAAGCTTACAACAGCGAGCGAGGCAGTGGGGTGGTGGCAGCGTGGTGAGCGGCACGGTTCCTCCTTTCCGGCAAAGAGAAAAGGCTCGCTGGCGGCGAGCCTTTTTTCAACTTCTATCCTATATGTATAGAATACCAAGCCGAGAGAATAAAACTGCCAAATATCTTTGGGTTTGGCGGCGTGTAAGTCATTGTAGGTCAAGCGTCATTACTTTGGTTTTTTGCACAAAGGCTTGACAAGAATGTGGATAACTCGAGTTGGGGGCGAATGGTCGAGAGAGAAGAGGGGTGGCCTGAAGACTAAGGAAGCTCTGATTAGGGCTTCAAATCCATCCCTCAGGGGCTGAAGCCCATTTTTCACTGGTCTTTACGGCACGGCTGAAGCCGTGCCCCTTCAAAACGGCGGCGTTAGTCAGAGCTTCACCAAAGCGAAAAAAACAGTGAGGCTCTGATTAAGGCTTCAGAACCATCCCTCAGGGGCTGGAGAGAGCCACCTCATTTGCGGCAGTTACGGCACTCATTCGGCTTCGCGCCTGTGGCGCTGCGCTCAGGGCAGGCCAAGGTCGTGCCCTGATACGAAAGCGTTTGTTCGGCATTTCTCCGCAAGCTGCTGAAGCCGTGCCCCTTCAACCGGCAGCGCAGTCAGAGGTCCCTGAGGGTGAAAACCAGGGGCCGGGATCGCGCGTTGGGCCTTCTCTATTCCCTATCCCCTGGTCCCTGTTCCAGGGGTTTCAGCAGCGGAAACAGGATGACGTCGCGAATCGATTTCGCGCCGGTCAGGATCATGGTCAGCCGGTCGATGCCGATTCCTTCGCCGGCCGTCGGAGGAAGCCCGTAGGCGAGAGCGCGGACGTAATCGACGTCCATCTGATGGGCTTCTTCGTCGCCCCGGTCATGCTGTTCGAACTGTTCTTTGAAGCGGCGGAATTGTTCTTCGGGATCGTTCAGCTCGCTGAAGGCGTTGCCGAGTTCGAATCCTCCGATGTAGAACTCGAAGCGCTCGACCCAGTCGGGTTCGTCCGGCTTTTGCTTCGACAAAGGAGAAACCGCCAAAGGAAACTCATAAATAATCGTCGGCTGAATCAGATGTTTCTCGGCGAGGCTTTCGAATAGGTCTGCAATTAGCTTACCGAGAGGCTCGCCGTTTGTAAGTCGAAAGCCGAGGGCGGCGAAAAGCGCCTTCAACCCTTGGTGAGGACCGATCTCCCAATATGAAGGTCCCGCGGGTTCAAACTCTGGCTCAATCGCATCATCGGAAGCCGGTTCGGGAGATACTTCATCCGTAGTATCTAAGTCTACAATTCTCTCCAAATGTTGCAGCGCGTTGGATAAGAGAGCCCCAAAGCCTTCCCGCGCCTCGAACAGCTCAGGATCCGGAGCGTTACCGCAAACGTCCGGCCAGAATTCGACAATCGCCTCGCGCATCGTAAACGTTCGCCACTTCGCGAGATCGATTTCGTGACCGCCGAAGTGACAAATGGTCGTCCCGTTCACTTCTTTGGCGACAAACTGGATCAGTTCCTGCGTCAACACGATCAGGTCTTTGTAGTTCGCATAGGCCTGGTAGAACTCGAGCATCGTGAACTCAGGATTGTGGTGCGTCGAGATGCCCTCGTTGCGGAAATTGCGGTTGATCTCGTAGACGCGATCGAATCCGCCGACAACGAGCCGCTTCAGATAAAGCTCCGGAGCAATGCGGAGAAACAAATCGATGTCGAGTGCGTTGTGATGCGTGACGAACGGCCGAGCCATCGCGCCGCCGGCGATCGACTGCATCATCGGCGTCTCTACTTCGATGTAACCGCGCGCATCGAAGAACTTCCGAATCGCCTTGAGGATCTGCGCCCGCTTGACGAAAACGTCGCGTACATGAATCCTGGGCTCCGAGCCCCGGGCTCCGGGCTCCGGGCTCTCGACTTCCTGCGCTTCACTCGGTTCGTTGAGGACTCCGTTCATGAACAGGTCGACATAGCGCTGGCGGTAGCGGAGCTCGACGTCGGCCAAACCGTGGAACTTCTCCGGCAGCGCGAGCAGCGCTTTGCTCAGGAAAGTTATGGTCTCAACATGAATCGTCAGCTCGTTGGTCCGCGTGCGGAACAGGTAGCCCGTCACGCCGATGTGATCGCCCAGGTCGAGCAGTTTGTACAGCTCGAAAGCCGCATCGCCGACTGCATCTTTGCGCACATAAATCTGGAGGCGCATTCCGTTCTGTTGGAGGGTGGCAAAACCGGCTTTGCCCTGTTGGCGGATCGCCATGAGCCGGCCTGCAATGGCAACCGGCACCCTGGTAGCGTCGAACTGTTCCCCGATCCAGGTGTCGTAGGTGGCACGAATCTCCGGAATCGTCCGCAGCGGATGGTCGGCGGGCGGGG
>Ga0181520_10001755_pt1 | contig 42925 bp, 36 predicted proteins | sample PEATcosm2014_Bin_29_FD_132451 | JGI IMG/M metagenome (GOLD analysis project Ga0181520, IMG submission 132451) | Peatland microbial communities from MTU Mesocosm Facility, Houghton, MI, USA - PEATcosm2014_Bin02_30_metaG | ecosystem: Environmental > Terrestrial > Soil > Wetlands > Peat | place... | reverse complement strand
GCCCGGACGTGCTCTACGTGTCCGACTACTACAACGACGTGGCCCTGATCGCCAAGCAGGCCCGCGAACTGGGCTTCAAGGGCCCCCTGCTCGGCGGCGACGGCTGGGATTCCCCCAAGCTCGTGGAAGTCGGCGGCGCGGCTGTTGAAGGCTGCTTCTTCACCAACCACTACTCCCAGGACGACACCAGCCCGCTGGTGCAGGCCTTCGTGACGAGCTACAAGGCCAAGTACGGCGCCGTTCCCGACGCCCTGGCGGCCCTGGGCTACGATGCCACCAACGTCATGCTCGACGCCATCAAGCGCGCCGGCACCACCGACGGCGACAAGATCAAGGCCGCCATGCAGGCCACCGATCTGCAGACCGTCACCGGGCACGTCAAGTTCGACTCCGACCGCAACCCCGTGAAGTCCGCCGTCATCATCGAGATCAAGGGCGGCAAGCAGGTCTTCCGGACCAGCGTCAACCCGTAGGCATCAGCGCCGAATAAAAAACGGTGGAACGGATCTCCGTTCCACCGTTTTTCTGTTCACCGACACTTAAACGCCCAGGTAGGCTTCCCGGACCCGGGGATCGGCGGCGATTTCCTTGGCCGGCCCGGAGATGGTGGTGTAACCCACTTCCAGGACGTAGGCGAAATCGGCGACCTCCAGCGCCTCGGTGGCATTCTGCTCGACCAGCAGGATCGTGGTGCCCCGCTTGTTGATCTGGATGATCTTGTCGAAGATCTCGTCCACCAGCACCGGGGCCAAGCCCATGCTGGGCTCGTCCAGCAGGAGGATGTCCCCGCCGGTGACCATGGCGCGGCCCACGGCGAGCATCTGCTGCTCGCCGCCGGAGAGGGTTCCCCCCAACTGGCCGATGCGTTCCTTGATGCGCGGCAGCATCTCGAAGACTTCCTCCATGCGCCGCTTGACGATGGTCTTGTCCTTGACGGTCCAGCCGGCCATCTCGAGGTTCTCGCGCACCGTGAGGGTCGGAAAGATCTTCCGGCCTTCGGGCACGTGGGAGATGCCCCGGGCGACCAGCTCATGGGCGGGGACGCCGGTGATGTCCTGGCCCTTGAAGACCACTTTGCCGAAGGTGGGTTCCACCAGGCCGCTCACCGCCCGGAGGGTCGTGGTCTTGCCGGCGCCGTTGGCCCCGATCAGGCAGACGATCTTGCCGTCGGGCACTTCAAAGGAGACATCGCTGATGGCCGCAATTTGGCCGTAGGTGACTTTGAGGTTGCTGACCGTTAGCATACGACCGCCTTCCGCCCGAGGTAGGCCTCGAGCACCTTGACATCCTTGACCACATCCTCGGGTTTCCCTTCGGCGATGGTCTCGCCGAAATCGATGACCTTCACGCGCTCGCAGATACCGGTGACAAATTTCATATGGTGCTCGATGAGGAAGATCGTGACCTTGAACTCGTCCCGTACCTGCCGGACCAGGTTCATGAGGTCCTCGGTCTCCTTGGGGTTCATGCCTGCCGCGGGCTCGTCCAGAAGGATGAGCTTGGGCTTGGTAGCCAGGGCGCGGGCGACTTCCAGCCGGCGCAGTTCGCCGTAGGGCAGGTTCTTGGCAATGTCGTTGGCGCGGGGCTCCAGGTGCATCAGCTTGATGAGCTCCATGGTCTCGTGCATGACCAGCTCCTGCTCCTTCATGAAGTTCGGCAGGCGCAGGAAGGACGAGAACAGGCCGGACTTGGTGGTGAAGTGGCGCGCCACCCGGATGTTGTCGATCACGGTCAGGTTGCTGAAGATGCGCAGGTTCTGGAAGGTCCGGGCGATGCCCTTCTGGACGATCTTATACGGCTTCATGCCGACGATGTCGTCGCCCTCGAACAGGATCTTGCCCTGGGTCGGGGTGTAGATGCCGGTGACGAGGTTGAAGGTGGTGGTCTTGCCGGAGCCGTTGGGACCGATCAGGCCGTAGATGACCCCTTCGGGCACATCGTAGGAGAAATCGGAGACCGCCTTGAGCCCGCCGAAATAATGGGACATGCCCTGGATCGAAAGGACAGGATTGGGATTGCTCATACGTGCTTCTCCTCAATGATGAGGATCTTGGACTCGCGCATGCCCATGAACCCTTCGGTCTTGAACAGCATGATGAAGATCAGGAGCAGGGCGTAGATCACCATGGTCCACTCGGTGCCGATCGGGATGCCGACCGTGTCCCGGAGCCAGTCGATGCCCACCCGCAGACCTTCAGTGGCGAAGGTGAGGCTGAAGGCCGCGATGATGGAACCGGTCATGGAGCCCATGCCGCCCGCATAAACCATGATGAGGAGGATGCTGGAAGCGTAGAAGCCGTACTGGGTGGGATGGGCGATCTGCAGCAGGTGGCACAGGAGGCCGCCGGCGATGCCGGCGAAGAAGGCGCCGATGACGAAGCCGAGCACCTTGTAGCGGGTGGTGTCGACCCCGACGAGTTCGGAGGCGAGCTCGTTGTCACGGATGGAAAGCATCGCCCGGCCGTGGGAGGACTGCACCAGGTTGCGCAGGAGCACCATGGTGAGGAAGGTGAACACGAAGATGATGGTGAACCCGGAGAACTTGGGGATGCCGAGCAGGCCCCGGGGTCCGCCGACGTAGGCGATGTTGTTGAGGATGGTGCGGATGATCTCACCGAAGCCCAGGGTCATGATGGCGAGGTAGTCGCCCTTGAGCCGCAAGGACGGGAAGCCGATGAGGAAGCCCACCACCGCCGCGCCCACGCCGCCGAGGATGATCGCGGCGATGAAGATCAGGTTGTCGGTGAAGACGTGGGGGCTCAGCTTGAATATCAGGGTGGTGATGGTGCCGGAGACGTAGGCCCCGACCGCCGCGAAGCCCATGTGCCCAAGGGAGAACTGGCCCACGACGCCGTTGATCAGGTTGAGCGTGGCCGCCAGGATGACGAAGATGAGCGCGCGGTTGATGATCACCACGAAATAGCCATTCAGGATGCCGGTGAGGATCAGAGCCTGCACTACCACATAGAAGATGGCCCCGGCGATCAAGAATTTGGGAAGTTTGAGTTTATCCATGCCGTATCCCCTAAATCTTATCGGCGGTCTTTTCGCCGAGAATGCCGTTCGGCCTCAGGAGGAGGACGACGATAAGAATCACGAAGGCGATGCCTTCACCCAGGAGAGAGTTGTATGCGGTGGCGCAGGTTTCGGCGATGCCCATGATGAAGGCGCCCAGAACAGCTCCAGGCACGTTGCCGATGCCTCCGAGCACAGCCGCGATGAACGCCTTGAGGCCAGGCAGGATGCCCATGTAAGGCTGGATGCGCGGGTAGGTCAAACCGGCCAGCAGGCCCGCCGCACCGGCGAAACTGCCGCCGACCAGGAAGGTGAAGGCGATGACCTTCTCGACATCGATGCCCATGAGCTTGGCGGCATCCTTGTCCTCGGACACGGCGCGCATGGCCTTGCCCATGGGGGTGCGCCTGATCAGCAGGGTGAGGCCGATCATCAGCACCGCTGCGACGAAGAGATCGATCATCACGTAGTTAGAGACCTGGGCCGAGCCGATGGTGAACATGTGTTTCTTGAGCAGCTCCGGGAATCCCCGGGGCGAGGGCCCGATGAACGGGGTGGCGGAGAACAGGTATTCCAGCAGCATGGAGACGCCGATGGCGGTCACCAGGGAGGAAAGCCTTGGCTTGTAGCGCAGCGGCTTGTAGGCGAACTGGTTGGAGAGGAGCGCGACCGCTCCGCCCCCGGCCATGGCCAGGATGAGCACGGCGAAGGCCAGCAAGCTGCCCTGGGGCAGGAAAGCGTTGAACAGGAAGAAGGCGCCGTAGGCGGCGTAGGCGCCCACCATGAAGAAGTCACCATGCGCGAAGTTGATCAGTCGGACGATGCCGTACACCATCGTGTAGCCGAGCGCGATCAGCGCGTAGATGGATCCCAGTTGCAGGCCGTTGACGATCTGCTGGAAGCTGAAGATAGAACCCATAGGGTATCCCCTCTCTTGGAAAGGGGGGTGCCCCGGAAGGCACCCCTCTTATGTTGGAATTCCGCAGTTTACGGGTTGACGGTAGTCTTGAAAACCTGCTTGCCGCCCTTGATTTCGATAATGACGGCGGACTTCACAGGGTTGCGGTCGCCGTCGAACTTGACGTGGCCCGTGACCGTCTGGAGATCGGTCTTGGCCAGGGCGTCCTTGATCGCGGCGCCATCGGTCTTGCCGGCGCGCTGGATGGCGTCGAGCATGATGTTGGTGGCGTCGTAGCCCAGGGCCGCCAGGGCGTCGGGATCGGCGCCGTACTTGGCCTTGTAGCTCTTCACGAAGGCCTGCACCATGGGCGCGGTGTCGTCCTGGGAGTAGTGGTTGGTGAAGAAGCAGCCTTCAACGGCAGAACCGCCGACTTCCATGAGCTTGGGGGAATCCCAGCCGTCGCCGCCGAGCAGGGGGCCCTTGAAGCCCAGTTCGCGGGCCTGCTTGGCGATCAGGGCCACGTCGTTGTAGTAGTCGGACACGTAGAGCACGTCCGGGTTGGTGGCCAGGACCTTGGTCAGCTGGGCCTTGAAGTCGGTGGTGCCGGTGGCGTGGCCTTCATAGCCCACGACCTGGCCGCCCAGGGCGGTGAACTTGGCCTTGAAGAATTCCGAAAGGCCCTTGGTGTAGTCGTTGCCCACGTCGAACAGGCAGGCGGCCTTCTTGGCCTTCAGGTCGTTGAAGGCGAACACGGCGCCGACGGTGCCCTGGAACGGATCGATGAAGCAGGTGCGGAAGATGTAGTCGCCGACCAGGGTGACCTTGGGGTTGGTCGAGGAGGTGGCCATCATGGGGATCTTGGCGTTCTGGCAGATCGGCGCGCCGGCCAGGGACACCTTGGACATCACGGTGCCGACGATGGCCACCGACTTGTCCTGCTCGATCAGCTTGGTGAAGACGGTGGCGCCCTCCGCGGGATCACCCTTGTCATCGGCGAACGTCATCTTGACCTGCTTGCCCAGCACGCCGCCCTTGGCATTCCATTCCGCAACTGCCATGTCATAGCCGTTCTTGGTGGAGGCACCGAAGGTGGCGGCCTCTCCCGTGAGGGGGCCTACGCCGCCGATCTTGATCTCCTTGGCATTCTTGTCGCACGCCAAGAAGCTTCCTGCGAGAGCGACGGCGACGAACGCCGACACGAGGGACAATTTCATGATGCCTCCTGAGTACTGCCGTTGAAAGGAAATGACATGTCCAAGGAATGGGGAGCTCTTGGAGACGCTTCCACACCTTGGACACGGTGCTCGGAAAAGCTTGATTAGAATGAAATCCAGAGTAGCAGCCACCCCGGTCGGGCTATTGTTTGGTGAATTATCAACCAAATTGTTTTAATTGGAAAGACAAAATTGCCCGGTCCAGGGCCGCCCGGATGTGTGGCACAATGCGTTGTAACTGTATCGGTTGATAGGGCAGTACCCCACGCGCCGCGCTTTAAGACGAGGGCTTCCGGAGCGTGACTTCGATCACGTCCGGGCGGCGTTCAGACCGCCGCGTTCACCGAGCACTTGATCGGCCCCTTGCGGATGGCTGCGAAACAGGCCAGGCATTCCCGGCAGCGCTGGATGTCCGCGTCCCGCCCGGCCAGCAGTTTCGCGCCGGCCAGGGGATCGGCGATCAGGGGGCGGGCCAGCGCCACCAGGTCCGCCTGGCCGCGGTCCAGCACCGCCTGGGCCACGCCCGGCTCCGCCAGCTTGCCCACGGTGATGACCGGAATGCCCACCGCCGCGCGAATGCGCCCGGCCGAAGGCGCGAACGCTCCGCCGGCGATGTCCTTGGGCAGCACCGAGCTGGAGTTGAGGAACGGCTGGCCCTGCCATTCGCCCATGGAGGACTGGCCGATGCCCGACAGGTCCAGCAGGTCCACCCCCGCCGCTTCCAGGGCCTGGGCGTAGAAGATCGCATCCTCGGTGGTCACGCCGCCTTCCAGATATTCCACCGAATGCAGCCGGCAGAAGATCGTGAAGTCCGGGCCCACGGCCCGGCGCACGGCGCGCACCCCTTCCACCGCCAGCCGGGAACGCCCGGCCCGGTCAATGCCCCAGCGGTCGGTGCGGCGGTTGCTGTACGGCGACAGGAACTGGGAGAGCAGGTAGTAGTGGGCGGCATGGACCTCCACCCCGTCGAAGCCGGCTTCCTTGGCCCGGCGCGCGGCCTGGGCGAAGCCCTCGATGACGCCCAGCAGTTCGGCCTCGGTCAGCGCCCGGGGCGGGGGTCCCGGCAGCAGCGCCACCGGCGAAGCGCCGACCAGCTCCCGGTTGAAGTCCGTGCGGAAGGTGCGGGCGCCGCCGTGGACCAGCTGGATCACCGCAGGCACGCCCTCGGCGTGGATGGCCTGGGCCAGCCGGGCCATGCCGGGCACCTGGGCATCGTCCCACAGGCCGAGCAGGTTGGGCATGATCATGGCGTCCTCGGCGATGGCGCAGGATTCCACCACCACCAGGCCCACGCCGCCCCGGGCGTGCTCCTGGTACCAGGCGATCTGGGCGTCGCCGGGGGCATGGTCCTTGGCCAGCCCGGTCACCATGGGGGCCATCACCAGGCGGTTCGACAGATGGAGGGCCTTCACTTGAAAGGGGTCGGAAAGTCTTGGCATGGCGCAATCTCCCACACCAAGCTTAATCAACCATTATTGTTTCAACAAATGAGATGCCGTCTCAAGGGCCGCTTCGATCAGCGTGTCGATGTCCCTGGGCTGGGTGCGGTGGTTGACGATGGCGGCGCGGATCACCAGGTGGCCGTTCAGCGTGGTGGTGGAAGGCGCGCAAAGCCCGGCCACCTGCAGCTCTTCGACCACCCGCCGGTTGAGGCGGTCGGGATCCGCGCCCCGGATGCGGAAGCAGACGATGTTGAGGTTGACCGGAGCCATCAGCTCCAGCTCCGGACTGGCCTCCACCCGGGCCTTCAGGTACTGGGCCAGGACACAGGTCTGTTCGATGATCGCGCCCAGGTGGTCGGTCCCGTAGACCTTCAGGGTGAACCAGGCCTTCAGGGCGCGGAAGCCGCGCGACAGGTCCGGGCCGAAATCGCAGGGCCAGGGCGAGCCCGCCGCCAGGCCGCGTTCCGCGCGGCCCAGGTAGACCGCCGGCGCGGCGAAGGTGCGCTGCTGCAGGGCGCCGTCCCGCACCATTAGGTAGCCCGCGTCGTAGGGCACCTGGCCCCATTTGTGGAAATCCAGCGCCAGGGAATCGGCCCGTTCGATCCCCGCCAGCCGCGGCGCCAGGCTGGGCGCGAACCGGGCCAGCGCGCCGTAGGCTCCGTCCACGTGGAACCAGAGCCCTTCCGCCCGGGCGATGGCGGCGATCTGCTCGAGCGGATCGATCGCGCCGGTGTCCACGGTCCCGGCCGTGCCCACCACCAGGAAGGGCCGCAGGCCCGCCGCGCGGTCGGCGCGGATGGCCGCGCCGAGCTGAGCCAGGTCCATGCGCCAGTCCCGGTCCACCGGGATGGCCCGCAGGGCGTCGCCGCCCAGCCCGGACATCTCCATGCCCCGGCGGACGCAGCCGTGCACCGCCGCCGAAGCGTAGGCCACCAGGGGCGCGCCGGCCAGCCCGCGGAGGCGGACCTCCGGCCCCAGGGCGCCGGTGCGGGCCACCAGGATGGCCATGAAGTTGGCCATGGAGGAGCCGGTGACGAACAGGCCCCCGGCGTCTTCGGGCATGCCGAACAGCGGCCCCAGCCAGCGCAGGATCTGCCGTTCCACCTCGATCGGCATGTGGTCGCGCCCGCCCAGGTTGGCATTCAGCCCGGCCGCCAGCATCTCCCCCAGCATCCCCGCCACCGAGCCACCGCCATGCACCCAGCCCATGAAACCGGGATGGGTGTTGCCGGTGCCGTAGGGCAGCACCAGCCGGAGGAACTCCTCGTGCACCTCCGCCAGGGGCGTGGGCCGCCGCGGCAGCGGCTGGCGCACCCCGCCGCGCACCGCGTCCGGGATCGGCCGCCATACCGGGCGCTCGCGGACGCCCTGCAGGTGGTCCAGCAGGTCGTCCAGCATCCGGTGCGCCTGGGCCCGGGTGGCCGGCCAGTCGCTGGGATCGAGGTCGTCGTGGTCCGCCGGGGGCTGGTCTGGGCGCATGGTGTCTTCCCTTCGGGCTCCATTATCCGCACGGGCGCCTGGGCGCGATACAACTTGAATCTCCGGTGACCCATGGGGCCACCGGAGATTCAAGGGTGTCGATGGTTTCAGGCGCCGGCGGGCGGAGTGTTCTGGAGCCAGGGTTCATCGGAGACCCGGGGCGGCTCGGGCTCCTCTTCGAAGATGGGCAGGTAGCCGGAGATCAGCGAGAACGCGCTGAAGCCGATCGCGGCGATGCCGAGCATGATGAGGATCTCGATCAGCGACGGGAAGTAGGTCCGGGTCGGCCAGCTTTCCAGGCCGGTGATCGCCGTGTTCATGCGGTTGGCGGCGAAGCCGGCCAGCACCATGAGGCAGGCGCTGAACAGCCCGCGCCGGGAATTGCGCACCCGGGACGACATGAGCAGCACCAGCGGCACCACGAAGCCGACCACGATCTCGAAGTAGAAGGCGATGCTGTGGTAGTTCCACTGGGCCAGGTAGCGCGCGCCGCCCCGGCCGAGCAGATCCTGGAAGCGGATCACCAGGTAGATGGCCAGCGCCACGGCGGTGATCTTGGCCAGGTTGGCGCGCAGGGCGGGCGGCAGCAGGGTGCGCCCGTTGCGCGACAGGATGAGGGTCTCCAGGATGATCATGGAGATGCCCGAGGCGATGCAGGAGACGAAGAACAGCACCGGCAGGAGCGGCGAGTACCAGAGCGGGTGCAGCCGGTTCGGCACGCACAGGTAGAGCGAGCCGAACGAGGACTGGTGCAGGGTGGAGAGCAGCACGCCGAGGATCATGAACGGCAGCGAGCAGGTGTGGAGCCACTGGATCGGCCGGTGCATGTTGAACTTCTCGAGCACGATCGGGGCGAACTCCAGGGACAGCACGGTGGTGTAGAGGATGACGCACCAGGTGATCTCGAACATCACCGAATGCGGGTTCCACATGACCAGGGGATGCCAGAAGTGGTCGGGCCGCCCCAGGTCGATGACCAGCACCAGCACCACCAGCGAATAGCCGATGAAGGCGGTGAGGATCGCCGGCCGCACGATCGGCTCATAGTCATGGGCGTGGAACAGGTGGACGGCGGCGACGATGGTGAAGCCGGCCGCGGCCAGGCCGATGCCGAGGAAGTCGAAGCCGATCCACAGACCCCAGGGGAACTCGTCACTGAGGTTGGTGGTGGCGCCCAGGCCGAGGGTGAACCTGAGGATGGCGGCGATGACGCCGGTGGTGATGAGCAGCGTGGCGATCGCGCGCCAGAAGGTGATTCGGGGGAAGGTGAATTTGCTCATTGGTGATCCTGATTCTGGTGGGTCGAGCCCGGTTTCTGGGATCCTTCGTGCTTCTTCACCTCTTCGCGCCGGTTGGTGATCCACCAGACCCCGCCGAGCATGACGGCACCCACGGTGACGACGTTGGGGATCTTCGACATGGCGCTCATGGTCAGCACCGGCATGGGCGTATTGCCCAGCCGGTTGTCGAAGCCCATCTGCTCGAACGGCACCGGGCTGATGTAGAACACCGAGGTGCCGCCCACGTCCTCCTGGCCGAAGATCTTGGTGACGTACTTGCCGGGTTCGGCGGTGATGCGGTGGGCGGCTTCCTGCAGGAGCGCATCGCGGTCGCCGAACTTGGTCGCGCCGGTGGGGCAGGCTTCGGCGCAGGCCGTCTGCATGCCCTTGGCCAGGCGTTCGGAGCAGAAGATGCATTTGCGCACCCGCGGGTGGGTGCTCTTCCATTCGTAGCGGGGCACGCGGAACGGGCAGGCCTGCATGCAGTAGCGGCAGCCGATGCACTTCTCGGCGTCGTACAGCACCGGACCGGCCGCGGTCTTCTTGAAGGCGCCCACCGGGCAGACCGACACGCAGGTGGGTTCCTCGCAGTGCTGGCAGAGCCGGCGCGCCCACCTGCCGTCATGTTCCTCAAGCGCCGTGAAGGCGGTGGGCGAAAGGCGCTTCTCTTCGCCCGCCGGCAAGTTGTTGGCGACCTTGCAGCCGTCCTGGCAGGCATTGCAGCCGATGCACATCGAGATGTCGATCAACAGTGCTTTTTGGATTTGAGCCATCGATTACTCCAGACTAGGGCCGTATTCAACGGCTCCGTATCCGGCGCCGCGGGCGAAACCTGAGAAGCGCAGCTACTTGCTGCAAACCTCCTGGGCAAAGAAGTTCTGCAGAAGGGTCCAGGGCAGGGGCTGGGTCGGGTCCTGGCCGGCCTTTCCGGCCTGGAGCCGGGTGATCTCCTCGCCATACCATTCCGCCGCCGGCCGGCCGATCTTCAGGCCACCGAGTTCCGCGGTCAGGTTGCTGGGTTCGATCCGGCAGACCCAGCCGTCCTTGTAGGGGCTGGTGGTGATCCGGGCGGGTTCGGCCTGCAGGCCGGCGTTGAGATCCTGCACCCGGCCGCTCACCGGAGCGGAGAAGCTGATCGTTTCTCCGCCGCGCTGGCAGGAGAACAGCGGCTCGCCGCAGCGGATCTCGGTGCCGGGCTTGGGCAGCTGCACGGCGCTGATGGCGCCCATGGCCTTGTTGGCGAAATCGTCGACGCCGATGCGCACGTGGCCGTCCGGCTCGATCCGGACCCAGGTGTGGCCGGGCGCGATGAACGAGCCGCCGGGGATGCAGAATTCGTTGCTGGGGGTGTCTTCGGCCTGGCTGGGGGAGACGATCCGGACGGTGGGCTGGCGCAGGGCGGCGAGCCGGGCCTGGCGCTTGACCAGCAGCTTGTTGATGAAGGCCGCCAGCTCATCGGCGCTGAACGGCTTCTGCACGTATTCGCAGGCGCCGCTCTGCATGGTCTCGACGGCGGTCTCGATGGTGCCGTAGCCGGTGATCACCACCATGTCCACGTCCGGCCGGAGGTGCTTGACCGCCTTGACCACTTCCACGCCGTCCATGTCGGGCATCTTCAGGTCGGTGAAGACGAAGTCGTAGTCGTTGCGCCGCACCAGGCTGAGGGCTTCCGGCCCGGTCTGCACGGTGTCGATGTTGTAGCCTTCCAGCACCAGGATGCGCCGGAACGAATCCAGCACCACGGCCTCGTCGTCCACGGCCAGGATGCGCGCCTTGGGGCTGGGCACCTCGACCCGCTTGAGGCTCTTGGCCTCGTCGTTGAACTCGAGCCGGACCTGGACCTTCAGGATCGCCTCGCGCTCCAGGCGGTCACGCTTCTGCTGGTGGCTGGCGTTGACCTTGCGCACGAGATAGTCGATCCCGACGAAGGCGAGCAGCATGATGATGACGAACAGGACGGTCATGGGAGGTCTCCAAGAAAAAGGGTGCTGGATGACAGGCTTAGGAGGGAGCGGGGCCGCTGCGGGTCGAGGGCGCCAGGGGCAGCCGGACGGTGAAGCGGGTTCCTCCCCCCACTTCGCTCTGCACGTCGATGGTGCCATCGTGGCCCTCGATGATGCCCCAGGTGACGGCCAGGCCCAGACCCGTCCCCCGGTTGCCTTTGTTGCTGAAGAACGGCTCGAAGATGTGCGCCATGTCCTCGCTGCTGATCCCGCACCCGCTGTCCTCCACCTTGAGCTGCACCATGCTCTTGGTGCCGGCCTTGTCCCGGGAGGGCCAGACCGAGGTGCGGCAGCCCTGGCGGCTGCATTCGTAGACCGGGTCGTCCTCGCCGGCCAGCACCGTGATCATCGGCGCGCCGCAGACCTCGCAAAGCCGCTCGGGATCCTGCAGGGTGCGCCGGCAGACGGGACAGGCGTAGCTCGCCAGGGTGCCCGCGGCGATGCCTTCCCGGCCCAGATCGTGGAACCGGCCGTAGACCGGATCCAGGTTGAGGTTCAATTCCAGGCCGGCCACACCCACCAGGACCCGGATGCTGGCCAGGCCGCCGATCGGCACTGACGGGTCCATCAGGTCGTGGCCTTTGGGGCAAACCGCCCGGCGGATCACCGAATGGCCCTTGGCCTGGAGCCGGACCGTTTCCGTGACGATGTGGATGCGGCCGCCGTCCGGGCCGATGGCGTCGGCGGCGTTGAGCAGGAGGTTCACCACCACCTGCTGGATCTGGTTGCCCTCGGCGAACGCCTCGGGCAGATCCGCCGCCAGGTCCAGGGCCAGGTCCACGTGGTTCATGCTGAGCTGGTTCATCACCACCGCCAGCGAGCGCCGGACCACTTCATTGACGTCGGTGGGCTTGCGCGCCGGCGGCGTGGGCCGGGCGAAATCCAGCAGCTCGCGGATGATGCCGCGGCAGCGCTTGGTCTCCCGGACGATGACCTCGAGGTCGGCGGCGGTCTGGGCATCGTCCCCGTAGCGCTTGGCCAGCAGAGAGGCGTAGGTGAGCACGCCGGTGAGCGGGTTGTTGATCTCATGGGCCACGCCCGCCGCGAGCCGGCCCACGGAGGCGAGCTTGTCGGCCTGGGTGAGCTGGCGCTGGGTTTCGGCGATGCGGTGGGTCATGGCGTTGAAGGCCTTGGCCAGGTCCCCCAGCTCATCGTTGGAGGTCACCGGGGTGGTGGTGGCCAGGTCGCCCGCCGCCACCCGCCGGGTGCCCTCCAGCAGCTCCGCCACCGGGCGCAGCACCAGGCGCCGGTTGAGCCACCAGATGATCAGGCTGCTGGCGAGGATGGCCAGGGCGGCCAGGCCCAGCAGGACCTTGCGGCTGCTGGCGATCTGCTGGTCGGCCTGGACCATGGACAGGTTCACGTCCAGCACCCCGAGGATCTTCTGCTGCTGGCTGTGGGCGTGGCAGTCGGCGGTCCAGCAGGACGCTTCGTTGGGGATCGGATTGATGATGCCGAGGATGCGCGAACCGTCCGCGGCCCGGTAGATCCGCGAGCGCTTCTGGATGTCCAGCTTCTCCAGCGGCCGCCCTTCGGCGTGGCACATGTAGCAAGCCTCGCCGCGCTTGTCCAGGGCCGTGCCGATCTCCTCGTGGCTGGAGGAGAACATGATCTGGCCTTCCTTGTTGAACAGTCGCACCTTCTGGATGCCCTGCTGCTTGAGGTCGCCGATGTTGCGGATCTGCCGGTGCAGATCGTCCCGCCGGTTTTCCAGCATGTCGTAGTGCGTGCTGCTCTTGATCGTCTCGCTGACCTGGTTGGCGCTCTGGGTCAGCTCGAACAGCAGCTGGTCGGTGTGCGAGCGCATCACCACGATGGTCATCACCCCGATGACCAGCGAGGTCACCAGGCCGGCTCCCAGCATGAGGCGCGTGCCGATCCGGGTGCGCATCTAGGCACCCGCCCGGCGGTCCGGGCACGGCCGCACGCCGCCGCGCATACGGCGAGCCGAGCCGAACAGAAGCCCTGCGTTCATGCGATTCTCCAAAGGAAGATTACCTGGGCAGGCCTGCAGAAGGCTCAGGTATTTAGCACTAATCGATCTTTAAATCTTAACTCTTTCCGTCGGTAAAACCATCGATTCGTGATAAAAAGCACGATAATTGTTGAGTCAACTGGTTCACTATAGCCAAATCCAGCCCATGGAAAAAACCAGCGCCGTTTGCTTCATTCCCGCCATTTCACAACTTCTTTTCTACGGCATGAGAACCTGCCGGTGCGCCAGGAAGCGCCTCCTGCAATCAGCCGCCGGCGCCGGCGGCTGATTCGCTCCCGATGTGGAAAAAAACAATAGATTTAAGACCTCAAAGCCTTAAATTGGAAAGGAGTCGCGTCTCCCGCGAGCGCCTGGAACCAAGAGGATAACGGATTGAAAACCTTCGCCTTCAAGATCGACCCCCTTACCGGGGAGGAATACTATGACGTCTACCTTCGGGGGCGCCAGCTGCTGAACGACCCGCACCTGAACAAGGCCTCCGGCTGGTCCAGCGAGGAGCGCGTCACCCTGGGCCTGGAAGGACTGGTGCGCTCGGCCATCTCACCCATGGAACTGCAGGCGGAACGCGCCTACGACGCCTTTCTCCGCAAGCCCGACGACCTGGACAAGTACATCTACCTGATCGGCCTCCAGGACCGCAGCGAAGTGATCTTCTACCGGCTGGTGGTGGATCACCTCAAGGAGATGGTCCCGATCGTCTACACCCCCACGGTGGGCCAGGCCTGCCAGCAGATGAGCGCCATCCTGCGCCGGTTCCGCGGGGTCTACATCACCCCCGGGAACATCGACAGCATCGACCGGATCTTCCAGGGCATCAACCTGCCCCAGGTGAACCTGATCGTGGTGACCGACGGCGAGCGCATCCTTGGCCTGGGCGACCTGGGCTCGGACGGGATGGGCATCCCCGTGGGCAAGGTCAGCCTGTACGTGGCCGCCGGCGGGCTGCACCCGCACGTGTGCCTGCCGATCTGCCTGGACGTGGGCACCAACAACCAGCGCCTGCTGGATGACCCGCTCTACCTGGGCTGCCGGCATCCGCGCATCCGCGGCGAAGCCTACGAGGAACTCGTCGAGAAATTCGTCCTGGGCGTGAAGCGCAATTTCCCGGACGCCCTCCTGCAGTGGGAAGACTTCGGCAAGCAGACCGCCTTCAAGATCCTGGAGCGCTACCGGGACCGGATCCTCTCCTTCAACGACGACATCCAGGGCACCGGCACCACCGCGCTCGGCGCCCTGATGACCGCCATGCGCATCAAGCGCAGCCGCTTCCAGGACCAGCGCTACATGATCGTAGGCATGGGCCAGGCCGGCACCGGCATCGCCCTGAACATCCTGACGGAGCTGAAGGCGGAAGGGCTTTCGGCCGAACAGGCCCGGGCCCTGGTGTTCGCCGTCGACATGCAGGGTCTCCTGGTGGAGGACGATCCGCTCCTGGAAGGCAACCAGCAGCCCCTGGCCCAGCGCCGGGCCGCCCTGGCCGGCTGGAAGCTGGCCCGCCCCGACCGGATCAGCATGGAGGACGTGGTGCACAACGCCCATCCCACCGTGCTGATCGGGGTCACCGCCCAGACCGGGCTGTTCAGCGAAGCGATCCTCACCGAAGTGGGCCGCTGCACCGACCGTCCGGTGGTGCTCGCCCTCTCCAACCCCACCTCCAAGTGCGAATGCACCCCCGATCAGGTGTGGCAGGCCACCAACGGCCAAGGCATCGTCGCCACCGGCAGCCCTTTCCCGCCCTACCCCTGGCAGGGCAGGACGCTCATGTCATCCCAGTGCAACAATATGTATGTCTTCCCCGGGGTGGGCCTGGGTGCCCTGGTGAGCAAGGCCACCAAGGTCACCGACGCCATGCTGCTGGCCGCGAGCCGGGCCATCAGCGCCATGGTGACCCCCGAGCAGGAGGCCATGGGGCTGATGCTGCCGGAGATGGAGCGCATCCGCGAGGTTTCCGCCGCCGTGGCCCTGGCCGTGGCCAAGGAAGCCCGGGACTCCGGCCTGGGCCGCCTGCTGGACGATGCCCAGCTGGCCAAGACCATCGCCAAGGCCCAGTGGGACCCCCATTTCGTGCCGTACCACCCGGGGGTGCTGTAAAGGCTACCGCGCCAGCGCCCGCATGATCAGGTTGGCGGCCAGCTTGGCGGTGATGCCGTCCCGGTCGTAGACCGGGTTCAATTCGCTGATCTCCACCACCCGCGTGCGCGGATCCCGCGCCGCCACGTCGGCGATCTCGCAGACCTCCTTCGCGGTGAGCCCCATGGGGCTGGGATCGCTGACCCCGGGCGCCTCGGCGGCCGCCACCACGTCCATGTCGAAGCCGAAGAAGATCCCGGCGGCGGCGCTGGCGTCGACGATTCCCTGCACCGTGGCGCCCACGCCGCGCTCGCGCAGCTCGGCCAGATAGTGCACGCCCACCCCGAGCGCCTCCACGTAGCGGCGGTAGGCCAGGGAGTTGGCGAAGGAATTGATCCCCACCTCGTGGAACGCCCCGGGCTGGATGCAGCCCTCTTCCAGAAGCTGCCGGTAGGGCGTGCCGCTGTTGCGCACCGGATCGGCGCGCACGTCCAGGTGGCGGTCGATGTTGAAGGCGAGCAGGGACGGCACCTCGGCGGCCAGGGCCGAGCAGTCCGGATAGGAGATGTCGTTGCCGCCGCCCAGCACCACCACCTTCAGCCCCTGGCGAAGGCAGTGCCGCACCAGAGCGTGCAGGGCATCGTGGGTCTGCTCCAGGGTGGCGAACCGGCGGAGGTCGCCCAGGTCCACCAGGCGCAGGCCGGCGTGGGCCTCGGAGACCGGGTAGCGGTAGAGCGCCCGGCGGATTTCCGCCGGCCCCTGGGCCGCGCCGGCACGGCCCCGGTTGCGCCGCACCCCCTCATCCTGGGGACAGCCGATCAGCGCCACCTCGGCGCCCGCCAGCGCCCCGGCCCCGCGCAGCGCCCGCTCCCCCATGCGCGGATCGTTGATATCGTCCCGCCGGTAGAACAGCCCGGGATCGGCCGGAACGAGAACCTCGTTGAAATCGATGGCGTCACTCATGGGCGGCTTCCTTTTCAGTCATTCCAGGCGTGCCCCGTGAAATCCGGCGAGCATGGCGAAAGCGAATGGCGCAGCACACTGGCGGTGCTGGAGCGCTCGAACAGGGGCTGCAGCGCCGTCCGGAACCCGGTGAGGGTCGTCCCCTTGGCCACGTCCTCGTCGAACAGCAGCGCCGGCCCGGCCCGGTACTGGCGCAGGAAGGCCAGGTCGCTGCCGGAGATGATCGGCGCCGTGTCGTTGCGCTTGAACATGGAGAACCGGATGAAGTAGAGGGGCGCCCCCAGCAGGTTGGCGAACACCAGCCCGGACATGATGGACCCGTGGGCCGCGCCGACGATGATGGCCGGTTCCATGGCTTTTCCCACCTGGCTCGCGAGGCTGGCGATCCACCGGGGATTCGAGGCGCGCCAGGTGTATTTATCTTTCATGCTGGCGTAGATGAATCCTTGCAGGATCAGCGGCAGTTCCCGGCGGAAGGTTTCCAGGATCTCCGGGCACCGGGGTTCCAGGGCATAGATCGCCCGGGCGGCGGCGATGGAGGCCAGGAACCGGTCGTTGACCGTGGCCACCATGGCGGCCGGGTAATGCTTCTTGAAGCGGGTCCGCTCGCTCACCTCGAAGTAGTGGGAGGGATGCAGCGGCAGCCCCTGCTCCACGCAGATCTTGTAGTTCAGGGCGACGTTCACCATGGCCGGGGTCAGCAGGTAGAGGGACAGGCAAGCGTCCCAGTAGTCCGGCGGCGCCGAAGCCGGATCGGCCAGGGCCGCCTCCTGGCCGGCGAGAATTCCCGGCAGAAGGGCCTGGATCCGGTCCAGCAGTTCATCGAGGGGCGCCTCGAAGGCCATGGCCTCGGGCGGGCTTTCCCAGTCGGCGTAGAGCAGTCGGTGCAGCATCAATCGATTTTGGCTTTGAGGGCTTTCAGGATGCCCGGCAGGCGGTTCAGCGCGGCCTGGCATTCCAGCCACTGCCGGTGCGGCCGGGCCAGGTAGCCGGAGACGAAACTGCCATCGGGGATGTCCTTGCCCAGCATGGAGTTGCCCGAAACCGTGGTGCGGCTGCCGATGTGGATGTGCCCGGCGGTGCCCACCTTGCCGGCCAGGGTCACGTAGTCGCCCAGGGTGTGCTGCCGGAGATCCCGGTCTGGGAGACGATCAGGCAGTGCTGGCCGATCTGCACGTTGTGGGCGATCTGGCACTGGTTGTCGATCTTGGTCCCGGCCTGGATCCGGGTGGGGCCGAGCACCCCGCGGTCCACGGTGGTGCAGGCGCCGATCTCCACGTCGTCGCCCACCTCCACCCAGCCGGCCTGGGGGATCTTTTCCTGCCGGCCGGCGACCAGCACGTAGCCGTAGCCGTCCGAGCCCAGCACCGCGTTGCCGTGCAGGCGCACCCGCTGGCCCAGGCGGGTCCGGCGGTACAGCACCACCCCCGGGAACAGCTCGCAGCCTTCGCCCAGCACGCAGTCCTCGGCGATGTGCACCCCGGGATGCAGCCGGCAGCCGGCGCCGAGCACCGTCCGGGCACCGACGCTGACGCCGGGGGCCAGGTGGCAGCCTGCGCCGATCCGGGCGCTGGGGTGCACCGGCTGGCCCGACCACTCGGGGGCGGGTTCGGGGTGCAGCCAGCCGATGGCCTGGGCGAACCCCCAGTAGGGGTTGGCCATCACCAGCTGGGGCCGGTCGCCGAGGCCGGACCTGGCGTCCACCAGGATGACCCCCGCCCGGCTCTCCAGGGCCTTGGCGCGATACTTGGGGTTGGCCAGGAAGCTGAGGGAGCCCGCCTCGGCATCCTCCACCGGCCGCACTTCCTTGATGGTCCGGTCCCCCGGGCAGTTCACCAGCGTTCCGCCCAGGCGTTCCGCCAATTCGGCACAGGTGAGGAGGGGGCCGGCGTCCGTGGTGTTCATTGCAACTCCCGCGACAGTTTCCATGGTGCATATTAGCACCGGGGCATCGGGGTCAGATCGAGCGCCCGGGCCGGGCTTCAGATCTGCAGCGCGGCGCTCCAGGGCACCAGCGAATCCACCTGGTCCCGGCCCAGGGTGATCCCGAACAGCTTCCAGATGGCCACGGAATACACGTCGGGCAGGTAGCGGCCCCACATCTTCACCGGCACCTCGGCGGCATCGATGGTCGGGGAGAGTGCCAGCATGAGCATGTAGGTAATGATGAAGGAGGCGTTGCTGGCGATCCGCCCGGAGTAGGGGGTGCCTTGGCGCTGCTCGATGATCCGGGCCTCGTGGATGGCGCTGCCGAACTCGCTTTCCACCAGGTCGGCCCGGGTGGTCAGGATCACTTCGGCGCGGAAGGTGGGCTCGCCGCCCACCACGTAGTCGGGGAAGCCCTGGGCCAGTTCCGCCGCGCTGAGGCCGCGGCCGCACAGGCCGGTCCAGTCGCGCGCCCGCTCCTGGTCGATGATCTGTCCGGGGCTGGGCAAATCCAGGTCCACCAGCAGGTTGATATCGTTGTAGAGACCGTGGTGCTCCTCCCGCTGGACCCCACACACGGCCGGGTGGTTGCGGATCGCCTCTTCGATGGAGGCCATCTCCTCGGCGCTGCCCACGAACTTGAAGCCGATCCCGTCGTCGATGCGCAGATCCTCCGGCTGGAACACCACCACGCCGTCCCGGAAGGTGCGCGAAACGATGCGCTCGGCCTGGGCGAAGTCCTCGGCCATCTCGGTCTTGCTGGAAAGCAGCTGGCGCAGGGGGATGCCGTAGGTTTCGGCCCGGCGCATGGCCACCGCCGTGGCCCGGTCGTTGATCGCCCCGGCCAGCTTGTCGGCCACCCGCCGGGAGCCCTTTTCGGCGATCCGCCGCAGCCGCTTGACCCGGGTCATGCCCAGGATGGAACCGTCCGCCCGCAGGCCGAGCACCACATCCGAGGGCGTGCCGGGAAAGAATTCCTCCGGGCGCTGCCGGTACTGCCTGAACAGTTCCGCCTCCCGGGGGCTCGGGTCCTGGCAGGCCTCGACGATGGCGTCGCGCAGCTCGTCCTTGGAGCGCAGCCGCAGCAGCCGGATCGGCTCGGGGTGGACCGCGTCCTTGATGCCGGTCAGCAGGGTCCGGACCATGCCCGCCGTGATGAGATTTTCGTAAGTGAAGACCTGGGTCAGGAACCGGCCGTCCTCCGGATGGGGTGCATCCGCAAACCAGCGGGTCGCCAGTTCAAATAACTGTTTCCGGTGGGTGATGCTTGTAAGATGCATGACAAACCACCTTGATCTGTTCGCTGCTGGATGTAAAGACCCTCCGATTGTGACTTGGGACATAGGGTTACAAACCTGATGGGCTTATCCTGAATTGCTCTGACCGCGAAGCCTCATACCCGAGCGGGAAGCAGCGCAAGGCAGAATCCCGCCATCAGGCTGCGCGCTCCCCTATCAAGCGAGGAGACCAGGCAGGGGTGGGGAGGGTTCGAATGCACAAGCGCCTGGGGGTCGTGGGGATCGTCGTGGAAGATCCATCCGCCGCGGCCGAGATCAACGCGATTCTCCATGAATACGCCCGGATCATCGTCGGCCGCATGGGGATCCCGTACCGGGAACGCGGCCTGGCGGTCATCTCGCTGATCGTCGACGGCAGCCAGGACGATATCAGCGCCCTCACCGGGCACCTGGGGCGGGTACCCAACATCTCAGTGAAGACGGCCTTGTCTCGGGAGGGCCAGGCGGTCCCCAGGGATCCCATTATGGAGGAATAAGATGGCCACCTACGATCGCAAATCCCTGGAAGCCGGCTCTTTCATCAACCACGAAGAGATCGTCGAAACCCTGGCCCAGGCCCGGGCGCAGGCGGGCGATCCGGCCCTGGTCCGGGCGCTGCTGGACAAGGCGGCGACTTTCGGCGGGCTCGGCCACCGGGAGGCGGCGATCCTGCTGCAGGTCCAGGACCCGATGGTGCTCGGCGAGATCTTCGCCCTGGCCCGCAGGGTCAAGGAGCATATCTACGGCCGGCGCATCGTCATGTTCGCCCCGCTCTACCTTTCGGACTATTGCGTCAACCGCTGTGCCTATTGCGGCTACAACCACGACAACCAGATCCCCCGGCGCAAGCTGGACAGCGGCCAGCTGGAAGCCGAAGTGCGCGTGCTGGAGCGGCTGGGGCACAAGCGCCTGGCCCTGGAAGCGGGCGAGGATCCGGTCAACTGCCCGCTGGACTACATCATCGACTGCATCAAGACCATCTACTCGCTCAAGTTCGAGAACGGCGCCATCCGCCGGGTGAACGTCAACATCGCCGCCACCACGGTGGAGGACTACCGCCGCCTGAAGGACGCCGCCATCGGCACCTATGTGCTGTTCCAGGAGACCTACCACAAGCCCAGCTACCTGGCGGTGCACAAGGGCGGTCCCAAGCGCAACTACGAGTACCACACCGAGGCCCATGACCGGGCCATGCAGGCCGGCATCGAGGACGTCGGCCTGGGCGTGCTGTACGGCCTCTATGACTACCAGTACGACACCGTGGCCATGCTCATGCACGCCGAGCACCTGGAGGCCGCCCAGGGCGTGGGGCCGCACACCCTGTCGGTCCCGCGCATCCGTTCCGCCGCCGGCATGGTCGCCAAGGACTACCCCTACCTGGTCTCCGACGAGGATTTCAAGAAGGTGGTGGCGGTGTTGCGGCTGGCCGTGCCGTACACCGGCATGCTGCTGTCCACCCGCGAACCCATGGGCTACCGGGACGAGCTGATCACCCTGGGCATCTCCCAGATGAGCGCCGGCTCCTGCACCGGCGTGGGCGGCTACGCCCACGAGCACAAGCTGGGCGAAGAGGAGTCGGTGCCCCAGTTCGAACCCATGGACCACCGCTCCCCCTCCGACTTCCTCAAGGACCTGCTGCGCGGCGGCTACATCCCCAGCTTCTGTACCGCCTGCTACCGGGAAGGGCGCACCGGCGACCGCTTCATGCGCCTGGCCAAGACCGGCCAGATCGCCAACGTCTGCCAGCCCAACGCCATGATCACCCTGCAGGAGTATGTGGAAGACTACGGCGACCAGGAACTCCGCGATCTGGCCGGCAAGGTCATCAACCGGGAGCTGGCCAGCATCATCAACCCCAAGGCCCGGGAGGTCACCGAAACCTACCTGCAGCGCATCAGGAACGGCGAACGGGACCTGCGTTTCTGATTAGACCTCCGCCAGGCATTCCGCCAGCGCGGCCACGGCCAGCTGCAGGTCGGCGGGCTCGATCACCAGGGGCGGCTGGAGGCGCAGGACGTTGCCGTAGGTGCCGCCCAGCCCGATGAGGAAGCCCTTCTCCCGCATCAGGGCCTTGACCTTCTCCGCGGCCTCGCTGGCCGGGCTCTTCTGCTGGTCGCGCACCAGCTCCACCCCCACCATCAGGCCCAGGCCGCGCACGTCGCCGATCAGCGGCTGGCCGGCCTGGAGCTCCCTCAGGGCCGCCATGAAGGCGGTCCCCTTGGCCGCCGCCTGGTCGCAGAGCCCCTCCCGTTCGAAGAAGGCGATGTTGGCCAGGGCGGCGGCGCAGGAGACCGGATTGCCGCCGAAGGTGGACAGGTGGTCGCCGGGCCGGAAGGCATCGGCGATCTCTTCCCGGGCGATGACCGCCGAAAGCGGGAAGCCGTCGGCGATCCCCTTGGCCATGGTCAGGATGTCCGGCTCGACCTGGTAGTGCTCGATGGCGAACAGCTTGCCGGTGCGCCCGAAGCCCGACTGCACCTCGTCCACGAACAGCAGGATGCCGTGCCGGTCCAGCACCCGCTTGATCTCCCGGAAATAGTCCGGCGGCGGCACCACGATGCCGCCCTCGCCCATCACCGGCTCGGCGACGAAGGCCGCCACATGGTCCGCCGTGTTGAACTGGATGGTCCGCTCCAGTTCCTTGGCGCAGTGCAGATCGCAACCCGGGTAGCTCTTGGCGTAGGGGCAGCGGTAGCAGGATGCCGCCGGATGGTAGGCGCAGCCGGGCAGGAACGGCCCGCCGCCGCGCTTGCGCCCGCAGTTGCCGGTGAGCGAAAGCGTCCCCACCGAACGCCCGTGGAAGCCGCCCTGGAGCGAGATGAACTCCTGTTTCCCGGTGAACTGCTTGGCCAGGCGCATGCCGCCTTCGTTGGCCTCGGCCCCGCCGCTGCCGAAAAAGCTCTTCTGCAGCCGCCCGGGGGTGATGTCGGCCAGCTTCTCGGCCAGGTCGGCCACCGCCGGAATGTGGTAGGCGTATGCGCAGGCGTGCACCAGGCGGTCCATCTGGGCCTTGGCGGCGGCCAGCACCTCGGGGTTGCAGTGCCCGGCGTTCACCACCGAGATCCCGGCGAACAAGTCGGTGTAGCTCTTGCCGGATTCGTCCATGACCCGGGCCCCCTTGGCCTGGGTGATGACGATCGGCTCCACCGCCTTGACGCAGGCGGTGTTGACGTACTTCCGGTATTTTTCTTGGGTATTCATGGAAAGCTCCTGGCGGTCATCGGGCAGGGCGCCGCGCTCATGCAGGCGCCGCTCCGGGATGGGGAAAATGGGATGCGGATGGAAAAGGAATGAGCAATAGAAACTGTAGGGTTCACAACCATACAGTTCCAGGTACACTTGGGGAATTACTGGCCTCACTGTGATCGGTCCGCTCACGGACTGTAATGTCAGGGCGGCCATGACGATCTCCGCCCCGCGTACAGGACCCCCATGTTCCAGCTCGATCCCAATGCCAGCGAGCCGCTGGTGGCACAAATCGTTAATGGCCTCACCCGGTGCATCCGGTCGCGGCAGTGGCGGCCTGGCAGCCGGGCCCAGAGCATCCGGGAATTTGCCCGGGTGCAGGGCATTTCCACCTCCACCGTGGTGGAAGCCTACGACCGGCTGGTGGCCGCCGGGCTGCTCACCGCCCGCCGCGGCGCGGGCTTCTTCGTGGCCGAAGCGGGGCGGGCCGACAGCAGGCCGCCGGCCCAGAGCCGGATGGACGCCTCGGCCATCAGCACCGATTGGCTGTTGCGCGACATCTATGAGCAGCGTGAAGGCGACATCTACGCCGGCTGCGGCTGGCTGCCGGAGAGCTGGCACGACCTGGAGGCCGTCAGCAAGGCCATGCGCCACCTCGCCCTGCACCCCCAGGGGTCGATCCGCTACGGCCATCCCAAGGGTTTCGAGCCGCTGCGCCAGCAGTTGACCCGGCAGCTGGCGGACCTGGAGGTCGAGGCGCCGCCGGCGCAGATCCTGCTGACCCTGGGCGCCAGCCAGGCCCTGGACCTGATCGTGCGCCGCCTGACCCAGCCCGGCGACACCGTGTTCGTGGACGACCCCGGCTACAGCAACCTGCTCTCCGCCCTGCGGCTGCGCGGCCTGAACCTGGTCGGCGTGCCCATGACCCCCACCGGGCCCGACGCCGCGGTCCTGGAAGCCCTGCTCGAACAGCACCGGCCGCAGCTGTACCTGACCAACACCCAACTGCACAATCCCACCGGCGCCAGCTACAGCGCCGCCGCCGCGTTCAAGGTGCTGCGCCTGGCGGAACGCCATGATTTCCTGGTGGTTGAGGACAACGTTTCGGCCGACCTGGTTCCCGGCCGGGCCTTCACCCTGGCCGGCGCCGACCAGCTGAAGCGGGTGATCTACGTGGGCAGCTTCTCCAAGTCCATCGCCCCGGGCCTGCGGGTGGGCTTCGTGGCGGCCGAGCCCGGGCTGCTCGACGAGCTGGTCTACCACAAGCTGGTCTCCGGCATGTCCACGCCGGTCATCAACGAGCGCCTGGTGCACTCCATCTCCCTGGAAGGGCACGTGCGCAAGCACCTGGAGCACCTGCGCAACCGGCTGGCCAAGGCCCAGGAGCGCACCTGCCGGCGGCTGGAGAACGCCCAGTTCAAGCTGTTCTTCGAACCGGGCGCCGGGATGTTCGTCTGGGCCCGGCCCGCCGACCCTTCGGTGGACACCCAGGCCCTGGCCCAGGCCGCCCTGGCCCGGGATATCCTGCTCGCCCCAGGCCACCTGTTCCGGCCCGACCAGGCCCCCAGCCCCTGGCTGCGGTTCAATGTGGCCCATTGCGACAACGACCGGCTGTTCACCTTCATCGAAGCAGCATCGACGGCCAGGCCTTGATAAATTTTTAATATTGCCTATCCTCAAAGTGCCAAGCAATAAGCCCGCCGCGCCATGAGGGAGGTCATGAAGCGAATTTGCATCATCCTGGCTTTCCTAACCCTTGGCCCGTTGAGCGCCTTCGGCCAGACCAAGGAAGAGACGATGGATTTTATTGTCAGTGAATTCAAGTCCTTTGAAAGAAAGGATTACCACGCCATAGAAGCCAATTTTTCACCGGCCGGCGACACCTTCACCCTGAAGCGCAGGGACCCGAAGCACAAGGACTTTGCCCTGAGTTTCCAGATGAAGGACGTGGAAGTCTACAAGGTCACCGTCAACCATCCCAATGGCATCGACCAGTACCGGCTGATGGTCCGGCCCCGCGGCCGGGACGGCTGCATCATGAAGAACAGCGTGCGCATCACCACCACCGTGAAGCTCGGCCCGACGATGGACAACGAAACCCAGTGCCGGGCCCTGGAACGGGCGTTCGCCCGCCTGACAACGCTCACCACGGCCCGCAAGTATCTGTTCTACGAACCGGTCAAGTGAGGGCCGGCCAGGGCCCGCCCGAGCGCGAGCGGGCCTCCCGGAACGCCTGGCGGATCTTCGCCACCGCCGCGGCCGGCAGCGGGCCCGCCTCCAGCATGGCCAGGTTGGCCTCGGCGTTGGCCGGGCTGGTGGTGCCGATGGAGAGCACGTGCACCCGGGATTCGGCCAGGGTGAAGCGCAGGGCGATCTCCATCCAGGCCTCCGCTCCCGGGAAGCCCAGGTCCCGGGGTTTCAGGTCCATGGCCCGGAACCGCTCGGCGTAGGCCTTGGCGTAGTCCCGGTAGAGGCCGGACTGGGCCTCCAGGGGTTTCCAGGCGGCGTTGGCCACGGAGCGCTTGGCGATCACCGCCGTCCCCGCCACGGCCGCCGCCGGCAGCACGCCCTCCAGATTCACCTGGTCGCAGATGCTGGCCGAGCACATGATCACGTCCACCCCGGCCAGGCCCACCGCGAACGTGGCCGCCTCGTTGTCCCCGGAATAGCCGGCGAAGCGGATCTTGCCGGCCTCCCTGGCGCGCGCCAGCGCCCCCAGCGCCTCCCCCTGGCGCAGCACCTCCAGGTCGCAGGAATGCAGCAGCATCACGTCCAGGTGGTCGGTGCCGAGCCGGCGCAGGGAGCGGTCCACCGTTTCGCTCACCAGCCGGGCCGACCAGTCCGCCCCGGAGGCGCCTTCCACCTGCCTGCCGCACTTGCTGACCAGGAAGTAGTCATCCCGGCGGTGGCCCACCGCCTTGCCGATGAGTTCCTCCGAACCCAGGTAGGCGGCCGCCGTATCGATCAGGTTGACGCCCCGGTCCAGCAGCAGGTTGAGCACCTTCCCCGCCTGCTCCTGGCTGCTGCCCAGGTAGCCGATCGGTCCCGCCCCGAAGGCGAGCCGGGAGACCTTCAAGCCGGTCCGGCCGAACGTGGTGTATTGCATGGGGCACCTCCGTGGGCGGCATTGTAACCTGACCCGATGCCTTCGTGGCAAGGTCAGGGCCAGGCTGGCGGCCGCTCAACCTTGATGGGATGGCCCAGGTCTATGGCTAAGCTTTCATTGGAGGTCCAACATGAAACGCTTCCTGCTCCCCCTCGCCTGTGTGCTTGCCCTTTGGCCCTCAGCCGCCCAGGCCGGGATCAGCCTGCACATCGATATCGGCCTGCCGGTGGCCCCTCCCCTGGTTGAAGTGCAGCCGGGCATCCAGGTGGTGGAAGGGTTCCCGGAAGAAGTGTTCTTCAGCGCCGGCTGGTACTGGTGCCGGCGGCCGGACGGCTGGTACCGCGCAGCTTCACCGCGGGCCCGGTTCGACTGGGTGGACCGCCGCTTCGTTCCGGGCGGCCTGGCGAGGCTCCCCGTGGGCGGCTACCGGAACTGGCACCGCGGCCAGCCGATGCGCGGCCCTGAGCGGCGCATGGACCGCTCCGGCATCCGCCACGACGAGCACCGGGACCGGCGTCCCCAGCCGTAGGTGCCTGAGAAATTCAAGGATCGAGTCCCACCTTAGCGCCGCGGGTCGTTCTGCTGGATCGCTGATCGCGGTCCAGCAGAACCGGATTGCTTCGCTGGAGCGTGATCGGCGTCTGTTTGTCCACCTTCGGGATTCCGGCTCAACCGGACTTCTTTCGGGCGGCAACAGGCGTAGTCTGGGTGCGTCCCTTCCGGCGGAACGGCCCGATGCCCTTTCTCCCCCAGGTTCCACCAGGGAGGGATGGTCCCATGAACAGCCTCATTCTCCTGACCGGCGCCACAGGCTATGTGGGAGGGCGCCTCTTGCAGGCCCTGGAGCGCGAGGGCCATGCTCTGCGCTGTCTGGTGCGCCAGCCCGGGCGGCTCCAGGGGCGGGTTGCTCCCGCCACCCAGGTGGTGGCTGGGGATCTCCTGGAAAACACCGGGTTGGAGGAGGCCTTGGCAGGGGTGGAGGTGGCCTATTATCTGGTGCATTCCATGGGCTCGGCGGGGGCCTTCGAGGCAGAAGACCGCCTGGCGGCCCGGAACTTCGGAGCCGCGGCCCGGGCCGCTGGCGTGCGGCGGATGATCTACCTGGGCGGGCTGGGGCACCCGGACGCGGGGGGGTTGTCCCCCCACCTCCGCAGCCGCCAGGAAGTGGGGGATATTCTCCGCCAGAGTGGCGTTCCGGTGCTGGAGTTCCGGGCTTCCATCGTTCTGGGTTCCGGGAGCCTTTCCTTCGAACTGATCCGGGCTCTGGTGGAAAGGCTGCCCCTGATGGTCACCCCGCGCTGGGTGTCGGTCCTGGCCCAACCCATCGCCATCGAGGATCTGGTGGCCTACCTCCTGGCCGCGGCCGCGGTGCCCATGGAGGGGAGTCTCGTTTTTGAAATCGGCGGGGCGGACCGGGTGACTTACGGGGACATCATGCGTGCCTACGCCCGCCAGCGGGGAATCCGCCTGCTCATTACGCCTGCAATGTGCTTTGGCGGTTGCGGGGAGCCCTGGACCTGCTGGTCGGGGGGGTGGGTATGAGGCGCGGCCGCGCCCACCCTGAGGCCCTGCGGGTGGGTGACCCGGTAGATTTCTGGCGGGTGGAGGCCCTGGAGCCCGGCCGGCTGCTGCGTTTGAGCGCTGAGATGAAACTTCCAGGGCGGGCCTGGCTGGAATTCGAGGTGGCCCCGGATGGCGCCGGCTGCAAGCTGCGCCAGACGGCCATCTTCGATCCCGTGGGCTTCTGGGGGCAGGCCTATTGGTATGTGCTGTTCCCAGTACACCAGGTGGTATTCGCCAGGATGTTGCGCGGCATCGGGAAGCGTGCCGGCCAGGCGATTCGCACGGAATTCGCCGGGCCATTGAAGCGGCCGGGACGGGATGGCACCTGAACGCCGACGCGTTCAGGGGACGATCGGGACACGGACCTTTACTTGGTCAGTCTGCTAACCCAGTCCGGAAAGCCAGTCCAGCAGGGTCTGGAACAGCCAGGCCCGGTGCCGGGTGAAACTGTGGTTGGCCTCGGGGTGCACCACCAGCGCCTTGGGGTGGCCGGCGGCGGCGTGCAGCGCCTCGGACTGGGCCACCGGCACCACCGCGTCGGCCGCGCCGTGCACGATCAGCAGCGGGCGCGGCGCGATCCGCGCCACCTGCGCCAGCGGCGTGTACTGCGGCGCGGCCAGGCCGCGCCACTGGGAGACGAAGGCTTCCGGGGTGATGCCCTGGAGGAACCGGGTGATCTCGGCGGCGGTGGCCAGGTCGTCCAGGGCCATGGCTGCGGGATCGGAGGCGGCGGCCACGGCGGCCACCGCCCGCACCCGGGGTTCGTCCAGCGCGGCGAGCACCGCCGCCCAGCCGCCCAGGCTGTGGCCGATCAGCACCAGCCGGCCCGGGTCGACCTCGGGGTAGGCGCCCGAACCCAGGGCATCGAGGGCGGCGTGGACGTCGGCCGGAATGGTCGCGAGGGTGTAGGCGCCGGCGCTGCCGTGGCAACCCCGGTAGTGGAAGATCAGGCTGTTCCAGCCGTGCTCGCGCAGGAACAGGGCCAGGTCGTGGTTCTTTTCGATCCCCGGCATGCCGTGCAGCAGGAGCGCGGTGGGCTTGGGGCCCGGGCCCCAGGCCAAGAACAGGGTGCCGATCAGCCGATAGCCCCCGCTCTGGAAGACGATCCCCTCCAGCCCCTCGTCAGACATGCAAACCCCCCAGGTTATTTATATATCATGACAGCCTGGGGCTTCGCCGATGCTACGCGTCGATCTCCGAATAGAGCGGATGGCTGAGGTAGCGTTCGCCGGTGTCGCACAGCACCGCCACCACCGTCTTGCCCTTGCCCAGTTCCACCGCCAGCTTGATGGCCGCGAACACGATCGCGCCGGTGGAGATGCCGGAGAACAGGCCTTCCTTGCGGGTCAGCTGGCGGGCCACGGCGACGGCGTCCTCGTAGGACACGTCCTCCACCCGGGTGTAGGCCTCCCGGTTGAGCACCGAGGGCACGAAGTTGGCGCCGATGCCCTGGATCTTGTTCGGGCCGGCGACGCCTTTGGTGAGCAGCGGCGAGGATTCCGGCTCCACCGCCACGACGATGGTGCCCGGCTTGTGGCGCAGCAGGATCTCCCCCACCCCGGTCACGGTGCCGCCGGTGCCGATGCCGCCGACGAAGGCGTCCAACTCGGGCACCTGCTCCAGCACCTCCAGGGCCGTGGTGCGGCGATGGGTGGCCGGGTTGGCCGGGTTGTCGAACTGGCGGGCCAGGAAGTACTTGGGGTCGGTCCTGGCCAGCTCCTCGGCCTTGTCCACCGCGCCCTTCATCCCGGCCGCCCCGGGGGTGAGCAGCAGCTCGGCCCCGTAGGCCTTGAGCAGGGACCGGCGCTCCAGGGTCATGGTCTCCGGCATGACCAGGGTGATGGCATAACCCTTGGCGGCGGCCACGAAGGCCAGGCCGATGCCGGTGTTGCCGCTGGTGGCTTCCAGGATCACCTGGCCGGGCTTGAGCGTGCCCTTGGCTTCGGCATCCTCGATGATGCTCAAGGCGATGCGGTCCTTGACGCTGCCGCCGGGATTGGCGCTTTCCAGCTTCACGTAGATGGTCGCCGCGCCCTCGGGCACGATCCGGTTGAGCCGGACCACCGGGGTATGGCCGATGAGTTGGTAGGCATGGTCGACACGATTGGGTCTGGGCATGGATTCACCTTCTGGAGCATGGGTTTCGGCTGGGGAGGGCCGGGTCACACGTGGGCGAGGCCGGCCTCGAGGGCTTCGAGGATATCGTCGATGTGTTCAATGCCGATGGAGAGGCGGACCAGGTCGGGCGTCAGGCCGCCTTCGAGCTGCTGCGCCTCGGTGAGCTGGGAATGGGTGGTGCTCGCCGGATGGATGATGAGGCTCTTGGCGTCGCCCACGTTGGCCAGGTGGGAGAACAGCGTGATGTTGTCGATCAGCTTCACGCCCGCGGCGCTGCCGCCCTTGATGCCGAACACCACCATCCCGCCGAAGCCGTGCTTGAGGTACTTCACGGCGTTGCGGTGGGAGGGATCGTCGGGCAGGCCGGGATAACGGACCCAGGCCACCTTCGGATGCCGCTGGAGGAATCCCGCGACCTTCAAGGCGTTCTCGCTGTGCCGCGCCATGCGCAACGGCAGCGTCTCGAGCCCCTGCAGGAAGATCCAGGCATTGTCCGGAGCGATGGCCGCGCCGAGGTTGCGCAGCGGCACGGTGCGCGCCCGCAGGATGAAAGCGAGCGGCGCCAGGGCTTCCGGCAGATCCAGGGCCCAGCGCAGCCCGTGGTAGTTGGCATCCGGCAGCGTGAACAGCGGATGCCGGCCGGCCGTCCAGTCGAACTTGCCGGAATCGGTGATGCTGCCGCCGATGGCGGTGCCGTGCCCGCCGATCCATTTGGTGAGGGAATTGATCACGATGTCCGCGCCGTGGTCGATGGTGCGCAGCAGGCAGGGGGTGGAGAAGGTGGCGTCGACGATGAGCGGCAGACCGTTGCGGTGCGCCACCTGGGCGATCCCTTCCAGGTCCACCACGTCCAGCAGGGGGTTGCCGATGGTCTCGATGAACACCGCCCGGGTCTTCGGGGTGATGGCGCGCTGGAAGGCCTCCGGATCCTTGGGGTCGACGAAATGCACCGTGATGCCCAGGGCCGGGAGGATGGCTTCGAACTGGGTGTAGGTGCCGCCGTAGAGGTTGTTGGCGCTGACGATCTCATCGCCGGCCTGGGCCAGGGTGATGATGGCGTAGAAGATCGCCGTGGTGCCCGAGGCCAGGGCCAGCGAGGCCGCGCCGCCCTCCAGCAGGCTGAGGCGCTGTTCCAGCACGTCCTGGGTGGGGTTGCCGATGCGCGTGTAGATGTTGCCCAGTTCCTTCAGGGCGAACAGGTTGGCCGCGTGCTCGGTGTTCTTGAAGACGTAGGAGCTGGTGCGGTGGATCGGGACGGCCCGGCTCAGGGTGGTCGGATCCGGGACTTGCCCGCCATGCAGGGCGATGGTTTCGGGACGGTAGGCGTGGGTCATGCTGGCTTCCTTTGGCGGTTGGATGCACTGGCGTTCAGTCCCGTGCGGGGGCCTGAAGAAGAAGATCCGTGGGCGGCAAGCTGCAGGCCCGCGTCAACAGCGCCGATCGCCATCCGAACCGCTGAGCCGGAGGTTGACCAGCAGCCGGCAGTACGGGCTGGCGGGTCGCCCCTCCCTGCTGTGCTGACCGTCCAAGCTGGCCTCCCGTGCCCCCCCTAGCGATGGGTGGGTCCGCGCTGCGAAATGCATTATTCTTACCGACTGGATAAGAATGCTCCGCCTATTTGGCGACTGTCAAGCCTTTCTCGGCGCCGTGTTGCCTAAATCTTGAACCGGGTCGCCAGGGAATCGAGGTTCTCCGCGGCGCGGCTCAGTTCCTCGACGGTACGGCTGGTTTCCCGGAGGGTCGCCGCCATCTGCTCCATGGCCGCGGCGTTCTGTTCCGCGATCCCGGTGAGACCGCCCATGACGTTCACCACGTTGGCGCTTTCCTGGTGCTGGGTCTGGCTCTGGCTGGAGATGACCTGGAGCCTTTCGCTGCTGGCCCGGATGGCTTCCTGGATGCTGCGCAGGGCGGCTCCGGCGGCGGTCACCCGTTCGCTCCCGCCCAGGATGCGCTTGCTGGACGCCTGGATGAGCGCGGTGATCTCCGTGGCGGCCTGGGCCGAGCGCTCGGCCAGCTTGCGCACTTCGTCCGCCACCACGGCGAAGCCCCGGCCGTTCTCGCCGGCCTTGGCCGCTTCGATCGCCGCGTTGAGGGAAAGCAGGTTGGTCTGGTTGGCGATCTCCGTGATCACGGTGCTGATGTTGGCGATCTGCCGGGAGTCGTCCTGGATCGCCCGCATGCCGTCCACCGCCTCCCGGGCGGCCAGGTCGCCGCTGGCCGCCGCCTCCCGGGCCACGCTGAACACCTGCATGGCATCGGAAACCTGGCTGTGGACCACCTGGGAGGAGCCGGCGATGGTGCCCACCGTGGTGTTGGCCTGGGCCACGCTGAGCTTCTGCTGGTCCGCGCCCCGGGCGATGGTGTCGGCGGTGGTGGCCATTTCGGCCATGGCCGAGGTCATCTCCAGGGTGCCCGAGGCCACCGCGGAGGAGATGGCCGCGACCTGCTGGACCATGCTCCGGATGTTGTCCACGAACCGGTTGAAATGGGTGGAGAGATGGGCGATCTCATCCTGGCCCAGCACCTCCAGCCGGGCGGTCAGGTCGCCTTCGCCCTCCGAGATATCGGCCATGCGCACGCCGATCCGGTCCAGGGGGTGGGCGATGGCATTGCCCAGGAAGACGGCGGCGCCCAGCCCCAGGGACACCATGCCGATGCCCAAGGCCAGCATCCAGAGCAGGCTGCGCTCGATTTCCCGGGACAGGCGGCGGGTGTTCATGGCGATCAGCAGGAAGGTGGACTGGGAGGCCTGCCCCCCGGAGAACACCACCGGCGTGGCCAGCACCAGGAAGCCCGCATGGGTGTACTGGGTGCGCTTGCCGGACGCCAGCGGCTGGGCGATGGCCGTGGGATCGAGCCTGGTGTCGTCCACGAACTTCCTCAGGTGGACGACCTCGGCTTTGCCGTCCTGCACGTTGACCACGCAGGCCAGGCTCACGTCCTGGTCGCCCTTCACCTGGTCCAGGAAGGTCTCGGTGGCCCCCGCGGTGGTGCCTAAATCATCGCTCCGCAGGCTGGGCCCCACCGCCGATCCGAGGATATTCATGAGGTTGTGGCCCTTGTTCCACAGGTCATTGGTCTGGATGCCGCGGATCAGGATGCCGGAAAGCAGGCAGGTGCAAACCGCCAGCGAGGTGGTCAACAGGATGATGGCGACGACGAGTTTCTTCTTGATCGTGAGATCGCTCTGCACGTTCATGGCATGACCCTCCACACCCGGGCCGCACCTGAGCCTGGGGGATTCCGCATTGAATGGATTTAACAATTAATCTATCTTGATTAGTCAAATATTACGAAAACGCGTTTCACCAGTGTGATCTTTTTTTCACACAATGCTGTAAATTTTTATCGCTCCACCGATTCCTCCAGGGCGGGCGCTTCGTTCCGGTTCCGGCGCAGCATCTGCCTCAGGCTGGCCCCGGTGGGCACCATGGGGTAGACGCTCAGTTCCTTGTCCACCTGGAACTCGATGAGGAAGGGGCCTTCGGCTTCCCGGGCCGCCTGGATGGCGGCGGCCACGCCCGCGCGCTCGGTGACCCGCAGGCCCGGGACCCCGAAGGCGTCGGCCAGCTTGACGAAATCCGGGTTGGCCATGGTCACGGCGGCGTAGCGGCGCTCGCAAAAGAATTCCTGGAGCTGCCGCACCATGCCCAGGTAGCCATTGTTGATGATGGCGATGTTGACCTTGACGCCCTCCTGGACCAGGGTCATCAATTCCTGCATGTTCATCTGGAAGCCGCCGTCGCCGTGGATCACCCAGACCTCCCGCTCGGGGCAGGCCAGCTTGGCGCCGATGCCGGCGGGCAGGGCGAAGCCCATGGTGCCCAGGCCGCCGGAGGTGATCAGGCTGTTCCCGGTCTCGTGCCGGTAGTACTGCGCTTCCCACATCTGGTGCTGGCCGACGTCGGTGACCACCAGGGCCCTGCCCCGGGTGGCCCGGCACAGCTCGTGGATCACCTGGGGGCCGCTCAGGCTGCCGCGATCCTCCAGGATGGCTTCGGCCCCGGCGCGGCCGCGCAGGGCGCCGATCTGGGCCAGCCAGTCCGCGTGCTCCAGGGGCTCCAGACCGGGCAGCAGCGCCGTCAGCACCTCCCGCAGATCCGCGTGGATCGCCACGTCCACCGGGATGTTCTTGTTGATCTCGCAGGCATCCACCTCCACGTGGAGCTTCTTGGCCCTTGGGGCGAACGAAGCCAGCTCGCCGGTGACCCGGTCGTCGAAGCGCATGCCGAAGGCCAGGATCAGGTCCGCCTCCTGGATCGCCTGGTTCACCCAGGCCTCGCCGTGCATGCCCATCATGCCCAGGTTGAGCGGGTGGCTGGCGGGGACGGCGCCGATGCCCAGCAGGGTCGTGGCGATGGGGGTCGAGGTGCGCTCGGCGAAGGTCATCAGTTCGCGCACGGCACCGGAAAGGATCACCCCGTGCCCGGCCAGGATGAGCGGCTGCCGGGCCCAGCGGATCAGCCCCAGGGCCTGGTCGAGCAGGGCGCGCCCGGGCCTGGGCGGCATGTGGCGGGTGTGCCGGGTGCATGGGATGGCGTCCCAGTCCAGCTCCGCCCTGGCCTGCTGGGCGTCGCGGGTGATGTCCACCACCACCGGGCCCGGGCGGCCGTGGCCGGCGATGGCGAAGGCTTCGCGCAGGGCCGGGCCGATGTCCTCGGCGCGCTGCACCAGGTAGTTGTGCTTGGTGATGGGCAGCGTGACGCCCATGAAATCCACTTCCTGGAAGGCGTCGGTGCCCAGCGCCGCGGAGCCGACCTGGCCGGTGATGGCCACCAGGGGGACGGAATCCATCATGGCGGTGGCGAGCCCGGTCACCAGGTTGGTGGCGCCGGGGCCCGAGGTGGCGAGCACCACGCCGGTCCTGCCGCCGGCCCGGGCGTAGCCGTCCGCCATGTGGCAGGCCCCCTGCTCATGCCGGGTGAGCACGTGGCGGATGGAGGGGAAGTCCTGCAGCGCGTCGTAGAGGCTCAGCACATTGCCGCCCGGGTAGCCGAACACGGTATCGACGCCTTCGCGCCGCAGGCATTCCCAGACGATGTGGGCACCGGTCATTTCCATTGGAAGGCTTCCTTAAAAGAGGAAGCCCCGCATCCTTGGGGATCGCGGGGCTCCGGGTCAGATGAGGTGAGTGACTAGACCGGTCCCGCCCGTACGCCCAGCAGTACCAGGGTTACCAGGTTGCCCGAGACGGACAGGGGACGGGGCGCCAAGCCGCCGGCACCGCTGGCCGAAGCCGGAGCCGCCAAGCGGGAATGGGGGTGCAGGTTCGCCATGCCGTCGCAAATCCTGAGGAGGGGTTCATTCATAGCTTAGGCCTGGTCCGGGCCAACCGCTTCGGTTATTTAGGTGGCATTATGAAATCCTTCCGCTGCTGGAGCCCCATGATGGCAAGCATGGTCCCGTTCTCCATCCTTGACCTGGCGCCGATCACCGAGGGCGGCGACGCCGCCCAATCCTTCCGCGCCAGCCTCGACCTGGCCCGGCACGGCGAGCGCTGGGGCTACCGGCGCATCTGGCTGGCCGAGCACCACGGCATGCCGGGCATCGCCAGCGCGGCCACCGCCGTGCTGATCGCCCATTTGGCCGCCGGCACCTCCAGCATCCGGGTCGGCGCCGGCGGCATCATGCTGCCCATCCATGCTCCGCTGGTGATCGCCGAGCAGTTCGGCACCCTGGAAGCGCTCTTTCCCGGCCGCATCGACCTGGGCCTGGGCCGGGCGCCCGGTTCCGACCCGGCCACGGCCCTGGCCCTGCGCCGCAACCTGGCCTCCGACCCCGATCAGTTCCCGCAGGATGTGCTGGAGCTGATCGACTACCTTTCGGCCCGGCCGCGCCAGGCGGTGCGCGCGGTCCCCGGCGCGGGGCTGAAGGTGCCGGTCTGGATCCTGGGTTCCAGCCTGTTCGGCGCCCGGTTGGCGGCTGCCCTCGGGCTGCCCTACGCCTTCGCCGCGCATTTCGCCCCGGCCCAGATGGACCCGGCGATCGCCGCCTACCGCGCCGGCTTCCGTCCCTCGGAACACCTCGAGCGGCCCTACGTCATGGTCGGCTGTAACGTGTTCGCGGCGGACACCGACGGCGAGGCCGAACGGCTCGCCACTTCCATGCAGCAATCCTTCGTCAGCCTGCGCAGCGGCCATCCCACCCGCCTGCCGCCGCCGGCGCCGGGCTACCTGGAGCGGATCTCGCCCCAGGAGCGGGCCATGCTCGACCAGGTGCTGTCCTGCTCGGCCATCGGCGCGCCCGGGACGGTGGCGCGCAGCCTGCAGGCCCTCCTGGCCCGGACCGGCGCGGACGAATTGATCATCGCCTCGCACATCTTCGATCCGGCGGCCCGGCTGCACTCGTACGAGCTCACCGGGGCCCTGCGCGACCTGTCGTGAACGCCGTCAATCCGCCGCGATGGGCCCCGGCCCCGCGTGGCTGGTCCGCATGAGGAAGATCAGCGGCAGGAGCACGAGGCAAAGCATGCCCATGACCCAGAAGGTGTCGGCGAACGCCATCATGCTGGCGTGCCGGATCAGCATGCGGTAGGCCAGGCCCTGGGCCTGGTACGCACCGTCCGCGGGCGAGGCGCCGTGCTGCACCAGGGCCCGGGTGGCGCGGTCCACGAAGCCCTGGTAGGCCAGGTTGCCGGGCAGCAGGTTGGCCACCAGGTTGGCCTGGTGCATCTGGGTGCGCCGGGCCAGGATGGTGCTCACCAGGGCGATGCCGGTGGAGCCGCCGATGTTGCGCACCAGGTTGAGCATGCCCGCGGCATAGCTGGTCTTGTCGTGGGCCACGTGCTGGAAGGCGGCGACGTTGATCGGCACGAACAGGAAGGCGAACCCGGAGCTCTGGACCATGCGGGCCAGCATGGAGGTATCGAAGTCCACGTCCAGGTTGAACCGGGCCATCCACAGCAGCCCCGCCCCGCACAGGAAGAAGCCGGTGGCGATGAGGAACCGGCTGTCCCACTTGCGCAGCAGCAGGGCCACCACCGGCGACATGATCAGCACCACCACGCCGCCGGGGCTGAGCACCTGGCCGCTGAGCAGGGCGGTGTAGCCGAGCAGGGTCTGCAGGAAGATCGGCAGCAGCGCCAGCGAGCCGTAGAGCACGAAGCCCAGCACGAACAGCATCACCGTGGACATGGCGAAATTGCGGTCCTTCAGCAGGCGCAGGTCGAGCACCGGATGGTCCTTCTCCAGCAGGTAGAACACCACCCCCACCAGGCAGACCACCGCGACGATGGCGCTGGCGATGATGAGGTTGGAGCCGAACCAGTCCCGCCGCTGGCCTTCGTCCAGGACGATCTCCAGCGCGGCCAGGCCCAGGGTGAGGATGCCGATGCCCAGGTAGTCCACCCGGAAGCCCTCCTTCACCGACAGCCGCTTGAGGCTGGGCGGATCGAAGATCAGCCGGGCGGTGAGCGCCAGGGACAGGATGCCCACCGGGATGTTGATGAGGAAGATCCAGTGCCAGCTGAAGCTGTCGGTGATCCAGCCGCCGGCCACCGGGCCGACGATGGGGGCCAGCACCACGCCCATGCCGTAGAACGCCATGGCCGCGCCCCGCTTCTCGTGCGGGAAGGTCTCCACCAGGATGGCCTGGGAGGTGGGCTGCAGGGCCCCGCCGCCGACGCCCTGCAGGACCCGGAAGAAGATCAGCCAGGGCAGGCTCGGGGCCAGGCCGCAGAGCATGCTGGAGACGGTGAAGATGCCCACGCAGGTCATGTAGAAGCGCTTGCGCCCGAACAGGGCCGACATGTAGCCGCCCAGCGGCAGCACCACCGCGTTGGCCACCAGGTACGAGGTGAGCACCCAGGTGGTTTCGTCCACGGTGGCCGAAAGGTTGCCGGCGATGTGCGGCAGCGCCACGTTGGCCACACTGGTATCGAGCACCTCCATGAAGGTGGCGAGCATGACCACCATGGCAATGAGCCACGGATTGATCGACCGGTGCGGCGTCCTGGAAGGCATTTACCTTATTAAAAACGCAACGGTTCCCCATGTAAAACGCAATAAAACTCTCAGTACATCACCTTGAGGCCCATCAGCCCCGCCAGGTAGGCGGCCTGGGCCGGGTCGACGATGGCCCCCTTGAGGTGCTCGATGCCGACCCGCAGATCCTTGATCTCCGAGCTGCGGAAATCCGCCCCCGCCAGGTTGGCGAAGGACAGCTGGGCCTCGCCCAGTTCGCAGCCCTGGAACACCACCCCGCGCAGATCCGCCTGCTGGAAATCCGCCCCGCGCAGATTGCACTCCACGAACCGCACCTGCTTGAACGAGGCGGAGCGGAAGTTGGCCAGGGGGCCTTCGCAGGCCCGGAACACGGTGTTGCGCACCAGGGCCTGTCCCAGGTTCAGTCCGGTGAGCCGGCAGCCCTCCAGCCTGACCTTGGACAGGCGGGCCTTCTCCCATGCGGCGTTGGCCAGGTCGCAGGCTTCCAGCACCACCTCGTTCAGGTCCAGCCTGGCCAGCCGGGTGCGGGCCAGGTTGACCTTGCTCCAGGTGCTCCGGTAGACCGTCACCATGGCCGCGGTCTGCCCGGAGCAGTCCGCCTCGGAAAGCGTCATGGACTGGTATTCGGCCTCATCCGCCAGCCGGTGTCCGCTTGCGCCGTCCATGGTCGCCTCCACAGCTAACTTACCGGCTGGCGGCTTCCAGCAGGTAGAGAAAGCTCCGGTAGACGCTCCCGGTGGCCCGGGTGAGCCCGATCTCGCAGGTGCGGGAACTGGAAAAGTGCCCCTGGAACGCGCCCCCCTTGAGCTCGGCCGCCTCCCGGCGGGTGGCGGCGGCGGTGAGTTCCGGGAACAGGAAGCCGCGGTCCCCGGCGAAGCCGCAGCAGCCGGCATCCCGGGGAATGACGACCCGCCCGGCGCAGGCCTCGGCGATGGCCTGGAGCCTGGCGGTGAGCTCCATCTTGGTGATGGAGCAGACCGGATGCAGGGCCACCGGGCCCGGCAGGCGCTTGATGCGCAGCCCGGGCAGCAGCAGGTCGTGGGCGAAGGCCACGGCGTCCAGGATGGTGAGCCGGTCGAAGCGGGCCTGGTTCTCCTCGGTGAGGCAGGGACGGCAGGTCTTCAGGCCGTAGGCGCAGGGGCTGGTGTCCAGCACCACCGGCAGTTCGCCTTCGCCGCTCCAGGCCCAGAACCGCTCCACGGCGTGGTTCACGGCGTGGCGGTGGGCGTCGGCGAAGCCCTTGGAGGCGAACGGCACCCCGCAGCACACGCCCCGGGCATCCGGCGGGATGTGCACCGGCATCCCGGCGCGTTCGGCCAGGACGACCAGCACCTCCGGCAGGCTGTACTCCCGCGGTTCGCCCGGAAGGCGGCCCATCATGCGCGAGATGCAGGCGGGGAAATAGATGGCCTTGGCGCCCTGGCGGGAGGTCACCGGCAGGGACCCGGCGGCCAGCGGCATCCCGTCGATCAACTGGGGGAGGTCGGCGCCCGCCGCGGCCCGGAACAGCCGGGTCGCCGCCGCCACGGCCGGCGCCCCGACCAGCGCCTGCATGAGCCGGCCGGAACGCAGGCCCAGGCGCACCAGGGGCTCCACCCGGCCCAGATGGCGCGCGACGGCGAGGGCCAGGGCCTGGGCCCTGGGGGAATGGGCTTCGCGCCGCAGGCGCTTGACCAGGGCGCCGGTGTCGATGGCGACCGGGCAGGACAGCGCGCAGAGCCCGTCGGTGGCGCAGGTGTCCAGGGCCATGTACGGGTAGTCCCGTTCCAGCGCCGCGCGCAGCGCCGGGTCCTCGCCGGTGCGCGCCAGGCGGGCGATCTCCCGGCGCACCACGATGCGCTGGCGCGGCGACAGGGTCAGGTCCCGGCTGGGGCACCGGGACTCGCACCAGCCGCACTCGATGCACCGGTCCACCTCCTCTTCCACCGCCGGCATGGCCTTGAGGTGGGCCAGGTGGGCGGCGGGGTCGGGGTTGAGGATCACGTCGGGGTTGAGCAGGTGGCTCGGATCGGCCAGGGCCTTGAGCCGCTTCATGATGGAGAGCGCCTCGGAGCCCCACTCGGCCTCCACGAAGGGCGCCATGTTGCGCCCGGTGCCATGCTCGGCCTTGAGCGACCCCTGGTGGCGGTCCACCACCAGGCGCACCACGTCCTCGATGAACCGGCGGTACTGCTCCACCGCCGCGGGCGTGTCGAAATTCTGGGCGATGACGAAATGCAGGTTGCCGTCCTTGGCGTGGCCGAACACGGTGGCATCGGGATAGCCGTGCTTGCGGAACAGGCTGGTGAGGCCGAGGGCCGCCTCCGCCAGGTGCTCGGCCGGGAAGGCCACGTCCTCCAGGATCACCGCCGTGCCCCGCGCCCGCAGGGCGCCCGCGGAAGGGATGATGCCCTGGCGCACCTTCCACAGCCGGCCCTGCTCCACGGGATCGTGGGTGAAGACCGCCGGTTCCAGCAGGTCGAGGCCGGCGCAGACCGCCATGGCGGTGCGCGCCAGCGCCGCCCGCTGGTCCTCGGCGGCCCCCTGGAATTCCGCCAGCAGGGCCGCCGCGCCCTCGGGCAGGGCCTTGATCCCGGGCGGCACCCCGGACTGGTCCTCGACCGCGCGCATGGAACCCCGGTCCAGCAGCTCCAGGGCCGCGGCACCCGCCTCCTTCAGCGGGGCGATGGCCCGGCAGGCGGCGTGCAGGTCCGGGAAGAACAGCAGGCCGGTCACCTTCACCGGCAGGTCCGGCACCGTGCGCAGGACCGCCTCGGCGATGAAGGCCAGGGTGCCCTCGGAACCCACCAGCAGGTTGCGGAAGATCGCCAGCGGCGTCGGGAAGTCCAGGAAGGCATTCAGGGAATAGCCGGTGGTGTTCTTGATCCGGTACTTGGCGCGGATGCGGGCGGTGAGCTGCGGGTCGGCCTCGATTTCCGCCTTGAGCTCCAGGAGCCCCTGGGCCAGGGCCGGTTCCAGCTCCCGGAAGCGCGCCTCGGCATCCGGCTGGGCGGTATCGATGGTGGTGCCCGAGGGCAGCACGAAGGTGAGCGAATCCAGGGTGTGGTAGGCGTTCTGCGCCACCCCGCAGCACATGCCGCTGGAATTGTTGGACAGGATGCCGCCCATGGTGCAGGCGTTGATGGAAGCGGGATCCGGCCCGATCTTGGCCCGGCTGGCCCGCAGGGCGGCGTTCACCTGGCCGCCGATGATGCCCGGCTGGACCCGCACCCGGGCGCCCCCGTCCAGCACCTCCACCTGGCGCCAGTGCCGCTGCACTTCCACCAGCACGCCGTCGCTGATGGCCTGGCCGGAAAGGCTGGTGCCGGCCCCGCGGAAGGTCAGCGGCGTGCCCGATGCGTGGCTGAAGCGAAACAGCCCGCGGATCTCCTCCAGGCTGCCCGGGAACACCACCGCCCGGGGAATCAGCCGGTACACCGAGGCGTCCGCCGCGAAGGCCACCCGGTCCACCGGCCGGTCCCGGACCTGCCCGGCTCCCACGATGGCTTCCAGGACAGGGCGCAGCGAGGGTTGGTCCATGTCGGCTCCGGCGACGCCATCATCCAACCAAGGACACGACCCCACAAGGAAAATTCCGCCCGGAACCTTGCCCACCCGCGGCGCCCGGCGATCCGGCCCGCTCCCGGGCTACACTTGAGGCACGGAACGGAGGCGTGGTGCGGGGTAACAAGGCCATCATCAAGACAGACGCACTCCTGCTGCTCACCTCTCTCATCTGGGGCTTCAACTTCGCCGCCCAGCGCAGCGGCATGTCGGTCATCGGGCCGTTCGCCTTCAGCGCGGCCCGCTTCGCCCTGGGCGCGCTGGTGCTGGTGCCCCTGCTGGTCCTGTCGCGGCACCGGGCGGCGCGGCTGCCTGGCGCGGCCGAGCGGCCCGCTGCCGCGACCCGGGCGGCCTGGGCCGGCCTGGCGGGGCTGGTGCTGTTCATCGCCAGCAACCTCCAGCAGGTGGGCCTGGTCTCCACCACCGCCGGCAACGCCGGCTTCATCACCTGCCTCTATGTCGTCCTGGTGCCGCTGTTCGCCTTCTTCGCCGGCAAGGCCTCGGGCGCGCTGATCTGGTGCGGGGCCCTGCTTGCCGTGGCCGGCCTCTGGGTCCTGAGCGTCGGCGCCGGCTTCACCCTGGCGCCCGGCGACGGGCTCGAGCTGGTCGGGGCGCTGTTCTGGACCATCCACATCCTGCTCATCAGCCGCCTGGCTTCCCGCATGGAGGCCCTGGAGATCGCCGTGGGCCAGTTCGCGGTCTGCTCGGTCCTGAGCGGCATCGTCGCCCTGGTCCGGGAGCCGGCGCCCTTCGCCGGGCTCCTGCCCGCCGCCGTGCCCATCCTGTTCGGCGGCCTTTTTTCCATCGGCATCGCCTACACCCTGCAGATCGTCGCCCAGAAGACCGCGCACCCGGCCCACGCCTCCATCATCCTGTCCATGGAGGCCCTGTTCGCCGGCATCGGCGGGGTGCTCCTGCTGGGCGAGCCCTTGACCCTCCGGCTGGTCGCCGGGGGAACGCTCATGCTCGGGGGCATGGTGGTCTCCCAGTGGCAACCGGCGCGGTGAGCGAACGCACCAGCCGGGACCGCCGTTCATGCGGATGCCCCCGGATGGTCATCTGGCCGGAAGCGGAGGTGGCGGATCTACGATAGGATTACCGTAAGATTATTATCATCAATGGTTGCGCCAGGCTTCCAGATGGCCATGATGGCATCGCCCAGTTCCGCGAACTCCGGGTTCGAACTGGCCATCAGGGCCTGCGTGCCCTGCTGGATGGCAGTGGGGGCGTTGGCGAAGTCGGGGTTGCCGGCATAGAACGCGACCATGGCCGTGGCGAACAGCGGAGCCACGGACGCGGCGTCCGTCGGGTCGACGTTGTAGGGCGCCGCCTCGAGCATGGCCGTGGCCAGGTCGATCATGCCGCCCATGATGAACGAGCTTTCGTAACCCTGCCAGAGGGCGGAGGTCGGGTAGTCCGGAATGCTTCCGACCGTGGAGGTGGTGATCTTGAAGGTCCTGGTGCCCAGGTTCGCCGTCACGAACCGGTACGGGCAGGCCGGCGTCACGGTGGAGCCCGTGGAGCAGTCCGTGAGGATGGAGCCGTCGGCGTATCGGGTCTGGGCCACATCGTTGGCATGGAAGTGGCCGGTGAAGATGAGGTTGAGGCCGGCGTCCGCAAGCGCATTGCCGACGCTCTGGTAGTCGGCGAGGACGTAATCCGGGAAGAACGTGGCCATCCCCTGGAAGTGTTCCATGATCGGGTGGTGCTCCATGCCGATGACGACCTTGCCCAGGGCCTTGGCCTTGGCCAGATAGGTCTGGATCCAGGCGAGCGTGGCTGCGCTGATCTGGCCGCCCGTGGTGGGCGAGCCGTTGGCGATGTTGTTGTTGTAGATGGCGGAGTCGATGGCGAACAGCCAGAGCCCCGGGGCAGGCTCGGCGATGTAGCTGAGGGAGTT
>Ga0181520_10001752_pt1 | contig 42931 bp, 35 predicted proteins | sample PEATcosm2014_Bin_29_FD_132451 | JGI IMG/M metagenome (GOLD analysis project Ga0181520, IMG submission 132451) | Peatland microbial communities from MTU Mesocosm Facility, Houghton, MI, USA - PEATcosm2014_Bin02_30_metaG | ecosystem: Environmental > Terrestrial > Soil > Wetlands > Peat | place... | reverse complement strand
TTCCTCCACCAGACCAAAACCATCCGTAAAAAGCCCTTCCGGGCTTGGGTGTGGACCGTGCGCGCAGAAAATCGCCAGGAGACCCTTGACACGAAAAACTCTTTCAGGGATGGAATTCCACGCGGCTCTCGGCTAAGTTGGGGCGGAGATGCCGCTCGGAGCATATCCAAACGACATCCAAACGAGAAACACGGACTCCATCGTCCTTGCCCTTTATTGAGGCCTGCGCTGCTACTGGAACGAGGGCGAGTGAAACGAGCCCGTTTTCCCGGTCGAGAACGTCAAAATTGTTCCACGATCAACCACGGAACCAATAACCCCAAGAGGAAGCCCATGACCGGTGCCATCAATCGGCGCGGATTTCTAGCGACTTCGGCTGCACTGGGAGCCGGCCTGGCGATGGCCGGCCGGTCGAGCGCGTCTTCCGGGAAGGCGACCTTACGCAAGGCCCTTCAAGGTGATCCGGACGAGAAAACCTTGGCGCGATGGAAGTCGGCCGGGTTCGAAGGCGTCGAGTCACTGAACTGGCAGGTGTCGCCGCGGGACGCTGCGGCCGCCCGCAAGAAGGCCGAATCGCTGGGAATGCGAATTCACAGCGTGCAGTTCGGCTACGGCGACTTCGTCCGAGACGCCGCCGCAATGGCCGAGACCTTGGCGAAAATGGAGACCGCGCTGCGGGCTGCACAGAGCTATGGCGCCGACGACGTGTTGTTCATCCCCGGCCGGATCGACGTCGAACCGATGCCCAAGCCCGGGGAGTTCGCGATCCGCTGCAACGAAGAGAACGGCCATTTGACGCAGGTCGTCGCCGGCGACAACGCGAAGTATCGCAACTACATCGAGGCCCACGATCGGGCCGTCGACGCCTCGCGCGAGGGCATCAAGCGATTGATTCCCATGGCCGAGAAGACGGGCGTGATGATCGCGCTGGAGAATGTTTGGAACAACCTTTGGGTCACGCCCGCGGTCTTTGCAGACTTCGCCGCGTCGTTCCAGAGCCCGTGGATCAGGGTCAATTTCGACATCGGCAATCACGTCAAGTACTCTCCGCCGCAGGGTTGGATTCGTGCCTTGGGCAAACTGGTGCTGAAATGTCATGCGAAGGATTTCAAGCTCGATCCGAGCGGCCACGGCGGCGAGTTCTGCAACCTGCTGGACGGAAGCATCGACTGGCCGGCCGTGCGCGCGGCCCTGGACGAAATCGGCTTTAGCGGCTGGGTGACGATCGAAGGCGGCGATTGTTCACCGGAGGAACATGCAAGGCGTCTCGATCGGATCATTGCCGGTAAATGACGGCGCCCGCCGGGGCGGCAGCCGAAAAAGCGATGGTCATCCTGAGCGCAGCGAAGGATCTCGCAGGGCGGCAGTGCGCCAGATTCTTCGCTGCGCTCAGAATGACGGTGCGTCGGGCATTGCCAGGACAACTCGCCGTCCCCGCCGCGTGGTTTGGCGTGCCATCGCGGCGTGCAAGCACGCCGGCTAAACGTCCTCTCCTGAAATCGCCAAAATCCGTTGCTGCCCCCCAAAAAAATCTCTTGACGACAACTGTCGGCTTGTGATAGAATGCCTGACGACAGATGTCGTCCAGCCAAGAAATCGACTGAAGGAGCGCGCCATGGCAAAACCTGAAGGAAGTCTGACCTCCGCCCAGCATGAAATCATGGCCGTCGTGTGGGATCGCGGCCCGGAAGGCGCCACGGTGAGTGAGATTTGGCAGGCCATTGCGACGCTGCGCCGGGTGGGGCGAACCACGATCCTCAACCTGGTCGACCGGCTGGAACGCCGCGGCTGGCTGGTGCGTCGCGATCGCGAAAAGCCTTGCCATTATCTGGCGGCCCTGGGGCGCGAGGAAACGGCCGCCGGATTGGCGGGCGGCTTCGTGGACGATTTCTTCGCCGGCTCGGCCAGCAACCTGGTGATGAGCCTGTTGGGGGCGAAGCGGCTGCGGCCCGGCGAGATCGAACGGTTGCGAGCGCTTCTGGAATCGACCTCCCAGCAATCCCGCGAGAAAAAGGGGAAATAGTCATGTCCAGTCTGGCAACGATGCTGCCCGGCGTTGCGATGACGTATCTGGTCAATCTGGCCGTGGCCGTGAGCCTGGCGTGCGGCGTGGGGCTGCTGGCGGCCCGCCTGTGCCGGCGCGGCTCGGCCCCCCTGCAACACGGCGTACTGGTGTGGACACTGCTCTTGATGCTGATCTCGCCCGCCGCCGTGTGGGTGGCGCAGGAAAACGGCCTGGCTCTGGTTCGCATCATGGTGTCGGACGGGACGCAGACGCACGCCGCTGTACCGGCCGCCGAACTCCCCTCTCCGGGCACCGACCGAAGGTTGGTCGGGACAGGGGCCGGGGATGAGGGCTGTGACGGTGATGAGTTAAGAGATCGCCAGGAGCAGTCTCTCGGAAACAGCCCTCACCCTAACCCTCTCCCGGAGGGAGAGGGGACTGTTCGCCGCAACGATGTTTTGCACGCCGCAGGGGCCCGCGCCGTGCCTTCCTCGGAAAACTCGCCTGCCGTTGGCGAAGCGAAAGTCTCGCGCGCTGAAAACCCCGCACCGGCCTGGTGGCGGGTGACGGCGAGCGCCGTGGCCGTGGTTTGGGCGGCCGGCATCCTCGTCGGGCTCGTGCGACTGGCATGGGGCTATCTCATGTTGGCGCGGTTTTGCCGCCGGATCGAGCCGCTGGCCGACCCGCGGCAGAAGTTGCTCGTCCATCAAGCGGCCGACGCCGTGCGACTGCGGAAGCTGCCAACCGTGTTCCTGTCGCCATCGACCGGCGTGCCGGTCTCGATCGGACTGATGAGGCCGGCCATCGTTTTGCCCGCCACGATGCCGCCGGAGGCGGACGAGGAGCAGTTGCAGGCGGTGCTGCTGCACGAGATGGCCCACATTGCCCGCCGCGATCATTGGGTGGGCGTGGGGCAACGCCTGGCGACGGTGCTCTTCTGGTGGAACCCGCTGGTGCATCGGATCTGCGAAGACATTTCCGAAGTCCGCGAGGAGATTTGCGACAACTACGTGGTGCTAATCCAAGGCGAGGGCCGGCGGCTGGCACGGATCCTGGTCGATTTGGCGGCCCGCGCCACGGCGGCGCCGCTATTGCCCTCGACGATCGGCGTTTTGGAACCCAGGCTGGCCGGGCTGACCGGCCGGGTGATTCGGCTCTTGAACAAGGAACGAAACATGGAAACCCGCATGAATCTCGCGGCGAAAATGTCGGTAGTCGTGTGCGCTCTGGCCCTGCTGCTCGGCATGGCCACCGTCGGCGGTCTGCGAGTGGCGTATGCCGAGCCGGCTGCCGCACCAGTCGTGCCCGCCGCAGCGGAAAAAAAGCCAGCCGCCCCTACTGGTTCCGTGACCGACCTTTGGCAGGCGGCCGTCGAGCGGCTCAGCCATCGCTTAGCGCTCGGCGGCCGCGTGGTCGATCCGGATGGCAAGCCGCTGGCCGGTGCAAAAATCTACCTGCTGGCAAACAGGGACGAGTTGTCCTATGCCTCGCCCGCGGAGATCTTGCCCGCCAAGCTGCGCGCCGTATCGGGAGCGGACGGCCGCTTCGCCTTCACGATGGAGGGGTCGGAATTCGTCGTCCCGTCGCGCTATGGGGCAATGCTCGTCGCGCTGGCCGACGGGTTTGGGCCCGGCGCCGGGTACGCCTGGGCCTTCGAGCCGGCCGGCATCCTCAAGAGTTTCCCGGAGGATGTCAGCGGCGCCATGTCTGCCGAGTATCTGGGCGAGCCCGTGCTGCGAGTGGCCCGCGATGACGTTCCGCTCATGGGCCGCATCGTCGATGGGCAAGGAAAGCCCGTGGTGGGGGCCAACATCCGAACGCTCAACATTATGTGTACGAAGAACGAGGATTTGACCGCTTGGCTCAACGGCGTGCAGAAGGAGAAAGTCGATCGTCCGGCCCAATTCTCTTATTTTCAAGAGACGATTCTCGCCGATCAACTCCCCCGTCCGCTGACCGCAAAGACCGACGCGGACGGCAAGTTCCGCCTGACGGGCATCGGACGCGAGCGGGTCGTGGAACTGTTCGTCGAAGGACCGGCGATCGAGTCGGCGATGATCTACGCCCGGACCCGCCCGGGCGCGACGGTGGTCGTCTCCGACCGGCTGGGCAACCCGCAGGCGCGAAACTGGAATTATTATGGGAGCGATTTCCAACTGGCGGCCAGCCCTTCGATTCCCATTGTCGGCACCGTGAAGGACAAGGATACGGGCAAGCCGCTGCACGGCGTAACGATTTACCATCGGGCCAGCTACATGGAGTTCGGGCCGAAGATTGCCAATTTCGTTCGCACGACCACCGATGCCCAGGGCCAATTCCGCCTCTGCGGGGCGCCGGTTGGCAAGCAAGTTAGTCTGGTGGCCGTACCGTCGCCCGATCAGCCTTATCTGTGCGCGGCGAAAAGGCCCGACGTCCCGGCCAAGAAGGACTTGTGCAAGGTCGATTTCCAACTGAAGCGAGGCGTTTGGATTCGCGGCAAGGTGACGGACGAAAAATCGGGCCTGCCGCTCCAGGCCGGCGTCCAGTATTTTTGCTTCCGCAACAATCCGCACTCCAAATCGGCCCCCGATCTGGAAAGCGCCTGGCCGGTCCACGGTTGCTATTGGACGCAGCGGGACGGATCGTATGCCGTGCCGGCGCTTCCGGGGCGCGGCATCATCGCCATCCATCTGTGCGGTTACGAGTATTTCTGCTACCCGTCTGGTACCGGCTTGAAGAAGATTCCGGGGGCTCATGTGTCGCCGGTGTGGGACGGACAAGGCGGCATGATGGTATTCGATACGGTTCCCTTCTGCATCGCCGATGGCGAAACGGCTTTTGCCGAGGTGAATCCGGCCGAAGGGGCACAGGAGGCGCGGCACGATTTCCGGCTCGTTTCCGCCTCCCGGCTGGTGGGAACGGTGCTCGATCCGCAGGGCAAACTGCTCATGGGCGCCTATTACACGGGCTTTCACCCGACCAGCACTTGGACCTATTGGCCGGCGGTTGGCGGAAAGTTCACGGTCAGTGGCTATACGCCCGACAAGCCGCGGACCGTGCTGCTGGTCGATGCGGGGCAAAAACTGGCCGGCAGCGTGATCCTCCAGGGACCCCAAACCGGTCCGCCAAGCGTCAAACTGCAACCCTGGGGCGCCGTGACCGGCCGGGTGGTCGACAAGAGCGGCAAGCCGATGGCCGGCGTGCTGGTAGCCCGCTACCAGTTCAAGAAACCCAGCAATCCGCACGAAGGATATTTGCCGACCAGCGTGTTCCGACAGGACTCGGCCGGCAAACCGCGTTTCCTCAACGACCGTGGTTTTCCCACGGACAAGGACGGCCGCTTCCGCATCGAGGGATTGGCCCCGGGAATCACGTACAACGCTTGGGTGTGGGACAAGGACGGCGACTTGCTCGGCAACTTGATTCCCAGCATGAGCACGGAGGCCGGCCAGACCAAGAACCTCGGCAACCTGACGGTGAAGCCGTTCCAGAACAACCCGGATTCACGGCGCAAAGCGCAGGCCAAGAAATCGTGAACGTTCGTTGGGTGCGCGAAACGCACTACATGTTGGGGCGGCAGTGCAACTGCCGCCCCATCAACGGAACAGCCCTCACCCTAACCCTCTCCCGGCGGGAGAGAGGACGCGCGACGCAACCATTACAAAGCATGCGGCACTTGGTTGTCCCCGTGCAGACGATGCACGTAAGCACTGGCGATCTCGAATCGCCGCACCATGCCGAGCACTGCGCGCTGTTGCAGATCGTCGACGACCGGCAGCGCCAGCAGATCGTTCTCGATGAACAGCTCGAGCGCCCGATCCAGCGTGTCGCCGGGCGTGAGCGGCCGCACGTCGCTCCGCATGATATCCGTGGCCAGCACCAACGGCTGCAGCGCCGGTTCCTGCGAAGCGAGATGGACTTCTTCCAGGTTCACCACGCCCAACAGCCGCTGGTGCTCGTCGACGACCGGCAGGACGGGAAACGGAACGCTGCTCAGGCGATCGAGGACCACGGCCAGCGAATCGTGGGCCCGCAGCACGACCAGCGACTGCTGCGGGGCCAGGAACTCGCGCACCGAGACGCCGGCCAGCACCTCGTGGACAAAGCTGCCTTGGTGAGCCGGCGAGCGAGAGCGGCTTTCCACCTGCGAGGCGTAGATCGATTGCTGGTCGGAGAGGATGAACGAGATCGTCGAGACCCACAGGGAAGGCAAAAGGAGGGAATAGCCGCCGGTCATTTCGCTGACGATGATGAGCGTCGAGAAAGGCGTTTTGGCCGCCGCGGCGAAGAAGCCGGCCATGCCCACGATGACAAAACAAGCGGGATGCGGCACGAGGGCGGGCGACAGGTGGTGCAGGGCCACGCCCAAGGCGCCGCCGCCGCAGCCGCCAATCACCATCGACGGGCCGAAGACGCCACCCGAGCCACCGCTGCCGATCGTCAGTCCCGTGGTGACGATTTTCCCCAAGGCAACCAATAGCAGCATCAACGCGGCGGCGCCGGCGTCCTGCACAACCGCATCCTGAATCGCCGAATACCCGAAAGCCAGCACGGCCAGCACCCGCTGCGGTGCGCCGGGCAGAAAGTAGCTGGCAAAGCCGTACAGCAGAATCGCCACCAGCCCGGTCAGCAACGCCCCAATCGCCGGCCGGAAGTGCGGCAGGATGGGCAGCCGCTCGAACAGCCGCTTGCAGCCGTAAAACGTATGCGTGTAAAGCGTGGCCAGCAGGACCATGAACAACGCCAACAGCAGATAGGGCCCCAGTTGCCACGGATTGGTGAACGTGAGATCGGGAATGACGAAGAGCGGTTGCCAGCCGCTATAGAGGCCGAAAATGCAGTAGGAAATGACGCTGGCGATGCCGGTGGGAATGATGACTTCCGGCTCGAACTCCGGCGAACTGTACATGACTTCGGCGGCGAACATGGTTCCCGCCAGCGGCGCGCGGAAGATGGCCCCGATTCCCGAGCCCATGCCGGCGGCCATCAGCACGCGGCGCTCGACGGGGCGCAGCCGGAGCAGATTGGCCAGCAGGGAGCCGAAGCCGGCCCCGATCTGGGCGATGGGGCCTTCGCGACCGCCCGAGCCGCCGCTGCCCAGCGTCAAGGCGCTGGCGACGATTTTCACCAACGGCACGCGGGGGCGAATCTGCCCTTGACGATAGTGATAGGCGGAGATGGCCGAATCGGTGCCATGTCCTTCGGCTTCCGGGGCCAGCGTGTAGACGAGCACGCCGCTGAGAAGTCCGCCCACCGCGGGGATCACCACGAGCAGCCAAAGGTGCAGCGGATGGTGCACGGTGGGCAGCCAGGCCATCGCCGGCTCGCCACCCGGTCGCGGCGCGGGATAGTAGCCGGCGAGAACCCCCAAGGCACAGTGTTCCACGGCCCGCGTGGCGATATAAAAGGCGACGCCGCCCAGGCCCGCCACCACGCCCACCAGGCCCGCCAGGGCCAAGAGCCGAATCTGGCCGCGGATGCGATCGCTTCCCAGGCGGAAAACGCCGGGGAGCCAGCCATCGAGCCGGCCCTCTCGAAAACCTCTCGCAAAAAGCCTCATGCTGCAATCACCATTGCACCATGATCCCGCTTCGGCCCAAGATCTGTCAAGAGCGCTGCGATCGTTACGGCGACGATTTGACCGGCGGCGGCTTCTTTTCCAACTTGAGCGAGGCGGAATTGATGCAGTAGCGCAGTCCGGTGGGCTGCGGACCGTCGTCGAAGACGTGGCCCAGATGGGCGCCGCAATGCTTGCAGATGACCTCGGTGCGAACCATGTGGTGACTGGTGTCGCGCGACTCGGCAATGTTGCCCTTCAGCATCGCCTGGGAAAAGCTGGGCCAGCCGCAACCGGAGTCGAACTTCGCGGTGGAATCGAACAGCGGAGCGCCGCAACAGATGCAACGATAGACGCCCGGCTCGTGGCTGTTCCAATAGGCGCCGGAAAACGGGGCCTCGGTCCCTTTCTCCCGCGTAACGCGATACTGCTCGGGCGTGAGAACCTTCTTCCACTCGGCCTTGGTTTTCGGCAAAGGCCGGTTCGTATCTTTGCTGGCCGAGGGTTTTTGTTCATCCTTCGGAGTTTGGGGAGCGGTCATGGAGGCAGACTCCGTATTTTTCGCAAGCGGCTGGGCAGCCTGCACGCACTCGGGGCAATCGCTCTCAGCCCAGCAGCCAGATGCCGCCGCCAGGGCCGCAAGCCATAAACAGCGTCTGAGGCCGGTCACGTGTTTGTCCCTCGCATTGGTGGTGCCCGAATCCTTTGCAGTTCTAATGGATATTGTGAGATTATAGAACTCGCAACGGGGCGGGGCAAACCCGACCAGCGCTAGGCCGGGACACGCGGCGGGCGGGCTTTTCAGCATCGGCACGATGGGGTATCTTCGGAGCAACGTTTTGTCCCCATCACGCTGGAACCTTCCTCAGGGCCCCAAGGGCTTTGGGCGGCGGTACAATTCCGGTGGCTGGTGGAATCTGCTCGAATCAGAAGGAGTAACTTATGCGACCCGTTGCCTCAGTCCGTCTCGCGTTGCTCGCGCTCGTGGCTTTGACGCCGCTCGGTTGTAGCCGGCAGCCGGCTGCTCCGCCGTCGCCCCCCAAAGCGGCCAACGAACAAGCCATCGGCATCAGCCTGGCGAGTGGCGAGGGCGCCTGGCCCACCCAGTTGAGAGACGACATCGAGGCCGCGGTGGCCAAACATCCCGAAGTGCGGGTGCAGATCATGGTTGTCTCGCGCGCCGGGGGGCAGGAAGAGCACTTGTCAGAGTTTCACATGGGCCATGCCCGCGTAATCATCGTCGAGCCTAAGGACCCGCAAGCGTTGAGCGATACGGTAGCCAAACTCATGGACGAGGGCACGTCGATCATCGCGCTGGGCACGCCGCCGGCGGGTGACAAATACACCTGCCTGGTCACAGCCGACGCCACGCAGATCGGCGCCGCGGCCGGCAAATGGCTGGCCGAGCGGCTCAAGGGCAAGGGGAACCTGGTCGAATTGCGCGGACCGGCCGACTCGCAGTGGGCCGAAGACCTGCACAAGGCGTGGCGGGCCGCGCTGCGCGAACCCGGCTATCACTTTGTCTTTGAAGGCCGTGTCGAGCCGCCCAAGGTCGACGGCGGCAAGCTGATGAGCGAGGCCCTGGGCCGCGTGCAAAAGATCGACGCCGTGTTCGCCTATGACGATGCGGCGGCGCTGGCCGCCTATCAGGCCGCCAAGGCCGCGGGGCGAGAGAAGGGGATCGTGTTCATGGGCGTCGGCGGCTTGCCGAACGAAGGGGCCAAGTATGTTTCGGAGGGCCTGCTCAGCGTCAGTTTCCTCCATCCCACGGGCGGCACCGAGGCCATCGACGCGGCCGTGAAACTGCTGCACGGGGAGAAGCCGCTGAAGAAAATCGTGCCCCCCACGCGGCCCATCGTCAAGGAAACCTCGCATTGAGGAGGGCGCTCCATGTCGATCACCCAGGGCCAATCCTCCCAGCCGGCCATCTGGGGCGTTTCCATCGGCGATTATCTCATCCGCCGCCTGCAGGATTATGGCGTGCGCGACGTGTTCGGCATTCCGGGCGACTACGTGCTGGCCTTCTATGCGATGCTGGAGCAGAGCCCGATCAACCTGGTCGGCTGCACGCGGGAGGATTGCGCCGGCTTCGCCGCCGACGCCTATGCGCGGCTGAACGGCATCGGGGCGGTGTGCGTGACCTACTGCGTGGGCGGGCTGAGCCTCTGCAATTCCATTGCCGGCGCCTACGCCGAGAAGTCGCCCGTGGTGGTGATTAGCGGCGCGCCGGGCCTCCGCGAACGATTCAACAATCCGCTCTTGCATCACCGGGTGAAGGATTTTCATACCCAGGCCGAGGTCTTCCGCCGCATCTGCTGCGCCGAGGCGGAGCTGGACGATCCGCACACGGCCCTCCGCGAGATCGATCGCGTGCTGGCGGCCGTGGTCCGCCATCGGCGGCCGGGCTACATCGAATTGCCCCGCGACATGGTGGGCCTGGTGCCCGACGGCCCGCACACGCCCACCCGCAAGACGCCGGCCAGCGATCCGGACGCGTTGGCCGAAGCCGTGGCCGAGGCCGTCCGCCGCCTGGAGGCCAGCCGGCGGCCGGTGATCATTGCCGGCGTCGAGGTGCACCGCTTCGATCTGCAAGATGATTTATTGAAGTTGGCCGAAGGGGCGGGCATTCCCATCACGGCCACCATGCTGGGCAAGAGCGTCGTCAGCGAGCGGCACCCGCTGTTTGTGGGTATTTACGAGGGGGGCCTGGGCCGCGAAGAAGTCACTCGCTTCGTCGAGCAGAGCGACTGCGTGCTGCTGCTGGGCGAGTTCATGACCGACATCAACATGGGCGTGTTCACGGCGAATCTCGCCCCCGCCAATTGCATCTACGCCACCAGCGAATCGCTCCGCATCAGCCATCATCATTTTAGCGGCGTGCTGTTGGGCGATTTCATCCGCGGGCTGGCGGCCGCCGGACTGAAGGCGCCGCCGCGCGAGTTACCCCCGCGGCCGGAAACTCGCGCCGAGCCCTTCCAACTGCGGCCGGAGGACCCGATCACGATCCGGCGGCTGGTGCGGCGGCTCGACCAATCGCTGGACGAGTCGATCGTGGTGATTGCCGATCCGGGCGACGCGCTGTTCGCCTCCAGCGAGTTGGTGATCCATCGCCAGACCGAGTTCATCAGTCCGGCCTATTACACGTCGATGGGTTTCGCCGTGCCGGCGGCGCTGGGGGCGATCGTCGCCCGGCCCGCTCTAAGGCCGATGGTGTTGGTGGGCGACGGGGCCTTCCAGATGACCGGCATGGAACTATCGACCATCGTCCAGCGCGGATTCAATCCCATCATCATCGTGCTGGACAACCGGGGCTACGGCACCGAACGGCAACTGCACGCCGGCCACCACCAGTTCAACGAGATCCAGCCCTGGCACTATTACCGGCTGCCGGAGATTCTCGGCGGCGGCCGCGGCTATGACGTCCACACGGAAGGCGACTTCGACAACGCCCTAAGATCCGCCCTGGCCGACACCGGTCAGATGAGCATCCTCCACGTGCATCTGGACGTGAACGATTGCAGCCAAACGCTCGAACGGCTGGCGCAAAAACTGCGCGTGCGCGTGTAGGTCAGGCACCCCGTGCCTGACATGTTTCCGGTAGGTGTCAGGCACGCAGTGCCTGACACCTACTGCTTTACTGCCCGGCTTCGATCTTGTTGATCTTCACGCGGGTGTAGAGCTGCCGGTGGCCGACTTTGCGGCGATAGTTCTTGCGGCGGCGGGCTTTCTGAATGACCAGCTTCGGGCCTTGCGTTACGGAGACGACTTCGGCCGTGACGCTGACGCCTTCCACGACCGGCTGCCCAACCTGGAGCGTGGTGTCGTCCTGATAGGCCAGGATGCGGTCGAACTGAATCTGATCGCCGGCGGCCACGTCGCGGTAATCGATGTCGAGTTGCTGGCCTTCCTCGACTTTCACTTGGCGTCCGCCGTCCGAGATGATCGCGTACATGAGAAACCTACCTACACGTGGGGATCAATTTGGCAAACCAATAAGTTTAACCGATGGGGCCCGGTACGTTCAAGAGGGGATGGCGCGAGGTCGTGTCCTGGCATGTACTTGTGGGGGGGGTAAGTGCGAGAATTCGACGTCCGCCGAGCTACGGATTCCGCAGTGCCGCCGAACCCTTTGAGCAACTGCTTCGGGGGCTTTTCCTTGGGCCGCCCGGCAGTCCGCGTTCTTCCTTCCGCCCAATGATTTGCACAGTTTCATCTCGATCAAGGCGTCGAGAGACTGCCGCCCGATCGGCCGAAGCCTGCTGCAGGGCCCTGGCTGCTACGGCAACTCCTTGAGGCGAATGTCGCGGAATTCGACCGGGTCGGGCGGATTGCCGTGGCCCAGCCAACTGATGTAGCCCTTGGCGTTGTGGAGGCCCGGATGGTCGTGGCCGTCGATGGTCTTCTCGATTTTGCCGAGATCGGCGTCGGTGATTACCGTGCCGTTGAGCGTGACCCTCAGGAAGCCTTCCTTGGCCTCTTCCGGCGTCACGCCCACGGTCTGGGCGTCTTGGGCGAAAAGCATACCGGCACTCAAAAAAATCGCCATGGCGATCAACGTGCAACGCATGGGATGACTCCTCAATGGACAACGGGTGGGAATGGATCTGCAACGTAAGCTGGCGGCGGGCTCAGGCCAGGCATCAAGGCTCCAAGCAAGAGTCGAACACGCGCACCTTCTTCCAGTTGGCTTTGTTCTCGGCGATGAATTTCAAATGTCTTTCCGCCGTTTGATACTGGTCGTGCGCAGCTCGGTTCCCGAAAACGACGTGGAGGGACACGTCGAAATCCTGGTCGTTGACCGGCCGATTGAGGTCGCGGGCAAGCAAGCCGACCGCGAAGGAGACGGTATCGGGGTGCCCGGCGAGATACGTCTTGCAGGCCGCCACCAGCTTCTCCTTTGCTTCCTCCGAGTTGTCGTTGAGGCTGAAGTAGACGCTGTGGGCCACGCGGCATTGCGCACTCATCTTCGTCACGGTTGTTTTCCTTTTCTTCGGAGCCTTTGCATGTCATTTGCCCCCCATTACTGATAGCACCTCAGCTTGGGAAAAGCAATCAGCCCGAACGGCTGGCGATGCTTCGCACGGGAGCGCCGTTCCGCCGAGAGGTGGCTAGGGGTTCGTGTTAAACGTGGCGTTCCGGCCTCCCCGCAGCCGTCCTCCCTCCCCTCTTTCCCATCTTGCCTGAGAAAAACTCAACCGGCTCGGCTGAAGTTCCGATGGTATCGGTACCGTAAGCCAGGGAAGCTGCGCACGACATGTCCTTGACAAGATGCACAAAATAGGACATGTGTTGAATATGACAGCAAGGGGTTTTAGGCACAAAGATTAACGATTACGCGGTTTCTGCCTTTTGCATCCGGGCCAGATCGACCATAATTGCTGGGCGGCGTCCGGAACGCGGCGGCCCAGCCAACCGCCCTGCCCTGAACCCGCAGCGACCGTAGAATGATTGGGTGGATTGAGTGAATATCCTGCTGGCTACCAGTGAGGCGGTTCCCTTTGCCAAGACCGGCGGATTGGCCGATGTCTGCGGTGCGCTGCCGATCGAAATCGAGCGGCTCGGGCACCAGGCGGCCGTGATCCTGCCTGCCTACCGTCAGACCCGCTGTTGCGGTTTGCCCATCGAGCGACTGGGGATCGACTTCATCGTCCCGATGGGCAGCAAAATGGTCACCGGCCACCTGCTCCGCAGCACGTTGCCCGGCGGCCGCGTGCCCGTCTATCTGATCGAGCAGGACCAATACTACGATCGCGACGAGCTGTACACCATCGAGGGGAAGGATTACATCGACAACTGCGAGCGGTTCGTCTTCTTCAGCCGGGCCGTGCTCGAGGCCATGCGGCTCTTGGATTTGCATGTCGATGTGTTGCACGTCAACGACTGGCAGACGGGCCTGATTCCGGCCTATCTGAAAATCGAATACCGTTCGGTGCCGCGTTACCAGCGAGTGGCCAGCCTGCTGACGGTTCACAACATCTCGTATCAGGGCAAGTTCTGGCACTGGGATATGTTGTTGACCGGCCTGGATTGGAAATATTTCAACTGGCACCAGATGGAGTTTCACGGCAGCCTGAACCTGCTGAAGACGGGCATGGTGTTTGCCGACTCGATCAACACCGTGAGCCCCCGCTATGCCCAGGAAATCCAGAGCGGTCCCCTGGGTTGCGGGCTGGAAGGCGTGTTGCAGCAGCGGCGGGCCGTGCTCTCGGGCATCCTCAACGGCATCGACCCGCAGGAGTGGAACCCCGCCACCAATCCGCATCTGGCGGCCAACTACAACGCGGAGACGGTCTGGGAGGGCAAGCCGCTCTGCAAGGCGGCCCTGCAGCAAGAGATGGGCTTGCCCGTGGAGCCATCGGTGCCGCTGGTGGGAATGGTGGGTCGGCTGATCGATCAGAAGGGGCTCGACCTGGTGGCCGAGGTGATGCAGCGCTGGGCGCAGACCAGCGACGTGCAGTGGGCCATTTTGGGCACCGGCCAGCCGAAATATCACAAGTTCCTGGAAACCATGGCCGAGCGCTTCCCGCGGCAGGTCGCCGCGCGGCTGAAGTTCGCCAATGGGCTGGCCCATCGCATCGAGGCCGGCGCCGACCTGTTCCTCATGCCCAGCCGGTTCGAGCCCTGCGGGCTGAACCAGATGTACAGCCTGAAGTACGGCACGGTGCCGGTGGTGCGGGCGACCGGCGGCCTGGCCGACACGATTACCGGCTACGATCCGCTGGTGCCCAACCCGGCCGCCAACGGCTTCGTATTCCAGGACTATAGCGCCTTGGCGCTGAGCGAGATTTTGCGCCAGGCCTGCGACGCCTACCGCCGGCCGGACGTGTGGAAGCAGTTGGTTAAAGTGGGCATGGGCCAGGACTGGACTTGGGCCCGCAGCGCAAAAGAATATATTGAGCTGTATCGAAAGACCGTCGAGCGAGGGAACGCTGTTGCAAGCTGAAGATTGCAATGCCGTTTGCAATCTTCACTTTGCAACATCTTCTCTAGGTGAAGGACCGCCATGCACGAAGTTGCGTTAGCCTTTTTCTGGCACCAGCATCAGCCGTATTACCCCGACGACGTCGCCCAGGAAAACCCCATGCCTTGGGTCCGCTTGCACGGCACCAAGGACTATTGGGGCATGGCGATGCTGCTGAAAGAGATCCCCGAGCTGCACGCCACGATCAACCTCGTGCCCAGCCTGTTGCAGCAGTTGTTGGCCTATACCGACGGCGGCCACCAGGATACGCATCAGCGGGTGTCGCATTTGCCGGCCGACAGCCTGGGCGAAGGCGACATGTATTATTTGCTGGACAATTTCTTCATGGTCCATCCGGACCAGATGATCCGTCCCTTTCCCCGCTATCACGAGCTGTACAACAAGCGCGGGCTGTCGATCGACTCGGCCGAACGGGCCCGCAAGCGGTTCAATAAGAAGGACATCATCGACCTGCAATGCTGGTCGAACCTGGTGTGGATGCACCCGCTCTGCTTCGAGCAGGACGCCGAGCTGGCCGAGTTCCGCCACAAGGGCCGCGGCTGGACCGAGAAGGAAAAGCAGTGGCTCATGGACAAGCAGATGGAGCTGCTTCGCCAGGTCGTGCCGCTACACTGCGAACTGATGGAGCGCGGTCAGGTCGAGCTGACCACCACGCCCTTCTATCATCCGATCCTGCCGCTGTTGTGGGACAAGCGCTTGGCGCGGCGGGCCATGCCCAACGTGATGTTGCCGAAGCACCTGGAAAGCTATGCCGAGGACGCCCGCGAACATCTGCGCTGCGCGGTCGAGTTCCACGAGAAGCTGTTCGGGCGAAAGCCGCGGGGCATGTGGCCTTCGGAGGGCTCGGTGTGCCAGGGCATCATCCCGGCCCTGGCCGACGTCGGCATTCAGTGGGTCGGCACCGACGAGGAGATCCTTTCCTGTTCGACCGACGGCTGGATCTCGCGCGACGGCAACGGCTACCTCCGCAATCCCGAGATGCTCTACCGGCCGTGGCGCGTGGAAGAGCAAGGCAAGTCGCTGCAAATCGTCTTCCGCGACCACGCCATGAGCGACCAGATCGGCTTCCACTACCAGCGTTATGCGCCCGAGCACGCCGTGGGCGATTTCATCGGCAAGCTGGAGGCCATCGGCAACGCCACGGGCGGCAACGCCGGCCATCGGCCCACGCTGGTGAGCATCATCCTCGACGGCGAGAACTGCTGGGAGTACTATCCCAACGCGGGGGTGGATTTCCTCCGCGGCGTGTATCGGCGGGTGGTGCACCATGCGAAAATTACGCCCGTCTCGATCGGCGATTATCTGGCCCGCTATCCGGCCACCGACAAGCTCGGCTCGCTCTTCCCGGGAAGCTGGATCCAGCACAATTTCGGCATCTGGATCGGCCACCCGGAGTGCAACCGCGCCTGGGACTCGCTGTTTGCCACCCGGGAATGGCTGGTGGGCATGACGGCCCGCAAGTCGAAACCGGCCGAGCAAATCGCCCGGGCCTGGGAGGAACTGTACATCGCCGAGGGGAGCGACTGGTTCTGGTGGTTCGGCGATAGCCATAGCAGCGCGCAGGACGCCTTGTTCGATCGGCTGTTCCGCAAGCACTTGCAGAACGTCTACGCCGTGTTGGGCGAGCAGCCGCCTACCGATTTGGCGCGGCCGATCAGCCAGGGCCAGCGCCACGCCCAGGTGTATACCGAGCCGACCGGGCTGTTGAGCGTCAAGGTGGACGGGCGGCGGAGCTATTTCGAGTGGATCAACGCCGGCCATTACCTCTGCGGCGGCTCCCGCGGCACCATGAGCATGGTCACCCAGGGCTACATCTCCGATCTCTATTTCGGCTTCGACACCGAGCGGCTGCTACTGCGGCTGGATTCCCGCGGCGGGCCGTTCCGCGAGCAGTTGGCCGACGTGCAGGCCATTCGCGTGGTCTTCCTCCAGCCCGAGGGTTTCGAATTGATCGTCGTTTATCCCAGCCGGAAGGAGCCGGAGCTGCAACTGTGGCGGCACGGATTGGCGATGGCCGGCTCGCACGCCGAGGCTGCGGCCGACCAGCTCTTCGAGTTGGCCATTCCCTTCCGCAGTCTCGCCCGCAAGACCGACGAGCCGGTGCATTTTTACGTCGAGTTGCTCAAGGACAAGCAGCCGATCGAGCGCGTGCCGCACGAGGGCGCGATCGAGACCACGGTTCCTTCTCCCGATTACGAACTCATCATGTGGCAAGCGTAGACCGTAACCAAGAACGAGGAATACTGAGGGTTGCACGACAAGACGGGTGCGAGCGCAGCACGAATCTGCCTGCGAAGCCGCAAGCGGCACGTGCATTCGTCATTCGACTTTCGGCATTCGTCATTTTCTAATCCCTAGCCCCTAATCCCTAGCCCCTTTCCATGCCAGACCTTCGCAAAGATCCGATTGTTGGACGTTGGGTAATTATCGCCTCGGCGCGGGCGAAACGGCCGCACGACTTCGATTCCACGCAACAGCGGCAGAAGGGACGCTTTTGCCCCTTCTGCGAGGGAAACGAAGATAAGACGCCCAGCGAGATCATCGCCTATCGCCGGCCGGGCTCGCAGCACAACGGCAAAGGCTGGCGGATCCGCGTGGTGCCCAACAAGTTTCCCGCCTTAGAAATCGAGGGCCAACTGAACAAGCGCGGCGAAGGCATTTACGACATGATGCGCGGCGTGGGCGCCCACGAGGTGATTATCGAATCGCCCCGCCACCTGGTCAGCACGTCGGAACTTTCCGAGGAGCAGCTCCGCGAGGTGTTTTGGGTCTACCGCGACCGCCTAGTCGACCTGAAAAAGGACCCCCGGTTGGTCTATGGGATGATTTTCAAGAACGTGGGGGCGGCCGCCGGCGCCTCGCTCGAACACACGCACAGCCAACTGATCGTCACGCCCATCGTGCCCATTAACGTCTGGGAGGAGATGACCGGTTCGCTGGAGTTTTTCAATTATCGGGGCCGCTGCGTCTATTGCGACATGATCCAGCAGGAGTCGGCCTCGGAGAAGCGGATCGTGCTCGACACGCCGGGCTTCATGGCCTTCTGCCCCTTTGCCGCGCGGTTCCCCTTCGAGACGTGGATCCTGCCGAAGAACCACGCCAGCCATTTCGAAAACATTCAAAAGAACGAGGTCGACGAGCTCTCCGGCGTGATGCGGCAGGTGATCGTCAAGATTGAGTCTGCGCTTGACCAGCCGGCCTACAACTATATCATTCACACGGCCCCCTTTGACACGCAAGAGCTGGGGCATTATCACTGGCATATAGAGATTATGCCGAGTTTGACGAAGACGGCCGGCTTTGAATGGGGCACCGGCTTTTACATCAATCCGGTGCCGCCCGAACAAGCGGCCGCCTTTCTGCGCGAAATTGAGGTCGAGTTGCCGGAATCGCAAACTATTCTGGCCAGGCAGACTGGATAAGTTGGGGTGTGGCTGCCGATTAAGGAATTATTCCCGGCCTGAGTTAGGCTCCGGGTGACGGTTCACCTGTGAGTCCCAGCCGGCGGAGTCATTCACGGCCCACCTCCTTGATCGGCGCAAAGCCACCAACCGAACATGCCCCATCGCATCCGTTTGATACTCGCCCTCCACAATCATCAACCCATCGGCAATTTCGACCACATCTTCCAACAGGCGTTCGACGACAGCTATCGCCCGTTCCTGGACGTCTTTGGCCGGTACCCCTCGCTAAAGATGTCGCTGCACACCAGCGGCTCGCTCATGGAATGGCTGGTCGTCCGCCACGCCGAGTATGTCGACCGGCTGGCCGAGTTGGTCGATCAGGGGCGGGTCGAAATCCTGGGCGGGGCCTATTTCGAGCCCATCCTGGCCATGATCCCCTCGCGCGATCGCATCGGCCAGATCCGCAGCTACACCCGTTGGCTGCAAAACCGCCTGGGGGCCACCATCCGCGGCCTGTGGGTGCCCGAACGCGTGTGGGAGCAATCCTTCACCCGCGACCTGGTCGATGCCGGCATCGAATACACGCTGCTGGATGACTTCCACTTCAAGTCGGTCGGGCTCAACGAATCGCAACTGACCGGCCACCTGTTGACCGAAGACGAGGGCCGCGTGCTCTCGATTTTCCCCGGCAGCGAGCGGCTCCGCTACACCATCCCCTTCGGCACGCCGCAGGAGACGATCGACTACCTGGGCGGAATCGCCGCCCAGCATCCCAACGCGGTCGTGGTCTTCGGCGACGACGGCGAAAAGTTCGGCACCTGGCCGGAAACCAGGAAGCACGTCTATGACGACGGCTGGCTGGTGCGCTTCTTCGACGCCCTGGTGCAGAATGAATCCTGGATCCAGATCACCACGCTCGCCGAGGCGTTCGACAACGTGCCGCCGGTGGGCAAAATCTATCTGTCCGATTGCAGCTATCGCGAGATGACCGAATGGGCGCTGCCGACCGAAAAGCTGGTCGATTATCAACGGATCGAGAGCGAGATGCGCGACGATCCGCGCTGGCAGTCGGTGCGGCCGCTCATTCGCGGCGGCTTCTGGCGGAACTTCAAGGTGAAGTATCCCGAAGCCGACGAGATGTACTCGCGCATGATGATGGTCAGCCGCCGCTTGCAGGAGACGCTGGATGCGGCCGCGGCCGGCGACCCGGTCAAGGCCGAGCTGGTCGAGCAGGCCCGCGCCGAACTCTACCGCGGCCAGTGCAACTGCAGTTATTGGCACGGGGCCTTCGGCGGCATTTATCTGCCGCACCTGCGCAATGCCGTCTATCAGCACCTGATCGCGGCCGACAACCTCTTGGACCAGGCGATCGGCCGGCCGGAAACCTGGATCGAAGCCGCCGCCGACGATTTCAACTTCGATGCCCGGCAAGAGGTCCGTTTGAGCAACGACAAGCTGCTGGCGCTGTTGGCGCCCAGCCGCGGTGGGCAACTGGTCGAGCTTGACGTCCGCCGCGTTCCCCACAACCTGCTGGCCACCTTGGCCCGCCGCCCCGAAGCCTATCATCGCAAGGTGCTTGCCGGCGACGGCCAGCCGGCCCACGGCGTGGCCAGCATCCACGATCGCGTGGTGTTCAAGCAACCCGGTCTCGATCAGCGGCTGCAATACGACGATCACGCGCGGAAGAGTCTCATCGACTTGTTCTACGACCTGGACGTGACGCCGGAGGCCGTGGCCCTCGGCACGGCGCCGCAGCGGGGCGACTTCATCGGCGGCATCTACGAGGCCCGCATCCGCCGCAATCCCGACCGCATCCAAGTGCAGTTGCTCCGTGACGGCACGGCCGGCGGCGTGCCCTTGCGCATCACCAAGGGCCTGACGCTCGACGCCGGCAGTTCCACCTTGCAAGTCGCTTACCTGCTCGAAAACCTGCCGGCCGATCAGCCTTTGCACTTTGCCGTCGAGATGAACTTCGCCGGCCTGCCCGCCAACGCCTACGGGCGAAACTTCACCGACATCGAGGGCAAGCTGCTCGGACAACTCGGCTCGAAGCTCAATATGGCCAATGTTTTCGGCCTCGGGCTCTGCGACGAGTGGCTCCATCTGGACGTGGGGCTGAAGATGTCGCGACCCACCAATTTCTGGACTTTCCCCGTCGAGACCGTTAGCCAGTCGGAGGGCGGTTTCGAGCTGGTCCATCAGTCCGTGGTGGTGATGCCGCACTGGGTGGTAGAGGCCGACAAGGAAGGCCGCTGGAGCGTCACGATGCAGATGTCGCTGGACGCCCGCCAGGCGGAAGCCAACCAGCCCACGGCAGCCGTGGCCGCCGCCCGATAGGCGAACCAACAGAGTTTACCCGTCGGCCTTGCTGTGGCGGATGATGCGGCCTTCGCACATGTAGATCACGTCTTCGGCGATGTTCGTGGCACAGTCGGCAATCCGCTCCAGGTTCCGCGACACGGCCAGCAGCCGCAGCAGCGGGCGAACCTTCTCCGGCTCGCGGCGAATCTGCTCCTCCACGCCGAGGCGAATCGTGTACTTGATGCGATCCACCTCGTCGTCGCGGCAGCACACGGCCATGGCCAGCGAACCGTCCATGTTCACCAAGGCGTCGATGCTGTCGCGCAGCATCGACTGCGTCTTGTCCCACATGCCGGCAATGTCAAAAGGCATCGCCATCTGCGTCTCCTCCGTGAAGGAGACGGCCTTGCGGGCGATGTTCACCGCCAGGTCGCCGATCCGCTCCAGATCGTTGTTGATCTTCATGGCGGCCACGATGAACCGCAGATCGATGGCCACCGGCTGGTGCAGGGCCAGGATCTTCAGGCAGTCCTCCTCGACCTCCACCTCGCGATGGTCGATGTCCTTGTCGCGTTTTTCCACGTTGTGGGCCAGCGTGGTGTCGCGTTCCAAAAGCGCCCGGACCGCCATCTGCACCTGGTCCTCGACGATCGCGCAGAGGGCGAGAATGCCCTTCTTCAGCCGCTCGATCTCCCGCTGCAAATGTACCGACATGATCGCTCCTGGATACTTGGAGTGATGGCCGTGGGTGGCGCTACTGCCCGGCCGCCGCACCCAAGATTACCTTAGCTTGTCGCGGCAGAAATGGCAAGAGCGGAAGCGCAAAGCGGTGCCTCGCGGGCGTCCGCCGCCGGGGCCGCAAGCGGCTTACACGCTTCCCGCCACCGATTCTTGGGCCGGCGTTTCGTGCTGGTAGGCGGGCCGGTCCTCGACCTGCTCGCGGCGCAACGAGAGGCGGATTTCCCGATCGGGCCAGGAAATCGATTCGATGAGCGTTGGTTCGAGGAGCACGTGTTTGCCTGGCCACCAGTTGCGCGTGTCCACCACCAGGTCCCGCACCGACCATGTCTGCTGGTCGATAAGAAAATCGTCGACGTGGCCCAATGGCCCGTCGATGCAGTGCAGGTGCAGGCCGGTAAGCATCTTGGTGCTGCGGAGGTGCGGATCGCCCGGCGGCTCCAGGGGGCTCTCCAAAACGTTCGCCCAATAGGCTTCCCAAACCAGGACCTGGGCGGCGGCCTCTGAGGCGCGGCGAGCCGTCGGCAAATCGGTGTCGACGCTCGGGCTGTGCCGCACCTGCTCCTTGGTGAACCGTACCCACAGCCGGCGCTCCGGCCAATCGGTCCGCTCGACCGCCTCGGGATCGAGCAGCACCTGCCGGCCGAGGAACCAGCGGTCCGTGCTGACAACCAGGTGGCGAAGCTTCCACGACCGGTCGTCGAAAAGAAGGTCGTAAAGGGTGCCCGCACGACCGTCGCTTGCCTCGACCGCGGTGCCATACATGTCTTTGGCTGTGATGAGCATAGGAATGTCCCCTATGGCTACGCCTCGAGAGGGCAAAACTCCCTCATTCCGGGTCACAAAACCCATGAATTTGTATACGGTGGCCAGATGGCGGACAAGGCGGGTCCGCCAATTGCTGCGATTCCGCTCGGCAAAAGCCGGATGGACACGTAGCCGGGACGGCTAGTCCATCACCACTTCGGCTCCGTTCGTGGCCTGGCAGACATAAGCGGCCGGAGCGAGGCCCGTGGCCTGCCGGTACGCCTCCGACGTGCGGCGGACAAAATCTTCGCCGGCGTCCGCTCGAATCAGCGCCACGGCGCAGCCGCCGAAACCGGCGCCCGTCATCCGCGCGCCAAAGCAGGCTTCGTGAGCCTCGGCGCACTGGACCATGGCGTTCAGCGCGTCGCTCGATACTTCGTAGTCGTCGCGCAAGCTGCGGTGGCTCTCCCGCATCAAGTGGCCCAGCGCGGAACAATCGCCCTGGCGCATGGCGTCGGCCGCCTGCAAGGTGCGGGCGTTTTCCGTAATCACGTGCCGAGCCCGCTGCCGCGTCACTGCGTCCAGGCCATCGGCCAGCGCCGCGAACTGCTCGATCGTTACGTCGCGCAGGGCCGGCACGCGGCAGAAGCGGGCCGCGGCCTCGCATTGCGAGCGCCGCTCGTTGTAGGCCGAATCGACCAGGCCGCGGCGCGTGGCCGTATCCAACACGGCGACCGCCACGCCGGGCGGAAAGGGAACCGCCTCGGTGTCGAGCGAGCGGCAATCGATCAACAGTGCGTGCGCGGCACGGCCGGCGGCCGAGATCAGTTGGTCCATGATGCCGCAGTTGACGCCCACCCACTTGTTCTCCGCGCGCTGGCCGAGCTTGGCCATGGGGGCCGGTTTCCAGTCCAGATCGCCGGCCACGGCGAAGGCCCGCGCGGTGGCCATTTCCAGGGCGGCGGAGGAGGAAAGCCCTGCCCCCAGCGGCACGTCGCCGTGGAGCACGCCCTGCCAGCCGGTCAGACAGAGGCCGGCATCCTGCAGGGCCCAGGCCGTGCCCTTGAGATATTCGATCCAACCGTTTTGCTGCTGGTGCAGATCGTCCAGCGCAAATTCGCCCGTCTGCTGATAGTCGACCGAATGCACTACCACGCGGCGGTCGTCGCGCGGCTCCAGCGCGATCCACACGGCGCGATCGATGGCCAGCGGCAGCACGAAGCCGTCGTTGTAGTCGGTATGCTCGCCGATCAAATTCACGCGACCCGGGGCGCGAACGATCCACCGCGGAGCACGGCCAAAGTGGTGGACAAAGTGGGCTTCGACGCCGCGTTTTCCGCTAGACATGCAAGGACTCCCCAGGGCCAAGAAACGCCCCTTTATCGTGGCGTTTCTGCCGCTCGGGGTCAAGCGGGGGAGGAGAAAATGGCCGGGCGTCATTCTGAGCGTAGCGGCGTCATTCTGAGCGTAGCGAAGAATCTCGGCGCCATAAGGGGAGATCCTTCGCTGCGCTCAGGATGACTCGGTTGGGGCGGCAGTTGCACTGCCGACCCCGGATGGCAGTGTAACTGCCATCCCAACGATCCGGCCGCTAGTCGCCGCGGTCGATGAACATGTCTTCCGTCAGGTGCCGCTGGGCGGCCATGCCCAACTCGCTCAACCGCCGCCGTTTGCCCACCGCATGCCAAGGGCCGATGTGGGCCAACTCCGGCATGATCTCCACGAGTTGATCGCACATCGTTTGCGCCATCCGCCGGATCGACTGCTGCCGGGCCTGCTGGCGGATGGCCAGCACGGTCTTCATCAGACGCACCAACTGCGATCGCTCCAAAATCGGTGAGACCAAGGCGTCGGTGGCCTCGACCAGCAATTCGCCGATGGGAACGTCCAAAACCTTCTGCCACGCATAAATGACACTGAGCGGCAGATCGGCCGTCTCGTGTTCTTGTTGCCGCACTTGTTCAATGCCCACGTTCAACCGCCGCGCGACCGTGCGGCGGGAAATGCCCTGCATGCGGCGGGCCATGCCCAGACGTTGCAAGGGTTGACCGTCCGCGATGGAGACCGTTTCCGGAGACTCTCCCGACGTCACGGTCACTTCCTGGGAAACTTTCGCATCCGTTGGATCAGTGTTGGCAATACTCATGGCGACAGCCTCCGCGGTTCACGTGGTGCACGTGAATCGGCGTGAATGGGAACAAGAAGAGATGGAAAGCAGACTCGGCTGCGAGTTTATCCCTGCGGTCATACATGAGCCGAACCGTTCAGCCGCGGCGTCTCTGCTCCGTCGCTCGAAGCGCCGCGAGGGTGATGAACCTGTTGGCAAAACACCCGCGCTGACGACCACAGCGTGCAAGACAAGAAGCGTAAAACCGTGGTCGTCCCCCTAGTCTTGGATATTACATCACCCGCTGGCAAATTGCAAGTAATGCCCTAAAGCGCAACGGCCGCCAGTGCATTGGGGGTGTCAGAATTATCGAGCCGCACTATTCGGACGCGGCGAAATCGCGCAGGCGGCGGAGATAGTTCGGCCGTGCCGGCTGGCTGCCAAACGGTTTGGCCGGACGGCGGTGTGCCAGGATGCGAAAACCTTGGTTCTCGTCTCGCATCACGACCACTTCGCCTTGGCTCCGCTTCAGGCCCGTGCGAATGGCGGCCGCCTGGCCTTGCGGCGTTCCGTGACATACCACCCGGACTTGGGGGTAATGGCGGGTCAACTCGTGCGCAACCTCGTTCGTGGCATCCGTCGAGCCATCGTCGATGATGAGGACTTCAAAGCGTTCGATCGTGTCCGCCACGATGTCGAGAATGTCATCGACCGAGGCAGTCAGTGTTGCCTGGGCGTCTTTCACCGGCAACAAGACGGAGAGCGAGCGTTGCACGAGCAGGGTCCTTTCGGGGCAGAAAAACAAACCGCGGTACTGTTGCTGAACTTCGGCCGTAAGTCCAGGCTCTCTAAAGAGAAGCCGAAATTGGGTGTACTGTGCGTTTCTTACCCGTTGTAGGGGGAAGCGGCGGGCCGGCACCGGCGCGGTCGGTTATGTTTTAGCGTAGCTTACCGCCCGCCCCTGCCACTCGCCGCCCAACCCCTAGCGACCGCAGTTCAATCCGATTATGCTAAAGTTCCCGTATTTATCGGACGCAATTGCTAGAAAACTGTGGAAATGTCTGAAACAACTGCCACCGGTCCTGATTTCTCCCGCGGCGATGGACTACTGCCGGCCATCGCCCAAGACGCCGCCAGCGGCGAAGTGCTGATGATGGCCTACATGAACGCCGAGAGCTACCGCGAGACGGTGGCCACCGGGCGGGCCGTTTATTACAGCCGCAGCCGGAAAAAATTGTGGCGCAAGGGAGAGGAAAGCGGCAACGTACAGCACGTCCGCGCCATCTACGTCGACTGCGACCGCGATACCATCCTGCTTACGGTCGATCAGGTAGGCGGGGCCGCTTGCCACGAGGGCTACAAAAGCTGCTTTTTCCGCCAGGTCACGCCCGAGGGATTGAAGGTCATCGGCCAGCGGGTGTTCGATCCGGCCGAAGTCTACAAGAAGAAATAACGCCGGCCGCCCGCGGCGCCGCACCACCTACCGCAACTCAAGCTCCGATCATGACGAACGTTCTCAAACTTGGCATTCCTGCCGGCAGCCTGCAAGAGGCGACGGGCGAGCTGTTTCGCCGCGCCGGCTACAAGATCACGTTCAGCTCGCGGAGCTACTACCCGAACATCAACGACGACGAAATCGAGTGCCTGTTGATCCGCGCCCAGGAGATGGCCCGCTACGTGGAAGACGGCGTGTTGGACGCCGGACTGACCGGCCACGATTGGATCGTCGAGACCGGGGCCGACGTGCACGAGGTGGCCGAGTTGGTGTTTTCCAAAGTGAGCCGCGGGCCGGTCCGCTGGGTGCTCTGCGTGCCGGAAGACTCGCCGGTCAAAACCGTGAAAGATCTGCAAGGCAAGCGGATTGCCACGGAAGCGGTCGGGCTGACGAGCCGCTACCTGGCCCGGCACGGCGTGACGGCCAAGGTGGAATTCAGTTGGGGGGCCACCGAGGTCAAGCCGCCCAAGCTGGCCGACGCCATCGTCGAAGTGACCGAGACAGGCAGCTCGCTGCGGGCCAACAATTTGCGGATCGTCGATGAGGTGTTGCAGAGCACGACGCGGCTGATCGCCAACAAGGCCGCTTACGGCGACGCGTGGAAGCAGCAGAAGATTGACGACTTGGCCCTGATGCTCCGCGGCGCGATCGCGGCCGAAGGCAAAGTGGGCCTCATGATGAACGTGCCCCGCGACCGGCTGAAGAGCGTCTTGGCCTTGCTGCCGGCCCTGCAGCAGCCGACCGTTTCCAGTCTGGCCGACGAAAACTGGGCCGACGTGAACACGGTTCTCGAAGAGTCCACGGTCCGGCAGATCATCCCGCGTCTGAAAGCCGCCGGGGCCCGGGGAATCGTCGAATATCCACTCAACAAAGTCATTGACTAACGCGCCTTCCACAACCATTATGTCTGTTGACGCCCGCTTGACGAAGAAGCTCGCCGAACTGGGCCTGCAACTCCCGCCGGCCGCGGAGCCGAAAGGCGTCTATCGCCCCCTGGTGGTCGTGGGGAATCTCATCTATACCTCGGGCCATCTGCCGGTCGATGCGGCCGGCACCTTGCTCGCCGGCCGGCTGGGCGCCGAACTGGACGTGGCGGCCGGTTACCGGGCGGCCCAACTGGCGGCCCTCGGCATTCTGGCCTCGTTGCGCAAGGAATTGGGCACGCTGAACCGCGTGGGCCGCGTGGTCAAGGTCATGGGCGCGGTCAATTGCACGGCCGATTTCACCCAGCAGCCGGCGGTCATTAACGGCTGTAGCGAGCTGCTGGTCGAGGTCTTCGGCCGCGAAGGGGGGATCGGCGCCCGCACCGCCATTGGCGTGGTGTCACTGCCGCTCGGCGCCGCCGTCGAGATCGACGCCATCTTCGAGGTCTAATGCAGCACAACCGCCCTGGGCCGTGAAAGCCGCGTGCCACAGCCCGTAGGTCAGGCACTCCCGTGCCTGACGATGGTTGCCCGAGCCCACCCTGTCGTGCTAGCAAGCCGCGGCAAAATCCTTTCGGCCGCAATAAACGCCAGTCTGCCTCGTTTAGAATAGTAGGCATGGGCGATCCCGAGCGAAACACCGGCGACGAGCAGTTGTTTGCAGAATGGGTCTGCGAGCATGGCCGGGCGGTGCGCGGCTTCCTGCTGGCGATGGTGCGCCGGCCCGACGTGGCCGACGATCTGGCCCAGGAGGTTTTCTGCCGCGCCTGGCAGGCCCGCTCGCGATATCGCGAACAGGGCAGCGCCCGCGCGTACCTGCTGCGAATAGCCGACCGGCTGGTGTGCGATCGCAGCCGCGGCCGCATGCCGTTCGTCAACCTGGATGAGGAGGGCTGGGACCGGCACGATCCGCCCGATCCGTCCGCGGGGCCGTTGGCGGCCTTGCTGATGGTCGAGGCCACCGGCCGGCTGACCGCGGCGCTCGACCAGCTTTCGCCCGCCCAACGGCGAGTGCTGCTGCTGAGATATTACGGCCAGCTCGGTTTCGCCGAAATCGCGGCGATGATCGGCTTGCCCTTGAGTACCACATTGAGCCATTGCCGTCGCGGCCTGGAGACGCTGCGGCGGATGTTAGTCGAGGAGATGCCGTGAGCGACGAAGTGGAAAAACTCGAACGCATGTTGCAGCGGGCAACCGCTGCCGAAAACGTGCCGCCGGATGACCTCGACGGCGAGACCTCGCGATTGCGCGAAGGCTGGCTCGCCTTTGGCCGCCTGCTCGAAGCGGCCGAGCCGCTGGCGGAAGTATCCTTCCGCTGCTTGCCGCTGCCCCGCAAGCGGTCACAACGCCGGTTGTGGTCGGCGGCCGGCCTGTTGGCAGTCTCGCTGCTGTTTTGCGCCGTGGCGATGTGGATATTGCAGCCGCCGAGTGGGGCGAAAAATGCTTCTCCGGCGCCGGTGCAAATAGCCTCGACGAGCGCTAAGCGGCCCGCGCCGCCCTCACCCCCGGCCCCTCTGCCGCGTGCGGGAGAGGGGAGTTCTGGAACCGCGAAGCCGGCCGCCAGCGCCAGCGGGCCCCAGTGGGACGATTCCTTCGACGAGCAGGTCGCCCAATTGGGCCGGCAAGTGATCGACGCCCAGCAGAGCTCGTCGGCCTGGGCAGATACGGGCGCCGCGGTCCAATCGAAGATCGAGCAGATCCAACAAGAGTTCAAAGACAACAATCTGTAACCTCTTACCACGTTCAGGAGAGTCAGTCATGAAGCGAAGGAAGTGCGCGACACTGTTGGCCGTCGTGTTGGCAGCGGGCCTGCTGCCGGCGCGAATGGCCGTGGCCGCCGACGGTTCCCCTCAGCAACCGTCGAGCAGCGGCGAACGTTGGGACGATGGCCCGTCACTGGCCGGCGGCTCGCTGGGAGAGCTTGCCCAAGGGGGCCCGGGCGATTTTGGCCCGCCGGGCCCGCCACCGCGGGATGACGATCATCCGCTGCCGCCGCCCCGCGACAAACGCGGCCCGGACGGCGACCGCCATCATCCGCCGCGACCGCCTCGTGACAAAGAATTCGGGGGTCCATCTCCCTTCGGCGGCCCCGCGGATGGCAATCCCTTCGGCCCCGGCCACCGCCCGTCAGGCCCGCCACGAGGCCCGTGGGGAGACTTCGAGTCGCTACAGAAAATCGATCCCGAGATGTACAAGCTGCTCAAGGAGGACCAGGATTTGGAGCACCAGACGCGGGAGTTGGTGATGCAATATCGCCGGGCGCCCAGCGACCAACGTGACAAGCTCAAGGCACAGATCACGGAACTGGTCAACAAGCACTTCGACGTTCGCCAGCAGCACCGCTCGTTGCAGTTGAAGCGCTTGGAGGGAGAACTGCAGCGCCTGCGCGAGGTGATTGATCGCCGCAGCAAGGCTCGCAAGGAGATCGTGGAAAAACGCCTCTCGGAATTGATCGGCCACGAGGACGAACTGCGATTCTGAGCGAAGTTGCCGTTCAGCATACAGCGCGGCGAGCAAACACGCCGGCTAAACGAACATTAACCATGTCGTTTAGCCGGCGAAGTTGTTCGCCGCGTTTTGGGCATCAATTCCCGGCGTCGCGCGGCGTGCAAGCACGCCGGCTAAACTCAATCCGCTCGCACGCAATCGTCGGTCACCAACCCGGCCGGGTCGGGATAGCCGGGCGGAACCCCCGGTGACGTGACCGACTCGCTGGCGTCGATCCGGACAGCCACCGCCAGGTTCAGTTCCAGCAATTGCGTCAACAGATCCTTCCGCGGCGAAAACCCGTAGGCCATCAGCGCGGCGGAATCGAGCGCGGCGTGGGCATCCTTCAGCGGGTTCTTGCCGGGCAGTTCCAATGTGCGATAGACCGCCCGCAGGCCGCCGTGGACTTTCTTGAGGGCTTCTTCGCGGACCCGCCGCACTTCCCGTCCAGCAGCCGCCACCGCGTCGATCTGCTGCACCGTTGGCGATTGCGGCCAGGGAAAGGTGTCGAACACGGATGGTGGTGTGTACCGAAAACGCTCAGTCAACTTGGAACATTTTGTGATGAACCATAGCCAATGCGGATAACCCTGGAGTATGCCAAAGCTGTAGTCGTCCGGGAACGCAAATACGAAGACCGCATGATCGGGACGAATTTCGTTGCTGATGAAGTTGAATATCGGACGCTTGGTCACTCCCGAGCAAACAACGTACCGAGGCATCGTTGCCAAGAGCGAGACCATTTCGGGACGATCGTAGGAGTGTCGCCACCAGTACCGCAAGAACAACTGGTGGTGCGGCCGTAGTTTTCCGTCACTGGATTTCCCTTTTTTGGCGTTATTCTCGCGGGCCGGCAACACCTTTGACTCGATGCGCTCGAACGGCTTCTTGTAGGCGCTCGCTTCAAGAACATCGATTGCTTGAAAATCAATGACAAAACGGGTTGGCCTTCCGGTCCCCGTCACAACATCTCGCCCAACCAGGAACGGGTGGATGACCTCTCGGTTCGTGCTGTCCGACAAGAGCAATTCTCGGGCTTCGGCGACGCTCAGGATGAAATCGCTGTGACCGGGGACCTGACCCTGAAACACTCGCTGAGGTTTGGTATTGCAACGCAACACTCTTGCGCCGCTAACGTCCGCTCCGTCTGACAGTGCCGAATTGATGAACCCGCATTCCCGCGAGTCAAGCTCATATTCCTTGCTAGCCGGGCCGCTGCCGCGTTTGCGGGGCTTTTTCACGCCGGCCTGCGGATCAACCTTGTACCAAAGACGACGATTCGGCGGCAGCAGTTTCGGATCCTGCGTTTTGACCCAGTTGACGATGGAAACGTGTACGTTTGCCTCGCCCGACCACGGCTGGTTGTCCACCGCTTCGACAATCGTGCCCGTCTCGACCAAGTGATCCAGTCCGCCGACACGGGATTGATTGTTGCGGACGTTTTGCGTGCCAACCAGCCCCGCCCGGCCCGTCAGGGGATCGTCGGGCGTGCAGGGTGGCAAGTGGTCGTGGGCCTTGCGGAACCAATAGACGCAGTAGTCAGCCATGCCGGGCACATCCGGGTACGCCCGGCGAACGGCGTTGACGTAGTCCGGGCCCCGCTCGGGCTTCAGCCGTTTCGCCCCCAAGAACGGCGGGTTGCCGATGATCGCATCCATCTTCTTGGGCCATTTCATCGGGGCTCCCTCGCCGTCGATCAGGGCGTCGCAGGCGTGGAAATTCGCGTCCAAATTGTCCAGCGGCAAAGCGTGTTCGGTGATGTGCAGTTCGTCGATCGCCAGTTTTCGGCCGATCATCATCGTCACTTTCGCCAGCTCGATGGCGAAGGGAATGATGTCCATGCCGTAGAAGTTCGACGCCGTCACGAAGCCGAAAACCAGTTGCGCCGGGTCGGCCTTGGCCGACATTTCCTGGAGCCGCTCGTACAGGCGGACTTCCAGCCGCTTCAACTCGCGGTAAGCGATGTACAAGAAGTTGCCGGAACCGCAAGCGGGATCGAGCACGGTGAAATGGTGAATGCGCTGGAGAAGCTCTTTGAGCCGTTTGACGGTTTTCGCCCCCTCGATTTGTTCCCGCCACGGCTCAACGATCGTCGGCCCGACGATCTTCATGATGTCGGCCGCGTTGGTGAAGTGGGCGCCCAGGGCGTGCCGTTCCCCCTTGACGGTAGAGTGTTCGAAAAGCGTGCCGAAGATTTCCGGCCGGACCTTCGACCAGTCGGACTTGGCAGCTTGTTTCAGTTGGGCGAGCTCGTCGGGGTAAAGCTCGATGCGTGCCGGCTCGGCAAACAGCCCGCCGTTGAAGTAATTCACTCCTTGAAAGCGTCCGCCCGAGATTCCACCCGGCGTATTCATCGCCGCGAAGAGGCCGCCCAACAGGTCGAAGCTGTCGCGGGGCTCCTTGCAATCGGCCAGCAGATTGGTCACCAGGTACTGTTCGAGCAGGCCAATATCCTCGGCAAACAAGGCAACCAACATCTGGAGAATGAAGCGTTGCGCCAAACCGCGCTCGACTTTGCGCGCAACCAGCTTGTTGAAGCAGGTGGCCAACAGGTCCGCGGCTTGGCGAGTAACGGCCTCTTGGTCATTGCCGAAAGTGGGCTTTTCGCGATTGGGAAACAGGAACGCCAACGGCCCATAACGGCGCGGCAACTCCTGAACCGTGAGTTGATCGACCGGCGTGTCCATCTGGGTCTCGAAGTCGTAGACCCAGAACTCGTCGAAGTTGCACAACACCACGTACCGCGGCCGGCCGGGAACCAGTCGCGTCCAGTAGTCGAACGCCTGGCGGTAATGGCGCCGCAGATCCTCGCCGCGACGTTTCATTTCGATGAGCACGACCGGTTTCCAGACAAGGTCCGCGAAGGCGGTGCCGCCGGCGTCGGCCTTTTTGATGCGCTGCTCGCAGACAGCTCCCGCTTCTTTGACACCCTTGAGCCCGAACGCCTGAAAAAGCCGGTCCAGGAAGATTTGGGCCTCGCCCTTCTCGTCACCGGTTATATGGTGCTCGACCCAATCGGCGAAGTCGGTGAACTGCTGTTTGCGGGCTTCGTGCATTGTCTGCGGAGCGAGTTGTCTGACTGTCGTTCTGCCCTAGTTGCGGCGTGCAAGCACGCCGGCTAAAAAGGCTACCATCCGGCGAATGTACTCGCCGCGATTGGCGGTGACAATCCCCCCGGCCGGACGACATCCGCGCAGACGTTTAGCCGGCGAGCTTGCCCGCCGCGTTCGCTCGCAACAGTCTTTGCCATGACTCGTTTGCCCGTCCACGCGCCCTTGGCCTGATTTCTCGCCTGGAACACGCCCTTCCGCCGTGCTAGAGTGATGGCGACATCTCGCCCTGTCTTCCACCTCCGACCCCTTTCGCGCCCATGCTGCGCGCACGCAAGACAACGCTTGGTCTCCTCCGCGCTCCGAACCATTATCGGTCGAGCACGGCCCCGACGCGCCGCATCGGCTCCTTGCGCCGGCGAGCCTCATTCCTCCCTTTCGCTCGGCCCCGCGTTTCCTGAACCCTGAACCCCGAACCCTGAACCCTAAAATTGGAAAAACCAAGAACTGCTGACCAACTGTCGCACCCGGCCTTGGCGCTGATCGCCGCCCGCCCCGATCTCTTCTCCCGGCAGGGATACCTGACGGCCACCTTCCGCTGCCGCAACGGCAAGCGGTTCGGTCCCTACTATCTGTTGAACTACCGCGAGCAGGGCCGGCTGCGGTCTATCTATCTGGGCCGGCCCGGCGCGCTCGTCGAACAGGTGCGCGAAGCCCTCAAGACCCGGCGGCGGCCGGTCACCGAGTTCCGCCTGTTCGAGCGGCTAGTGAAGCAAATCCGGGCCTCGCTGAGGATCGACAGGCTTCGCGTCGGTGCACTCCTGCGTCCTTTCGGGCTGCGGCTGAAGGGCTCCGAGGTCCGCGGCTGGTGGATCTCGCCCCTGCGGTGGCTTTTGCCCCATCGGCGGCGTCTTTACCCCTCGGTCGCCGTCCGCACGTTTCGCCTCCGCCCTCAGCAAAACCATGATCCGGCGGCCCGGTTACACCGCTTCCTGTATCTCCGCGATGGCTATGTGCCACAGGATGAGATGCAGTCATCCTGAGCGCAGCGAAGGATCTCGTCTGCCACCGGGGAACACAGATCCTTCGCTGTGCTCAGGATGACAAAGAACGCGAGTCCGCCCGCCGAGAAATCTTGTCGGATCCCCTACCCCCCGCCACATTGACGAACCGGCCCCCTCTCCATACACTTGTCGGTTTGGGAAAAATCGCTGAGCCCCAACGGAACGGAAGTAAATATGGCCACCAAACAACTCGAACAACTGGCGATCAATACCATCCGCACCCTCTCGATGGACGCCGTGCAGGCGGCCGTGAGCGGCCATCCCGGCACGCCCATGGCCCTGGCCCCGGTGGCCTACGTGCTCTGGAATGAGGTGCTGCGCTACGACCCGGACCAGCCGCTGTGGCCGAATCGCGACCGCTTCGTCCTCTCGTGCGGCCATGCCTCGATGCTCCTCTACTCCGTGCTGCACCTGGCCGGGGTGAAGCAACTGGACAACGAGGGCAATCCCACCGACGAGTTGGCCGTGCCGCTGGACGACATCCGCCGCTTCCGCCAGCTCGGCAGCCGCTGCCCGGGCCATCCCGAGCACGGACATACCAGCGGCGTGGAGACCACCACCGGGCCGCTCGGCCAGGGCATCGGCAATAGCGTGGGCATGGCCATCGCCTCCCGCTGGCTCGCCGCGCATTACAATCGGCCAGGCTTCGAACTGTTCGACTTCAACGTGTACGCCCTGTGCAGTGACGGCGACCTGATGGAAGGCGTCGGCGGCGAGGCCGCCTCGATTGCCGGCCACTTGAAACTCTCCAACCTCTGCTGGGTTTACGACGACAACACCATTACGATCGAGGGCCACACCCCGCTGAGTTTCAGCGAAGACGTCGCCACGCGGTTTGCCGGTTACGGGTGGAACGTCGCGCGGCTGGCCGACGCCAACGATCTGGACGGTTTCCGCAAAGCGCTCCAGGCTTTCCATACCACCAGCGACCGGCCGACGCTGATTATCGTCCGTAGCGTGATCGGTTTCGGATCGCCGCATAAGGCCAACAGCCAGGAAGCCCACGGCGCGGCCTTGGGCGAGGAGGAAGTGCGGCTGACGAAGGCCGTCTATGGCTGGCCGGAGAACGAGAAGTTCCTCGTGCCCGCCGAGGTGCCGGCGCTGTTTCGCGACGGCATCGGCGCCCGCGGAGAGAAGCTGCGGGCCGCGTGGGGCGAGAAGTTTTCCCAGTACCGGAAGCAATATCCCGACCTGGCCGCGCAACTCGACATGATGGAGCACCGCGAGTTGCCCCAGGGCTGGGATGCCGACATTCCCTCCTTCCCGGCCGACGCCAAGGGCATCGCCAGCCGGGCCTCGTCGGGCAAGGTGCTCAACCAGGTGGCGAAGAACGTCCCCTGGGTCTTGGGCGGCTCGGCTGACCTGGCCCCCTCGACCAACACGCTCTTGAAGTTCGAGGACGTCGGCGATTTCGAGGCCGGCAGCTACCGCGGACGCAACTTCCATTTCGGCATCCGCGAGCACGTGATGGGAACGATCCTCAACGGCATGTCCCTTTCCGGCCTGCGGCCCTACGGCGCCACGTTCTTCGTCTTTTCCGATTACATGCGGCCGCCGATCCGCCTGGCTGCCCTCATGGGCCTGCCGGTGCTCTACGTCTTCACCCACGACTCGATCGGCGTCGGCGAGGACGGGCCGACCCACGAGCCCATCGAACAACTGGCCGCCTTGCGGGCGATCCCCAACCTGCTGGTGATCCGGCCGTCCGACGCCAACGAGGTGGCCGAGGCGTACCGCATGATCCTGCCGCTAAAGAACCAGCCGGCGGCGCTCATCCTGACCCGCCAAAACCTCCCCACGCTCGACCGCTCCAAGTATGCCGCGGCCAGCGGCCTGAAGCGCGGCGGTTACGTGCTGGCCGACGCCCCCGACGGCAAGCCGGAAGTGATCCTGATCGGCACCGGCAGCGAGATTTCGCTGTGCGTGGGGGCGTACGAGAAGCTTATCGCCGAAGGGATCAAAGCCCGCGTCATGAGTCTGCCTTGCTGGGAACTCTTTGACCTCGAACCGGCCGAATATCGCGACGCCGTCTTGCCACCGGACGTGACGCGGCGGGTGGGCGTCGAACTGGGCGTGAAGCAAGGCTGGGAAAAATACATCGGCCGCTGCGGCGCGTTCGTCGGCATGTGCGGCTTCGGCGCCTCGGCCCCCATCGGCGTCTTGTTGAAGCATTACGGCTTCACGGTCGACGCCGTCGTGGCGGCGGCGAAGAAAACACTCGCGTCGTAGGATTGTGGTCCCCTCTCCCTCCGGGAGAGGGCAGGGTGAGGGCCGAGGCGTGTTAGGTCGAGAACTTAGCGGAATCTGCTCGCCGCTCCGCGCTCACCCTAACCTTCTCCCGACCAACCTTCGGTCGGTGCCCAGAGAGGGAGTCATGCCGCCGTTATGGCAGCAAGCCGCGGGCAATGATCCCGTCCACCACGCGGCTGACGGCAATGTCCATCGCCGCGTGACGCATGGTCACTGCCGTCCGCTCCGCCCGCTCGTGGACTTTTTCGAAGGTCGTTTGCATCCGCTCGGCCAGCCGCCGCTCGACTTCCTCGCGGGTCATCTGGTCGCGCTGCGTCTCCTGCGTATATTCCAGGTAGGAAACGAACACGCCGCCGGCGTTGCAAAGGATATCGGGAATGACGAACACCTGGCGGTCGCCCAGGATCGCATCGGCCGCCGGCGTAACCGGCGCGTTGGCCCCTTCGGCGACGATGCGGGCGCGAATCCGCCCGGCGTTCTGCTCGGTAATTACCGATCCGGCCGCGGCGGGAATGAGCACGTCGCAGTCGGTCTCCAGCACCTCATCGCGCGGCACGTCGCTACCGCCGGCAAAGCCCCTCACGTGACCGGTCTCCTGAACGTGCTCGGCCAGCCGCCGCACGTCGAGACCGTCTTTCGAGAAAATTCCCCCGGAGAGATCGGAGACCGCCACCACGCTGGCGCCGGCCTCGGCCAGGGCCAGGGCAGTCACCGAGCCGACGTTGCCGAAACCTTGCACCGCCGCACGCAGCCCGGGCAGGCGGAGATTCAATCGCTGGCAGGCGGCGGCGATCGTCGACACCACGCCCCGGCCGGTGGCCTCGCGGCGTCCCACAATACCGCCCAGCACCACCGGCTTGCCGGTCACGAAACAGCCGGCCGTAATCGACGTGCCGCTGCTGTAGGAAATGCAATCGCAGATGTGGCCCATGTCCCGCTCGTTAGTGCCCATGTCTGGGGCGGGCACGTAAATCTCCGGCCCAATGTGCCGGTGCAGGCCGCGGGTGAAGGCCCGAATCAGGATCTCTTTCTCCGTCGGCCGCAACTGGGCCGGGTCGTAACAGATGCCGGCCTTGCCCCCGCCAAACGGCACGCCGATCAGCGAGGTCTTCCACGTCATCTCCATCGCCAGGCCGGTCACCTCGTCAAGATCGACGGTGGCGGTCATGCGGATGCCCCCCTTGGCCGGCCCGAGCACGTCGTTGTATCGCACGACGTAAGCCAGCACATGGAGCGAGCGCCCGTCGGGCATCAACGGATGGATCACCTTTCGAATCTGCTCCGACGGCTCGCTCAGCCGCCGGGTGAGATTTTCGTCAAGTTCAAGCCGCCGGGCGGCCTGCTGAACGTTCCACAGGGCCGTTTGAAGAATGGTGCTGTTCGATGGTGGAGGGTTCATGCTGCCATAACCTTTGGTAATAGGAACATCCTATTAGCCTAATAACGGCCAGCGAATTGAACTTTCTTGATAGTTTCTATTAACGGAAATTATACCATGAGGATGGGACGGAATAGAAGAGGTGATAGCAGTGGGCAACGGCCCTCACCCTAACCCTCTCCCGGAGGGAGAGGGGACGAGCGGGCTACGACTTCCCGAGTTGCCGCCGCAACTGGATCGCCGCCTCGACCAGCTTGTCGGCGCCTTGGCGGATGACGTCGCAGGCCGGCAACCCCAGGCGGCGGCTCACCTCCTCGCACTCCGCCGCCACGGCATCGTCGGCGAACTTCTGGCCGTTGACGGCCACGCCGATGACGCGGCAAGGGTGCATGATGTTGGCCGCGGCCTCGTAGAAATCGAGCACCCGTTCCAAGGGGGCCAATGGAACGTCTTCCATGCCGTAGATTACCCGCCGGCCCATCTCATAGCAGAGGATCAACCCGTCGGGCATCAGCCCGTGCAGCAGGCCAAGCGTGACGCACGAATAGCGGGGATGGAACAGGCTGCCTTGCCCTTCGACGACGATCGCGTCGTGATGCTGATTGGCCAACACCAGCTTCTCGGCCGCCCCCGCCACGAAATCGGCGATCACGCGATCGATCGGACAGCCACTGCCGGCGACCAGAATGCCCGTCTGCCCCGTGGCCACGAAGGCCGCATCGACGCCGGCGAGGCTCAGCCCGCGGGCGACTTCGACGCTGGCGACCATCTTGCCGCAACTGCAATCGTTGGCAACGGTGTGGATGCGCAGGCACGACGGGCGAATGCCCACGCGGCTGGCCACGTCGTGCTCGTCGTTGTCGCGCACGTCGACCAGTTCGACGCCGTGCTCGGCGGCGGCCCGGCGAAACTCGGGATCGTCGCGGAGCAAGTCGTGGAGGCCGGAAACCACGTTCATCTTCCGCCGGATGGCCTCCAGGATCATGGGGCGCCAATGCGGCGGGATTTTTCCCCCCGGCGGCGCGATGCCGACCACCAGCGCGTTGGCCCCCTGCGCTTCGGCCAGCGCGCCGATGCACGGGATGGACCCGCCCACGCCGAACACCTCTTGGGTCGTTTTGCCGGCCGACTGCCGCTCCAGGACGGCAACGACTTCCTCCGGGCGATAGCGAATCAGGCAGATGGCCGTTTTCGCCGTGTGGGCGTCGTTGCATCCGTCGGTAATAATCACCATGCGGCGCGGGGCGGTCATAAAAAAAGCTTAGCGGGCAAGAGCTGCGTCAGCAAGTCCACCGGCTATTGCTCCCGTTGCTGTGGCGACTACAATGCCATCGTCACCCGCCCATCTACGAGACACACCATGAAAATGCTTTCGCTCGCGTTGCTCCTCGCCGCTGCGGCTAATGCCGCTTCGGCCGCCACGTACTACGTATCGAACCGCGGGTCTTACAGCAACGACGGCCGCTCGCCGCAAACCGCCTGGGCGACGTTATTACGCGTCAATGCGGGGCCTTTTCAGCCGGGAGACAGAATTCTCTTCCGCCGCGGCGATGTTTGGCGCGGGCAACTGATCCCGCACAGCGGCAGCCCGGCCGGCCACGTCACCTATGCCGCCTACGGCGCGGGAGCAAAGCCGCTCCTGTTGGGCTCCGTGCCGAAAAGCCGGCCCGGCGACTGGACCGCCGAGGGGCCGGACGTTTGGTCCGCCGGCTCCTTTCCGGCCGACGTGGGCAACATCATCTTCGACGAAGGGAAGGCCTGCGGCGCGAAGCGGTGGCACGAGTCCGACCTGCGGCGCGACGGCGACTTCTGGTACGACCGCGGCCGGCATCGCGTGAAGCTCCGTTTGACCGAGAACCCCGCCAAGCGCTACGCCCGCATCGAGTGTGCGATCCGCGAGCACGTCATTTGGCAACTGAACCGGAGCTACATCGTCTACGAAAATCTGGCGGTGAAATATGGCGGTGCCCACGGGGTGGGCGCGGCCAACGCCCACCACACCATCGTCCGCGACTGCGATTTCGCCTTTATCGGCGGCGGCGATCAGATGGGCGACGGGCGGCAGGTGCGATTCGGCAACGGGATCGAGTTCTGGGCCACGGCGCACGACAATCTGGTCGAACGCTGCCGCCTGTGGGAAATTTACGACGCCGCGCTGACCAACCAAAGTTCGGGGCCTCGCACGCCGCAATACAACATCACCTACCGCAATAACGTGATTTGGAACTCGGAGTATTCCTTCGAATACTGGAACCGGCCGGAAGACTCCGAAACCCACGACATCTATTTCCTTCACAACACGTGCATCAATGCCGGCTACGGCTGGGGGCACGCCCAACGGCCCGATCCGAGTGGCTGCCATTTGCGATTCTATGCCAGTCCCGCCCGTGCACGGAACATCGTCGTTTGCGACAATATCTTCGACGGCGCCACGGGCCCCGCGTTCTACGCGCCCCAGTGGACCAAGGGCCAGATCGACGGACTGGTGATGGACCACAACTGCTGGTTCCAGCCGAAAGGCATGATGATCCATTCGAACGTTTTGGCCTACACCATGCTCGACTTCGCCAAGTATCAAGCGGTGTGGAAGAAAGAGCCGCACTCGATCTGCGCCGCGGCCCGTTTTGTCGACGCTCAAAAGCGGGACTTTCACCTGGCGGCCGGCTCGCCGTGCATCGACGCGGCCGCCGCGGACGGCATCCGGCGGGACTTCGACGGCGTGCCCGTTCCTCAAGGCAAGGCGCCCGACATGGGGGCCTACGAATTCGTGGGGAAGTAATGCCCGCGCCCTTACACCAACTCTTGGTACACTTCTTCTACCACTGCGGCGTCGATCTGTTGCAGCTCTTGCCCGGCACCGGCCAAGAGGGCCAGATCGGCCAGACGGGAGACGCGGCGGGGAATGCCGTGCGACAGTTCGTGCAAGCGGGCCACGGCCTCGTCGGCGAACACCGGCGAGCGGCCGCCGGCCTGGGCCAGCCGCTCGTCGAGGAACTCTTTCGTGTCGGCCGGTTCCCAAGGCTCGACCTCGATCCGCAAATCCACCAGTTCGCGGAGCGGCTCGCCGAGCTTCGCCATCCGTTCGTTATGGCCGGCCAGCACGAGTGTCAACCGCGTTTCTGGCGATGGGTCGAAATGGGCCAGCCGCGTTACATGTTGTAACACGTGCGGATCAGCCTGGTCGGCATCGTCCAACAGGGCCACCGCCGCCAGACGCTGATAGCGGTATTCGACGAGCCGATCGGTCGCGGCCCGCCACAACGTCGCCGGCGATTGCGTCGGATTGAGGCTCACCCCCCAGCCGGCCGCCAGCAGCCAGAGCATCTCGGCCGGCTCGACCCCCAATAGGCTCAGCTTGGCCACTGGCCGGCCGGTCCGCTCGAGCTGCTGGGCGAAAACCTCGAGCAACATCGACTTGCCGCTGCCCGCCGGTCCCACCAGCAATCCCAACCGGCGTTGCTGGTCGCTCAAGAAATGGAGCCGGGCCAAGGCCTCTTCGTGCGTGGGGCTCTGGTAGAAGAACTTCGGATCTAGATGCCCCCGAAACGGGGATTCATGCAAACCCCAATGTGCCTGATACATCAATGGTCTCTTTCCCGGGATAGTCCCTCCCGTGTATCCGTTCTTGTCGGTACAATCGAGCAGGAAACTTAAGCAGCGGAAGCACTATGTCCGAGCGGTATTTCGTCGACAAGCCGATTTCTCTCGGCCGCGTGGTGCTGGACGGCCCGGAAGCCCATCACCTGATCCACGTGATGCGGGCCGCGCCGGGCCGGCAGATCGTGCTCTTTGATGGCAGCGGGGCCGAGTTCCCCGCCGTTATCCACCAGGTGGGACGCAGCGAGGTCGAACTGTCGGTCACCTCCCGAGCGGAAATCAATCGGGAACTGCCGGTCGAGGTGACCCTCGGCGTGGCCTTGCCCAAGGGCGACCGGCAGAAATGGCTGGTCGAGAAGGCCGTCGAGGTGGGCGTGACGCGAATCGTCCCCCTGCGAACCCACCGGGGCGTGGCGCAGCCGGTCGAGCAGGCCCTGGCGCGGCTGCGGCGGGCCGTGATCGAGGCGTCCAAGCAGTGCGGCCGCAATCGCCTGCTGCAAATAGACGAACCGCAGGACTGGCCCGATTTCGTGGAAAACGCGGCCGGCATGCCCCGCCGGCTGTTGGCCCAACCACAAGGCTTTCACCGCAGCCCCCATCTGCCGCTGCCGGAAAAACTGTCCGATGCCGTCGTCCTGGCGGTCGGGCCCGAGGGGGGATTCACCAGCGAGGAGACGGCCTTGGCCGTGACGGCTGGCTGGCACACCATTGACCTCGGGCCGCGGACGCTGCGAGTGGAAACCGCCGCGCTAGTGCTGGTCGCCATGCTCGTCCCCCGCATGGCGTTCTGAAGGTCCGTCCCCTCGCCTTTGGGAGAGGGGCAAGGGGTGAGGGCTGTGGACTATTTCAGCCGCCAATTCTTCGGTCTTGGGAGTTGGTCAGCAAACTCGCCGTTTTCCAATTTCCCGCGGCCGGTCGGCTTCCCCAAGGAACGGCAGTTACGCGGACGGCTTGGTTCCTTTCGGCGGCCGAGCCTGACGATAGCCATTCTGGGACAACGGATTTTCAAAGAACGCAGCGCAGACCGAACCGCCCGACGGAGCAGACTTGCTCGCGGTGGTGCAGGCGTCGGTCGTTTGCCGCTACCTTACCGCTTTCCTTTTACCATGCGCCGGCCAGGGTTCAAGCCCGCGTTTTGGTCCACTACTGGCCGCCGCGACGGCGCGCGGGACGACAAGCGAACGGCTCAAGTGTTCTTGGGGCGTGAGCAAACGGTGGGGCGGGCACCGTCGCGCGGTCGAGGAGGAGGACAGGAACGTGCCGCGAACGTTATCCGCGGGGGAGCCTTTGCGAGGAAACTAACTGCGTCCGCGTTTCGATCCCCCCGATCCCCGTTCGGCCTTCGTTTCGACCCCTGATGCTCCGCATCTTGCAAACCGGCGGGCGCGGTATTATTCTGGCGGCATCCCCCATATTGGAGAGGCACTTATGAAGGTGTTCATCTCGTGGTCCCAAGAACGTAGCGGGCAGTTGGCGACTCTGCTCCACCGATGGTTGCGACGAGTTATCCAGCGGGTTGATCCCTGGATGTCGAAGGATGACCTTGAAAAGGGCACTGTATGGGTCCGGGACTTGGCTGCGACATTGGACAAAACTGATGTGGGAATCATCTGTGTCACCCGGGAGAACATGAATAGCCCTTGGCTCCTCTTCGAGGCGGGCGCCCTGGCAAAAAAGGAAAAGGCGCGGGTGATGCCGTATCTGCTCGACACTAAGCCTGGCGAGCTCGTCGAACCGCTGCGACAATTCAACGCCGTATGCTTCGACAAGGACGACACACGGCGAATGGTCGGGGCAATCAACTCCGTGCTTGGTGGCGAAGCATTAGCGGAGACTGAGTTAGACGCTTCCTTTGAGATGTGGTGGCCGAACTTGGAGGATGATATCAAGAAGATTCCGTCATCGCCGAAAGCGCCAGAACCGCCCCCGCCCCCAGATGCCATATTGCCCGAGCTGTCAAAAAAGGTTCAATTTATCTTGGACATCCTCGCAGCAAGGCCGCTGGCGCCGGACGGCATTGGGTTGGTGCGCGAACGGCCGAAGCACCCGATTGTTGGGAAGTGCGAGCACTTCGTCAACGGCGCCAAGAGCGTTATCACGCTGCATGAAAGCGGATGGATCAACGACCCGAGCAGTCGAGCATCCTGGCGTCTCGAAGGAAACAGGTTGACGCTTATCTGGCCCAACTCGGACGCGCAAGTGGGAGCGTGGATCGACAGATGCACGCTCTCACCGGATGGTACAGCATACTCAGGGCGGAATCAGGTCGGAGCCGTAATCGAGGGAAGAAAACTCCCCGATGGCTGAAAAGGGGGACACCAGTGATGTTGGCAAGACGGAGGGCAATAATGAGTGACGTCGCCTCTTCAGGCCCCATGCAAGCGTCGGCAACCACGTTAATGGCACCGATGCGGGAAGGTGACGCAGAAAGAGACGTAATTCTATCGCTGGCCGTCGGGCCCCGATGTAATTTGCTAGGAAAAAAGGTCTTCAAAGAGGCCGGGATTATACTGGTGGAGACGACTTGCAAACTCGTTTACGTAGAACATATCGGGGGAGTATTTCTGGGCCCGTACTCGGATGGCGAAATCAGGTGACCTCGGATCAAGGCTAAAAACGACCAAGCCTACCCCGAACAACATGCAAAGTGCTTCAAGCCGGCTCAAATCTTCATCCGAGATCGTGATGGGCATTACAACATAGCACTTGGCAGCGAAAAGGCGGTAGGCGACTGCCTGGCCGAATGCCAGCAATTCCCGGCGATCAAGAAAGCCCGTGAAAACGGGGGGGACTGCGGAGGCGTTTTCGTAAACCCGGGCGGTGGACAAACGATCTCCACCTAAGGGCTCGAATCGGCTATCATGGGC
>Ga0181520_10001750_pt1 | contig 42976 bp, 30 predicted proteins | sample PEATcosm2014_Bin_29_FD_132451 | JGI IMG/M metagenome (GOLD analysis project Ga0181520, IMG submission 132451) | Peatland microbial communities from MTU Mesocosm Facility, Houghton, MI, USA - PEATcosm2014_Bin02_30_metaG | ecosystem: Environmental > Terrestrial > Soil > Wetlands > Peat | place... | reverse complement strand
GTTTACACCGCAAGTTACACCGCCGGCGGAACCACTTACACGCAGGCGTTCACCATCACGGTAAGCGGCACCGGCAGCTGCGGCACAACCAACCCGATCGTTCCCTACATCGAAGTGAGCGGCGCCTGGATCACTCCGTCTTCGAGCACGGCGACGGTATCTTCGACCACGACTCCGGTCAGCCTCGGCCCCTGGCCGCAGAGCGGCGGAACATGGAGCTGGACCGGACCGAACGGCTTCACCGCCAGCACTCGCGAGATCGATAACATCGCGCTGAGCGCCGGCGCCAACACTTACACAGCGACTTACACGATCAGCGGCTGCACCTACACGCAGGCGTTTGTCATCACCGCGCCCACCACCGGCGGCGGCTATGCAGCAACTGCCAAAGCCAACTTCCTTACCTTGTATGGCGACTTCCATCCGGGCGGCGCTGGTGTCACGACGGGTAGCCCGTACTTCGACCAGGCTACCGGCATTCCCTATCACTCGGTCGAAAAGTTGATCATCGAAGCTCCCGACTACGGCCACGAAACCGTATCCGAGACTTTCAGCTACTACATCTGGCTGGAGTCGCTGTATGGCGCCATATCGGGCAACTGGACTCCGCTGACGACGGCATGGAATAGCTTTACCAATGCCATGATTCCCAATGCCGCCAATCAGCCCATGACCACCTACAATCCGGCCGATTCGGCCACCTACGCGCCCACATGGGACACCCCCAACGACTATCCGTCCACTCTGAACACTTCGGTGGCGGTTGGCGACGATCCCCTGGCGAACGAATTGCACACCACCTACAACACGTGGAGCGTCTACGGCGCGCACTGGATTCTCGACACTACGAACTGGTACGGCTACGGCTCCCAGGAGAACGGAACTACCGCTCCCTCCTTCTACAACTCGTATCAGCGCGGACCGATGGAATCGGTGTGGTTGACGATTCCGCAACCGTGCTGGGACGACCTCAAATTCGGAAGCCCCACTGGCGGCTACCTGAATCTCTTCATAGCGGGAACGGCTACTCCGCAGTGGAAGTACACAGATGCGCCCGATGCCGATGCCCGCTCCATTCAGGCCATCTACTGGGCACAGCAGTACGGCGGAGCTTCCGCAGTGTCCGCCATCGCTCCGCAGGCCGCCGAACTGGGCGACTATCTGCGCTACTCCTTCTTTGACAAGTACTTCAAGGAACAGGGTTGCCAGAGCGTCAACTGCCCGACGGAAAACGGCACCAAGAACTCCTCGGCTTACCTGCTCTCGTGGTACTACGCATGGGGCGGCGCTCTGGATGGAAGCTGGTCTTGGCGCATTGGATCGAGCGACGTTCACTTCGGCTACCAGAACCCGTTGGCGGCCTACGCTCTCTCGACCGACGCCACTCTGATTCCCAAGTCGCCCACCGCGAAGGCGGATTGGACCACAACTCTCCAACGGACCCTCCAGTTCTATCGCTGGCTTCAGTCCGATGAAGGCGCTATCGCCGGCGGCGCAACCAATAGCTGGGGCGGCGGCAGCAACCTCGACAATCCTCCCGACGCTTGGGGCGGACAGTACGCTGTTCCTCCGGCCGGCACACCGACCTTCTACGGAATGTCGTACATCTTCGCTCCCTCGTACGAGAATCCGCCCAGCAACCAGTGGTTCGGAATGCAAGTCTGGTCGATGGAGCGCTTGGCTGAGTACTATTACGCAACCGGCGACGCCAATGCGGCGGTCATCCTCAAGCCCTGGGTCAAGTGGGCTGAATCCGTTGTCACCACGAGCGGCACCACTTACTCGCTCCCGAATCAGTTGACCTGGACTGGCCAGCCTATCACCTGGGCGGCAGGCACGACGGTCGCAACCGCTCCTGTCAACACCGGTCTCCACGTGACGGCTACTGGCAGTTCGCAAGACGTTGGCTTGACCGGCTCCTATGTGAAGACGCTGCTCTACTACAGCGCCGCAACCGCGAAGTACGGAACGCAGGACACCACGTCCTTCAACCTGGCCAAGACCCTGTTGCAAGACCTCTGGCTGGAGAAAGACACCATCGGCATTTCGTCTCCGGAAACGGGCACCAGCTACAACGACTTCACTTCGACCGTCTACGTGCCCGCCGGTTGGGCGGGAACCATGCCGGGCGGCGAGAAGATCGTCCCGGGCGCAACCTTCGAGAGCCTCCGCGGGTACGCCGCTGGAACCGAATCCGAGTATCCGGGCATCACGGCAGTTCGCGCCTACGCGGCTGGAACCGGACCGGCTCCGGTCTTCACCTTCCACCGCTTCTGGGCACAGACCGATGTCGCCTCGGCCTATGCGGTCTACTACCTCCTGTTCCCGAACGAATAAGGGAACCTAGCCGCCAACCCGCGATTCGCATTGCGGGTTGGCATATGCAATGAAAGACGGCCGCGGTTTCCGGCATAGCTTCATGTTTCTTGCGAAGCGATGCCAGACCACCGCGGCCCTTTCTTTTCCATTGCCGGCCGGCGGCGAATGTTTTCCTATCCCTGATCCCTGTTTTTCAGTGCATGGCCCCCGAACCCGCTCCTTCGCCGGGCTTGTTCTTGCTCAGCAGGAAGGCCAGCCCCACCAGTCCCACCGACATCCATGACAACTCCATGTAAACGTCCTGATAGCCCTGCGTCTGCGCCTGGCGGTTCAGCTGGTTGTAGATGTTGGCCAGCGCCATGCCCGTGCCGTTGGGACCGCCAAAGCTGCCGCCAAAAAGGCCCGTGAGAGCCTGTGTCTGCCGCTGAAAGCCGATCGAAGCTGAGGTCATCGTGTTCTGCAGGTGTTGCTGGTGCCATGATGTGCGGGTAGTCACCTGGGCATTTGTGACGGCGATGAGGATGCTGCCGCCAATGTTGCGAGAGAAATTGATGAGGCCAGCGACCTGATTGGACTCTTCCTTGGGCATTCCCACGTAAGCGGCAGTGGTTATCGAGATAAAGCAGAAGGGCAAAGGCATCATCTGCACCACCCGCAGCCAGGAGGCTTGCGCGAAGGTCATGTCCAGCGTGGTGACATCGGCCGCGATGCGAAAGGTGACAATGAACATGAGGAAGCCGATGGCGGTAAGGTAGCGCGCGGAGACCTTGCCGGTGGCAATGCCGGCCAAGGGCATGACGATCACCAGGGTAACTCCCCCGGCGGTCAACGCCAGGCCGGCGGTGGTCGCGTTCCAGCCGAGAAGCTGCTGCATGAACTGAGGCTGGAGGACGGTGTTGGCGTTGAGAACGCCGCCGACCAGCATCATCAGAAAACAACAGATGGCGAAGTTCTTGAAGCGAAAAACTTTCAGGTTGATCAGCGGCTCCTTCTGTCGCCACTCCCACCAGACCAGGGCAATCATCCCCGCAATGAAAAGAAACCCGAAGAAGCGGATGAAGTTGGAGGAGAACCAGTCGTTCTCCTCGCCTTTGTCGAGCATGATCTGCATACCGCCCATGGCCACGGTGAGAAAGCCGAGACCGAGGTAGTCCATGTTGCCCAGGCGGGAGCGGTCGGGCTTGATCCACGGGGGGTCTTCGACCAGACGGGTAACGAGAATAAACGCAAGAATGCCGACCGGGATGTTGATGTAAAAGATCCAGCGCCAGGAGAAATTGTCGGTGATCCAGCCGCCCAGAGTCGGACCGATAGACGGGGCAAGGACGGCGACCAGTCCGTAAAGGGCAAAGGCTTGGCCGCGCTTCTGCGGCGCGAATGAATCGGCCATGATGGCCTGGGCCATGGGCTGGAGACCGCCGCCGCCAGCTCCTTGAATCACCCGAAAGAGCAGCAGCATCGGCAAGGACGGCGCCGCGCCGCAGAGAAAGCTCGCCGAGGTGAAAATCACGATGCAGAAGAGAAAGAATCTGCGCCGCCCCAGTACACTCGATGCCCATGCCCCTATGGGAAGCACGATGGCGTTCGAGACCAGATAGCTGGTCAGCACCCAGGTGCCCTCATCGGTGCTCGCGCCCAGCGATCCCGCGATATGCGGCAAGGCCACATTGGCGATCGACGTGTCGAGCACCTCCATGAAGGCCGCCAGGGCCACAGTCATGGCGATCAGCCAGGGGTTCACTCTGGGCTTCCAACTCGCCGGCGTGGCCGGGGGCGGATTGGAGACGGTCTTCGCTCCGGGGGGCTGTGGCCCCGGCGGCGCTGGTTGGGAATCCGGCAATATTTCTCTCCTCGGCTGCTCTATTGATTCGCGCCGCCGCCGGCTCGGTTCATTGACGTTGGCTGAAGGATTGCGATCCCCCTCGCAAGATGCAAAGAATTGATGTGTCAGTGTGTCAATGGAACTTTCAAGAGCGATCGAGCCTCTCCTTCCGCCGGCTTGGGCTTTCTCCATCCAACCAGCGCGACGGCAAGAGCCGCGGCCTGCATGGAAACGATGAAAGCCACACAGGCAGGCCATTTGCCCAGCGCCCAGAAGGCCCCCGGAACCACTCCGGCCGCCGTGCCGCCCATATAGTAGCAAGTCAGGTACATCCCGGCCGCCGTCACGCGCGCCTCGGCCGGCGCAGCCACACGCAGGTGGCTCTGCGCGGCGGTCTGCGAGACGAACACCCCGGAGGTGAGCATTGCCAGCCCCAGAACCACCACCGGCAGCGAGGGCGCGAGCGTCAACAGTACGCCTGCCATCGAGCAGCAGATGGCCCCGCCAATGCCCACGCGCAGGCCAACCCTGGAAAGCAGAAAGCCCGCCGCCGGAGTGACGAGAAAACCTATCAGGTAAACGAAGAACAACGAACTAAGCGCCGCGGCGGAGAGCAGAAATGGCGCGGCGCTGAGATGGAACGAAATCCAGGTGAAGACGCCGACCAACGAAAACAGCACGTTGAAGCCTACCGCAAAGGTGGCGGCCAACCGCCGGTTGCCGAACAATTCCAGCCAGCGGGAGAGGAAGACGGAGTGGGAGAGCGCAATTGACCGGGGCGGGGGCATCCGGCGTCGCCCACTGGGCAGCCACGCCGCCACCGCAAAGGCGCCAGCCAACGCCATCGCGCCCAACGCCATAAGCCCCACCCGCCAGTTGAAGCGGTCGGCTAGAATGCCGGTAGCGACCCGCCCAGTAAATCCGCCCAGCGCGGTTCCACTTACATAAAAACTCATGATGAGGGCCATACGGTCGGGCGGCCACTCCTCGCCGATGTAAGTGACCACAGCGGCGATGATGCTGGGCACCATGACTCCCTGGAGAAAGCGCCAAAAAATAAGCTGTCCCAGCGAGGCGGAGGTAGCCGCCAGCAGCGTCGGAACGGAGACGCTGAACAGCGAGGCGACAATCACCTTCTTGCGGTCCAGCCGTTCGGTGAGCGCGCCAACTATCGGAGCCGACAGCGCAACTCCCAGCGTGGCCGCCGAAACCGTCATTCCCGCGCCGGTCTTCGAGGCGTGGAAGAGTCGCGTGAGCAACGGCAGCAGCGGCTGGGTGCAATAAAGTTCCAAAAAGGCGCATACGCCGCAGAGCATAACCGCGGCGGCAGCCCACGGACCCGGCGCGCGACGGTCTGTTTGTGCATGAGCTTGCATAGATCAGGATAGTCGATGGGCCTGGAACGATGGGAACCCCGCACCCGGAAACCGTTTCCGCTCCTCGCGCAGTTCGCGGGTTTTCGCAACCCGCCCCTCGCACCGTACACTGTTTCTTCAAGGAGAGACCAACCGCATGGCCTACCCAACCCACTACCGCTACACCCGCGAACACGAGTGGATCGCGCTCGATGGCGCCATCGGCTCCATCGGCATCACCGACTACGCCCAAAATTCGCTCGGCGACATCGTATACGTGGACGCGCCCAAGGTGGGCGATCCGGTCACCGCCAACACCCCCTTCGGCTCGGTCGAAAGCGTAAAGGCCGTCAGCGACCTCTACTCGCCGGTCACCGGCACCGTCACCGCAGTCAATGAAGAACTGAAGGACTCGCCCGACAAGATCAACGAGGCTCCCCACGAGACTTGGATCGTCAAGGTGCAGCTAGCCGATTCGGCCCAGTTCGATTCCTTGCTCGATGCCGCGTCATACGAGGCGTTCATAGCCGAAGAAGGCTAGTGTCTGTCATCGAATTGGTTATGTGCAAGCTAGTACTGTGACCGTTTGATTGTGAAACATGGATTCCACGATATGGGTGCCCCAGGTCCCGATTTTGGGACCTGGAAGATTGCAGACTCATATGGTCGTGGCACTTGAGGCTGGAAGCCGCGCCATGCGCTACTTACCCAAATCGCCTGCCGAACGCCGCCGGATGCTCACCGAAATCGGCGCCGACTCGATCGACGATCTCTTCGCCGTCATTCCCGCCGAGTGCCGGCTGGAACGCGATCTGGCCGTGCCCCGCCAGTACGCCGAAAGCGAGATTGTCGACTATTTTCGCGCGGCGGGCGCCAAAAACGCCACGGATTATATCAGCTTTCTCGGCGCCGGCGCTTATCGCCATTACCGCCCGGTCGTCATCGACTCGCTCGTTCAGCGCGGCGAGTTTCTCACCAGTTATACGCCCTATCAGGCGGAGATAAGCCAAGGAACCTTGCAGGCCGCCTTCGAGTTTCAAACCATGATCGCCGAGTTGACCGGCATGGACGTGGCCAACGCCAGTATGTACGACGGCTCCACCGGCGCCGCCGAGGCCGCGATGATGGCCGCCCGCATCACGGGAAGAAGCAAGGCCGTCGTCGCTTCCACCGTGCATCCCGAGTATCGAGAAGTGCTGGCCACTTACTCCCGGCATCGGGGCCTGCCCGCGGATTCGGTCGGCTACGATCCGGAAACCGGCCGCCTCGATCTTGCCGCCCTGGAAGCCGCCGTTACCCAAAAAACCGCCGCCGTCCTCGTGCAATCTCCAAACTTCTTCGGCGTTGTCGAGGACATTCCGGCCATCGCGGCCATCGCGCACGCCCAGGGCGCGCTGCTCGTTGTCTCCATCGCCGAGGCCGTCTCGCTCGGAGTCGTCCGCCCGCCCGCCGAGGCGGATATCGTCAGCCTGGAAGCGCAATCCTTCGGCGTGCCGCTCAGTTATGGCGGGCCATTTTGTGGAGTTATCGCGACCAAAGAGCGATTCCTGCGTCAGATGCCCGGACGCCTGGTCGGCCAAACCGTCGATCGCAGCGGCTACCGCGGCTTCGTCCTCACCCTCTCCACCCGCGAACAGCACATCCGCCGCGAGAAGGCCACCTCCAACATCTGCACCAATCAGGCATTGGTTGCGCTCATGGCCACAGTCTTTCTCGCCGTCTACGGCAAAGAAGGAATGCGCGAACTGGCCGAGCATAACCTCGCCAAAGCGAGTTATGCCGCGCAGGTTCTTTCCGCGCGGCCTGGAGTCAAACTGCTCTTTGCCGGCGCGCCCCGCTTTCACGAATTCGTCCTGCAAACCGACGAGGCGCCGGCGGTCCTGAGCCGTCGCCTCCTGGAAAATAAAATCGTCGGCGGTCTCGATCTGTGCAAGTGCTATCCGGAGTTGGGCCATGCTACCTTGTGGTGCGCCACCGAGGTTGTTACCCGCAAGCAGATAGACGATGCGGCCAAGATTCTGGCGGCATCCTAAATCTCCCAGCCCAGCGCCGGTCCGCTAACTCGCTGACTTCAAGCCATCGCCTCGCGCCCCATCGGCTCGAAGCGCAACTGGTTCGAGTTGCGGTCCACATCGATGCGCACGTGCGATCCATGCAGCACCTCGCCGTTGAGTATCTTGATCGCCAGCGGGTCTTGAATCATCCGCTGCAAGGCCCTCTTCAAAGGTCGCGCCCCATAAGCCGCATCCGACCCGGCAGCCAGAATCAACTGCCGCGCCGATTCGGTAAGCTCGAGCGATATCTGCCGGTCTTCAAGCAGCTTGGCAACCTCATTCAGCCGCAGATCGAGTATCCGGCTCATCTGCGCGTGACCGAGTGGACGGAAGATCACCGTATCGTCCACGCGATTCAAAAACTCCGGCCGGAAGTGCTCGCGCAGCACACGCATCGCCGACTCGCCCGCCATCTCGAAGTCATGCTCGGTCTTCAGCGTCTCGCCCACGAGTAACTGCGCCCCTAAGTTCGATGTCATGATCAGCACCGTGTTCTTGAAGTCCACCGTGCGTCCCTTGGCGTCGGTCAGCCGACCGTCGTCCATCACTTGCAGCAGTATGTTGAACACATCCGGGTGAGCCTTCTCGATCTCGTCGAAGAGAACGACCGCGTAGGGCCTTCTTCTTATGGCTTCCGTGAGTTGTCCGCCTTCGTCGTAGCCGATATAGCCCGGAGGCGCGCCAATCAGCCTTGCCACCGCGTGCTTTTCCATGTACTCGCTCATATCGATGCGCACCATCGCCTGCTCGTCGTCGAAGAGAAACTCGGCCAGCGCCCGCGCCGTCTCCGTCTTGCCCACCCCCGTCGGCCCCAGAAAGATGAACGAGCCTATCGGCCGCCGCGGATCGCTCAACCCCGCCCGCGAGCGCCGAATCGCATTGGCCACGATGGTCAGCGCGGCATCCTGTCCTATAACTCGCTCGCGCAGCCGGGTCTCCATCTCCACTAACTTCCTGACTTCCCCCTCCAGCATCCGCGAGACCGGAATCCCCGTCCACTTGCTTACGATTCCGGCAATGTCTTCCTCGTCAACCTCGTCCTTGAGCATCCGCGCCACGCCCGCATTGCCCTCCTGCGCGGCGCTCAGTTGCTTCAGCTCCGCTTCCAGCTTCGGCAGCTCGCCGTATTGAATCTGCGCCGCCCGCTCCAGCACGCCCTTGCGCGTCTGCTCTTCCGCCTCGAAGCGTAGCGCCTCGATCTTTTTCTTGACCTCCGTGATGCGGCTGCTCGCCTCCCGTTCCTTCGTCCAGCGCGCCGAAAGCGCCGTAATCTCCTCGTTCAACGCGGCGATCTCGCGCTCCACTTCGCCGCGTCGCTCCACGCTGTTCGCATCCGTCTCCCGCTTCAGCGCCTCGCGTTCTATCTCCAGCGAAGTCCTCTCCCGCTCCCGCTGATCGATCACCGTCGGCTTCGATCCTTTTTGAATCGCCAGCGAAGCCGCCGCTTCGTCCACTAAGTCGATAGCTTTGTCCGGCAAGAATCTGTCGCTGATGTAACGATGCGAGAGCGTCGCCGCCGCTACAATCGCCGCGTCTTTGATGCGCACGTCGTGATGGGTCTCGTAACGCTCCTTGAGTCCGCGCAGAATGGCGATCGTGTCTTCGACGTTGGGCTCGCCGACGTAGACAATTTGAAAGCGCCGCTCCAGCGCCGCGTCTTTCTCGATATATTTGCGGTACTCGTTCAGCGTGGTTGCGCCGATGGCCCGCAGCTCGCCCCGCGCCAGCGCCGGCTTCAGCATATTGCTGGCGTCGATGGCCCCTTCGGCCGCGCCCGCGCCCACCAGCGTGTGTAACTCGTCGATGAAGAGCACGATCTCGCCGTTCGATTCTTCTATCTCCTTGAGCACGGCCTTCAGTCGGTCCTCGAACTCGCCGCGAAACTTGGCGCCGGCTAACATGGAACCTAAGTCGAGCGAGATAACTCGCTTGTCCTTAAGGTTCTCCGGCACGTCGCCACTAACGATGCGCCGCGCCAGCCCCTCGACGATGGCCGTCTTGCCCACGCCGGGTTCGCCGATCAAAACAGGATTATTCTTCGTCCGTCGGCTCAGCACTTGAATCACGCGGCGAATCTCCTCGTCGCGGCCGATCACCGGGTCCAGCTTGCCGCCCCGGGCTAACTCGGTCAAATCCTTGGCGTACTTTTCCAGGGCCTGAAACTTGCCTTCGGGATTCTGGTCGGTGACGCGCTGCGTTCCGCGCACGGCGGTCAGCGCCTTCAGAATCGCCTCATGCGTCGCGCCCACGTTTTCGAGCACCAAGTATGAGGTGTCCCCGTTCGGACGGGCCGCGCCCAGCAGCAAATGTTCCGTGGAAACGTACTCGTCCTTGAAGTTGGCCGCCTCGCGGAAGGCCTGCTCCAGCGCCTTGTTGAGCGCCTGGCTCAGCCCCGGCTGGCTGGCCGAGCCCGCCACGCGCGGCAGCTTCTCTTCAATCTGGTGCAGATCGTGCTCCAGCCGTTCGATGGGAACGCCGATCTTGCCCAGCACCGAAGGGATCACGCCCTCGCGGTCCTCGATGAGCGCCAGCAGTAGATGCGCCGGCTGCACCTCCGGGTTGCCAAGCTCGGTCGCCCGACCCTGCGCCTGCGCAATCGCTTCCTGCGACTTGACCGTCAACTTCTCCCAACGAATCGCCATCTTCTTCCTCCGCTGTTCATCGAGTTGATCTTCGCCCGATTGAAAAACTCATGCCATTTGTCTTTGGAATGCAATATACTGTCCGCATCCCGGAAATACGATTGGGAGACCCTGAAAGGAGTATAAATGTCGTTGCATAAGTTGACAGTCGTCTTGTTCTTTGTTTTTCCGATGGTCCTCTGCAAGGCCCAAACCGCTCCCGCCAGGCCGATCGAGCCCACGGCCATCGGCGTGGTCTATCATCTCGACCCGACTAGCCAGGAATTGAAGAAGCTCCCGGACGAACAGTGGAAGGAGCAAGGTGGCTTTAACGGGTATAGGACTTACATCAAAGTATCTGGAAAAAGCTCCTCCTTCCGCGTAAAGGCAGACGAAAAAGGCGAATTTGTTTTCAATACGGGAAGCCCAGAAAAAGTCTCGCTTTACCGATTCACAGAGGGAGGCAAACGTCAGTTCGAATTCAAGAAGCTAACGATGGGCGGAACTGAATTCATCAAAGGCCTCCCCGTTGAAGTAAGCAAATACGGTGAGTCCTCGTACAAACTGGTCCCCGCGTCGCCACTCACTCCCGGCGAATACGCAATCGTCATTGCCGGTGAGGTCTACACCTTTGGCGTCGATTGATCGATTCTCCACTGGGTGCCCCACCCTCGCGGCGTATTTGTTTTTGCCGATAGGGTGGGAGATTTCAAACTCATCCTCGCACCTGATCTCTGCCCCCTGAACCCTGCCTTTACGCCACTTTCACCTGAATCTGCTCATCAGCGGGCAAACTCTTCACAAACTAGTGTCCTGAGTCCAAAGTTCGTTCAACAAAACTCTGTCATCCTGAGCGACCGTACCCTGAGCTTGCCGAAGGGGAAGGGAGTCGAAGGACCTGCGGTTGCTTTTCGGCATTCATCTACAAACCTCAGATCCTTCGACTCACCACCCCCAAATTGAAGAACATTTGGGGCCCCGTTCGCTCAGGATGACAGATACGTTATGTTGTGAACTTCTAACTCACCACACCAACGACCCGCAAACCCGGCAGTCCCTCAAAGTCCTTGATATTCGTGGTCAACAGAGCGTAGTCATTCTCAATTGCCTGCGCGGCGATCCAGAGGTCGTTGACCCGCGTTCTCGGTGACCGGCCCGACTGTTTCATGAAAGCGGCCAGCATACCGAAAGCGTTGGCCGTTTGTGCAGTCACATCGAGAACGGGCATCTCTTCGAAAGTGCTCAGGGCTCTCCTTCGATGCATCCGGATAGCAAGGTCGCCTGCCGACTCGACGCCAAAGCTCAGTTCTCCCAGAGAAATCACCGAGAGGAAGACCTGTTGTTCCCCAGCGGCCTCAGACGCATCCTCTTCGGTTATCTGCTCTTCAGACAGCCCAATCCATATTGAGGTGTCGAAGATCATTCCCATGGATCGTGAACCTCTTGGTCGAAGTCTCCACGGCTGTCTCTTAGCCAGGATTCACCCTGGGCTGGCGTCAGCAATCCTTTGATCCGGGCAATGGCTTGCGCAGCTGTCATCGTTCGCTTCGCGGGCACAATATGGGCTATCTCGGTGCGATTCCGCATCACGCTGACCGTTTCACCCATGAGAATTCGTTCCAGGATCGCGCTCGTGTTGCGCGCCAGATCGGAAGCGCTGATGATTTGCATCGTCATCCCTCACCACAAAAATGCGTAACATTACATACCAGTACATAGTATTCGCATTTTCGGTAAAAGGAAAGTGCAAGCCCTTCCCCACGGCGAGAATGGATTGGACCACCAAGGCCCTCAACGGTGGTCAGCACGATCATTACAGCAAACAGTAGTCAGCAGCCAGTCCAAGAACTGTCCACTGACCACTGTTCACTGACAACTGTTCTTACGCCACTTTGATCTCAATCTGCTTCGGCTGGGCTTCCGGCTTCTTCGCCAACTCCAGCTTCAGCACACCCGCATTGTAGCTGGCCTTCACGTTCTCCGTATCCACGGTCGAAGGCAGCGTAAAGGCGCGGAAGAAGCTGCCGTAGCGCCGCTCGATGCGATGGAAGTTCTGCTCCTTCTCCTCGGCCTCCAGCTTGCGCTCACCCTTGACGGTGAGCGTGTGGTTCTCCACGCGCACGTCCAGGTCCTTCTGCTCGATGCCCGGCACTTCCAGCTTGAGCACCACCTTTTGCGGGTCTTCATAGATGTCGACCGCCGGAACGAAGCTGGCGGCAGCCGCCGTTTCGTCCCCGTCGTTCAGGTCGCGGAAGAGCGAGTTGACGCGATTCTGCAAGGCTACGACTTCCCGGAAAGGGTCCCAACGAGTGATTGCCATGAGAGTGTTCCTCCTTGATTCGATTCAAATTCCGCGGGCCTAAGACATGAGTCCAGGCCGCTCAATAAATCTGATACAACTATAGCATAAAAGATTCAGAAAATGTGCGTGTTTTACGCGCATATTTTATCTCATTATTTATCAATGATTTATGTGAGTAGAATTCGTGACGAACCGGTTTCGAATATGGTGCGCTCCTGGTAGAGGTTGTGGGAGGTGTTTTTTAGAGCGTTTCGAGTGATTGCATAAGGGTGCTCCGCTGTTCTTCGCCGTATCTGAATGCGATCGAAAAGGCCTGGTCGAAGATCAGGCGGCATCTCCGCTCAACCCGCGCCAAAACCGCGGAGGATCTCGACAAAGCCGTTGCCGAAGCCCTCGGACTTATCACGCCGGACGACGCAAACTCTTGGTTCAAACACGTCATGCCGGCATTGCTGGAACTGTAAAAATGCTCCAGAAACATAGTTGCCGCGTTTTAGCGGGGAAAGTGAGGGCAGAGGGTTGTGGTATTCACTTGCCGGCAGTGGAACATACGCACGATCTGTATGCGTTTGGGGTGCGATTCGACAGTGAGCATACATATTGCGGCCAGAACGCTTTGAGAACCGGGGAAAGATAGCCCAGGGAGAAATCCGAGATATAACTCCGACTGGCTTCCGTTTTGGCGGCGGCATCGGCCGCGAAGCCGGCTATCAACTCGCTCACTGAAGTTGGAGTGAATGCGGCCTTGCCGTAGGTGCGCGCAAAATCGTACTCTTCCGTCCAAGCCGCATCGACGCCGGTCCGGTTCGATGCCTCATAGACCCGATAATCCGCCAGCGCGGCGGAAGCGGAGTCGATCTGGACGACGGTGAAGGATGGATTGTTCCCGTCGATCGGGGAGATGGACGATACCATCTTGACCGCAACGCCCTTGCGCGATGCGGGACTTGCGTTTGAGTTATCGGGCTTGAGAAGGCGCACCTCGTCCATATGGGTGTGCGCGAAGATCGCTAACTGCACTACGTCGTCGAACTCAGCCAGTTCGTCTGCCAGCTTCTCCGAGGATAGGAACATCTCCGGCCCCTGGCCGTCGCAAACATCGTCCAGTTTGGTCACTGTCGAGTGCAGATCGACTCCGGGCGGAATGTGAGCCATGACCCATATCTTCTCCTTGTCATGGCGGGCCTGCGAAAGCTGTTGCAGAAGCCAGGCAAGCTGCGCCTCCGCGGCGCCGGGATCGGCCTTTCCCGCGCAGCTTCTATATTTCTTCGACATAAACAGATCGTTCAGCACAAGCAGGCGCGCATGGGCGATGGGCGCGGGCAGAGGAACGCTGTAATAGCCGCCCGCCGAGAAACTCTCCAGCGCGTCCGATCGTTCCGATGCGGAAGAGTCCCCTGTAACTTCTTTGCCGCTGACTGAAAGAAACTCGCTCCGAGCGTCGAGACGGTAATCGCCGCAGTCCGAGTCGTTGTTTCCAAGAGCGGCATAGACAGGAACGCCGGGAAAGGAACCGCGCAACTCCTCAATTACATAATCCAGCGTCTTTTCGACGAAGCTTTTGTAATCTCCCGGCTTGGGATGGGCTAACAGGGCTTCGTACTTGCAGGAAAAATCGTGGGCGATCAGGTCTCCGCTGACGGCGACGAACTTCGCTCCGGCGGCATGGGCGCGCATGGCCTTCAAACTGGACTCCAGCAGCGGAAAAGAAGTATCGGCGCCGCGGGCGCCGCAGCTTTGCTGCAACGCCGCAAAACGCCGCTCCCGATCCGGCGACGGCGGCGCGGAGAGAATGGCCTTCCACTGACTCACCGGAGCGGCGGCTAGCGACGGAACCTTGCCGGGATCCCAAAAAGGATCGAAGTGAACATCGCTCACCAGCAGAGCGGGAACGGTCTTCTCGGTCGAGTGCGCGGCGGTCGAACCTATCTGCGCGAAGGCCACGCCTGCTAGCAGAAAGAAGCTGGCAAAAGCCATGCTTCGCCTGACATCGGCGAAGAAGATGCAGGCATAGAGATTCCGCTCCATAGTTTGTCCTTTGCAGCCGGCATTGCAGTTAGCCGACGCGCTCGATGACCACTGACTCGAGGACGACCGGCTTGCGGGGATTGTCCTGGCCGTTGCGGGGGACAAGGGAGATTTTGACGGCGATCTCCTGGCCCTCGACCACTTCGCCGAAGACCGTGTGCTTGCCGGTGAGCCAGGGGGTGGGAGCCACGGTAATGAAGAACTGGCTGCCGTTGGTATTCGGCCCGGAGTTAGCCATGGCCAGAATGCCGGCTTTGTCCAACTTATGGGGCGAGCCTTTCGTCTCGTCCTCAAAGCGGTAACCGGGACCGCCGGTGCCCACGCCCAGCGGGTCGCCGCCCTGGATCATAAAATCGGGAATGACGCGGTGAAAGACGGTGCCGTCGTATAACTTGTCCTTCGATTTGGCGCGGGTTCCGGGGTGGGTCCATTCCCTGCCGCCCTCGGCCAGTTCGATGAAGTTCTTGACGGTGATAGGCGCGTCGGCCTCGAAGAGGCGAACGGTGATCTTTCCCTCGGTGGTGGTGAAGACGGCGTAGGTTCCTGCGGCAAGCGGCATGAAAGCTCCTGAGTTTGGTTGTGGCATCGAGGTTTCCCAGGTCCCGGAATCGGGACCTGAGGCACCGCAAATTGCAGTAACTTCGATTTACGGTTTGGGCGCGGCGGGCTTGGGAGCCGGTTGCGGCGCGGCACCCGGCAGCGGCTGGCCCTCGCGGACGATGGTGACTTTCTTGAGCACCACCGGAGTTAGCGGTTTGTCCTGGCCGTCGCGCTCGACCCGGGCGATGCTCTTGACCACCTCAACGCTCGATTCGTCGCACTGGCCAAAGAGCGAGTAATGCTGGTTGAGAAACGGGGTGGGAACTTCCGTGATGAAAAACTGGCTGCCATTGGTGTTAGGCCCTGAGTTAGCCATGGCCAGCTTTCCGGGCTGGTCGAAGTTCAGGTTGGGATCGAACTCGTCGACAAACTTGTAACCGGGGTCGCCCGTGCCGGTTCCGGTGGGATCTCCGCCTTGAATCATGAATTCCGGAATGACTCGGTGGAAGACGGTACCGTCGTAGTACGGTTTTTTACGCTGCTTGGTTTTGCCGGCAGGGTCGGTCCATTCTATGCTTCCCTCGGCAAGGCCAATGAAGTTGGCCACCGCTTTGGGCGCCTGTTTCTGGTAAAACTGGCAGACGATGCGCCCCATCGAGGTATCCATCACCACGGTAGGGCCGTTGGGATGGACGAGGGCGGCCGCGGTGGCCTGGGGCGCGTCGGGCACGGCATCGGCCGGTTTGGTGGAGGTTTGTGCGAAGGCAGTGGCGGCAAAGGCCACACCCAGACTGGAAATGAACAGCGACGAGGCGATTTTCATACCGCTCTTGAGGGTAAATCATGCGGCGGGGGGAGGGCCAGCGTGAAAATCCGCGGTGTCTCCGTTCTCCGCAGATCGCCGCTATTGCTGCAAGACCACTTGATCGCCTTCTTTCAGTCCGCTCAAAATCTCGGTGACCGAACCGTTCGAGAGGCCCACGGCCACGGAAACCTTGCGCTTGCCTTCCTTCTGCGACTTATCCGGTATCTCGACCGAGGCGCGCTTCTGGTTGTCGTAGATCACGGCGTTTTCCGGCACCGTCAGCACACCCTTGTGCTCGTCGAGAAGAATCTCGGCGTTGGCCGTCATGTTGGCTTTCAATTCGCCGCCCGGATTGTCGATCGATACGCGCACCTCGAAGGTGGTCACATTGTCCTTCTCCACGCCCAGCGGAGCGATCTTGGTAACCTTGCCCTGAAAGAAGCGGTCGCGGAAGCTCTCTACCTTGATGCGCGCCGGCTGGTTCATGTAGACGTGCGCGATGTCGGCCTCGTCCACCTTGCCCTGGACGTAAACCTGGGTGGTGTCGCCCTCGGTCATCACCAGCGTGGCCGTCGAGCCGAGCACCAGAATCGAACTGACCGCGTCGCCGATCTCCACGTCGCGGGAGAGAATCACTCCGTCCATGGGCGCGACGATGGTGGTGTAACTCAACTGCTCCTCAAGCTGCTGAAGGCCGGCCTGAGCCTGCATGACCTGCGCCCGCGCCTGTTTGAGCCGCGCCGTATCCACGCCGATCTGGGCCTTGGAGTTGTCGCGCCGGGTGAGCGCCGCCAGATAGTCCCGGTTGGCGTCGTCAAGCGCCTGCCGGCTGACCACGCCTTCCTTTTGCATCTCCAGGTTGCGGTCGAGCGTGGACTTGTACATGGGCAGGTCCGGCGCGGCAGCGTTCACCTTGTCCTGCTCGATATTGGCTTCAAAGGAGGAAACGTTGGCCTCCGCCGCGGCCAGTTGCGCCCGCTGCGCGGCCACCTGGGCCACAATCTCCTGCTGGTCGAGCTGCGCCAACTGCTGGCCCTTGTGAACCTGATAGTTGATGTCCACGTAGAGCTTTTCCACGATGCCCGAAGCCTTGCTTTTGACCTCGACCTTGGTGATGGGCTGAATCTTGCCGGTGGCCACCACCGAGCGCGCCACGTCGCCGCGGGTCACTTTGGCCAGCTTGTTGGGGTCGATGGAAGCGCCCCTGGCCAGTCGGGCCAGGGCGATGCCCAGAACCAGCACCACGAGCAACCCGCCCGATCCCAGCCATATCCAGAAACGCTTGCTTTTGCGCGACGCAGCCAATGGAAACCTCCTGGAAATCCAAAGAAAGCCGCAGCTTTTCTTCGCATGAATCCTTTGATGAAGAAAACCGAAATAAGAGAGCGGTAACTTTCCGCCGTCCCGCATCGTGACCGGGCAGGCGCCGGTTCCGGCGCTGCTTTTCATACGCAACCGAGGCCGCTCCGGTTCCGGGGAAGTTGGGCCCTTATCGCTTGCAAGCGCGCCGATTCTTTCTCGCCATCAAAACGATTCTCGTTTTTCCGCAACCGATTCGTGCGCAGTTGCGGCAAGAACGGCTATCATTCGGAGTTATCCGGCTTGTGGCTCCAAGAGACCGCGAGTTCAGGAAGAGAAACGAGGTCATTCATGGCAAAATCCCCCCGCTTCGCGGACCAGTCCTGCGCCCTCCTGCCTGGAAGCGAAAAATCCGCCGCCCCAGCCGCGACTCTGCTCAAGGCAACGCCCTCCAAATCCAAGCTGACCGTCTCGGTCATTGTCAAACGCAAAGAGCCCCTGAAGATCAACCGCCGAGGCGGCCGGGCAGCCGGGCCTGTGCGCGTCACCCGCGCCGAGTTCAAGAAGCATCACTCCGCCGATTCGAGCGCTCTGAAGCAGATTCGCGCCTTCGCCAAGGAGTTCGGCCTTAAAGTCGTGGAAGATCCAGTCTCAGCCCTGCGCCGCACCGTGCAGCTTATCGGTTCGGCCGCCGACATCCAGAAGGCCTTCGGCGTGGCACTCGAACAAAAGACCATCGATGGCGAGGAGTACCGTGTGCGCGAAGGCGGCATTCACCTGCCGGAGTCGCTGCTCGACTCGGTGGAGGCAGTGCTGGGGCTGGACAACCGGCCCCAGGCAACGCCCCACTTTCGCCTCCACAAGCCAGACCCGACGCAACCGGCCCAGCCCGCCGGCAGCTTTACCCCTCCCCAGGTCGCGGAAGCCTATCGGTTTCCCGCAACCGCTAGCGGAGCAGGCCAGACCATCGGCATCGTCGAGCTTGGCGGCGGATACCGCAAGGCCGACCTCACCGCCTACTTCAAAACCCTCGGCCAAGCCGCGCCCAAAATCACCGCCGTCACCGTAGACGGCGGGAAGAACTCCCCCTCGAACACCGCTGGAGCCGACCCAGAGGTGATGCTGGATATTGAAGTCGCCGCGTCCGTCGCGCCCGGCGCAAATATCGCAGTCTACTTCACGCCCAACACCGACCAGGGTTTTATCGACGCCATCACCACCGCCGTTCACGATACGGAGAACGCGCCCAGCGTGATCTCGATCAGTTGGGGCGGGCCGGAGTCGAGTTGGACGCAACAGTCGCTCACCGCGCTGGACGCAGCCTGCCAATCGGCCGCCGCGTTGGGCGTCACAATCACAGTTGCAGCCGGCGACAACGGTTCCACCGACGGCGGCACCGGCAACAACGTGGATTTCCCGGCCTCTAGTCCGCATGTGCTGGCCTGCGGAGGCACCAAACTGGTGGCCGACGGAGCGACGATAGTCTCCGAGGTGGTTTGGAACGAGTTGGCGAACAATGAAGGCGCCACCGGCGGCGGCGTCAGCAACGTCTTCCCATTGCCCACCTGGCAGGCGAACGCCAATGTCCCCGCCCCCAGCGTGAGCACGGGCGGTCGCGGCGTCCCCGACGTGGCTGGAGATGCCGACCCCACCACCGGCTACGAGATTCGCGTCGATGGCCAGAGCATTGTGGTCGGCGGCACCAGCGCCGTCGCGCCGCTCTGGGCGGGGCTGATCGCCGTCGCCAATCGGCAACTTGGCGCTCAGGTTGGCTTCATTCAGCCTGCCATTTACGCCGCCAAAGCCGCCTCTGCCTTCAACGACATCACCCAGGGCAACAACGGCGCCTTTTCAGCCGGCCCCGGCTGGGATGCCTGCACTGGCCTCGGTTCGCCCATTGCCGCCAATCTCATTCCTCTGCTGGCGCCCGCTGATACTGGTTCCGCTTCCAGCAAGCCGGTCAAAGAGGCGAACAAGCCTGCGAAAGCGAAGAAACCGGCCAAAAAAGCTGCCCGCAAATCCGCGCGATAGATTCTCTATCCGTCTTGAGACTGCCATCAAAAAACCGTATGGCTATGTCCGCCCAGGCACCGGGCGGACAGAGCCGTTGTAAAGGTGCGATTTGACCGGTCGATGAGCGGCGGCGTTGGCAAACCCAGTTCCGCCCCAGCCAACTTTCCGGCAGCGGAGCGCGCAGCCATTCCGGAGCGTCCGCGTGAAGTTGGCCAAAAGGTTGTAAAAGAACAGGTTCGGCTAGTAGAATTGGCGGATGGCAATACGAGGAAGATCGAGCAACGCGAACCTGAAAACCTCGCTCCGGATTTGGCTGTTGGCAGGAGCTTCTTCTGTTGCACTGACCGCTTTGGTGGTAACCTTCACCACGCGGCCGGTGCAGGCGGATGCGAAGCTACCCAAGCCAGCGGCCGCCGCTTCCCTAGCGGCTCCGGCAGTGAGCGCGACGCCAGAAGGATTGGCGCCGAGGGAAACCGCTGCTGAACACCGCGCCGACCTGCTTCACGGCCTTGCCTCGTGGTACGGAGGGGTCTTCAACGGACGCCTGACGGCCAGCGGCGAACGCTTCAACATGAACGCGCTGACTGCCTGCCATCCAACGCTGCCCTTCGGCTCGTTGGTGCGGGTGGTGAACCGGGACAACAAGAAGTCGGTGGTGGTCAAGATCACCGATCGCGGCTATCTTTACGAGGGCCGGGTCATCGACCTTTCCTATGCCGCCGCCGAGAGAATTGCAATCGCCAAAGAAGGTCTTGCCGAGGTCGATTTGCAGGTTCTTTCGCTGGGCAAACACAGGCACGTCAAATAATCCGAGGTTTGCGCTCCTCTACGCACAACGGCCAGCCTGAGGGCTGGCCGTTGTGCGTCTTGCTGATGAAATCCAGGCCGGCTGCGAGGCGACTATCGGTGGGCCGCGGCGGGAGCTTTGCCGGCAAGGGTCTCGAAATCCTGGACCAGCGCCGCGACCGCTTTATCGAAGCCGCGGTCGCGCAAACCTTGAAAAGGCGAACCTGATCCAAACTCAGTCAGCGACCAAAGTACATAATGGGATTTGCGGTCATAGATGACCAGCTTGAGGTTGACTAATTGATCTAACTGAGTTTCCAGGACCAGGTCGGCATCGGATGGATCGGTTACCATCTCGAACTTGCCCGTGGACTTGAGACTAGTATAGAACTGGTTGTAGAAGCGATCGGGACCGCCGCTGTATACGGAGTTTACGGGGGCTGTATTGGAGACGAAAATCTTCTTTGCGGCGAGAATGGCGGGTGGAACGGGGCCTGCTTGCGCGCAGGCCGGCTGTTGGGCGAGGGCGACGGTCAGTAGCACGGCGCAAACTGCGGACCAAATACCAAAGGCGAGTTTCTTCACGGGAATGCCCTCCTTGCGGGCGAATGCTTCTATCGAACAATAACCCGCCGCCTGGGGAATTGTTTCTCTGAATCGCAAAGAATATCGGGAGGCGGAGCTTTCCCCCGTGACGGCAGAGTTATGCGGAGCGCACTTACTCGCTCTCCGGCCTCACAAACGGTTTTTGCAGATAGAGGCGGGCCTCGTTGACCGCGCCCTGGGTATTGTCGTTGGTCTGCACCGCCAGCCGGTACTCGTTCACCGCGCGGTCGCGCTGGCCGGTAATGTCGAATATCTTGCCCAGCGCGATGTGGCTCCAGACCTCGGTCCAACGCGGTTCGCCGTCGCCGCGCAGCGCGTCGCGATAGGCGTTGACGCTGGCCTGGTAGTTGCGCTGCGTAAACAGCAGTTCGCCGATGCGGTAGCTGGCCAGGGAACTCTGCGGGTTGGCTTCGAGCGCCTTCTGATACTCGGCCAGCGCGCCGGTCAGGTCGCCCTGCGCCACCAACTGCTGCCCCTTGAGGATGGAGACCCGCACCTGCAAATCCGGCGTGGACTTGAGCACACGGTTCTCCGGGTCGATGGCGATGCGCCGCGGACGGCCGAAGGTATCCACCATGAATTGCGTGTTGGTGCCCACCACGTCCACCTTCTTGACCTCGGTCTTGCCATCGGTCTCGACGCGCAACTCGACCGGCATACGGAAGAGGTCGAGGTCCTGGTCGATCTCGCCGATGGTGCGAAAGCCCTTGTTGTTGCCCAGCCGGTAGACGGCGTATTTGTTGGTGAACTGCGGCGCGCCGGTGCCGTCCACCCACTGCGCGAAGAAGGCAGTCAACTGCTGGCCGCTCTGCGCCTCGGCCACCTTCTCGAAATCGGCCGCGCGCAGCGGGCTGTCGGCGTATTGGCTGAGCGCGCCCTTGAGCGTGGCCAGAAAGGCTTGGTCGCCGATCTCCCAGCGCAGCATATGGAAGATCATCGCGCCCTTTTCCAGCGTCATCGACTGAAACTCCGGCGAGAAGGGGCTGAGGCGGTTGACGCTCGAAAGCGGAATGGTATCGTAGGCCAATGCGCCGGCGGAAACGTCCTGCAGCGCCGTCTTCAGCGCGTTCTTGCCGTTCTCGTCCTCCACATACATCAGTTCGCCGTAGCGGGCCATGCCGTTGGTGATCCAGGCGTCGTTGAGGGTGCGCGGACTGACCTCGGAACCCCACCACTGGTGGGCGATGGTGTTGGCCAGCAGGCGAATGCCGGATTTGTCGCCCACGCGGGAGCCGAGAATCGCCGCCAACTCCGGCGCCCAGGCGGCGGGCAGCGTATCGTCGGGAATTTCGACCACGTTGAGATGGCTCGATTCCGGCGCGCCGAAGCTGGAGGTGAAGAAGTCGAACTCCTTGGCGGCGGTCTGCGCCAGTTCATTCGCCGACTGCTGGTGGCTGACGGTCAGATAGACCTTCACCGCGCCCGCCGAAACCGGGTCCACAAAGCGCCCGGCAATCACCGTGCCGGGGAAGCCGGGCCTGGTCCAGTTGAAGTCGTACAGGTCGCCGGGCTTGCCGTTGGCCAGCGTCGCCGGCTTCGACGGCCCGGTGCTGCCGCTGGCGAAGACCCGCATCCCCTGCGGAACGCGGATGTGCATCTCGGCGGTAAAGCGGTCGGTCATGTAGCCGGTCATGGGGAACCAGCGCGCCGCATAAAGCAGATAGCTGATCGGCTCCTGAATGGCGGCGAGTTTGAGGCCCTCGATGGGACCGTCCTCGCTGCCGGTGATCGTGCCCTCATAGACGAAGGTCCATTTCAGAACCTGTTCCTTGACGATGGGCGCAAGCGGCGTGACGCGGATTGTCCCGTCGGCGGAGCGATCCCCGGTGAGCAGCTTGCCGCTCTCATCGGAGATTTTGGTCACCTTGAGCGCCGGATGAAAGCCGAAGCTGACGATCTCGGCGTTCTCCGGCGCGGTAAAGCTGACCGTCGCCGTCGCCGCCAAGTGGTGCGTCGCCGGGTCCAGTTCGGCGTCGATCGCATAGCCGGAGATGGCCAGCGTGGGCCGCTCCGGGCGCTGGGCAAGAAGCGGAGTTACTGCCAGGAAACCATAGGCTAAACTGGCCATCACCAGCAAAGTCCGTATCATTCGACGCATCCCAGTGATCCTCTCTACGAACGGATTTGATTCACATAAGATTCGATACTGAAAATCATGTTTCAATTCAAATGAAATCGGAATGTACTTACCGCCGCTTGGGATCGTAATCGAACTTCACCAACCCATCCCGATAGTCGATGTGAATGGTTAACAAATTCAGCGTACTCTCTCCTAGTAATCCCGAAATCTCCATCCCCACATTCTTCGATATCCGCGAAGTGTCGAAGGAAACCACATTGCGCGCCTTCTGAATTAGGTTCGCGAAGTGAAACGAGATATCGTCTGCGGAGTAGACCTTCTCTACCCTTCCATCGATACCTCTCACAACAGAATGATCGTTGGAGTGAACCTTCGTTACTTCTCGCGCGGCCTGGGGCGATATCGTCGTGGCAAACGCTCCTGTGTCCATGATGAATAGTTTGATCTCTTTGCTGTTGAGTCCCGCCGGCAAGATGAGATCATGCCCGATGCGATAGACCTTTATGTAATCCTTCATCTCCGGCGCGATATAGCGGTCATAGGGTCCCTTAGCCGTTCTCTGCTTGGAGGAAGAGTTGCCGGATGCGGCAACAGGAGCAGCCGCCACGGTCGTCGCTTCCTTGACAACAGGCTTATCCTGCGCTGCCGCTTCGGAGACTGCGGCGGGTTCCTCGTCTTCGACACCTTCTGCACCGCTAGTTTTCAGGGAAGTCCCCTGGGCCGCGCTTTCTCCGGGACGCGGTGGCAGGGAGTTGAGCAGCAGTTTATGATCCGGGTAGTCCAGAGTAACCAGAAAATGCGAAAACACATCCATCCCGATCAGGCCGTCGACATTATCTACGGCGTTCCTGCTGCCAAGCACATGGACCTGGCAATCCTGAAACTCCAGGTTCCCGATGTGAATGGATTCCGCATACGCAGAATACCCAGGCTGGTCACCCTCATCGCCGACACCGCTAATCTTCGTTTCAACAAACGGCTTTAGCCCCGCACGCTTGGCTACGGAACGGCTTACCAATATCCCACCGGCGCCGGTATCGATTTGCAACTCGGATTTGCGCCCGTTCAACTTTACGTCGAGTCCGAAGCCCTTCAAATGATTCGCATCGTACATCCAATCGAATGGAATATCCGTGTTTGCCGTCGTGGAAACCAAGCGGCAAGCCTCGTGCGGCTCTACCTCCATCTTCTTCAATCTCTCCAGGTACTCCCGCCATCGGCGTGTATCTTCCTCATCGTTCCCCGTCGGCACCGATAGATAGGCTTCCAACTCGGCAATCCGCTGCTTCAACGGAAGAGTGTGAAGCCACTCTCCTCGAATCTCCGGGTCTACCGGATCGAGTTGATGGGCTCTTTCTAGTTGTTTGCGGCTGGAGGCATAGAGAGAACTGATACGCTCAAGGTCGGCCAGCAGCAGGTGGTTGCGTGGATTGCATGGATCGAGTTTGTCGGATTCAAATGCCGTTTGCGCAGCAATCCACGGCATTCCCTGACGATATTCGACCTCTCCCCGCAAAGTTATCAAAGACGCAGAGTTGGGAGCGTCGGCAAGCGCCGCCTTCGCTGCATCTGCCGCTTCTTGCACTTTCTGTTGGCGCAAGAGGGCATGAACCAAGCCGATCTTCTGTTCCGTATCATGTGGATAAGCTGCCAAATGTGCTTGATAAAGACTGACTGCTTTGGCATAATCCGCTGCCAACAGCGCCTGGTCGGCTTCACTCGGAGGGTGATTCCTCACAACTGCACAATTAGCCGCAAGAAGTGGCATCGCAGAAAAGCACAAAGCGATGATCGATAATGCAAGACGCATGATCCGCAGAATACTCACTGACACAAGAAAACTCTCAGCAATACGTACTTTCATTTCATCCATTCCAGCGTAATCTCCGCTACACGGTCAATCGCCGGGTGCCCCGTGTCTGGATTTTCAGACCTGGGAGACCTTGGCCCCTAGAGTCTCCAGAGTAACCTCAGCAACCCGATCGATAGCGCCGCTTTCACCTGCCCGCCCAATATGCAGCAGAGCGCGAATCTTCGCCAATTCTTCCATCATGGACTGGCGCGGCGGTCCGTCGGCAAGCAGCGGAGCAATTTGTTGGACGATATTTTCCGCCGTAAAGTCATGCTGAATCAGCTCCGGGACGACTCGCTTGCCGGCGATCAAGTTGGCCATGGCCACGTGCGACACCTTTACCAGACGCTTGGCGATGGCGAAGGTCAGCGCCGAAACCCGGTAGACCACCACAAAGGGATTGCCGATCAGAGCCGCCTCCACCGTGGCCGTGCCGCTGGCCACCACCGAGGCGCGCGCGTGATACAGCGCGGCCCGCGCATCCTCGACCAGATGAACCGCAAGCCCGCCGCCGTTGACCTGGACTAGCTGCTCAACTTCGGTGCGCTGCGCGGCGTTGAGCGTCAGAGCTAGGGGGATGAGGAACTGAAAGCTGCCCGCCAGCCCCCGCGCCGCCCGCAGCATCTCCGGCAGATGGTCGCGAATCTCCTTGATGCGGCTTCCCGGCAGCAGGCCGATCCAGGCCTTCGCCGGGTCCAGCTCGTTTTCCGCGGCAAACTCCGCGCGTGGGACGGGAGTCAGCGGCAACTCCGCCAGCGGGTGGCCCACAAACTCCGCCTCGACCCCGCGCTCGCGGTAGAACGCTTCCTCGAAGGGAAAGATGACCAGCATCTTGTCGATGTATTTCCGCACCTGCCGGATGCGCCCTTTCTTCCACGCCCACAACTGCGGGCTGACGAAGAAGACCACTGGAATCCCCTCGCGGCGCAGCGCCTCGGCCAGCTTGAAGTGAAAGGAGGGGAAGTCGATGAGCACGGCCACCGCCGGCCGCCGCGCGCGAATCGCCGCCTTCAGCTTGCGGAACTCGCCATAGATGCGCGGCAGGTGAAGCAGCACCTCGGTCAGCCCCATCACCGCGATCTCCTCGGCGCGCACCACCCGCTCCAGCCCCGCCGCCTCCATGCGCGCCCCGCCCATGCCGAAAAACTCCGCGGACCGGCCCGCGGCGGCAAGCCGTTTTTTGAGCGCCGCGATCAGCAGGGCGCCGTAGTGTTCGCCGCTGGCCTCGCCTGCCGAGATGAAGATTGTTGGGGGCATTCGTTCCGATTTGCGCCGCTTGTCCGCGCTGGTCACCATCATAACGGCTTCACGCCTCGGAGCCGACAGTTCCCTGGGACAGAAGTGCAACAATCTACAATGGAACCCGTGATGCTCTGGAAAGATTTGATTGAGGAAGTGCCGGCGGTTGGGGCAGGCGGCGATTCGGCGCAGCCGGTGACGGGGGTGGAGTACGATTCGCGGCGGGTGCGGCCCGGTTCCGTTTTTGTGGCCATGAAGGGCGGCTCGACAGACGGCAACCGCTATGTCGAAAAGGCTATCGCCGCTGGAGCGTTGGGCATCGTGACCGACTCTCCGCTGGCCTTCGACCATCTTCTGGTCTTTCAGCCGGGTCTACCCGTGCTGGAGGTCGAGCACGGCCGGCGCGCTCTGGCACAGGCTTCAGCGGCCTTCTTCGGCCATCCCGAGCGCAAGCTGGCGGCTACCGGAATCACCGGAACCAACGGGAAGACGACTACGGCGTACTTGACCGAGGCGCTGCTCCTTGCGGCGGCCCGCAAGACGGTGCTGGTGGGGACGATCGAGAATCATGTGGCCGGCGAGACGCGAACTTCGATTCACACTTCGCCGGAGTCGCGCGATCTCTTCGAGTTGATGGCCGAGGGCGCGGCGCGCGGCGCCACCGAGTTAGTGGCCGAGGTCTCCAGCCATGCGCTCGACCAGGAACGGGCAACCGGGGTGAACTTCGACGTGGCCGTCTTCACCAACCTTACCCGCGACCATCTCGACTATCACCGGACGATGGAAAACTACTTTGCGGCCAAGCGGCTCCTCTTCGACGGAACGGTCTATCCGGCTCCGCGTGTGGCGGTTGTGAATGCGAGCGACCCGCGCTCCGAAGAACTGGCCGCCGCCGCGCGCAAGGCCGGGGCCGAGGTGCGGAGTTATGGGATCGGAGCGGGCGATTGGCGCGCCGCGAGTTATACTCTTATCCCCGGCGGCGCGGAGTTGGAGTTAATAACTCCGGCGGGCGCGGCCACCGTGACTTCGCATCTGGCCGGCGAAGTGAACGTTCTCAACTTGCTGGCTGCGCTAACGGCAGCCCATGAGCGCGGCGTGCCGTTTGCCGACTTGGTAGAAGCTATCCCGCTGCTCAAGCCGGTACCGGGGCGGTTTCAGCCGGTGAATGCGGGGCAGCCCTTCTCTGTGATTGTGGATTACGCGCACACCGACGATGCTTTGCTCAATCTGACCGCTCTAGCGCGGCAGATGACGGCTAAGACCGGCGGGCGGGTGATTGCTCTCTTCGGCTGCGGAGGCGACCGCGACCGCACCAAGCGTCCTAAGATGGGTCTGGCGGCCGGCAAGGGCAGCGACTTGGTCGTAGTTACCAGCGACAATCCGCGCTCCGAGGAGCCTTTGGCTATTCTAGCCGAGATCGAACCCGGTTTGAAGGCCAGCGGCGTCCAATACAGCATCGAGCCGGATCGGGCAGCGGCCATTCGGCTGGCGCTCCAAACGGCCAAGCCGGGAGACGTGGTTTTGTTGGCGGGCAAAGGTCACGAGAAGGAACAGGTTCTTTCCAGCGGCGCGATTCCCTTCGACGATGCCGAGGTTGCGCTCACGGCACTCTCTGAGATGGGCTATGGAGCGAAACCATGAAGCTAACTCTGGCGGAAGCGGCCATCGGCGCGGGCGCGGTGCTGGAGGCGCCGGAGAGCGTGGCCAACGCAGGCGCTTTGGTGGCCCAAGGCTACTCGATCGACTCGCGCACCGTTGCCCAGGGCGAACTTTTCTTCGCCGTGCGCGGCGAGCGGCTGGATGGACACGACTTCGTGGTCGCGGCGCTGGAGCGGGGAGCCGCAGCGGCGGTGGTTTCGCGGGCACGCGTGGCCACGCTGCCGGATGCGGCGCTGGCCGCTCCGTTGCTGATTGCCGAAGACCCGCTCATTGCCTTGCAAGCTTTGGCCGCACATACGCGCCGCAGATGGGGCAAGCGCGTCGTGGCCGTCACTGGCTCAGCAGGTAAAACCACCACCAAGGAGGCGATTGCCGCGGCGCTGGGCGCCAAGTTCAACGTACTGAAATCGCGCGGCAATCTGAATAACTGCTTCGGTCTTCCCTTGCAGTTGTTGCGCCTTGAGCCGGAGCACGAATTTGCCGTGGTCGAGATGGGCATGAACCACCCTGGCGAGATCGCCGCCTTGGCGCGCATTGCCAGTCCGGACTGGGGCGTGGTCACCAACGTGGGCACCGCGCATATCGAGAACTTCGCCGAGGGGCAGGCGGGTATAGCTCGCGCCAAGTTCGAGTTAGTCGCCGCGCTGCCCTCCAACGGCGCGGTCTTTCTCAACTGCGACGATGCGTACGCCTCGCAGTTTGGCCGCGATTTTCCCGGACGCGCGGTTTACTTCGGATCGGGGCCTTGCGCCAGTCCGCAGTTCTTCGAGGTGGCCGAAGATTTGGATGGATTGCATATAAAATACCGCGCCGGGGAACGCGAAGGCGAGCTGACACTGCGCTTGTTGGGCGCGCACAACGCATCGAACGCCATGGCCGGATTGGCCGTGGCGCTGGAAGCCGGCGTCGATCTGGATGCGGCGGTCGCGGCGCTAGGAACGCTCACCGCCGGAGACAAGCGCGGCAAAGTCATCGAGATCGACGGGGCAACGATACTGGATGACAGCTATAACTCGAATCCCGAGGCGCTGCGCTCGATGATTCGCACCCTGGCCGCGCGTCCCGCCCGCCGTCGCATTCTCGTGGCCGGTGAGATGCTGGAGATGGGCGAGCACGGCCCCGCCTTGCACACCGCCTGCGGACGCGCCGCCGCCGAAGCTGGACTGGACTTGGTCGCGGGCGTGGGCGGCAACGCCGAGCACTTGGCCGCCGCTGCCTGCATCGGTGGAGTCGCATCGCTCTTTTTACCCAACGCGGAAGCCGCCGGCCGTTGGCTCAAGCAGACGTTGCAGCCGGGCGACGAGGTACTGGTCAAAGGCTCGCGCGGTGTGCATCTCGAGAGGGCGATCGAGGCGGTCAAGAGCGTTGGCAAGACTCATTGAAAATGGCAAAAACAAGGCCACATCAAACCGATTCCAAGTCCCAGCCAGCCTTCGTCCTTGTAGAATCAACTTGAACCCTGCCTCATTCCGGCTCTGGAGGCCCTTTGCTTTACTGGCTGCTCTACGAAAAGCTGTTTCCGTTTTTTCACCCGTTCCGCATCTTTCGGTATCTCACTTTTCGCACCGCCTTTGCCTCGGGCACCGCGCTTCTGATCGCGCTGTGCATCGGGCCGTGGGTGATCGCCAAACTGCGCGAGTTCCAGATAGGCCAGTTCATTCGCGAGGATGGCCCGCAGTCGCATCAGAAGAAGTCCGGTACGCCGACCATGGGCGGCGTACTCATCGCCATTGCCATTCTGCTGCCCACCGTGCTCTGGTCCGATCCCGCCAATCCCTTTGTTTGGATTGCGGTCTTTTCCACCCTGGCATTCGGCGCCATCGGTTTTGCCGACGACTACATCAAGGTTGTCCAGCGCCGCAGCCTCGGCCTGACTGCGCGAGCCAAGCTGCTCTGGCAGGGATTGGCGGCGGCAGCGGTGGCCATTGCGCTGGCGGTGCTGGAGCAGTTCAAGCTGTTCTCCACACATTTGACCGTGCCCTTCATCAAGACTCTGCGCCCGGATATGCTCTGGCATTGGTGGCCCGCCACGCTTCCTCATTTGGAATTTCTGATCTTTCTGCCGTTTGTCCTTTGGGTGGTGCTGGTGCTGATGGGCGCGACCAACGCCGTGAACCTCACCGACGGCCTCGACGGGCTGGCCATCGGCTGCACCATCATCGCCTCCGGGGCGCTAGCCGTGCTCACTTACGTCAGCGGCCATGTGGTCTTCGCCGACTATCTCGAACTCCAGCGGATGCCCATGGTGGGCGAACTCACCGTCTTTTGCGGCTCCATGGTGGGCGCTTCCATCGGCTTTCTCTGGTACAACGCCCATCCCGCAGAGATATTCATGGGCGATGTGGGTTCGCTGGCGCTGGGCGGAGCCATCGGCACGGTCGCCATCGTCATCCGCCAGGAGTTGCTGCTCCCTTTCATAGGCGGCATCTTCGTGCTGGAAGCGGTCTCGGTGATGCTGCAAGTGGGCAGTTACAAGCTGCGCCACGGAAAGCGCATCTTCAAGATGGCTCCCCTGCACCATCACTTCGAGCAGTTGGGCTGGCGCGAGTCCAAGGTCATTGTGCGCTTCTGGATCGGCGCGCTGGTGTTTGCTTTGTTTGCACTTACTACGCTGAAATTGCGGTAGAAAAATCCGCACCATGCGCAATGCGGTGCACAATAAAAGGGTATGTTCTGCACGTTACTGAACGTGACAGCACACTCACCAAAGGTTCTTTGGAGCATGAAGGAGCAGGCTGCGCTTGATTTTCTTGCAATCGCCTCCTTCGTTTACAGACGTTTCGATGCGGCAGTTTGTGCACCTAGAAAGGCTGAGGAACCATGTTGATCTTTTACAGAGGATCGGGATCTGGAGAATGTCAAGTTATAGGGAAAGCCATGTCAGACGAGGATTGGGGAATCCTTCGAATGTCTGCTGCTCGGCTTTTATCTGCGCGCGGCCAGATAACTGCGTCGGAAATGATCGTTTCACTGCCGTTCGAGGTGTGGGAAGGTACGAACTATTTTCAAGACGAGTTCAGCGTTCTGCGCTTGGTTGTCTCGGTGGAACGATATGTCCAGATGGAGGAAGAGGTCAAGAGCAAATATGTCCGTCTTGCGTACAACCAGATCGCGAATGCGGTCACAAACATTCGGTTCATAGTCGCGGAGCTATCAGAGGATGAGAATTTTCCGCCGGTCAAAGCTCCGTCACTGCAAATCACCTCTGCAATCGTGGAGCGCGCGCTCGCCGATGCAGAAGAACTCATCCGAGATCGCGGCGCTGTGAGCGGGCTTGACCGAGTTCACACTGCCTTCCACGGTTACTTGAAAGTGGCATGCGACAGCGCTTCACTTCCCACCGCTCCGGATGCTTCGATTACGGCACTTTTCAAAGTTCTCCGTGAACATCATCCGGCGCTCACCGTTACGGCGAATCCCGCGACGAAGGAGATCGACAAAATCCTTCGCACACTCTCTAGCATTGTTGATGCTCTCAACCCGCTGCGTAATCGAAGTAGCGTCGCTCATCCAAACGATCAGCTTCTTGATGAGGCTGAGGCCATGCTGACCATTAACGCAGTGCGAACAATGCTTCACTATCTCGACATGCGCTTGAAGTTACGAAATACTGGAGTCTGAGCACATGGAGCTGAAGAACAAAAAAGTTCTCGTGGTCGGGCTGGGAAAATCCGGCCTGGCGGCGGCCTTGTTTCTGCGCCGGCGCGGCGCGCAGGTCACGGTCTCCGACGTGCGCAGCGCCGAGGCGTTGGCCGCGGAGATTCCGGCCCTTCTAGAAGAAGGCATCATGGTAGAGGCCGGCGGCCACGGCCTGCTTACCTTCCGCCGCCAGGACTTGATCGTCGTCAGCCCCGGTGTGCCGCTGGATACCCCGGAACTGGCTCAAGCGAAGGCCCTCGGCCTGCCGGCGATCGGCGAACTGGAGCTGGCCGCGCGCTTCCTCAAAGGCCGGACGCTGGCCATCACCGGCTCCAACGGCAAAACCACCACCACCGCTCTCTTGGGCGAGATTCTCAAAGCGGCCGATTTTCCCACGCTGGTCGGCGGCAACATCGGCGTCCCGGTCATCGCGCTGATCGAAGAAAGCAGCGACGAAAGCTGGTCGGTGCTGGAGGTCTCCAGCTTTCAACTTGAAAGCACCGAACAGTTTCATCCCAATATCGCCGTCATTCTCAACATCACGCCCGACCACCTCGACCGCCACGGCAGCTTCGAGAACTACGCGCGCGCCAAGGAGCGCATCTTTGCCGCGCAGAGTCAGGACGATTGTGTGGTGCTGAACGCCGACAATTCCCGCGCCGCCGCCGCCGCCACCCGCTCCACCGCCCAGGTCCACTGGTTCTCGATCGAGCATTCAGTGCCGCAAGGCGCGTGGGTCGAGAGCGGTTTCGTGGTCTATCGTTCCGCTCAGGACGCGCCCGCCGAAAAGGTGATGCCGCTGAATGCAATCCCGCTCAAGGGCGCGCACAACGTGGAAAACGCGCTGGCCGCCGTGGTTGCCGCGCGGCTGGCCGGCGCTTCGGCGGAGGCCATCGCCGCCGCCATTGCCAACTTCAAGGCGGTCGAGCATCGCCTGGAGTACGTGGCCACGCTCAAAGGCATCGAGTTCTACAACGACTCCAAGGCCACCAACGTGGATGCCACCGCCAAGGCCGTCGCCTCGTTCTCCACCGGCATTCACCTCATCCTCGGCGGCAAGGACAAGGACTCCGACTACACCCAGCTCGCGCCGCTGCTGCGCCAGCGCGCCCGCGCCGTCTACACCATCGGCACGGCAGCGGCCAAGATCGAATCGCATCTGCGCGGCGTAATCTCCATCCACTCCTGCGAGACGCTGGAAAAGGCCGTGTATGCCGCCGCCGCCGCCGCCCATCCCGGCGAAGTGGTGCTCCTCGCCCCCGCCTGCTCCAGCTTCGACCAGTTCGAGAGTTACGAGCATCGCGGCCGCGTCTTCAAGGAACTTGTCCACGAATGGCGGGGTTGGAAGGTATGGCCAAGCGCGTAGGCGTCGATAAGTGGCTCTTCTTCACCACCCTGCTGCTGGTCGTCGTGGGGCTGGCGATGGTCTTTTCCGCCTCCGCCGTGGTCGCCCAGGCGCGTTACAACTCCCCTTATACCTTTGTCGGCAAGCAGGCTCTCTGGGCCCTGCTCGGTGTACTCGCCATGCTGGTTCTCATGCAGATCGACGTGAACCGCTATAAGTCGCCACGCTTCATCTATCCCGCTCTCTCTGTAACTTCCATCTTATTGGCGCTGGTCTACTTCTTTCGCGATTCGCACAATACCCATCGCTGGATTCGCTTCGGGGGATTTTTCACCTTCCAGCCATCGGAGATAGCCAAGCCCGTCCTGATCCTCTTTCTTGCCTGGTTTCTGCACACCCGGCTGAACCGGATGCGCGACTGGAAGAACACGCTGCTGCGCGCCATCGTCATGCCTTTGCTGTTCATCGCCCTGGTCGTCAAACAGCCCGACCTGGGCACGGCGATGGTGCTTTTCGGCGTCACCGCCATGATGCTGGCGCTGGCCGGCATGGAGTGGAAGTATCTACTCATCGGCATCGGCGCCACGCTGCCGGTGCTGGGCGCGCTGCTGTTCCTGGTTTCATGGCGCCGCCAGCGGATGCTTGTCTTTCTCAACCCCGAAGCCGACCCTCAGGGCGCGGGCTTTCACATCAACCAATCGCTGATCGCCGTGGGCACCGGCGGGCTGACCGGCCGCGGCTACATGGAAGGCGTACAGAAGCTGTTCTACCTGCCGGAAGCCCACACCGACTTCATCTTTGCCAACATTGCCGAGGAGTTAGGATTCATCGGCGCCATCCTCATAGTTCTGCTCTTCGTGGTCTTCGGCGTGCGCGGCCTGCGCGCCGCTTACCGCTCCCAAGACCCCTTCGCGCGCATGGTCGCCTTCGGCATCACCACGGCCATTCTGCTGCAAGCCTTCTTCAACATCAGCGTGGTGCTCGCGCTTTTGCCCACCAAGGGCATTCCGCTGCCGCTGATCTCCTCCGGCGGCACCTCGCTCTTCTGCACCCTGGCCAGCATCGGGATACTGCTTAATATAACCAAAAAGGTCGATTGAATTTTCTCGATTCGACCTCGTTAGAGCGTTTTCCGATTTACTGTAGCCTTCTGTGCCCCATCGATTCCGCGTTTTTCTGCGGAATGAGTGGGAAACCCACCAAATTTCGATCTACACAATTCCCCAAATGCCCTAATGTTTCAACAACAGGAAGATGAGCAGCACCAGTACCACAAGAAGCAAAACCCCCACCAGAACCAACAGCAGAGGCACCATCTGCTGAAATTTGCTCACTTGCATCTGGGGCGGCTTCACGGACGGCGCTTGCGGCGCGGCGGGCATAGGCGGAGAGGCTGGGGGCAGGTGGGAAGCGTACATTCCGGGCGGCGCGCCGCCCGCGGCGGCGGGAAGCGAACTGGGATGCGGCGCATAACTCATTGGGTAACTCGGCTGGGGCGGAAAAGAGCCGGGATGCGGCGCGGCGCCAAATCCCTGCGTGGGCGGGATGGGAGGCGGAGCGCCATAAGTCGGCATGGGGGGCGACTGAGCCGGCGCGGAAGCCGGAGGGATGGGCGAAGACGTGGAGTTGGTCGCGCCGGGGACCTGACCGCCGCGCATGGCCAACTCGCGCATCCGCGAGGCATCGAGAATCCGCGTGAACTCGCTCGGTCCAGCCGCGTGGGCAGGCGCCGCTGGGACATTGTCCGGCGGGGCGGGCGCAACTGACGCCGGAGCCGGAGTCCACTCGGTCGGCTTGGCGGTAGGCGCGGGAGGCTGATCGGGAGTGGACAGGGCCGCGAAGGTCTGCGTCCAAACCCCTGGCTCCGATCCACGTAGCACGTCCGATGGCGCGGCTTCCGCGCGCGGCGGCGCCGCTCCGGGAACATCCAGCATTCGAATCAGCCGCGTTATGCCCACTCCGGCTGCTGGCGGCGCACTTTGCGGCAGTGGCGACGGCGAAGAAAAGGGATCGCGCGTTGCGCCCACCGGCCCCGGCGCATTCACAGTTCCAGGAGTGATGCCGTAGTCCAGTCTTTCCGCGACCGGCTGGCGCTCTTCGCTTAACGCCGGGGCGATGGGCGAGGATTGGCGTTCGATGGCCAGCATTCGGGTGAAGGAACCGGGGCCGGGGCTGGATCTATCCGCGGCGGCGGGAACGGCAGGCGGCGGAGCCGATGGAGTAGCACCCTCGCCTTCCAAGGCGCTGAACAACTGCGTAAATGTCCCAGGTTGTGAGGCGGCGGGAGGCGAGTCCAACACGACCGCGCCACTGCGCGCGGCATCTTCGGGTGGGATCGTATGCAACAACGCTGTGAACCCGCCAGCCGCGGGGGTGGCGCGAGGCTCTTCGGGAATGGGGCACGCGGGAGACTGCGCGGCGCGGGTGGGAGCCTCGGCCGGCGCGGCGGCGGTCTCCGCCGAACCCAGCGTTCGCAACAGGGCGGTGAAGCCCGCATCCTGCGCCGTAGGCCTCGGCTCCGCTACCGGAGTCGGTTTGGCGGCAGGCGCTGTGGCGGGCAATTCGTTTCCCAGAGTTCGGAGCAATTGAGTGAATCCCATGCTCTGCTGTGCAACGGGGGCCGGAGCGGGCGTGGTGGCTGACGCGAACGCCGCGCCCCCGCCCGTCTCGGCGGCAGGCGCTTTATCCGCGCGCGGCACCGGTTTCGCTGACTCTTGCCGCATTCGTTCGAGCAGACCCGGCACACTCTCTGCGCCGCCGCCGCCGAAGACAACCTTGTGGACCACTGGCTGCTCCAGAGCTTTCGCGGCCGGCACTGAGCGCGTTGCCGGCATCGGTTGCGGCCTTGCGGACTCGTTTGCCGGATTGGTCCACGAGACCGGGGTTGCGCCGGAGCTGGGTGCCGGTTGAGGCGGCTTCACCGCGCTAAAAACGCCGGTTGCGCCGAAGCCCGTCTCAGGGACGGAATCCTCCACCTGTGGAGATTGAACCGCGTCAGGTCCAGCGGGTGAAGTCGATTTGTCCATGCAATTGAGCCTCCGGTGCGATGCCGGTAGGATATATCATTTCGTTGCCACAGAATTGAACTGTTCAAGCAAAAACGATTTTGCGTATAATGCGGTTGCGCCCTTCCATACCGGATCAGCGAGCTCAACGACGGCGTTCGGTGCGAAATGGCGGGATTTTCAAGGGATGAACGGTAGTTGCCGTCGCTGACCGTTCGCCGTAGATCGATCCGCTTCGGAAAGCCGATCCCCAACTCTCGTCCATGGTGGTCTCGATACTATGAAGTTCCTCTCGCGGGTCGTGTGGTCTGAAGGGATGCACCTTGGACCGCATCATTTCCAGACGCAGAGCCGATATTTTGAGGACTCGCTGTGGTTCCTCAGCTCCAATCTGCGCGAGTATCCGTGGGGATTTCTGCATTTTTCCATCGACGCGGAGGCAATCCGCAACGGTCTGGCCATCCTGGGCTTCGCCTCCGGCATCCTGCCCGACGGCCTGATCTTCGATCTGCCCGACTGCGACTCGGCGCCGGAACCGGCGCAATTGAGCAATCTTTTCTCGACGACCGACAGCGAGATCGTTCTCCATCTGGCGATTCCGCAGCGCATCGATCAGGGCCTGGACTGCGACACGAGTGGCGGCGGGCGAAGTACGCGATACAGTTCCATGGAGCGCAACCTGCGCGACGACGCGCTCGGCCAGGGCGAGAACAGCGTCTCGTTCGCTCGCAAGAATCTCGTCCTGCTGGGCGAGGCTCAGCTCAGCAGCGAGATTGTCTCCTTTCCCATCGCCCGCGTAGTCCGCGACGGCCAGGGCGGATTTGCCTGCGACCCGGAGTTCATTCCGCCCTGCCTGCGGATCGGCGCCAGCGAGAGCCTGGTGCTGCTGCTCCACCGCCTGGTGCAGGCAATCGACGAAAAAATCGTCTCGACGCGCGGTGTACGGCTCAGTTTCGGGCGCTTCGAGTTGAACACCTCTGCCCTCGATGTAGCCCACTACTGGTTTCTCCACGCACTTAGTTCGACCCTTCCCGCGTTGCGCCATCACCTTCGAGACCGGCGCAGCCATCCGGAGGAGGTCTATCGCGATTTGGCTCGCTTGGCCGGGGCCCTAAGCACATTCGCTCTGGAAGCAACGCAGGACGAGATTCCGGCCTACCGTCATAGCGACCTAACCTCCACGTTCAAAGAGATGGACGCCCTGATCCGGCGCTACTTGGAAGTTGTGGCTCCATCCAACAGCATTGCGCTGCAATTCCGCCAAGCCGAACCTTACATCCATGCGGCCGAGGTGAAGGACGAACGCTGCCTGCGCCGCTCCCGTTGGATCTTCGGCATCCGCTCGCCGATCATGGAATCGGTTCTGCTGCGCCAAACGCCGAAGCTGGTCAAAGTCTGCTCTGCCGAGGGCGTTGCCAAACTGGTCCAGCGCGCCCTGCCCGGCCTTGAGCTGACCCACCTTCCCGTCCCCCCCGCCGCGTTGCACGCGCAGGCGGATATGCACTACTTCTCCATCTCTCTCAATGGCGCCTGCTGGCAACATATACTCCAAACCAAACAGGTTGGCGTCTATCTGCCGGGCGAACTGGGCGATGCCGCCTTCGACCTCACGATCGTCACGGAGACTTCCGCATGACTTCTTCCTCAGCCCCCGCTCCTCAAGAGACGAAGACCAACAATTTGGCTATGGCCTTCCAGGAAGTATTTACCGTCATTCTGCGCACCCGCTTCTTTGTGCAGCGGGTTGAAAATGCAGACTCCTTCCGCGCCACGCTGCGCAGAATGATCTCCGCGGCGGTCAAGGACGCCTCGGCTATGGGATACAGCGATGAAGCCTCGAAGATGGCCATCTACGCGATGATCGGATTCCTCGACGAAAGCGTGCTGAACTCCAAAGACCCCGCCTTCGTCGACTGGGCGCGGCGGCCCTTGCAGGAGGAGATGTTCGGCGGCCACTTTGCCGGCGAGTACTTCTTTCGCAACGTGACCGACCTGCTCAACGGCCCCGAATCCAGCGAGGTTGCAGACGTTCTCGAATTGCACTCCCTATGCCTGTTGCTGGGCTATCGGGGGCGCTTCGCATTCGGAGACGCGGGCGAAATCCATGCCATCCTCAGCCGCATCCGCGACAAGATCGTCCGTATTCGCGGCGCTTACTCGCTCTTTCGCCCATCCGAGACTCCAGCCGCGCCGCCCAAGCTCAGGCGCGACCCCTGGGTGCGCGGCTTGGCGTGGACCGCCATCCTGCTCGCCGTCTTCACCGTACTGGCATACGCTGGATACTGGCTGATCCTGGGCCAAGCCATCCCGACGAACGCTCAAGCGCATGAACGGCCCGCTTCGAATCAGGCCGCCTCGAATGTGGCATTGAACCGGACATTCAGCCTTCCGGAGTTATCCCTATGAAACGCATCCTGATCGGAATTCTCATATTCGTTCTGTATCTTGCCCTGGTGATCGTCGGAGGCTTCGCCCTGCACTTTACGGGCACGAGGCTGGTGCTGTTCTGCGCAATTCTCGGCTTGCTGGGAGCTGCGACGACCGTCTTCGTTCTCTGGTATCTGCACAAGATGAACTGTGCATCGAGCGTGCCGGATAACTCGCCGGATGCGGTCAATCTCAGCGCGCTGCTGCGCGATGCGGATGCGAAGATCAGGCAAGCGGGGCGCGCGGGAGTCAAGTCGCTGGCTTCTCTTCCGTTGATCTATGTGATCGGCGACGAAAACTCCGCCAAGACGCAAACCGTGCTGCAATCCGGCCTCGACCCGGAGTTGTTGGTCGGGAACGTCTATCGCGACGGAGCGATCGTTCCCACGCAGCTTGCCAACCTCTGGCTGGCCGGCAACTTTATCCTTGCCGAAGCCGGAGGAGCGCTCTTGCGCCAACCCGCGCTCTGGATGCGCCTCGTCAAAGCCACCTTGCCCGCGCGGCTCGGCTCGGCGTTCTCCTCGGACAGCCGCCTGCCCGCCCGCTCGGTGGCGGTTTGCGTCAGCATCGAACGCATCCTCGCGCCCAATACCGCCGAGCAGATTCGCGCCCTGGCGCAAACTCTGAATGAGCGCCTTCGCCAGTTATCGCAGACGTTGGGCATCTCGCTTCCCGTCTACGTTCTCTTCACCAAGCTGGATAACATCGCGCCCTTCGCCGACTACGCCGGACGTCTCTCCGAGGAGGAAGTCAAACTTCCCATCGGCTCCCTGCTTTCTTCTCTCGATGCCGGCTCCGGCCTCTATACGGAGCAAGCCACAGCTCTGATCGGCGCTCGATTCGACCGGCTTCTCTACGCGCTCTCCGAGTTTCGCCTGGATATACTCTCGCGCGGCGGCGAGTTGCAAGAACTGGCCCGCGCCTATGAGTTTCCCCGCGATCTGCGCAAGCTGCGCGCCGGCATCGTCTCATTTCTCGCCGAGGTGGCCCGGCCCAGCCAGATCGGCGTCAATCCTTTTCTGCGCGGATTCTTCTTCGCGGGAATGCGCGCCCATCTAGTCGAAGACGTCCTGGACGTCGGTCCGGTTCAGCCACGAGCCGCTGCGACGCCAGCCGATGCCGGAGCCACCCGCGTCTTTTCGTTAGCCGCCGCGCAGATGCAGCAAGCGCCGGCGCCGCAACCCCGAAGAGGCGGCACACGCAAGGTCGCGCAGTGGGTCTTCCTTCCCCACTTATTCTCGAAGATACTGCTGGCCGATAAGTCGGCCCTGGAGACCAGTCGCGCCAGCACCCGCACCAACTTTCTCAAGCGCGCGCTTCTGGCAAGCGCCGGCGCGGCCATTCTGCTGGTGCTGGGGCTAGCCACGATCTCCTTCGTCAATAACCGTTCGCTCGAACGGCGCGTCGCCTCCGCATCTGCCACGCCGATCGCCCATCTCGCGGCTGGAACCTTCGCGGCCCAAAGCGATCTGGAAACTCTCGACAAACTCCGAGCGGTTCTCGACGAGCTGAGGAGTTATCGCAGGGATGGACCGCCGCTCATGGATCGCATGGGACTCTACCGGGGCGATGCGCTCTATCCCATCGCCTGCCAGGCCTACTCCAACCGATTTCACGCTCTGCTTCTCGCGCCGGCCGAGGAGAATATACTCGCCAAACTCCGCGCCCTGCCGTCTTCGCCCACCCCCGATGCGGACTACAGCGCGACCTACAGGCCACTGAAGGCCTATCTGATCGCTACCTCCAATCCCGACCCCGATTCCGCGCAGGACACGATCGACTTTCTGCCTTCGGTTCTGCTCGCCGAGTGGGCCGGGCGCGCGACTCCCGATCCCATCCTCGCCCATGCGGCGCAAACTCAGTTTGCGTTCTATGCCGATCTTCTCGCCGAGCCGTCTTCCTGCATGGCCTCGGCCGGCGGCCCGGGCAACGACGTTCTTGTAGCCCGCGCGCGCTTCTACCTCAACGGCTTTCAGGGATTCCAGCACGTTTACCAAAGTATGTTAGTCGCCGCCAACCGCAAGGTTCCGGGCTTCGACTTCAATAGTAAGTTCCCCGGTTCCGCGCAATATATCTTCGATAACTACACAGTGCAGGGCGCGTTCAGCAAGGATGGTTTCGCCTTCATGCAGGACGCGATCTTGCATCCCGATCCTTACTTCCGCGGCGAGGAATGGGTTCTCGGCCCCTCGTCCGGCCCGCCCATCGATCGCGCCGCGCTTTCCGCTCAGTTGAAGAGCGCCTACTTCGCCGATTACATCCAAACCTGGCGAACCTATCTTGGCAAGGCGCAGTTCATTCCCTACAAGAACTACGCCGACGCCGGCAACAAACTCAGCGCTCTCGACTCCAACACCTCCGCCCTTCTGGAGTTGTTCTCTCTTATCTCGGTCAACACCGGAGTCGCGGCGCCGGAGATAGCAACCGTCTTTCAGGCGCCTCAGTCCGTGGTTCCTCCCTCCAGTTCGGACAATCGCTTCATCGCTCCTTCCAATCAAGCCTACATTCAGTCCTTGCAGGGGCTTGAAGGGACGCTGAAGAATCTAACTCTGAACCCCGCCGGCGCCAACGATCCAGCCGCCGCCGCACCGGTCATGCAAGCGGCCGTCAGCGCCGAGCAGACCGCGGAGAACCTTCGCAACGGCTTTGTCCCGGACCCCGCCGGCGGCCTGGACAAGACCAGCTATGCGCTGCTCGAAGCTCCCATTGTCTCGACCAAGAACCTTGCCGCCCAGGCGCCCGCCCAGGCCGCCGGGGGCGCGGCCAGAAGCTTCTGCGGCCAGATAGGTCCGCTGCTCAACAAGTTTCCCTTCAACCCGCAGTCCAGCGCCGAAGCCACCACCGAAGAAGTCGCACAGGTCTTTGCCCCCGGCCAGGGAGCTTTTGCCCAGTACTACAACGCATCCTTGCACTCGCTGGTGGCCCAGCAGGGTTCTCAGTTTGTCGTCGCTCCAGGTTCACCTGTCAAGATCAGTCCTTCTTTCTTGTCTTTTCTCAACAACGCCCAGAAGATATCCTCGAATCTCTTTCCGGGCGGCGGAAATCAGCCTTCGCTGGACTTCACGCTCACCGAGGTCAAGTCTCCGGGCGTCTCCGACGCGGTACTTACGATCGACGGCAAGCAAATCAAGTCGGGCGGCCAGGCGGCCAGCTTCCATTGGGTCTCTCAACCGTCGAGCAAGATCACGCTAACCACGCAGAAGAACACCGCCCCGCCGATGACCGGCCCGTGGGCTGTCTTCCACTTCGGCTTCGCGGCTCCACAAGTTTCTCCCAATCGCCTGAAGTTCTTCTTCAGTTTCAACAATCAGACTCCCGAGATCGTCCTGTTCGACGCATCAGGCCCCGGTGCCGCGTTGCTGAACCCCGAGTTCATGAAAGGATTCCACTGTGTTTCAACCGTGGGCCGCTGATACGCTTGAAATCGGAAGGCGCATCTGCGCGTGAGACGATAGTCGAGGGCTTTGACTGAATGCCCGAGCCTGGTCTTCAATCTGTCCGAAATTCGGCTATCCTGTATCCGCGAAGCAACGCCACGGCGGGACCATGCGCAACGAGAACGCGCTGGAAGAGACTATGACCGAAGATTTCACCAACGAGCTTTCGCCGCCAGCCCCGTCCTTCGGTCAGTTGACGGAACCGCTGCCCACACCGCTGCGCATCGCCGTCTCGGCGCTCAGCGATGTCGGCTGCGTCCGCGCCAACAACGAAGACTGTTTCGGCTACGACGAAATAATCGGCATCTATGCGGTTTGCGACGGCATGGGGGGGATGGCCAGCGGCGAGGTCGCCAGCGCTCACGCCGTGGCGGCCATCGTAAGCAATTACGCTGCCTCGGCTTCCGCCGGCATTCCGGTCAGCGCCCGACTTCTGTTTGCCATCAACGCCGCCAATCAGGACGTGTGGGAGAACGGGCAAATCCCCGAACACCGGGGCATGGGAACCACGGCGGTGGTCGCCGCGCTGGATGGCGACAAGCTCATCGTCGGCAACGTCGGCGACAGCCGCGCCTACATCGTGCACGACGGCCAGTGCGCGCAGCTTACCGTCGATCACTCCTACGTCAACGAACTGATCCGCAACGGATCGCTGACCATCGAGAGCGCGCGCACCGCCGACCTGCGCGGCATGGAATCCATCATCACACGCGCGGTAGGCGTGGCCGCCGAGGTTCAACCGGACTTCTTCTCGGTCGATCTCAAGCAGGGTACCGCCGTGCTTCTGGCAAGCGACGGCCTAACCCGCTATCTGCTGCCGGACGAAATAGCCGCCATCGTCAGCGCCTCGCCCTTCGACTTCGCCTGCACAGCGCTGATAGACGTAGCCAAGCAGCGCGGCGGCGCGGACAACATCACCTGCATCCTGCTGCTGGCGCAGGCGGCATAATGTTAGCAATTCATTTCATTCCACCCAGCTCTCGGCGGTCATGTCGCTGGCAAGCTTCGTCAGTTCGCTAACTTGCCATTCCGCGCGGAGGGGATAACTTGCCGCCTTTTCGCCAGTCCCCGTGTCCTTCTCGTTGCGTCAGATGGACCAAGGCCAGTTCACACCTGCGGTGGGGCCAGCCTGGGGCTTTCCGTCAAGGCTGGCTGAATCAAGCCGAGATTGCGATCGAACTGTTCAGCCGCCAATGCCTGGCAAGACGCGGAATAGATGGTATCGCCACGCTGAGTCGCTAGTCCCTGGCCTGGAATCGTGTCGCCAACTGCGACGAGTGTGCTGTTGGTGTCGCGGATTGGGCCGAGCAGCGGAGTTTGCGATGGCGCAATGATTTCGTTTCCGGCAACGAAGTGCGCGACCCGAATCCGCGGCGAGACCGTCGGTTCCGCAATACCGAGGCCGGCAAGCAATGCGAGTTCTCCCGGGCCCAGCCATGTGCCAGCGGTCAGCAGACGATCGCCGCTTCGCGCATCCTCGCCCCTGTAACGAATGTGCTTGGCGCGCTATCGTCGCTGCGGACCGACAAAACTGTCTTCTACTATGGCGTCTTCCTGCATCGGCAGTTGCGTTGCGCCCCGCGGCAGCCGCACGCCAAAGACAGGCGTCGGGTGAACTGTATGATTGGAAATGGATGAGCTTGGCGGAAGCGGCTAGTTTTGCGGGGCGCGATTTGTTGTCCCTCGCTTTTGACAGCGGTGAATCTTGCGTGGGTTTCGCATGACGATGACATTGACGACAGT
>Ga0181520_10001749_pt1 | contig 43014 bp, 28 predicted proteins | sample PEATcosm2014_Bin_29_FD_132451 | JGI IMG/M metagenome (GOLD analysis project Ga0181520, IMG submission 132451) | Peatland microbial communities from MTU Mesocosm Facility, Houghton, MI, USA - PEATcosm2014_Bin02_30_metaG | ecosystem: Environmental > Terrestrial > Soil > Wetlands > Peat | place... | reverse complement strand
GGCGCGCGAGCCCGCTTCTTTCAGGACCTGCACACAATCACGACCTACGTCCTGTTTCCCTCATGGCGCGGATTCATGATTGCGGTTGGCACAGGCAAAGCTCCGCCCATTTAGAATTGCTGACAGTAGACAGTCAGTCTTGCAATCGTTGAGGTTATTGCCCTATAATCTTTTCCATGGAACTTTTATACATTCCATTCCGCTGTTGTTGACACCCACCCAGACAATCTAGCCCCATCTGTGCGTTCATGAGCGCCCGCTCATCCGTGCTTGTTTTCCATTGCTATCGGGGCTAACAGGATAACTCTACCCACAATTTTTGGAGGAAAGACGTAATGGCCTACTTGCGTACTAGAAGTGCATCTACTACCTTGCTGCTGGGGGTCGCCATGCTTTTTTCATTGGCTTCCAGCAGCTTTGGACAGACCTTTCGCGGCGGCATCAGCGGCACGGTCACCGATCCGTCGGGCGCCACCGTGGCTGGAGCCCAAGTGGCGGCGGTTGAAGTCGCCACCAACACCTCGTACAAGTCGGTGAGTTCCAGCGCCGGCGAGTTTGTCTTCGCCAATGTTCCGCTAGGCAGCTACACCATTACGGTGACGGCTCCCGGCTTCAAGACCATCAAGGTCGATAAAATCCCGGTCACCGCTGGATCGACCTACACCCTTCCAGTGCGACTGTCCGTTGCCTCGGCGGGCGAAACCGTCGAGGTCACAGCCGATGCTCTGGCGCTGGATACGGTCTCCGACCAGCAATCCGCCGTTCTTTCCGAAGCGGTATTGCAGGATCTTCCCAATAGCGGGCGTGATTATACGCAACTGATCGGACAAACCACCGGCTTTGCCGGGGCGCAAACCGGCGGCGGCGGATACAACTTCAGCGTGAATGGATCGCGATCCAACGCAGTCAATTGGCAGATTGAGGGAACCGACAACAATGACCTGTGGTGGAATATTCCGGCGGTGAACCAGACCGGTGTCAACGGCATCGCGGGAGTGATCTTTCCAATCGACGCGATTGAGAACTTCTCGATTGTGACGGCTGGTTCGACGGAGATCGGGCGCAATCCCGGCGGCACCGTTAATCTCACGATCAAATCAGGTTCCAACGATTTGCATGGCACGGCATTCTACTTCAATCACAACGAGGCCTTTCAAGCAAAAAACCCGTTTTCAACCACCAAGCCGGAGACGCGCAATCAGCATTACGGATTCTCGGCAGGCGGGCCGATTTTGAGGAACAAGCTGTTCTATTTTGTCGCCGGCGAGCACCAGGGCTTTCTGATCGGCGCCAGCAATGCGGCGACGGAGCCCTCCGCTGCGTATCAGACAGCAGCTTACGCCATCCTGGATTCCTATAATGTGGCACACAATCCAGTCGCGCACAATCTTCTTTATGGTAACGGATCTGATTCCGGTCTTTGGCCCAGCTCCGCGCTGAACGGCGCAGCCCAGCCCAACAACTACACGGCCACTGGCAACGTCATTGGCCACAGCTTCAATGGCGTTCTCAAGCTGGACGGGCAACTCACGGACAAGGATCACGTTGCCTTCAACTGGTTTGTTGGCCAGGGAAATCAGACCGCGCCCAGCACCTCGGCTCTTTCGACTTACTTCGAGGTCGCTCCGATTCACGTACAAAATTTCTCGCTGGTTTATAACCGGCTGCTCACGTCGGCCATCAGCAATCAGCTTGCGGCGGGTGTGAGTTACTTCAATCAGGTCTTTGCCGATGCAGATACCAATTTTAATCCGGTTGGACTGGGTCTGGACACTGGCGTCACCGATCCCACGCTTGCCGGCGCGCCGCATCTGATCATTGGGCCACCATCAGCTGGAAGCGGCCTCTTCGCTGCCGGCGGAGGCTTTGATCCATTGGGCGTCACCTCTCCATCTGGGCGTCAAGACATCACCGGACATCTGGATGACGATTTGTCGTGGACCAAGGGAGCCAATCAATTTCACTTCGGCGGCGAGATCCGCAAGGCGCAGGTGAACGACTTCTATCAAACCGGCAAGCGTGGGACGCTCTATTTCGATGGATCGCAGGGACCGTGGGCGAAAGATGCCAGCATCACCGACCCTAACCTTCGCTATCTGGCGGACTTTTTGGCCGGCGAATTCGATCCCAACTATTCCAACATCATTTTGGGCGATCCCAAGCGGCTGGTCTATGTCAACACCTTTGCTCTCTTCGCCCAGGATGCCTTCCAGGTCACCAAGCGCCTGAACCTGAACTTCGGCCTGCGCTACGACTATGAAGGCCCGGTACACTCCGGCCAGCCAAACCTTTCTATCTTCGATCCAACCAAGGCCTCCGGTCTTGCCGTTGTCGGCCAGGATGTTCCCAACATCTACAACAAGTTCTGGGGCGGCGTCAGTCCACGCGTGGGATTTGCCTATCGGCTCGATTCTGACGGCAAGTCGGTTTTGCGTGGCGGATATGGCTTTTATGGAGACTCGATCTTCATGAAGTCGATTCTGCAAAACAATGGCGCGCAGAACATCTCGGTCTTTGGCCCGGAGTTCAATCCGGCAGGTTCGCAGAAGGTGGCGCAGGCCTCCGGTTTGACAAATACCGTCATTGCGCCCAACGTGCCCATCTACCATACGTATGCGGACGCGCTGGCCGGACAGGGAACTGTGGCCATCTCCACCTTTGACAAGAACTTCCGTCCCTCTTACACGCAGACCTACGACCTGAACATTCAGCACAGCTTCACTTCGAACGTGATCTGGCAGGTGGGCTATGTGGGAACCCAGGGAATCCATCTGCTGGGCCTCTTCGACATCAATCCGGAAACGCCGGGCAGCGCTAGCCTCGCAAATCCAAATGTAACTCGCCCCTATTACAAACAGTTCTCCAACTTTACGACCATCGACGAAGCGCGGAGCAATCTGGGATCAAACTACAACTCTCTCCAGACCACACTGCGGGTGCAGAACTACCATGGGCTGAGTTCGCAGTTGGGCTATACATGGGCTCATGCGCTGGACTACGAGACCGGCTTGCTGCCCTATGTGCCGCAGGATCCAAACAACGAGCAGGCTGAATACGGAAACTCCGATTTCGATGTGCGCCACACCTTCAGCGGCTACATCGACTATCAGGTTCCGGCATTCAACGGCCCCAAGCGTCTGACTCATGGATGGGATCTGACATCTTCTCTCGCGATTCACGGTGGAACGCCTTACACGGTAACCTCCGCCAATAACCCCAGTGGCAACGGCGAAGGCGCGGACCGCGCGGTGCAAGTATTGAAGAACCCCTCGGCCAGTGTGAGCCACAAGATTGTTCCATCTACTTCGGGCAGCGCTGCATACGTTCAATGGTTCAGTTCTTCCGCATTTCAAGATGCCGCAACGGCCGTTTATGGGCAGCCGTACACTTACTCGACCACCCGTCGCGGTCAGAACTACAACCCCGGCTACGCTGCCGTGGATCTGTCCGTAGTCAAGAATACCCCCATCAATGAACGGGTCACTGCGCAACTCCGCGCGGACATCATCAACATCTTCAACCACACCAACCTGGCACCAGTCGGCTTCCCCACTGCGGGCGAAACCAGCACCATCGGTTCCACAATCGGACAGTATCTCGGCAACCCCGGCATCGGGCCGGGCGAGCCGGTCAACGCCCAGTTTGCCCTGAAGATCATCTTCTGAGTTCTTCTGCGCTGCAAGCGCAACCCTTGTATGGATGGCGTTTGTTCGGAAGACGCCATCCACACGAGGCCAATCTCCATCGCTCAGCGCCTGGGTCTATCGGCGCTGAGCTTGTTTGTGGCAACCTATAGAGAGAGCGCATCCGGCGCGCGGAAGGATTTCAGTGCAAGTCAGTCTGAAGGCGGCGCAGTTTACCGAGTCAGTCATTCGCGAGATGACGCGGCAGGCAATCCAGAACAACGCGGTAAATCTGGCCCAGGGCTTTCCAGATTTCCCCGCGCCCGAGGCCGTCAAGCGCGCGGCGCAAGAGGCCGTAGCCGCGGACATCAATCAATATGCCATCACCTGGGGCGCGCAGAACTTCCGCTGCGCCATCGCCGCGAAGTTTGCCCAGTGGCAGAAGATTGAAATTAATCCGGAGCGCGAAATTACAGTTTGCTGCGGCTCAACCGAAGCGATGATCGCGACCCTTCTGGCACTGGTCGATCCCGGTGATGAGGTCGTTGTCTTCGAGCCGTTCTACGAAAACTACGGCCCCGATGCGATCCTCTCCGGAGCCACGCCGCGCTATGTGACGCTCCATCCGCCGGTGGATGAAGACGGCGAGTGGAGTTTTTACCCGGTCGCTTTGCGCGCGGCATTCAACAACAAGACGCGCGCCATTATTCTCAACACGCCCCACAATCCCACCGGCAAGGTCTTCACGCGGGCCGAACTGGAGTTGATTCGCGATTTGTGTGTTGAGTTCGATGTCCTGGCCATCACCGACGAAATCTATGAGCATATTCTTTACGACGGCGCGGAGCACATCTCCATCGCCACCATCGAAGGAATGCGCGAGCGAACCGTGACCATCAACAGCCTGTCGAAGAGTTATAGCGTCACCGGCTGGCGAGTGGGTTGGGCCATCGCCCCGCCCGCACTCACTGCGGCCATTCGCAAGGTGCATGACTTTCTGACCGTGGGCACCGCTGCTCCCTTGCAGGCTGCCGGCGCGGCTGCACTGGAGTTACCCAACAGCTACTATGTGGAGCTGGCTGCGAAATACAACGAGCGCCGTGATCTGCTGCTGGGCGCTCTGCGTTCAGCCGGATTCAAGGCCTTCAAGCCCGGCGGAGCTTACTACATCATGACCGACATCTCCGAATTCACCTTTGAAGACGACCGGGGGTTTGCAACTCGTCTGGTGAAAGAGATCGGCGTTGCAACTGTTCCTGGATCGAGCTTCTATAGTCTTCCCGGTGGCGGCGCGCACCAGATTCGCTTCGCCTTCTGCAAGCAACGGCAGACGCTCGATCGAGCGATCGACAACCTTCAGAAACTCCACTCAGGACAAAGCCGATGAGCACAAGAGAGCGGGATTCTATACTGCAAGGCATTTACGTAGTGGACGGCGGCATGGCCACGGAACTCGAGTATCTTGGAGCCAAGATCGATGGACCGCTTTGGTCAGCGCACGTTTTGGAGGACGCGCCGGAGAAAATCATTGCCGTGCATCGTGCTTACATCGAGGCTGGAGCGCAATGCATCCTGACCTCCAGCTATCAGGTCTCGCGGAAGGGTTACGCAGAGTATGGCCTGAGCGCAGAGCGCGCGGATGCAGCGCTGATCCACGCAGTTGAACTAGCGCGCACAGCCTGTGCAGAGATTCCTGATCGCCGGATTGTGGTGGCCGCTTCATTGGGACCGTATGGCGCCGCGCTGCATAATGGATCGGAGTATCACGGGAACTACGGTTGCAGTTTTGCCGAGATGGTCGAATTTCATCGCGCGCGCATTCACGTACTGGCGGACGGTATATCAGGATCAAACAGACCCGATCTGCTGGCCTTTGAAACACTGCCTTCTCTGGATGAAGCACAAGCCATCGGCGAGGCATTGGAGCCTTGGCCTGAGTTGGCGGTGTGGTTCTGTTTTACTTGCAAAGACAGCCATTATGTGGCTCATGGCGAGTTGCTCAGTGAGTGCGCGGCTGCCGTTGCGCGCCTTCCGCAAACGGTGGCCATCGGTGTGAATTGCACGCATCCAGCGCTCATGCCGGCACTGATCGGCAAGTTGCGCCTCGCAAGCAAACATCCCGTCGTGGTCTATCCCAACTCCGGCGAAGAGTGGGATGCCGAGAACCGTCGTTGGACGGGAGCGGGCGATCCAACCAGCTTTGGAGCCAAAGCCGGCGAATGGTTTGCGGCGGGAGCGCAGATTGTGGGCGGCTGCTGCCGGACGCGCCCCGCACACATCCGGCAAGTGGCCAAAGCGCGGAACTGCAGCACGGATAGGTCCCTTAATTCGCCGTCACAATCGGCAGTTCAATGCTGCTAGCCTCTCCCGGTGCATGATAGATGCGTTGTGTGGCCTTTTGATAGTCGCCAGGCTTGGCCCAGAAGATATTTGGAACAAAGCTCTGCGGGTTGCGATCATAGAGCGGAAACCAACTGGATTGCACCTGCACCATGATGCGATGGCCGGGCAGAAAAACGTGATTGGCCGGCGGCAATGCGAAGCGATAAGCAAGCGGCTGACTGGCAGCGATTGCTTTGGGATTGGTAAAACTTTCCCGATAACGCCCCCGAAAGATGTTGGCGGCGATCATCAGTTGATAGCCGCCCAGATTCGGCTGCTCGGCTACTTCGTCCGGATACACATCGATCAATTTGACCACCCAGTCGGAGTCCGTCCCGGAGGTGGAAGCAACCAGATTGGCGATGGGCTGGCCTGTGATGTGAACTGGAGCGGTTAACCGATCCGACGTGAAGACCAGCACATCGGGCCGGCCGGACGCCTCTCGCTGATCGTCCACCAGCCAGTCGGCCCAGGTGAGCGGCGGTTCATAGCCGATGGGCTGAATGGGGCGGGCGCGGAAGGGAACCGGTTTGGCCGGGTCCGAGATGTACTCATCGAAGGCCGCATCGGTGGACGCGGGCGGCGTGAAGGCCAGCTTGAGACCCGCCTCAAGATAGAGTGGCTTGGTAACTGGCGCGGATGGCCACGCCGGAAGGCTCTGCCAGCGGTTGGCTCCAGTCTCGAAGGCCGTTACCGGAGCGATCTCTGTTTTCCGCGCATCCTCCTTCAAATAGCGATCCAGAAATGGACGCAAAATATTCTGACGAAACCATGTTCCGGTATCGCTGCCGAAGCGAATCGCGCCAAGCGCCGCTGCGTCGTGGATCTCCTGCCCATGATGCCAGGGGCCGAGGGCGAGAAAGACCTTGTCGTTATTAGTGTCCAGCGGCTTGATGGCCTTGTAGACGGCCATAGCTCCATAGATGTCTTCCTGATCCCACAGACTGTGAACCAGCAGCACAGGAACCTTGAGCGGCTGCGCGGCTAGAACCTTATCGACCGCCTGATCGCTCCAGAAGGCATCGTAGCTGGGGTGTTCGAGAATCTTGCGCCAGAAGCCCAACTGCTCCATGCCGTGACGCCGCCCCAGTTCGCCCGCTGATCCGGCCTGCAAATAAAGGTTATAGTCGTCGAAGTCCGAGGTCCACCATTTTGCATCGTTCGCGCGTGTGCCCTCCTGCACATAGATGTAGGGCATATTCTGCTCGCGGAAGGCGCCGTTGTGGAACCAATCGTCGCCCATCCAGCCATCCACCATCGGATTCATCGGCACGGCCACCTTCAACGCCGGATGCGGATTCACAAGGGCCATCAGAGGCAGAAAGCCGTCGTAGGAGATGCCCAGAATACCGACCTTGCCGTTGGTTTCCGGGATGTTCTTGACAAGCCAGTCAATGCTGTCATAGGTATCCGTGGCTTCGTCCACGGGAGTCGGATTCTGCGGCCCGTGGATGGGCCGGTTCATCACGTAGTCGCCCTCCGAACCGTACTTGCCGCGAATGTCCTGCACAACGCGAATATAGCCGCCTTCCACAATCACATCAGTGGCATTGTCATATCCGTAGAGAATCAGCCCCAGATGAGAACTGGCCGCATGGCTGGTCAAATCTTTGGCGCTATAAGGCGTGCGCGTCAGCAGGATCGGCGCGCGCTTCGCGCCCTTCGGCACCAGGATGACGGTATAGAGCTTCACCCCATCGCGCATCGGAATCATCGCCTCGCGGCGTTCATAATCAAAGCTGGTGGTTACAGGCGTGAGCTTTGCTGGAGTATCACTGGGATATTCGGGGTATGCAGGTTGCGCTGGAGACGTTGAATTGGATTGACCGGTGGCAGAGATGGCCAAAACAATGAGCGCGAGGAATGCTATTGCAACAGCGCGGCAAGACTGGATCATGATGCAACCCTTTCGGCAATTAGTGGTGCAGTACATATTGAGGGTAACGGTTTCCTGGTGGGGAGCGAAAGAAAAATTTTAGTTTGGGCAGGTAGATTCTGTTCATGCTTGAAAGCAAACGGCGGAAAAGTCGTTGACCAGCGCCGCTTGCGTGCTTGACACACGCACGCTCTGGCTTTAGGCTACAAAGAACTGACTGAGTTGAAATGCTGTCGCCCGGCGCTCCAACTTCAACGAAACGATCAGGAGTGATGATGTTACTTACCTCTCGAATGCCGATGGCCATGCGCAACCCAGGCGGTTGCAGGCCAGACACGAGACTCTGAGTTCACTCTCTCAATCTCCTTTCTGGTGGCCGCCTGGGACTTTCCAGGCGGCCCGGTAGTTTCTGGATACTCTTTCACCGATGTAAAGGAGATTGCGTTGAAGAACCAAGACCTGCACGATTCCACAGTTGCAATTCACGGCGGACGTACGCTGGATTCGCACGCCAGCTCGATACTCTTTCCGCTTTATCAGACCAGTACATTTATTCATGATGCCGTTGGCGTGGACAAGGGATTCAGCTATTCCCGCGTTTCCAACCCGACCGTCGATGCATTGGAGAAGGCTATCGGAGCGCTGGAAGGAACACCTCCGACCGTCTGCTTTCGCACCGGCATGGCCGCTATCACGACGCTTTTTCTCTCCGTATTGAAATCGGGAGATCACGTTGTCCTCTCCGATGTGGTTTATGGCGGAACGATGCGCCTCTTTCGCGAAGTGCTCGATCATCTGGGAATCACCGCGTCATTTGTGGACAGCTCCGATGCGCGCAATGTGGAAGCTGCCATTACTCCAGCCACGCGCATGATTTTTATCGAGACGCCCGCCAACCCGACGCTGAAGCTCACTGACATTGAAGCAGTTGCGCAGATTGCAAAGCGCCATTCGATTCTTCTTGCCGTCGATAATACATTTCTGACGCCAATTCTTCAGAAGCCGCTGGAACTCGGAGCGGATATCTCCGTGCTTTCGACGACCAAATATATTGACGGCCACAACGCGACGGTGGGCGGATCGCTGGCCACGCACGACGAGAAACTGCTGGAGCGGTTGCGCCTGATTCGCAAGACCATTGGCACGACGCAGGCGCCCTTTGAGGCATGGTTGACGCTGCAAGGGATGAAGACTCTTCCGGCCCGGCTTCGGCTTCACTGCGAAGGCGCGGCGCAGATTGCACGATGGCTTGAAGCTCATCCAGCAGTCGAGCGCGTCTATTACCCCGGACAGGATTCGTTTCCGCAGAAGTTTCTGGCCGACCGTCAGCAGCATGCTCCCGGCGCGATGATTGCCTTCGAGTTGAAGGCCGGAGTGGATGCGGCTATTCGCGCTCTAAATCGCGTCAAGCTCTGTTCGCGCGCGGAGAGTTTGGGCGGTCTGGAGACGCTGATTACGCATCCCTCTACCACGACGCACGCGGATCTTGATCCTGAATTGCGGCGGGGATTGGGCATCTCCGATGGCCTGATCCGGCTTTCTGTCGGATTGGAGGCTCCAGAAGACATACTTGCCGATCTTGAACAGGCGTTTGACGGCGCGCGTTAAGAAAACTGACAAAATTTGAATAATGGGCTTGCTGTCCAGAAAGGTATGTGGTACATTTCATTCATGAGTTCTTTTAGCCCGATGACCGCCGCGATGTGTTGTTGTGCAGCGATGTGCTGTGCGCAAACACATTCTGGCGTGAGGAAATGGCTGGGCTAGAGCAACATACAAGCCGCCGATTCTTGAAAACCCACCGCCAGATTGAACTGGCAGGTGGGTTTTTTATTTTGGGGTTGAGGCGGATGCGGTGGCAGCAGCAGTCGCCAAACAGGTTTCAGGCAAGGGAGAATGGGATGAGCATTCCTGAGATTCGTGTTGAGGAACTGAAAAAGCGGTTGGATGCGGGCGAAAACTTGTTTCTGCTGGATGTGCGCGACGAGTATGAGTATGAAATCTCCAATATTGGCGGGCAGTTGATTCCGCTTCCAGAACTGGCCAAGCGCATGAATGAACTCGACACCCACCTGAATATTGTGACGGTTTGCAAGATGGGGCCGCGGGGTGCAAAGGCGGCGCAGGTGCTGCATAATGCAGGATTTACTCACGTTTGGAATCTGACCGGCGGCATTCATGCCTGGTCGGATCGCGTGGACCACAGTGTTCAGAAGTACTAGGTCTCTAACCGTGTAGATTGGTGCCTCCCACCCTAGCCGCAAAAACAAGTACGCGGCAAGGGTGGGGCACCCATCATTAGTACAACTTCAAACGGTCAGAGACATTGAGTTTTTACGAATTTAAGCGCCGGTGGCGAAGCGGTCAACGCGCAGGTCTGCAAAACCTGTATTCGCGGGTTCAATTCCCGCCCGGCGCTCCAAAATATCAATCTGGATTCTTTCCGAGAGTGGGTAGCTTTCCCACTCTCAAAAAAAGTCCATTTTCTTCCGTCTCTCTCTTGCATCATGGAGCTAAATTCAATACACTTGCGACGTTGCTGAAAAAAAGGAGTTCGACCGTGCCTGAAGAAATTCTCCGCGCATCCCTTGGTGAAGAAGCCGCATTTCAACTTGCCAATGTAACCAAGACCGCTCCGCAGTTTGGGGCCATCACGCCGCGCTGGCTGGTTCGCTTTCTGGATTGGAAGCCTCTCGAAGCCGGCACCTTCCGCGTCAACAAAGTGAACGAGAGCAAGGTGATCGAGTCGCTTTGCGCGCACGAAGATGAGTCTCAACTGCCGGCGACCTTTGTCGACTATCAAGAGACTCCGCGCGAGTATCGTTTGGGCAGCATCAATGCCGTGCTCAATGTGCATACGCGCGTCTCCGACCTGCTCAGCAATCCCTACGATCAGGTGCGCGAACAGTTGCGGCTGCTGATCGAAAGCGTGAAGGAAAAGCAGGAGAGTGAGCTCATCAACAATGCCGACTACGGCCTGCTGAATAATGTTCCCGACGCACAGAAGATCAAGACGCGCAAGGGCGCGCCGACGCCCGATGATCTGGATGAGTTGTTGACTAAGGTGTGGAAGGAGCCTTCGTTCTTCCTCGCGCCTCCACGCGCCATCGCCGCCTTTGGGCGCGAGTGCACGCGGCGCGGCGTGCCTCCTCCGACGGTCACGTTGTTCGGCACACCGTTCCTGACCTGGCGCGGAGTTCCGCTGATTCCGAGCGACAAAATTGCCATCCGCAGCAAGGATCTGACGACCAAGATTCTGCTGGTGCGCGTGGGCGAGAAGAAGCAAGGCGTGGTGGGACTCTTCCAGCCTGGATTGCCGGGCGAGCAGAGTCCTGGATTGTCGGTGCGCTTCATGGGCATCGATCAGCGCTCGCTGGCCTCGTATCTTGTCTCGCTGTACTGCTCGGCGGCCGTGCTGACCGACGATGCCATTGCCCTGCTCGAAGACGTGAACGTGGGTCAATACCATGAGTACAAGTGAGCCGTCGCAGGTCTCGACGATAACTCCCGATGTTACTGGATGGGCCGCGGGGGCGCGCGGCATCGACACTGTCGCTCCCGGCGTGCTCTCTCCTGCGCAATTGGCGCGCATGGCCAATGAACTCTTCAACGAGCTGCCGGGCGAGGAACAACATCTTGCGGTAACCGCAGCGCGCGCCGTGCTGCCGCCTAACTCGACCTTCACCGGCAACCCCTACGCGGCAGTGCCTGCACCGACTGCGCCAGCGGTGCCGGGTGTTGTTGCGCCGCTGAGCGACGCTCTGGCGGGAAGTTACATTGCCACGCCGGAGCGGAGCATTGCGCCGGATGGGCGCGCGTCTGCCTCCGCGCTTCCAGCGGTTCCGGGCGGCGGAGTTGCGCCCACAGCAGCGCCGGAGTTTTCTTTCTTGCAAGATGCGCGGCCGATCTTTGCCGCGCCGGATGCGGAACCGTCTGCCCCACAAACTTCAGCGCAAGCAAGCGGAAATCCTGTGCCCAGCGAAGATGGATTCGCATCGATTCCCGCTTCGCTGTCGCCTGATATTGCAGCGCCACAGGGGATTCAGCCGCCCACGCCCACCGTTTCCGGCGCATTCGGCCTGGTCGATTCCTCGGCCGTTCCAACTTTTTCTTTCATGGAAGACGCGCGGCCAATTTTTTCATCGCAGCCCTCGATTCCCGGTCCGGCTCCGGCGGATCTTTCCAACGGCAGCAATCCTTTCGCGTCTCCACTCGACCACAGCGCGCCACAGTTGCCCGGTGCGGTTGTGCATGAGCCGGACTTTCGTGCGCCTGCTTCGCAAAATCAGAACCAGCCTCGTTCGCTGGATGCTTTGAATGTTGTACCTGCTGTCATTCCCGGCGAAGGCCAGCCGGAGTTGCTAGGCGATCTCGGACTCTCGTCGTATTCATTCGACGTGGAAGCGATTCGCCGCGATTTTCCGATTCTGCGCGAGCAGGTCAATGGCCGTCCGCTGATCTGGTTCGACAACGGAGCAACCACACAGAAACCGCAGTCGGTCATTGATCGGCTGAGCTATTTTTACGAGCACGAAAACTCGAATGTGCACCGCGCCGCGCATGAACTGGCCGCGCGTTCCACCGATGCTTATGAATCGGCACGCGAGAAAACGCGGCGCTTTTTGAATGCCGGCGCCACGCGCGAGATCGTCTTTGTGCGCGGAGCCACCGAGGCCATCAACTTGATCGCGCAGAGCTGGGGACGGCAGAACATTCAGAAGGACGATGAGATTGTTGTCACCTGGATGGAGCATCACGCCAACATCGTTCCCTGGCAGATGCTGTGCGCGGAAAAAAGCGCGCGGCTGCGGGTTGCGCCGGTCGATGACTCCGGCCAGGTGCTGCTTGACGAGTACGAAAAGCTGCTCGGACCGAAGACGCGTCTGGTTTCAATTGCGCACGTTTCCAACGCGCTGGGCACGGTTTTGCCGGTGCAGGCGATGACCGAGGCGGCCCATCGCCACGGTGCGCGTGTGCTGGTCGATGGCGCGCAAGCCGTCTCGCATATGCGCGTCGATGTGCAATCGATCGGTTGCGATTTTTACGTCTTCAGCGGCCACAAGGTCTTTGCGCCGACGGGCATCGGCGTGGTCTACGGGCGCTCAGAGGTGCTGGATCAGATGCCTCCATGGCAAGGCGGCGGCAATATGATCCAAGACGTCACCTTCGAGAAGACGCTCTATCAGCCGCCGCCGCAACGCTTCGAAGCCGGCACGGGAAACATCGCCGATGCGGTTGGACTCGGTGCAGCAATTGATTATCTGGATCGTGTCGGCATCGTCAATGTCTCGCGCCACGAGCATATGCTCTTGAGTTACGCCACCGCAGCGTTGCTCAAAATTCCCGGCCTGCGCATCATTGGCACGGCGAAGGAAAAGGCCAGCGTGATCTCCTTTGTGCTGGATGGCTTGCGCCCGGAGGAGATCGGCGATTATCTTAACCGCAAGGGCATCGCGGTGCGCAGCGGCCATCACTGTGCGCAACCGATTCTGCGCCGCTTCGGTTTGGAGAGTACGGTGCGCGCGACCTTTGCGCTTTATAACACCTGCGAAGAAGTGGATGCGCTGGTGGCGGCCTTGTGGGATCTAAGGCAGGGACGCGGCATCGGACTCGCATAACAAAGACCACGATTACAAGAATGGCCAGCCTCGCATTAAGGAAGCTGGCCATTCATTTTGCGGCGCACTCAGTACTTAGGCAGTGTCGTGTCGATCCGGTCAGCCCAAGCCAGGATGCCGCCGGTCAGGTTGGTGGCGCGCTTGAAGCCCGATTTGCGCAGGAAATCGACGGCTTTGGCACTGCGCATTCCGCTCTTGCAATGCACCACAATCTCGCGGCTGGAGTCGAGTTCGTGAATGCGCGTTGGCAGATCGCCGAGCGGAATCTGATGGCCCTTGATGTTGACGATCTGGTACTCATGCGGCTCGCGCACATCGAGCACGAAAATATCTTCCTGCGCGTCGAGACGGCGCTTGAGTTCCTCGGGCTGTATCTCCGGAATCTTCGCGCTCGACGCTGTTTCCGACTCCTCGCCGCGAATGCCGCAGAACTGGTTGTAGTCAATCAGCTTCGTGACGGTAGGATGCGCGCCGCAGACCGGGCACTCGGGATTCTTGCGCACGCGCAGCTCGCGGAAACGCATGGCCAGTGCATCGACCAGCACCAGACGACCGATCAAAGGCTCGCCCGCGCCAAGGATCAGTTTGATGACTTCGGTGGCCTGAATCACGCCGAGCAACCCCGGCAGCACGCCCAGTACGCCGCCCTCGGCGCAGGAGGGAACCAGCCCCGGCGGCGGCGGCTCAGGATAGAGGCAGCGATAGCAGGGACCGGCCTCGGTGGCAAAGATGCTGGCCTGACCCTCAAAGCGAAAGATCGACGCATAGACGTTGGGCTTGTTGCTCAGCACGCAGGCGTCATTGACCAGATAGCGCGTGGCAAAGTTATCCGTGCCGTCGGCGATGATGTCAAAGCCCGAGAAAATCTCCAACGCATTCTGGCTGTTCAGATACGTGTCGAAGCGCTTGATCTCGACAAAGGGATTGATCGCGGTCAGCTTGTCGATGGCAGAATCGATCTTAAGCCGCCCCACATCAGAGGTGTGATGCAGCACCTGGCGCTGCAAGTTTGTGTAATCCACCACGTCGAAATCAACTAAGCCGAGAGTTCCCACGCCCGCAGCGGCCAGATACAGAGCCAACGGTGAACCAAGCCCGCCCGTGCCCACGCACAGTACGCGCGCGGCCTTCAGCTTCTTCTGGCCTTCGAGCGTCACTTCCGGCATGATGAGGTGCCGGGAATAGCGTAGAATTTCTTCGTTGCTCAATGTTACTTGACTGCCATCAATCAATTCAGGCACGGACACTCTCCATTTTTTCTATTCACGAATCTGCTCGTTCAACCAACGTATTATCGACCGCCAGCAACCGAAGGAACGATGGTGATGGTGTCGGTTTCCTTGACTGGCGTTGCATCCTTGCTCAGGTAGCGAATATCCTCATCGTTCAGATAGACATTCACAAAGGAGCGCAGCTTGCCATCTTCGGAGAAGAGATGCTTGCGCAGATCGGGGTGCTTGGTGACAAGATCGCTCAGCGCCTCGCCAACGGTTTGCGCAATGACTTCAATGATGGATTGCTTTCCGGCATAGGGCCGGAGCGGCGTGGGAATCAAGACTTTGATGGACATATTCTTCCTTTCAAAACGGTTCTGATTGGCGATGCCTTTGTTCTACTAAATGACTTCGAGAAGTTCATCTTCAAAGTGCTTGGCCTCTTCCTGATCCAGTAACAGAAATGAATTCGTAAGCACGGCCTGGCCTTTTTCAACGCTGGTAATCACATACGAACAACCCGTCCAATGCGCCTCCTCAAGATCGGTCGCTGACCAGCGCGCGGGGTGATCGGGATGAGAGTGATAGAAGCCGACAATGTCGTGACCAGCCAGCATTGCATCCCGCTGAATACGGACCAGCTCCGACGGACTGATATGATAGCGATTGGCCAGCGAGTCGGTACGCGTGTTTCCGCACTGCACCGCTGCCTTGACAGCCTTTTCGCCAGACTCTTCAAACTCTCCAACCAGTACGCCGCAGCACTCATGAGGATACGTCGCTTCGCCATGCTGCCGCACTTGCTCGTAGAGTTCGACCGGTATCTTCAGCGCCATGCTTGCTCCCTTGCGTTATACATTCTCATCCCAGAAGTGCTCACTCAAATACTTGTCGCCCGAGTCGGGAAAGATGGTTACAATCACCGAATCCGCGGGCGCGTCTTGCGCAATCTTCAACGCCCCCACCAGCGCTGCAGCCGCGGATACGCCGATCAGCAATCCCTCTTCGCGCGCCACGCGCCGCGCCATCGTATAAGCCGCTTCTGTTTCGATGCCCAACTCCGCATCCGCGATGCTGGGATCGTAAATCTTTGGAACAATCGAGGTCTCCATGTGTTTGGTTCCCTCGATGCCGTGAAATGGAGAGTCGGGCTGAAGCGAGATGCAGCGAATCGCCGGATTCAACTCCTTCAAACGGCGCGATGTTCCCACGAAGGTTCCACTGGTGCCGAGAATCGCCACGAAATGCGTGACGCGCCCCGCCGTCTGCATCCAGATTTCATCCGCTGTTCCGTGTTCATAATGCGCGCGCCAGTTGTTATCGTTGGAATACTGATCGGCGTAATAAAACCTCTCCGGCTCAGCGGCCACAATCTCCCCCGCCTTGCGGATCGCGCCGTCCGAGCCTTCACCGGGATCGGTGTAGATAACCGTTGCACCATAGGCGCTAAGAATCCGCTTGCGCTCCTTCGAGACATTCGACGGCATACAGAGCGTGATCGGAATCCCGTAGGCCGCGCCCAGCATCGCGTAGGCAATTCCCGTATTGCCGCTAGTAGAATCAAGCAGCGATTTGCCCGTGCCCAGCTTGCCTGATTGCAAAGCCTCGTTCACGATCTTCGACGCGGCGCGATCCTTGACCGAGCCGCCGGGATTACACCACTCGGCCTTGGCCAATACCTGCACATTCTTCAATCCGTTGGTGACACGTTCCAGGCGCAAGAGCGGCGTGCTTCCGATGCGCTGCGCGAGATTGACACCCAACAAAGTCGTCATACGTCCTGGCCGTTCCATTATGCCGTGGTCTTTGCTTCCGCGGGAAACCGTAGCGAGTTGTCCATGCTCCGATAAAGAGCCTCGACCGCATTGAGCAGCCCAAAGACTTCTTCTTCCAGTTGACTCAGAATTCCGTTGTTCTTTTGATGCGCATTTTGAATCACCGATTCAAAGCGCCGGTCGATCAATTCTGCTTGATTCGTGTTACGTATGAAAAACAGTGTCTGTGGAGGCCGAGAACGGCCTCCACAAACACCGCTATCGTTGAAGAAACGACAGCAAATTTAGAAGCTTCCTAGAAGTTCCTATGGCGTATTTGGAGAAGAGAGCAACTAAGCATGCTTGAGAATTTCTTGACCAAATTCAAGGGCCTCGCTGCGCTTCAGGTTATCAAATTCGCCGCCACGGGCAAGCATGGCTTCGCGAATTGGAGGATCAAGAAGAGCAGCCGTAACGCGACCTGGGAAGACATGAACCGGAACGTCTTTTGCTCCGCTAAAAGCCTGCAACTGATCGGTAACATACTTCTTCACCACTTCCGGTGTAATTGGTTTCTGCCCGTTTCCAGCGACGGCATAGAGAGCTTTGACTTTGTCTTTAAGCCAGGTGGAATTGGCGTCAAGGAACTGTTTAATTTCCGGCTTGATCTTACCGGAACGGATGGAAGATCCAATGATGATGTTGTCGTACTTCTTCAGGTCGGGATTCTCACGCAGATCGAAGACATCTGCGATGCCGCCCAGACCTTCAGAAATCCATACGCCAGCGTCGCGGGATGTGCCAGCCCAAGTGCCGTAGAGCACAGCCCATTTCTTTTCGGATGGCCGGGAATAATACTGAAGCGCCGAAGCCTTCGGTGTCAGAGCCAATGCGCCAATACCAGCTATTCCCAAGCCCAGTAGTGTTCTTCTTTCCATTGCTTTTCTCCTGTTTGGTTGTGGCAATCTCTGCCGAGGTTGAGTGTTAACAAGTTCTCCTGCGCTGACAAGCTATCTTGGCAACGCAGATAGAGAGTGCGTGAATTACAGTTGCACATTCATGCCACAGATCGAGGCCCTGCTTACTTTTTTGGAGCCACAGCCGGAGGAGGTCCCGGATAGCCGACTGCCTGCGCAAAGAGCAAGTGCTGATCCGCCGTCAGATTCAGGGCCTTGACAGCATCGTCGCCATGAATGGCATGGAACCATGCGCCTAAACCTTCTGAAGCAGCAAATAGGTAGACATTCTGTCCGATAAATCCAGTATCGACACCACTAAACTTGTCCGCTTTGACATCGGCCACATACGCGATGGTTACTGGAGCTGCGGCCTGCGCGGGTGTGCCGACTTTGCCGCGCGCATCGCCCGCCACTACCGGTACCAGCGTGTTCGCCACGGCGTCATAAGTATAGACAGCATCGGCGAGCAGTACATAGAGCTTGACTTCCTGATCGTTCCTGGCGGAGGGCGCGGTTCGTCCATATCCCGCCTTTACCTCAGGAGGACGATTGATGCCAAAAGCTGCCCAAAGAAGATTGGAGAGCACTTGAGGCGGGAGTGGCTTATCCGCGAATGATCGGGAGGTTTGGCGCTCGGCAAGAGCTTGCAAAAGCGGCTTTCCGCCCGAAGTTTGCGGCTTGGGCAATTGGATGAGCTTCAGATTCTGTGCGAACGCGGCAGGCACGGCCAGCAGCACGCTCAATGCCAGCACTGCAGCCGAAATCCGAGCAGAAATACGAATTGAAATGTGCATGATTCTCCTTGAAGAATGCGGGTTTACACACCCTATTCGCGGTGTGCGGGTTGAAGGAGAAGGAGAAATTAGATCGAGCGTTTCTCCTTTTACGCAATTCAGATGGAATTGTGAAAGGCTTCTGGCGAGCGCCGGATGAGTCTGAATCTGCTGGTCCATGCGGCTAATCGCACGAGTAATCAGGAGCCGTCGCGAATATTTCATCGCGAGATGTTCAGACAGATACGAGCGACAAATTAGAGGGAGTTACAACAGCGAAGGCGGGTACAAGATAATGTATGGATACGCATAGACCTGCAATAGATCGCCAAGGCATGAACGCCACTGCGGCGTTCGACAGCGCTGTGCCCTGCGGGTACATTGAAAAGATGTCGGTCTTCCATCGTTCCCCGGTCCTCCATTTCAGCCACAAGACCTACAACTATGATCTTACTGCACATTGTACACCACCCCACGCCAAGAGTTCATGTTCACTTGTCACGCTGCGGCCTGAACCGCTTCCTCCGCGCCGGGAGATTTTGAGTCCCCGAGGAAAGTCGAGCGGTTGCGGCACCGGTCAGTGAGTCGCAGCGGAGACGGTTTTCGGCAGAGTGTTCAGCGCGTTGATGACAATGCTGGGACTCAAAACCTCAGGAAGCAGAAGCGGTTCGTGCTGCTCCGGAATGTAGAGAACGTATGCCGGAACCCCACTGCGCCCTAGCGTTGTCAGTGTGCGCGTGATCGCTTCATCGTGGCGTGTCCAGTCGGCACGCAGCAGAACCACGTTTGCGGAGTGGAAGGCCTGTTGCACCTGCGGCTGATTCAGAGCAACGCGCTCGTTGACCTGGCAGCTCAGGCACCAGGCCGCGGTAAAGTCCACAAAGACTGGCCGTCCCTGGGATTGATAAGCTGCCTGAATTTGCGTAGACCACGGCTCCCAATCACCGGCATTTGCGGAATCCGCGCCTGTTTTTTCAGAGCGGCTCAGCGATTCGTTCGCGTCTGTTGCCACTTTTTGACCAACAAATGCCAGAGCGACGACAGCCAGCAGAATCAGGGCTGCAACCGCTGTGGCCCAGCGTTTGGCTGGCCAGCGGCCCAGAAACCATCCGGCGACGGCCAACAGCAGGAAGCTGCCTAGAAGCGTCCAGAGAATATCTGCTCCGTGTCCCTTCGTCAGCACCCAAGACAGCCAGATCACCGTGGCAAAAATCGGCACGGCGACGGCCTGACGCAGCACCTCCATCCAAGCGCCGGGCTTGGGCAGCCAGCGCGTCCATGCCGGTTGCAAGGTGAGCGCCACATAGGGCGCAGCCAGCCCCAGAGCCAGCGCTGTGAAGACAGCAAAGGTGATAGCCGCAGACTGGGCCAACGCGTAGCCGATAGCCGCTCCCATGAAGGGCGCAGCGCAGGGCGTGGCCACCACCACGGCCAGCACGCCGGTAAAAAAGCTGCCCGTGTAGCGGCTCTTCTGGGCAAGCGTTCCGCCCGCGCTGGTTAGCGTAAGGCCGATTTCAAACTGCCCGGCTAGCGAGAGGCCGAGAAAGAAGAGCAGCCCGGTAATCAGCGCCAGAAAAACTGGCGACTGAAACTGGAATCCCCAGCCGAGCGTTGCGCCTGCCGCACGCAGACCGAGCAGCACAGCCACCAGCGCCCAGAAGGAAACCACAATTCCCGCGGCATAAACCAGACCGTGCGCGCGCAGTTTACTTCTCTCTTCATTGCCAGAGTTGACCAGCGCCAAGCCCTTCAAGAACAACACCGGGAAGACGCACGGCATCAGGTTCAGCAAGAGTCCGCCGATAAAGGCAAGGCCGAAGGCTCTTAAAAGCACAGCCCAGATAAATGCTGGCGCGGAGGCGGAAGGCTTAGCCGCAATGCCCGGCGTAGACGATGGAGTTACCGGTGCCGCAGCCGGTATGAACGAAGTGGGAGAGGTTACGGCTGCCGGGAGCGCGGCCAGTTCAAAGGCCCGGCCGCCTGAAAGCTCCAGAACTCCCTTCAACTGAGCGGGATTGGCGGAAAGGGCGGCATCTTTTTTGAGGTCGAGAACTAGGCCAGTGGGAGTTGGCGTGAGCTTCTGCGGCGATGGATTGTCGATGATGTCCGGGTCAGAGGAAAAAAATACTGCGGATTTTTCTTGCTGGCCGGTCTCAACTGTGAGATGAATGAGATTTTTAGCGGCTTGAAAGACCGCATTAGCGCTGGCGGGCAAAGGCCGTGGAATGAGCTTCAAGTAATGATTGAAAAGCGGGTCGGATAATGGCTCGGATGGATGCGAGTCAGGATCAACGTCTTTGACAATCTCCAAATCCGCGTTGCCGGGGATGCAGCTATCCGAGCAAACCAGCCAGCTCAACTTGGCATGCAAGGTTGCAGGGCCAGCCTTCGCGCTTGCATCAACGCGGATCTTCAGAGGCAGCAAGACCTCATCCTCGTAGCCATAATCCATCAATGAGCCAAGTTTCAAACGGTGCGGAGCGGGAAACTCCAGCGCTCCCGATGTTATGCCGGCGGGAAGGTTCCAGCTTACGTCTGGAGGAAATCCTGCGTCGCCCGCATTCTTCCAATAGATATGCCAGCCGCGCTCCAGCTTGAAGTAGAATCCAGCGTCGTTCAACGGCCTGCCAACAAATAACTTGTCGCGTGGAATGAGCAGCTCGACATGAATATGGGGGGCGTCCGCCGAGGATGCCGCAAACAATGGAAATCCCGCCGAAATAAGGAACAAGACGGTAATAATCTGGCGTAATGTACGCATCGAAAAAATCACTCCTTGGTTAGTAGATACAGTAGGTTGAGTTTCTGATTGACTTACACGAAACGACGCCTGAGTTATGGGCAAGAGCACCGCGCAAAACTCGCATTTTCAAAGCGAGGATTCTAACTGGCGATAGCCTTCGGAGCGGCAAGGCAGTTCCACCGGAGAGCATGACCGAAGACGGGCGTTATGCGGCAACCGACTGAACGCAAACGGCTCTATAGCTAGCGCATTTTCGGAAATTGTGTAGACCAAAGTGCTTTCCTCAGGGGCTAAAGCCCATTGATTTTATTGGCGTTTATCGGCACGGCTGAAGCCGTGCCCTTTCAAAACAGGTCTACAGCAGAAAAGAAAACGCTTTAGATGCTCGCGGCGTCAGTTGCAACAGGCGGCTTGAGCGCCAGCTTGCCGGCAAAATCTTGGGCGATCTACGGGGTCAAAGTGTACATCGAACGAGCCGGATTGTTCTCCAGCATGGCGTTGCCGCCGCTAAACTACCGGTGACAGGGAGGATTTGCGTGGGCAGGGCGAGCGCGACAACGCTGGCAATCACGGTGATGACCGCGGCCACGGCCACAGAGAGCAGTGAGTGTACGGTTTTCTTCATGCGCTCAGCTCCCTCACGGCTAAATAATTTACCCAATACTCTGGATTCTATCCCAAGAATTGCGAAATGGGTTATAATTGTGTCTGCCGTCACGTATGGCCGTGATGGCCAGCACAGCACAAATTGCGATTTTTCCTCGACTATATGTCCATGACCGACGAATGCTTTCTGTCATCCCGCGCTTGTTGTTGCTTCGCATGGCATATGCTGGCGAAGCGGACGAAGCGCGTAATTTGCGCAATCACGCATTAGGTTCCGAAACCCGGAGCTTTGCGTATAGACCCCGCTGACCAGCACCACTGGAGCGGGTCTTTTTTTGTCTTGAATAAGGCTCGCTGACCGGCAGAACTGGAGCGGGTCTTTTTTGTTGGACGCGACTTGTCGCTTGTCCATAGAGAGTCTCCGTCTCCTGCTTCTAGAACCACTTTAAACCTACTGAGGCTATTCGATTCGAGATGCAATCGAAAGCGAGACGGAGAAATCTACATGAAATTCTTTTTTAGGAAGCCAAGTTTCCATACCTTTATTTTGACTTTGGTCTTGGCGCTAATTGGAGCGATTGCGCCTTCGATTCATGCGCAGAACAACTATGGTGCCGTTCGCGGACGCGTCACGGATACTTCGGGCGCGGTGATTCCAGACGCCAATGTCATCCTGACCAACGATGGAACGGAGATTGCGCGCACAACGCGTTCCAACCAGTCCGGTGATTACTTCTTTACCGCCGTCGAACCGGGAACCTACACGGTAACCATCACGGCGAATAACTTCAAAAGGACCGAGCACAACGGAATCACGGTCGAGCTTGAAAAGACGGTGACCGCCGATGAAAAGCTGACCATAGGCGCGGCGGGCGAGACTATCGAGGTGACCGGCACGGAACCCTTGATCGATACGGCGACCGCCTCGGGTGGCGTTGTCATCAGCGAGGATCTGGTCGAGGATTTGCCCAACATCGGGCGCAATCCGTTTACAGTCAACAAGCTGGAAAACAACGTGACGCCCACGGCCGACCCCAAGATGGTGCGTCTGGAAGATCAGAACGGCACCGATTCGCAGGCAATCTCCGGCGCCCCCATCGGCGCCAACGTCTTTGTGGTGGATGGCGTTCCGATCTCGACTTCGACCGGCGGCGTGAGCTTCATTCCCGCGCTCGAGGCTGTCGAGGCGGTGAAGGTACAAGCCAACACCTATGATGCGGAACTGGGCAGAACCGGTGGCGGCGCCATCAATACCTCTCTGAAGTCTGGAACCAATACGTATCATGGCGTGCTCTACGGCGCCACGCGTCAAACCGGCTTGGCGGCCAACCAGTGGATCAATAACCACACTCACAACTCTCAATATCCCAATGGCATTCCGCGCCCGGATTACACCCAATACCAGTATGCCGGCGCAATCGGCGGCAAGGTGCCCTTCACTGAGAGGTATCGCTACACGAAGAACACCTTCCTCTGGGTGACGGAAGAAGGCTACAGGCAGGCACAGCCAGTTGTCAGCTCGAACACGGCTTTCTATGTTCCAACGGCGGCGGAGCGCAACGGTGATTTCAGCGGAGACACGGGCTTCAAAATTTATGATCCGACGCAGCCCTTTACGGGCGGCAAGAGAACAGTCCAGGTCGACGGGGCACTCAATGGCGTGCTGACAAACAACGTGATTCCTTCAAGTTTGATCAATCCGGTTGGCAAGTACATTGCGAGTCTATATCCGCAGCCAAGCCAAAATACCAGTAATCTCTACAATTACGATGGAGCAAAGCCAAACTACTTCGGGGCGGATGACTTCAAGACCCGTGGTGATGAGTATGTTGGCAAGCTGGACCACGAGTTTGCGCCTTGGTGGCTGGCCTCGGCCTCTTATGCGCACTCGGCGACACAGGAGCCTGGCGGAAATGTTCTCCACTCCATCGCCTCTGCCGGTGGCGTGCTGACGCGTTTCATCGACGCAACTGCTGTGCATAATACGTTTACACTCAACCCCACCACGGTGCTGACCGTCGCTTACAGTTACAGCCGTTACTACTCGACTACACCGCAATACCTCAGTGGCATTCACGGGGTGACAGCCTTTGACCAGACAACAGGCTTTGGTGGTGTTGGATTTCCATCCTCCTATGTTGACCAGTTGCAATCGAATACATTCCCCTACATCACGCTGTCCAGCTTGGCCGTTGGCGCTCCCTCGCTTGGCGGCGCCAACAGCGGACCGACAATTCAAGCGCAGCATAACTTCGTTGCGGTGATCACCAAGACCCTCGGAAAGCAGAATCTGAAGGCCGGTTACGGCTTCCGCGACTTCCACAAGCTCACCGCAAAGACAGGTAGCACTACTGCTCCTACCAATGGCTCATTTACCTTCAGTGGGCAATACACCGATGCAACTGGCGCAGCGTCAACCAATGGGCCGGAGTCGATTGCCGACCTGCTTCTTGGTTTGCCTTCTTCGGCAAGTGTCACCATCAGTGCGCCGGTAATCGACCAGTTCCTTCATTATCAGGCCTTTTTCGTTCAGGATGATATCCGCCTGACCAGCAAGTTGTCGGTCACAGCCGGAGTGCGGTACGAGTATGAACCAGGACAGCAGGAATCTGACAATCGTTATAACGTCGGGTTTGATCCGAATATCTCATACACGTTTCCAGGGGCTAACGGCGATGTGGCGGCGAAGGGCGCCATCGTCTTTGCCGGCGAGAATGGCTACCCCAAACAATCAGGCAGCTTGAGCCAAGAGAAGTTCAATCCCCGGGTCGGCGTCAGCTATCAGGTTCGGCAGGGAACGGTTGTCCATGGCGGCTTTGGCATTTTCTACGCAGGAATCCCACTCTCGTCCGCTTCGACAGGATTCTCGCAAACAACAAGCTATGCTCCGGGCAACACAACATCGGCTTTAACGAGCGGTCAAACGGGCGCAAATGCTTGGCTTTCCAATCCCTTCAACTCGACGCTACTGCAGCCGTCAGGAACCTCGCTGGGAAATCTGACAGGCGTGGGGCAATCCATCACGGTTCCCGCCTCTCATCTGTACTACCCGCTGGTTCAGCAGTATTCCTTCGATGTGGAAAAGCAGCTTCCAGATAACTTTGTCGTCAAGCTCGGTTATGTCGGAGCGCATGCGCGAAACATCCCGCTTCCCGTAAATATCAACCAGCTTTCCGACAATATTCTAGCTTCGTATGCGCCTGGAGGCGCGAATGCGGGGATAAATTTGTCGACCGGGCCCAACGGGAGTAAGGTTACCAACCCATACTACGCCACGAAGATCGGGACATATCCCACCACCGGCATTATCTCGCAAAAGACCGTTCCGCTGGCTCAAACGCTGTTGCCCTTTCCGCAGTTTGGCTCCATCACCGAGAATAAAAGTGTTGGCCACAGCCGGTACAATGCGCTTGACGTAAAGGTGCAGAAACGACTCAGCTTCGGGCTAACCGCTCTGGTTGCCTACACCTGGTCGTCCAACTGGGACAACCTGTATGGGGCTCAGGTCTCTGGGTTAAACCAAACCAATCCAAATCCGGCCGCTCCCCAGGATAACTACAATCCGAATGGAGAGTATTCGCGGGCGACCAACGACACACCGAACCGGCTGACCTATGCGGTCACATACGAACTGCCAGTTGGACATGGGAAGAAATTCCTGGGTAATTCAAACCGCATCGTTGACGCCGTCGTTGGCGGGTGGAAGATCAACGATGTTACCACGCTTCAAAGCGGCGGCCCGCAGCCGGTGATTCAGACGGATCTCAGCTCTGGAAAATTTGGAACCACTGGCGTAGGCGGATCGAGCCAGCGTCCCAATCTGGTTGCAGGAGTCGATCCGTGCTACTCCGGCACACCGCAAAGCCGTCTTGGTGGCGGCAACGGCGCCAAACCGTACTTCAATCTGAATGCGTTCACACCGGCGCTTCCTTACACCTATGGCAACGCACCGCGCACGCTGGCCTGCAAGGGACCCGGATACTCGAACTCTGATCTCGCGCTTAACAAGAACTTCAAATTCAAACGCGGATTCAATTTTGAGTTCCGCGCCGAAGCACTGAACGCCTTCAACAAGCCGGAGTTCTCACAGGCTAGCCCCACGCTTACCTTCAGCAACACCAGCCTAACGTCGGCAACCTTCACCGATCCCACGCAAAATGCCACTACTGGAGCAATCACGTCGCAACTAGGGTTTTCACGCATTATCCAAGTCGGCGGCCGGATTTCATTCTGACCGCGCAACCATGCTGGCAATCCCCGGTGAAACCTGCTTTTGGAAGTAATCGGGGAAAGTATCACAAACGAATCAGCAAGAATAGCAACTCACTGACATCAACCAAAGAGGGAGCAATACGATGAGAGCATTTACGACAGCAGCCGTACGCGCGGTGACGTTCGTTGTTCTTGGCGCGTCAGTTGCAGTGGCACAGTCAACGAATACGTCCCAGGCGATCGACGGACGTTGGGACGCAAGTATTACCACCCAGGGAACAGTGATTCCCTTCCGGCTCGATATCACAGGGTCAGGACCGGCGTTGAAGGGCATTCTCTTTGACGGCACCAGGCCGAACGACGGCACAAGCAGCGCAACCTTTGAGAACAACAAACTCGTCCTGAAGCTCGATCAATACCTGACCTCAATCACAGCGACACTGCAAGACGGGAAACTTACCGGGTATCTCGTTACTTCGCGCGATACGAATGCCAAAAAGGCGTCAGGCACCGACGTAAACGCCACTGAAGTGGAACGGCTGCAGAAGGTCGAGTTTGGAGAAAACCCCTACGGCAGCTCGGCATTTCAGGCCGTCCGTCATGTGGATACAGCAGAGGCAGCACCTGCGGATGTTCCGCAGATTGGCGGTTCATGGATCATTCCGCTCAGTTCTCTGTCGATCAAAGGTGAGAGTGCGTTCCGCTTTATCGCCAAGCAAGAAGGCGCTTACGTCGAGGCATCTATTCTTCGCGTTGACGGTGACACCGGTGCTTACTCGGGAACTTACAAGGACGGAAAATGGGTGCTGAGCCACTTTGATGGAGGGCGTCCGGGCGTCATTGAAGTGACATTGCAAAAAGACGGATCGCTCGAAATAGGACAGCTTGGCGGCATTGCAAGAAAGAAGCCTGCAACTCAGGAGGGCAACAGCCCCGACGCGGCCAGTGATGTGGCCAATGTGCAGACTAGTGGCCGTTACTCCCGCACACTGGTCGCGTATCGCCCCGAAGTTGAAAAGGCCAAGGGTCTCCCCGAACCTGACGACTATCAAACCCACACTGGCATTCGCGACCCGGACGAAGTCTTCAAATTCTCCTTCCCCAACGATCATGGAAAGCTGGTGTCGAACGACGATCCACAGTTCAAGGGCAAGGTTGTGATTGCCATGGTAACTGGAACCTGGTGCGCCAACTGCCACGATGAAGCTCAATATTTGGTCCAACTGTACAGCAAGTATCACAGCAAGGGGCTCGAGATTGTCGCGCTCGATTTTGAGGAGCCAGCGCAGGTGAACAGTCTGGCGCGCGAGCAGGCCTTCGTGAAGCACTACGGAGTCAAGTACAACTATCTGATCGCCGGAACCACGGCTGAAGTGTGGGAGAAAATCCCGAATTTTACCAACCTCAACAGTTGGCCGACGATCATTTTTATCGGTCGTGACGGAAAGGTGAAGGCGACTCATACCGGATTTGCTTCTCCGGCCAGCGGCGAATTCTATAACCAACTGAAGGCGGAGTTCGAATCGAATGTCGAAAATCTGCTTGCAGATAAACCCGTTCAATCCTTGCAGGATCTGGCTGCCGTCGGCGTAGTACCTGCCCGGGCGGGGCAGTAGAGTTCTTTGCGATATCAGGCAAAGGCAGGATTGTCCGTTGGAACATTTGTATCCAACAGGCAATCCTGGCCGGATTTTTGCACAACAACAATGGGAAAAACAGACTGAAGCGCTACTGGAAGTCGCGGATGAACAAACGGGATTCAGTGATGACGTACCGCATCACTGAAAATAACAGGGAAATGAATCAACAGCCAAATTGGCAAGGGAATCAACTCACTGGCACCAATCAGAGAGGGAGCAATACGATGAGAGCATTTACGAAAATGGCCGGGCGCGGGGTAGCGTTCGCAGTTGTTGGCGCGTCCATTGCGGCGGCACAGTCAACGAATACGGCACAAGCGATCGATGGACGCTGGGATGCTAGTCTAGTCAGTCAAGGACAAGTTATTCCATTCCGGCTCGACATCGCTGGATCTGGCCCAACGCTGAAAGGGATTTTTTACGACGGTAGAAGGCCCAACGATGGCACAAGCAGCGCGACCTTTGAGGATAATAAGCTTGTCCTGAGGCTCGATCAATACCAGACTGTTATTACGGCAACGCTGCAAGACGGAAAATTAACTGGGGAAGTCAGCATTGCGCGGCCTGCACTCAGCAAAGCAGCGCCCAAGCCAGATGCGGCAGCCGCTGACGCAAACCTCTCCGATGCGGAACGGCTGAAGCGGATCGAGTTTACGGGAAATCCATTTGGGGTCTCGGCATTTCAGGCCGTGCGCCATGTTGACACGCCAATAACTGCGCCCGTTGATCTGCCGCAGATTGGCGGCTCATGGATCATTCCGCTCAGCGCTCCATCCGCCAAGGGCGAAAATGCATTTCGCTTCATTGTCGAGCAAGAAGGTGCCTACGTCGAGGCGTCCATTCTTCGTGTTGATGGAGATACAGGCTCTTACTCGGGATATTACAAGGATGGAAAGTGGGTGCTGAGCCACTACGATGGCGGGCGGCCAGGACTCATTGAGCTCTCTGTGGCGCAGGATGGCTCGCTCGAAATCATCCAGGAAACAAGCGTTCCTAGAAAAAAGCCTACAGCTCAGAACGCCGGCAATTCCGCTGCGGGCGGCGATGTGGCCAGCCTGCCGGTAAGTGGCCGTTACGCCTCCAAGCTGATCGCCTATCGCCCTGATGTGGCAAAGGCCAAGGGACTTCCCGAGCCTGATAACTATCAGACTCACACCGGCGTTCGCAATCCGGACGAAGTCTTCAAATTCTCCTTTCCCAACGATCATGGAAAGCAGGTGTCATACGACGACCCACAGTTCAAGGGTAAGGTCGTGATTGCCATGGTTACCGGAACCTGGTGCCCGAACTGCCACGATGAAGCACAATATCTGGTCAAGCTGTACAGCAAGTATCACAGCAAGGGGCTTGAGATTGTCGCTCTCGACTTTGAGGAACCGTCCCAACTGAAGAGCCTGGAGCGCGAACAGGCTTTCGTGAAGCACTACGGAGTCAAGTATGACTATCTGATTGCCGGCACCACGGCTGAATTGTGGGATAAGATTCCGCAATTTACCAACCTCAATAGCTGGCCGACAATCATATTCATTGGTCGTGACGGAAAGGTGAAGGCGACTCATACCGGATTTGCTTCTCCGGCCAGCGGCGAATTCTACAACCAACTAACGGCGGAGTTCGAAGCAAATGTCGAAAAACTGCTCGCCGAAAAACCGTCGCAAGACTTGGCTAATGCTCGCGGTTTTTCTGCCAAGGCGGGACAGTAGATCAACACAAACAGCCCGCCGGAATTCCATCGCTGGCGGGCAGTCCAAAGCAGATTCAAGTTAGCAGTTTGTAAAGATGTATTGGGTCGGATGATAAGTTCTTGGGGAGAAATTGGAATGAAACGGAAGAATAGTGTCATGGCAGTTCTCGCGGTTCTGGCGTTACTGCCGACCTTCGGGTTCAAGCCGAAGCAGGCGGAGTACCAGGGGGCGGACATTATTGTGACATCTGCACCGGTATATCAGCCGCTGGCAGCTTTGCACGGCGAGGAGCGCTTCCCCAAGGGCGCACAGTTACTACTATTGCATCAAGGCATAGTTCGTGCGCTTCTTCCTGGGTTTGCAGCCTCCGCCGATGCCAATGTTTCCTTTGATGGCAGCAGGGTGCTTTTTGCTGGCAAGCAGAACGTCGGAGACCCATGGCAAGTGTGGGAACTGACGTTTGCCGATCACTCCGTGCGTAAAGTAATTGGCGGCACAGATGACGTGATTCGCCCGTTCTATCTTCCCTTCGGTCGGCTGGTTTATGCACGCCGTTCTGCGCAGGGCTTTCAGTTGGAAGCGGCAGGCAAGGATGCAAAAGAAGCGCTTGATCCGATTGATGCGCTTGCCGGTTCAACCGTACTGCTAATCTCACATTTGCCAGTCAGCATCATTCCCGACGATGTTCTGCAAGACGGACGAATCCTGTTCGAGTCCAGCTTTCCCTTGGGAATAGATTCTTCGCCGGAAGAGTACTTAGTTTATACCGATGGCTCCGGCGTTGAATCGTATCGCTGCGATCACAATGCCGTGGGTTCAAATGGCCGCTGGGGCGGTCACCAGTTAGCCTCCGGCGACGTGGTATTTACTCACGGCTCTGCTCTCGCGCGATTCACTTCGCCGCTTGCCCACGAGGCGGCCATCGCTGCGCCGCAGGCCGACTATGCGGGTGCGCTTGCCGAGACAAACGAGGGAAAATGGTTGCTGAGCGCGCGTGCCAATGCCGATTCGCACTATAGCTTGAAGTTATGGAATCCCGGAGACAAAGCGCTGGATACCTTGCTGGATAATAATGCTGAAGATATTGTCGAGCCGGTTTTGGTTGCGCCGCACGCCAGGCCCAAGCGTCATCCATCCGCTCTGCACAATTGGCGCTATGCCAATCTTCTGGCTCTCGATGCACGCGAATCGCGCGACGAGAATCTGAAGGTTACGCCCTCTGCCGTTCAGTTGGAGACTCTGGACTCTGCGGGCAAAATAACCGTCACGGGCAAGGCGAGGGTTGAATCGGATGGTTCGTATTTCGTGAAGGCTCCGGCGGACAAGCCGATACGTTTTGCCCTGCTGGATCAGAATGGTGCCGTTCTGCGCCAGGAACATGGATGGTTCTGGATTCGCAGCGGCGAACAGCGTATCTGCGTGGGTTGCCATACAGGACCAGAGCATGCCGCTTCCAATCGCGTGCCTGCCGTGCTGTTGCGCTCCACCACCCCGGTTGATCTATCTGAAGTTCATCCCTTGGCTAACACACTGCACTCAGCGCCTGGAGACAACTAACAAAGAGGGAGGCTCCATTTTTTGTCGGCTACGAGCAAACAACAAGTTATTCGTCAAGGAGTTGAAATGAAAAGGCGCGTTCAGATTGGTTTTGGATTCAGGATCATTGTTATTGCCGTCTTTATCTCGTTCTTAAGTACACTAGCCGCGCTGCGTACAGTGCGCGCAGGTGCGGAGTTGAAGACCGTCACGTACGCTTCCCCGCTGGAGGTATTGTTTTCTCCAGACGGTGCGCGCCTCTATGTGCTCTGCCAGCAAAGCAATGAAGTGCGGGTTCTCGATACCTCGAATCATGCGGTTATCAAGAACATCGCTGTCGGGCGCGTCCCACGCGGGTTCTCGCTTTCTCCGTCCGGCGACCGGCTGTTCGTGGCTAACTCATGGGATGATACTCTTTCGGTAATCGATACATCCAAGCTGGCCGTAGCGGCAACTTGGCCCGTAGGTGCGGAGCCATCCGGCGTGATAGAAGACAATGCGAACAAGTATATATTTGTGGCCAATCGCATCAGCAACGACGTAGCCGTGCTCAATGCTCAAACGGGCGCGGAAGAAAAGCGCATCCCGGCTGGACGCGGAGCCAGTAATCTCACAATTTCCCCAAACGGCGCCCGTGTCTATATTTCGCATATTTATCCAAATATCAATTTATCTGCGCCAAGAACAGGACGGGAGAACCGCACTCCGGCGGAATCGGAGATTACCGTGATTGATACTGCAAAGCTCGTCGTCATAGATCGTCTTCCTTTGCATGACATCGCAGGCACCTTTCATCTGGCCCTATCAGCAGATGGCCGTTTGGGCGTGGCGGCAGAGCTGCATCCAAAAAATCTTGTGCCGCTGGCGCACCTCGAACACGGCGGAGCCTTTGCCGATACGATTACCTTGTTTGGCGAAGATGTTGGCGCGCCTGTCGAGGTCCCTCTGGATGAATTGGAACGCTATGCTTCGCAGCCTTTTGGCGTTGCTATTGCACCGGATAAGTCGCGGATTTACGTCACGAACAGCGGCTCAGAGATCGTGACAGTTATCGATGTGCATAGGCTCCTTGGCTATGTTCATGCGCATCCCGGACCCTATTTTCAGGATCTATCCGCCAGTTCCAACTATGTGATTGCGCGCATTCCCGTTGGACTGAATCCACGCGGCGTGGCGCTAAGCCGCGATGGACGCAAACTGATTGTCTCCAACCGGCTTGACGATACGTTGAGCGTAATCGATACCGGCTCCAATCGCGTGGCCTCTACGATCACACTCGATGGACCGAAGACCATCTCAACATTGCGTCACGGAGAACAAACATTCTATACCGCGCGATATTCATTCCAGGGGCAGATTGGTTGCTCCAGTTGCCACATCGATTCCACCTTTGATGGAATTACCTGGGATCTGGAACCGGATGGCTTTGGCCGGGATATTGTGGATAATCGCACCCTTGAGGATGTCAAGGGTACGGAACCATATAAGTGGAATGGAAACAACCCCAGCCTTGCTGTCGAGTGCGGACCAAGAACCGAAAAGTACTTCTGGCGTTCGGAGAACTACGACGAGAAGACGCTGACAGATCTTGCCGTGTATATTCGTAATCTGCCTCCCAGGCCCAATCGCTTCATTCAAAAAGATGGAACTTTGACGGCTGTGCAGGAGCGCGGTCGGCAACTCTTTGAGCGATCTGAAGACAAGCTGGGCAATCCAATCGAAGAGGTCAACCGATGCTCGCATTGCCATAGCGGTCCCAAAGGCACAGACCAAAAGTCTTTTGATGTGGGAACGAGCAAGATTACCGACAACGTTGGTCCGTTTGATACACCGCAGCTGACCAATATTGCGCTGACCGCACCCTATCTTCACGATGGCTCTGCGCGTAGCCTTGAAGAAATTTGGACGATCTACAACCAGAACGATGAGCATGGCAGGACCAATGATCTGTCCAAGGATGAGTTGAACGACCTGATTGAATACTTGAAGACGCGATAGTAGGGAAATACAGCCTCGAAGCGTTGGCTTTCGCGGTGACAAGGGGTGAATAGAATGCGAGAAGGCTTGCCGTTTGCTACCCGCGTGATTCGCGGACCCGATTTATCGCGATGTACGGACTGATGTCCAAATGCGGCGCGAATGACAGCCAACGTCTTTTTGTGTGGCGTTGATCGGTAATCATATCAAAAAACAACTGGTGTTTTCACTACTTCGGGGAGGGGATGCTCTATCCGACATGTGAAAAATATCCATAGGAAGCGAGCACATCATGAGTCATTCTGTTTTTGAGTCACTACAAGACGATGTAATCACCCTTGCTCCCAGTCGCGCGCCGATTCAATTCATCAGTGCGCGCCGTAGTGGATCAGATGAACTGTCAATTTTTGAAAAGTTACCTTTGCGATTAGGCAAGACAGTCGCACAGATTGTGTTCGGCGGAAACAGCTTTTACGGACCGGCACTGGAACGTATAAGCGGTCATGACTGGCCCTTGCTTTGGCTTCAGGGAGATGTATGCCCAGGAACACAGATATCCGGTGCGCAGGCATTTGTGGTCGATGGAGCCACGGTTCGGTACATAAAATTGGATGGGCGCATCGTCGGAAGCTATTGGGAGGATGACGACGCGGAATACAGTTTGCTTACTGGCATACTGCCTGTCAGTTTGGACGCAACTCCGGGGGGGCAGACATATAACATTTTTGAGCAGATTGAGGCGGCGTTGAGCAAGGTGGGCATGGATTTCTCGCATGTTGTGCGTACCTGGCTCTATCTGGATAAACTGCTGGATTGGTACGATGAATTCAATGTGGCGCGAACGAACTTCTTTCTAAGCCGCGGCGTCTTTGATCGCCTTATTCCCGCCAGCACTGGTATTGGCGCGTCCAACCCTTTCGGAGCAGCGCTCACTTCGGGAGCTTTGGCAATCCGGCCCAAACATGACCGGGTCTTGATTCGCGAAGTTGCATCTCCGCTGCAATGCGCGGCTACGGAATATCGCAGCTCATTTTCCCGTGCCGTGGAAGTGACTTTTCCTGAACGTCGCTACTTAACCATCTCGGGTACAGCCAGCATCGCGCCGGGTGGTGAAAGCCTGTATCAAGACGATGTGGTCAAGCAAATTCATTTGACTCTCGATGTGGTCGAGGCAATTCTCAAGTCGCGTGGATATAAGTGGGAAAACACGGTTCGCGCCATTGGGTACTTCCGCGACATCAACGACCTTCCCATCTTTGATGCCATTCTTAAAGAGCGTGGCATCGCCCCGCTGCCGCTTGTGCCAGCTCACACGATTGTCTGCCGGGACGATCTGCTTTTTGAGATCGAACTTGACGCCGTCGCTGCTGGCGATTTTAAGTAAGCAAAGAATGCGAACCCGATCCGGTTCTTGCTCCCATCGGCATATAGCACACAAAGGAGAATTGTCTTGACAAAGCGGATATTGAAATGCAAAAATGAAATTATGCATTTAGTCCCCAACACGCCATGTTGTTCACCAAGCACGTCTGCTGGCGAATTTGGGAGATGCATCAATAGCTGATTTACACGGATCGAGTAAGATTCGCGTTGTTATCGATTACCCGCCCGCTCGCCAGCTCTGCTGGGGCGGGCTTTTATTTTGTTTCCAGCAGAGGTAGCCAACTGAAAGACTCATGTCTGCCGCCCGGAGCAAGAGTGATTTCCAGGAAGTGAAATATACCGTGCAAATATCAATCATTCCTAGACCAATAAGGAGAATTCTCGATGAGACTCATCAATCGTTTCTTGTTCCTGCTTCTGCTCACATCCACGGCCGCCGCGCAAGGCATCACTGGCTTATGGGATGGAACGGCAAAAGTCAGCGATACGTTAACAGTACCTGTGCATCTTGAACTTTCCGGCTCCGGCAGTAATGTTGAAGGTTCATTCATCAATGGCCAGCAGCGTACTTCTTCCACCGAAGGACAAGTCATCGGAGACTCACTCACGCTGAAGTTTGCGCAGTATGATCTCACGTTACAGGCAACTCTGAAGGATGGTGTCCTCAGCGGAACCTATAGTAAAAATGGCGGAGGCTTCTCCTATCCATTGGAACTTAAGCCCTATGCCGAGCAAAAATCCTCTGGAGTCAAAGTTCCCGGTATCTCTGGAGTGTGGATCATTCCAACCGAAAGCGCTAAAGGCGAACACGCCTTCCGATTGTTGGTTACGCAAAAAGGGGAAAATGCTTGCGCTACTATCCTTCGGGTGGATGGAGACACGGGTACGCTCGCCGGCTCGTATCGGGATGGCAAGTTTGTGCTAAGCCACTTTAGTGATATTCGGGCTGACATCCTGGAAATCGCGCCATCTTCAGATGGTTCGCTTGACCTGACCTTGATTGGCACGCATACCCATATTGGGGAAGAAGGCCAACCCGCTAAGCTCACCGCTTACCGGGCATCGAGCGCAAAAGCAAAAAATTTGCCCCAGCCTGACGATTTCAGCGCGCACACTTCTGTAAAGGACCCGGAACAGCCCTTTCAGTTCAGTTTTCCGGACGTGAATGGCAAGCTGGTTTCCAATAGTGATCCTCAATTCAAGAATAAAGTTGTTGTAGTGAATGTTACTGGTAGCTGGTGCCCGAATTGCCACGATGAGGCTCCCTTCCTTGCCGCACTCTACAGCAAGTATCACGCGCGAGGGTTAGAAATTGTAGCGCTCGATTTTGAGGATCCTTCACAAGTGAAGACACTCACGCGCCTGCGCGCCTTCATCAAGACTTACGGGATCGAGTATAACTATCTGGTTGCCGGGGAGCAGAAGGATATTCACAAAAAAGTTCCGCAAGCAGACAATTTGAATGCGTGGCCCACGACGTTTTTCATTGGCAAAGACGGTCTTGTTCATGCCGTAGAGACAGGATTCACGTCACCGGGAAGCGCGGAATTCGATCGTGAAGTGAAGGCCAAATATGTTGCCAATATCGAAAAACTGCTGGCGGAGAGACCGCGCACAGCCTTTAAAGGCCGGCAAACGGTGCAGGGTGACCAATTGAGCCGCTTGCAAAATTCCACTGAGGCCGCAGATACATCAGGGCATAACTAAAGTTATGCCCTGAAACAGCCTGAAGTTTCAAGCTAATTATGCGAAGAGGATGATCCAGAGAGGGAGAGGTTATGCAGTTTTTTCGCAAAACGATTTTTTGGCTGCACTTGGGAATAGGAGGAGCAGCAGGGCTGGTCATTCTTTTGTTGGCGGTCACCGGCCTCATCCTTGCATTTCAAAGGCAAATTCTCTCTCGGGCCGATGCCTCCGCAGTCCTCGATGGGCGTCCGCACGCAAGCGCTCCGTTAACGCTTGATTCGGTTCTTGCACAGGTTGTGCAGAAAGGCCAGAATAATCCGACGGATTTAGTGCTTCACCGCAGCGAGAATGCGCCAGTTGAAGTTAGGTTCGGGCGAGAGCGCACGGTTTATCTCAATCCATGGACAGGCGCACCAATATACGGTTTTTCAACATCGCTTCATCGGTTTTTTGCATGGATCGTGCGCCTTCATCGTTCCCTGGGGCTGGGGCTGCAAAGCCTGTGGGGTCGAGGTATTATAGGCGCTGCAAATCTCATTTTCTTGTTTCTATTGTTGTCTGGTCTCTACCTTTGGTTTCCGAGAATTATAAACCTCGACGCGTTTAAGAGCAGGTTACTACTGCTTAGAAATCTGAAGGGAAATGCACGGGATTGGAATTGGCATCATGTCTTTGGAATTTGGGCCACCCTACCACTTGGTTTCATTATCTTGACGGGTGTGCTGATTTCTTATCCATGGGCGACAAACCTGCTTTATCAGGTCACAAACAGTCCCCTACCCGCAATTGTCGGAAATGGCGACGGAAGGCCTGTGCAGAGTAATCTCGGAAGCATTGGTGCCGACAGACAGGTTGCACGCGTGCTAAATGGATATGACTTGTGGGCTGAAATTGCCAAGCGCCAGATTCCAGAGTGGAAGAGCATTACACTCTCAATATCACATGCGCGCGACAAAACTGTAGATGTTGCAGTAGACACGAGTGTGGGCGGACAGCCAGAAAAGGTAACGAGCCTTGTAATTGACCGTTCGAGTAACGCGATCGTGGCAACCAGGCGATTCTCCGATAACAGCCTTGGACGGAGGCTACGCACCTGGGCTGTATATGTTCATACCGGCTCAGAGTTAGGTCTGATTGGGCAGATCATCATTGCTTTCGGCGCACTCAGCGCCATTCTTCTTGTTTGGACGGGGTATGCATTATCCAGAAGAAGGTTTTTCGGAGATCGAAATCCAATCCGACAAGTGTGATGTTTTGTTTCTTTTACAGGTGGCGCTTTCATAATACAACCTGAGCAGGTGTGTACTTGAAAAACTGAACGTTCATTGCATGCGAATTTCAAAAGTTTTATAAGCTAGCAGTTAAATGTCTTGACAAGGTGAACACTTATGCGAGACTCTATCAATATGAAAGTTGCCCACATGACGCCTTGTTGTATGTTTAGCGCTATCTGCTGGCGAATGGGGAGATGCATGGATAGTTAACTGACACGCGTCGTCTGTGATGCGAACTGTTATCGATTTGCCGCCCGCTGCCAGCCCTGCTGGAGCGGGTTTTTGTTTGATCGAGCGACGCGCAGATCGTCCAGTATTCACGCAAAATATGGATTCACGAGGCACTTTCTGAACGCGAAATGTGCCGTGGAGATAACCAACGACTCGCAACCACAAAGGAGCTTTTCAAATGAAGAATTTAAGTCGATTTCTAGTACTGCTTCTTCTCGCATCCACGGCCGTTGCGCAAGGCATTTCTGGCAGATGGGATGGCACCGCAAAGGTCAGTGAAACTCTAACTGTTCCTGTGCATCTCGATCTCTCTGGCTCTGCCAATCATGTGGAGGGCGCATTTCTCAATGGGCCGCAGCGTTCTGTCTCCACCGAGGGCAGCATCAGTGGCGATTCCGTTACACTGAAGTTTGCGCAATTTGATGTCATTTTTCAGGCAGCTCTGCAAGATGGCATCTTGAAGGGAACATATAGCAAGAATGGCGGCTTTTCATATCCTTTGGAACTGAAGCCGCACACGCTCCCACAACCCGATGCACTAGCTCCCACCATCCAAGGCGTTTGGATCATTCCAACCGAGAGTCCAAAGGGTGAACATGCCTTCCGCCTGATTGTCAATCAGTACGCTTCCAATGCATACGCCACGATTCTGAGAGTTGACGGCGACACGGGGGTTCTTGCTGGTAACTTTAAAGATGGAAAGTATACACTGAGCCATTTCGGCGACTTACGCGCCTCTATCCTTGAAATCACGCCTGCCAGTGACGGATCGCTTGATCTTACGCTCTATGGCGGCCATAGTCGTGCAGGATCGGATGGGCAACCCACCAAACTCAAAGCGTATCGTCCGGCAGACGCAAAGGCTAAAAACATTCCCGACCCAGATGACTTCAGCACACATACCTCGGTAAAGGATCCAAGCCAGCCCTTTCCATTCAGCTTTCCCGACGTGAATGGAAAGTTGGTATCCAATACTGACGCTCTGTTCAAAAACAAGGTTGTACTGGTTAATGTCACAGGCAGTTGGTGCCCGAACTGCCATGATGAGGCCCCCTATCTTGCGGAACTATATCGCAAGTATCACGCCCGCGGAGTGGAAATTGTAGCCCTCGATTTTGAGGATCCGGCGCAGATTCAAACGCTTACGCGCCTACACTCCTTCATCAAGAAATACGGCATTGAATACACTTACCTGGTGGCGGGGGAGCAGAAGGATGTGCATGACAAACTGCCTCAGGCGGTGAATCTGAACGCATGGCCGACCACGTTCTTTATCGGCAAGGACGGCCTTGTTCATGCTGTCGAGACAGGGTTCACGTCGCTGGCCAGCGGGCCTTTCGATCACGATGTCAAGGCCAAATATGTGGCCAACATCGAAAAATTGCTGGCTGAAAATGCGCACGCCTCCGGTAATTAATCTTTTACTGGTTCTGCAGGTAGATGAAGTACAGAACCAATTTTCTTTGATAGGGATATAGCTCCCTGCACTTTCGTACGCAGAGCTTCTGTGGCGAAAGTGTAGGGACACTGTGGCAATATTTGACTTTCAAAAAGTAAAAGGGTTGAGATGATAATAACTCGCAGAGATTTTCTGAGTTATTGCGCTGGGTCCGTCGCGGCGTTAGGACTGGCGAGAGTGCTCGTACCGCTGGATAAAGAGCTGGCCTCTTCAGGCGGAACATCGATTATTTGGTTGAAGGGCGCATGCTGCTCGGGATGCACGGTTTCACTCGCCAACCGCATCTCCAAAACGGCGCCCGTGGATGCCGCAGATCTGCTTATTCATTCCATCGATCTTGCCTACCATCCAGTGCTTATGGGAGCGGCCGGAGAATCTGCCGTGCAACAGCTCCTGAATGCGTCTTCCGGCAAGTTTATTCTGGCTGTTGAAGGTGGCATTCCCACGCTCTTCAATGGTAAAACATGCACTGTTTATACCCATAATGGCGTTGATGTTACTGCTCTGGAAGCCGTTAAACAACTAGTTCCCAAAGCTGCTCATGTGCTTTCCATTGGATCTTGCGCTGCCTTTGGTGGACTATCCGGCGCCAATCCCAATCCTACGCAAATCGTGGGTGTCAGCGAGGTTGCTGGCGTCTACACAATCAACATACCGGGTTGCCCGCCGCATCCAGATTGGATTGTTTGGACGATAGCGCAATTACTTGCTGGGGAGATTCCTGCGCTGGATGCTCAACATCGTCCCACGGAACTCTATGGCAGAACGGTTCACAGCAAGTGCTCGCGTCGCGATAAACCCTGGGCAACTTCTCTCGGCTCGACAGGCCTTTGCAACATGAACCTCGGCTGCAAAGGGCCGCAGACCCGCGCCGATTGCCCCACGCGATTATGGAATAATGAGACGAATTGGTGCGTGGGCACGATTTCAAGCGCCGGAAACGGGGCAGATTCACTGTGCATTGGTTGCACTGAAAGTGGTTATCCCGACAAGTTTGCACCGCTGTTCAGCACCATGGGGTCAACCCCGTCAGATCATGAAGTGTATAGCAAGTCCACTTGCATGACTTGCCATGCGGAGGGAAGGCCTGACTAATCGAATTCGTCAGCAAATAAGCCTATTGCCCATGAATATGGGACCAGCAAAGATCGCGCGGCTTTACCGTTTTAATAATTCTCACTGAAGGCATGGATATCTCGTAATGGCAAAGATCACTATTATTGACCCTTTAACCCGAGTTGAAGGACACTTGAAAGTTCAGGTCACTATTGATACCGTCAAAGGCAAACAGCAGGTTACTGACGCACAGTGCACTGGAACCCAGTTTCGGGGATTTGAAAAAATCCTGGTAGGAAGGGACACTAAAGACGCGCCCTACATCACACAGCGCATCTGCGGCGTTTGCCCGGTTTCACACACCATTGCAGCTTGCATGGCAATTGAGCAAGCCGCGAACGTCACTGTTCCCGCCAATGCGCGCATCCTGCGCAACCTGGTGCTTGGCGCTAATTTCATCCAGTCGCACCTGCTGCACTTCTATTTCTTGTCCGCGCTTGATTACATTACTCCGCCTGCCTCCGCGCCATGGGCGGGTAACTGGAAGATTGACCTGAGGTGCAGTCCGGCGATGCAGCAGATCTCGACCAACTTTATTTCGGCAGTTTCCATGCGGCGTGAGGCGCATGAAATGGCAGCTATCTTTGCAGGCAGAATGCCGGGACTCACCGCTATCCAGGCTGGCGGCTTCACCACCAAGCCAAACGCCTCCATTATCAGCAAATTCATCGACTATCTGAAAAAACAGATTGAGTTCATCAACAGCAGCTACATACCGGACGCACAGTTACTCTCCAATAAATATAACGATTACCACCATATCGGACGCGGTCACGGTAACTTGATTGCCTTCGGCGGCTTTGAGCAGGATGATACTGCCAATCCCGAACGGCTATTCAAGCGCGGTATCGTTTACGGCTTGAAACCTACATCCGTGGAGAAACTTTCAACCGCTAACATCACCGAGATGGTAACCAATTCCTGGTATGACGATTCGACTAACAACGCCAACCCCGCAGTAGGAAAAACGGAGATGGTTGATCCTGCGACCAAGCCCGCCGCATACTCTTGGCTCAAGGCTCCTCGCTACAGCAATCATGCTTGCGAAGGTGGGCCTCTGGCGCGGATGTGGGTCAATGGCGATTATCGCGTCGGCGTTTCGGTGATGGATCGTCATGTGGCGCGCGCTTACGAAGCAAAAAAGATCGCTGAAGAAATGTTCTTGTGGCTTCAGCAACTCAAGGAGGGAGTGCCGGATTATATTTCCTGTGTCACGCCTTTTGAAAAAGCGGGTGAAGGATTGACTGAGTCGTCCCGCGGCGCGCTCGGCCATTGGCTCACCACCGCTTCCAATGCCAACAAGGCACCCAACGGCATGGCAGCTATCGCCAATTATCAAGTTATTACTCCAACCTGCTGGAATGCCTCGCCCAAAGATACAAATGGCGTTCACGGCCCCATGGAGCAAGCGCTGATCGGTACCCCGGTATCGAACGCAGAGCAACCTATCGAGGTGCTGCGCGTGGTTCATTCCTTCGATCCTTGCATGTCGTGCGCGGTGCATGTTATGCATCCGGATGGAACGCCGTTAACGCTCTTCAACGCTCAACCCACATTTTAACCATGAATACATTGATTCTCGGTATCGGTAACCTTCTCCTCTGCGATGAAGGCGTGGGCGTGCATATTGTTCGCTCACTGGCACAGCTAAATCTTCCTCCTGGAGTTACCGTTGTAGAGGCAGGCACTGCATTTCTAGACGCTCTCCCTGAGATTGCTCAGGCTGACCGCATTCTCATCGTCGATGCGATGGAAGGTGGCGGTGCGCCGGGGACTGTCTATCGCGTGCTCTTCGACCAGTGCCGACATCCCGCTATGCTGGCTTCACTGCATGGACTCGATCTTTCCCGGGTTTTATATATGGCTGGCAATGATCGAAAAATTGAGATTATTGTGTTTGGCATTGAACCTGCACACATTGAATGGGGAATGGAACTTTCCACCGTAGTGCGGAACGCCCTGCCCGCGGTCGTGGAAGCACTCCATGAGGCGCTAACTTGAACCGCAAAGGCATCGCTGTGCGCGGCGGTCATCACTGCGCTCAGCCAAATGGTGAATTTCAACCCCACATTAACATCACAGTACAGATTACTTATCTGCACTCCAACGGCGGTAATCGACCCTCCGCCAACGTCTTCAATATACCGCAATGTCGATCCGTAATTGTGATGCAGAAACCTATTGAAAATAGGTCGGTGCAAGCGATAGGTCGAGAATTATTCACCCTCTGAGAGACGGTATACTCTTGCGATTTCTTCCAGAATACCGTCACGGGTGCCTGTGCGTAGACCCAGGGATTTGAGGTCAACTTCCTCGATGCGCATGCGGGAGATAAATTCGCTTATGTCCTCCTTTACGGTCTCCGGAGCCGCTGGATCAATAGCTGGATCGAGAATCTGGTAAAGCCGGAATACATCGTTTTTGTGTTTCTTGATCGACTTGCTGTCGATCTGTTCACCACGCTCCGCGCGCTCTGTCAGATCAAGCCATGCCCGCGCCTTCAAGGCAATCAATTGCGCGACGCCCACCCAGGGGAGTCCGTCGATCTCCTGTCTACCTGCGCGGATGAAATCGTAATAGTCGTTATCCAGGAGAATCGCCGAAAGGCTGGACGCATCCTCGTCAACCGGCAGCGGAGTGAGGTGGCTGCCTTCAGAAACCTGTAGTACATCGGGCTTCCGCGAGAACAACTCCAGCATGAAAGGGAAGTCCGCATTCGTGGGCTTCTGGAATCGGTAGAATTGCTTTTCGCCGGTTGACTTCTCTTGAACCTCGTATCCGCCCGCGCGCACGAATTCCCAGAAAGCCTGAACAAACGCGGTATCCAAAGCCTCGACATACAGAACGATGTCCAGGTCCTTTGTGGCCCTGAATGCGAGTCCGGCTCCAGTCATGGCAATATCGCACGCGGCACCGCCGATGAGCACGTAGCGGTCGGCATAATTCCGGAAGTGCTCGCGGAAGACTTCCAAACCCTTTACCATTCGAATTTCTCCATCATCTCTTCCAGCGCAGTTTCGGTGCGCTCGTCTTGGTCGGCCTTCAAAGAAAGGTAAAGCGACAACCGATCAACCATGCCGTGTTCGGCGAAGTGCGCCGGAGAATACCACCAGACCTCAATCTCGCAAACATCTGGATCCTGAGCTGGCACTTCGATGATCTTGTGTTGTTGCCGAAGCGTTTTCCATTCCTCCCGGCTCAGCGCATAGGTCGTGTACGCAGGCGGCGCCAGCATACTGTAGTGAGCCAAGGCTGTGAGTCCCGCAT
>Ga0181520_10001748_pt1 | contig 43020 bp, 47 predicted proteins | sample PEATcosm2014_Bin_29_FD_132451 | JGI IMG/M metagenome (GOLD analysis project Ga0181520, IMG submission 132451) | Peatland microbial communities from MTU Mesocosm Facility, Houghton, MI, USA - PEATcosm2014_Bin02_30_metaG | ecosystem: Environmental > Terrestrial > Soil > Wetlands > Peat | place... | reverse complement strand
TCACGTTCCGTCTCCACTTTCCAAGGCAGGGTGCCGCCATTACCACAGCTTCGTTTGAAGCAATTTGATGATCTCGCTCTGGTTAAGGTCTAAGAATCGGTGCGGCCGAATCTTCTGCTGCTCCGCCCGACGCATCAACGAACCGATGTGGGCGATAGGATAGACGACGGCAATCTGCTCAAACGGGATTGCAGTCAGGGGGATGCTCTTGCCGTAAGCATCGGTGCGAGGTGACGACTCGCCTTTGCTGCTCGGCTCGCAGAAGTTCACGACGATCTCTTCCAGGAACTCGTTGAAGTCATTGATGCTTGGCTGGCCGGTGATCTTGTTGTCTCCCCGAAGCTCGATCAAACGTGCGTTCAAGAGCACGCAGGTGCTCGCCAAGTCCTTGTTGATCGCCGCATGGTAATGCCCGGCACAGGCATAGCCGTTGCACAGTAGAAAGGCGACGGGAACGTGCTGGTCGTCATCTGATGCGACCCCGACCAGTTTTACGAAATCATCTCGATTCATCGTTGACCTCGTTCACAGAACCATGACCCGCATCATAACGACCCAGGATACGCCCGGCGACTGCTCGAACAGGTGGCCAATGCAGGTGACTGAACCATCCGAGCAGAAATGCTTCCAGCGATAGAGGACACGCTTCGATGTGGGGACGGAGATTTGTTCGACACACTCTGGTTCTCCGAAAATCTCCGTCCAGTTGTCTCGGGAACAACTCACATGCACCTGCATCATCCTGCGGGTGTTGCGGCCGTCCTGCAACCGGCAGACTTTCGGTTCCGCCCCGAGTTGCTGGAGGGCCTGAAGGAAGTCGCCCCGGCTGCCAGGATCATGGGCAACGTGGAAACCCTGTATCCCCAACACCAAGGCGGCCCGAAAAGCAAAACTCCCCTCGTAGTCCTCGTCCAGTAAACAGACGCCTTCTCCGCAAGCCATTTCTGCCATCGGATTGCTCCTTTAGGCACTACGCACACTCTGCTTCTTCCAGGGCCGGAAGCCACCTTTCCGTCTCGTGGAGTTCGCCCCGTTGAATCGGCAAGTAGCCAGGGGCGTTGAAGCCGAGCTTCACCCGATTCCCTCGGACCTCCACGACAACGACCTCGATGTCGTCGCCCAGGAACACCCGTTCATTCGGTTTTCGACTGAGAACCAACATACGATCACCTCCTTGTGAAAAGACCCGATCTCAATACCCCATTTCCGCCAACTCCAACATCGCTGGCTGCGAACCGTTTCGGGCGGCTTCTTCCAGCCAACGTCGTTTCTCATTCGAGTTGCTACACACCAATCCCAGTTCGTGCATCGCTGGGACATGGCCCTCTTCAGCGGCCATTCGCAACCAACGTCGGCGTTCGTTGGGATCATCACGCTCTTGGCTGAGCAAGTACATGGCCTGCACATGCCCTTCCGAGGCAGCCATCCTCAGCCAATGCTTTTTCTGTCGGGGATTACTGCAACTCAACCCGTAATCGTACATGGCCGGAATGTAGCCCTCGTGTGCGGCCTCCCGAAGCCATCGTCTTCGCTCATCGTCGCTATCGCATTGCAAAGCGATGGCGTGCATCGCTGGAGCGTGACCGTCTTCAGCGGCCTGCTGCAACCACTGCTCTCCCTGGTCAACCGATGATTCCAAACAGGTACTCATTAGTTTGCCTCCCTTAGTTCGTCGGTTCAATCGACCACTTCGGTCTCATTGATGATCTGCCCGACCCCGGCCAGCCATCGCACCGTCTCCTGGGCCAACTGTTTGTGGTGGAAACTGGGCAGACGCCCACGCAACACAAGTCCGCCACCTTCCAAGTCACAGGACAGAGTTCTTAGGGACGCATAAGGACTGCTGCGAAGTCGGCCCCTTGCGATCTCTGCCAGGTTGTCGATCCCTACCGGTAACGCTGCCTCCATCTCCTTCCTCCATGCCGCCAAAAAGACATAGCCTCAGCATTAAGACTAGCAGGAAGGAATGAGGCGAGAATTAGATTCCCGTCAGAAATGGACGAGATGACGGAGAAAACGGCGTGAGGATCAGCAGTAGGCCCGAAACTGCCGTTTCAGGCCGGACACGACCTTCGGCGTCCAGGTGGCTAGGAATGCCGCTCGGAGATCCTCGGTCGCCCGCTGTTCCGCCAACAGCAGTCCCTCCAAGAAAGCCCGCTGCTCCGCATCCTCGCACTTCGACCACCAGTCCCCAAACAGCGTTTTCGCCTTGGCGTGGTCGTTGACCGTTCCCAACAGGTCTTGGAAGAGCGTCAACTGGGGATAAAGCTTCTTGCGGAAGATGGAATCGAAGGCCACGGCCACGATCTCCATCGTGTACCGCAGCTTCTTCGTGCGAATACGAAGTGCATGAAACGATTCGTCGGTGGTGAGGTCGGACTCAGCAGCCTTGAAGAACTTTTTGACGACCGGCACGAGGTACTGAGGAGCTTGTCGTCCAAACCGCCGCTTTCCATCGCCCTGGCGGTGAGATTCGACTTCCTGGACTAGCTTCTCGATTTTCGCCTCGCAAGCGTCGGCCGTGGTTTCCTGGTAGATCGCAACCATTGGCCCCTGAGCCTCTCGCCGCCGGGCCTTGATTTGATCCAAAATCTTGGTCGGGATATCCCCACCATGCGAGAACCGCTCAACCATCACGTCCCAGTTGCGGGCCTCGTCAGCAGCGAGGCGAATTCTTCGCAGCCGATCCCGTAAAGCCTCGGCCTCTTCCATCAGCCCAGAGAAGATTCGCACCGCTTCGACGGCCCGCCTCACCGAGATGCGAAGCTGATGAACATACTCGTTATCTTCGTCGCTTTTTTCGGCGGCCAGGGGAAGAAAGTGGTGAACGGCTTTGAGGCGAGCGACAAGAACCAGCCCTGCCACCTCGCACACGGGTCGATCCGGGGAGATCCCGGCGATCCACTTGCTGTCAGTTGGTACTGCGGTTGGTTCCGCTTCGAGAAGTGCTGGTTCGGTCATGGCTTTCTCCCTCGCTTGGCGTCGGGGAAAGCTCCGTCTCTCTTGATAGCCCGATTCCTTCGGCTCGCACCGGTAGCGACAAGTTAGACTACGATTAGATCATTATTAGGACTTCCGCCTGACCGGCAAGGCCCCCCGAAGAAGGAAAACCTCGATTGTCGAGATTGCGTCAGTACCACAACGCTGCGTGTGAAGTTGGGCAAGAATTTGACGGAGTGCGTCCTTCAGAATTACGGCCAAAGTTTGCCCATCTTGCCAGATGGCATTGCACTATCAGATGGGACGAAAAAATCCACCCACCAGAGGCAGGCTCTTGGCGAAATCCGGCAAGTGGCTTGGTCTGCCGTTCTCGTATCCCACGCTTGTGCGTTGGAGGGGCTTGGCTACGAAATGAAGGGAGCATAGGATGAGTTATCTATCCCACTCGGAAACCGGGCCGAGTGAAGAGGAGGCGGTTTTGGAATGGATGTCCCATCTCGTGGCAGGAGGATATTAGACGCAACACGAGGCGTTGGGGGGAAAGGGAAATGGACATTCGACAAGGCGAACACGTACTGGTCAATCTGGCTCCGTTTATCGGGTCTCTACGACGTAGCGACGAGTCGATTCCTTGCAATGTCTTGAGAATCGACGGTACTTTGGTTGAGGTGGAGACGGAGGAGCCTCCCTGCCGCAGACTCTCGTTGTGGGTTGCATACCATTGGATCGACGGCAAAGCAGGACCGTCTGAGCCGCATTTCATGCGGCAGTTGCTAGCGGGCATGAAGGACTGAAGCAAAGTGCCAACCTGACCGGTGTGGTTCGCCTTTTTCGATGTGCAGAAGGTGGTCCAGTTTCGTGACGGCCAAGACTTTCCCAAGTTCGTTACGAACGTTGCAAAGCCTAAGCTCCCTTCCCTCCTGTTCAAGCTTCGTCTGGAGTGTTATGAGCTTTGTCAACATCGCCCCCGATACGGCGACCACCGTTGAACAGTCCAATATCAGAATGTTCCCCATGTCTCGTGACACCTCGTGCAACTCCTCGGCAGCCCGCTTGGCGGTTCGTTCATCAAGAATCCGGTCCTCGACAAACTGAACGACAGTCAGGTCGTTTTCTTTCCGCACTTCCAGGTGACGGAATAGGGGTTTACCACACCAGTTGCACCGGAGAGCGGCAGCGGGAACAGGCTGGCTGCACCATCTGCACGGCGTTCCGTGCCCAAAGATGAGGGAGGAATCCGAGGCACAGTGACTCCCTATTTCTCGGTGAGCAAGTGTCTCTGTCGAGTCGTGAGCACCAACACCAACATCTGATCCGGGGCACGGTATTTTCACGGGAGCGGAACACTGAGGACAGGCCCCCGTCTTCCCTACGTGTTTTCCGTTGACCTGCAACAGGTGTCCGTTTGGACATCGAAACTTGATGACCATGCGTCATCCCCCCTTTGAAGACGAAACTATCCGACTACGACTTCCAGTTCCGGCCGAGGCCCCTTCCTCGGTGAAGCCGTGAAGATGACCCTGCTGTCGAACCATCCGGCCTATTCTGGGATGTCCGCCAACCGACACGCTCGTTAGGCCGTTTGCCGGGGGTTAAAGCGAGCCGAGTCATCACGGACTCGGCGTCCACAGGTGCCCGATGAACCTCAGCCCGGCAAATCGGCATGTAGCGAGCGTTGGTGAAGCCGAGTCTCACCCGATTTCCGTCCACCTTCCATACCACGAGTTCGAGGTCTTCGCCTACGAGGACTCGCTCGCCCGATTCTCGGCTGACAACCAACATGCGGCATCCTCCATGAACAGTCCAGAAAAGCACGGACGATGTTAACACAAAAGTGTTAGAGAAAAAGGGGGAGGACTGTTAGAAATGCATTAGCGGAACGGTTCGCCTTCCCAGACGCTCGCCATCGCATTTTGATGACCATGCGTCGTCCCCTTGGAAACAGGCGTTGCCTGACTAGGACTCTCAGTCACCTCCTTGGCTCAGCGTGCAGACTGGAGGGCAAGGGCCATTGGCGGAAACCGGTTCCGCAACCAGAGCCGTTCCCACCACGTCGCTCTTCTCAACGACGGGTCATCGGCGTGGAGCGTGTGGGTTTTGCCCCGTCTCGTGCATACGACGATCTCGCCCGTCGGCTGCACGGCAACCACCGTCCAATACTTGTCGATGCGGTAGCTGTAACTGTCGCCGTTTAGAGCCGGATACACGGCCTTGGCGTGCCGACTGGGATGAAGAGAATGCTTGGTCTTCTGGTAGACCACCAAGTCGCCGGGCTGAATCTGAAGCCGCATGGTCGCTACTGCATTTTCCCGAAAATGCTGACCCCGACGCACCTACAAATATTGTAACACGGAGGTGCCGAAACGACAATTTCATTATCGTGAGGCATATACGACCAGACCAGCCGATAGGGTTGTTGCGGAGAGCCGTTTTCCGGCACGGGTAGAAGTGCATCGGCCGGTTCCCGGATCACCACACCCGATAATGGTCAGCCTCTTTCGATGTGTAGAACTTGATCCAGCTTTGCAGCGGTCAAGACCTCTCGAAGCTGCTTACTGACGTTCGACAACCTAAGCTGCCTCCCTTCTGGCTCAAGCTGTTTTTGGAGCGTTACCAACCTGCTCAGCAGCGAACTCAACACGATGGCCATACCGGAGAAGCTCACTACCATGTTGTACTTTCCTTGCCTCGCCAAGCTGAGCAACTCCTCAGCGGTCTCCTGGATGGTTCGCTCGTCGATAATCGAGGGCTTGATGAACTGGACAAGGATCAAGTCGTCTTCTTTCCGCACTTTCAGATGACGATAGTGAAACAGCGGCATAAAGCTATGCCCTGTTTCTGGCTGAGCCACTTTCTCTGCCTGGCGTTTTGGTGGAACATCCTGCCTGGGGCGGGGTACTTTGACAGGAGCGGAACAACGGGGGCAGGCAACCGTTTTTTCGGCGTGTTTCTCTTTGATCTGCAACAGGTGGCCGTTCGGGCATCGGACTCTGATCGCCATGCGTCGTCTCCTTCGAAACGAAGCAGTCCGATGGTGGTCTCAGCCCGATCCGAGTCCTTTCGCCATTACGCTCCTGATAGTGACCACGCCATCGACAAATCTGCCCCAGTTCTTTACTTCTATCCAGAGGACCGCTAGGCGACTCTTCGGAGACTGGCTTCTGCCGCAGCCACAACGGCGTCGGCCAGTTCTTGGTGGATTTCGGCTCGGCAGATTGGCACGTAACGAGGGGCCGTGAAGCCGAGCCTCACCCGGTCTCCGTCAATCTCCAGAATCGTTACTTCGATGTCTTCGCCAACCAGAACTCGTTCCCCCGATTTTCGGCTCAGCACCAACATGCTCCATCCTCCATGAAGAGGCCGGTAACCCATTACGATACTAGCAGAAAAGCGTTAGAGACGAAGCAGGGGGGCATTAGAAATCTGTTAGCGGAACGTTTCGTCTTCCGTAACGCTCCCCCAATAGAGAGGCTCGCAAGAAATCGAGCGACGTAGTAGAGTAGTGTGTGGTGTGGAGGCCCTGCCTTCGCACTGGCCCTTCTCAGGTTCCTGCCCCACCCGAGACAGGGCCTTTTTATTTGGCGGCATGAAGAAGCCCCGCCTGCCCTTTGCGAGCAAGCGGGGCCGATATCGTGAAGCCGCATCACATCCTGCGACCAGGCTTCCGTCAAGAGCAAGCGGTGTCCATCCGCCCGAAGCTGAGAGAATACCAAGGCTGAACCAAGCGTCAATCCCTCACATGGAAATCTCCCCATCTGCTTCGAGATCACGCCTGCTCCACTTTCACCACGGGTGCCTGCTGCTGCGAAACGTCCTCGATCTCAAAGAACTCTCGGCTGGGGAAGCTGAAGGTGCTGGCCACAAGATTGGATGGGAAACGCTGGAGGCGGTTCTGGTAGTCTCGCACATTGGCATTGTAGAAACGGCGGGACCGCTGAATCCGGTCCTCCGTGTTGGCAAGCTCCGTCTGGAGTGCCAGAAAGTTCTGATTCGCCTTTAGGTCGGGGTAGTGCTCCGCCACTGCAAATAGCTGCCGTAGCCCTCGCACCAAATCGTTCTCATCACCGGCCTGAGCCTGTGGCGAGCCATTATTGGCCACTGCCGTGTTACGGGCCTGGGTCACCCGGTCAAGCACCTCTCGCTCATGTTTGGCGTAGCCCCGAACCGTGTTGACAAGATTGGGAACCAGATCGTAGCGGCGTTTTAGTTCCGCATCAATATCCGCCCACGACTCATCGCACCTGTTGCGATCCTGGACCAGAAAGTTGTACGTCAGCATGAACCACCCAATGAAGATCACCGGGACCGCAATGAGGACCATAGCAACGTTCATTCCTCGACTCCTCGTAGCTCTTTCACCAGCGACGGCGGCAACCGGCGAAGAATTCCCTCGACCACCTGGATGGCCGAGTCGAAGTCCGCAGGCTGGAAGAGGGCGTTACGATAAGCCATGACCTGGCAAAGCTGAAACTCCAAAGTGAACTTCGGCGAGTTCATGAGGAACTCCATCGTGGCTTGAGGCAGGACATCGAAAGCCCAGCGATGATCGGACGAGGTGACGTGAAACTCCTTGTTGAACTCTGTCCATTCGAACTGGATGCCTTCGAAGCCAACTGCCGCTGCAACTTGGTCGAGGAAGTTCCTATGCCGAATCACGAGCGGCTTCAGCGGCAAATTCGTCGTCACGATGACGGCTGACAAATGGTGACGTGTTTTGTCATCTCCATTGGAGGTCTCGTAATGGTAGTCGAACGCACACACCCGATGACCTTCAATTTGCCCTTCCATGACGTTGTCGGCATAGCGGTGGTCGCCTCGGTTCAAACAGGCAAAATGCGGGTGGCGATCACCCAAGCTATCGTCGTGGGCCGAATGGAACTCCAAGCCATGCGACAAGGCCCAGGCAGCCAATGTTTGTCTCCGCTTCGCTGCCTGAACCTGGATGACAACGAACGCCGCGATGGCCACAAGGATGACCAGAAAGATAAGGGATGTTTGGCTCAAAACGCAATTCCTCTCAACCGGGCTTGCACATTCTCGTTCCGGCTCGACGGCCTGTCAAGTTTGCCTCCGGTGATGACATGAAATGAGAAGCCCCGGCTACACCAACTCCTTCAATCCCCTCAGCGGCACCAGCTTGACCACATTCTTGGCGGGCTTGGCCTTGAAGACCGTCTCCTCTTTCGTGAAAGGGTTGATGCCCTTCCGTTCTGCGGTAGCGGGCTTGCGGACGACTTTGATTCTCAAGAGGTTGGAAATGTTGCAGACACCTGCCCCTTCTTCACCGAGTTCCTTCCCGATGAGCTTGGCGAGTTCATCGAATAAGCTGACAACATCCTTCTTGGTCAGGCCCGTTGACTCAGCCAAAGCGACGATCATCTCTGTTTTGGTCATGGGCTTCTTGGGCGTGGGGCAGTCCATTGGCATTTCCTTTCGTGGAGGTGGCAGCAAAACCCCTATTTCACGGCCAAGGGGCAACGTTGGCAAGGCCCTGATTTGTCGATTTGACGAGTTCGACTTCCCGGAGTAACCCGTGGCCCGGTGGAGCCTCGAAGTACCGCCTTTCTGACTTGAGCCGTGAATCTTCTGAATTCGTCGCTTAGGGGTATCCCAAATACCCTGACAAACGACTCTTCTACGTCCAAGTTGTCGCATTCAACGACATCCTCGAGAAACGCTCGATACCGCTGGGCCCCGTGGCTCGACCTAAGGAACTCAACAAAGCAACCGAATTCTGAGTAGAAGAACGTCGCCTTGTTTTCCACTGAACAGGACAAAGCCGTCCCTTTCTCGGCATTAAGATAAGTACCAAAATCCGATGGTTCGCAGAAGGCCCCTCCTGCGATCAACTCATACACGGTTGACTTTGCAGGATAGTTGCCAGTTCCCACCTGTCTGGCACAATCCATCGCTGTTCCTTCGAGTAACCATTTTGGCATTCTCATTGATCTTAGGATGGACACTCGCTGTTGCAGAAGGCAATGTGACAACTCATGTGTGAGATATGTCCGCAGGACGATCTTCCCTTGCCTTGCGTCGTCTTGGGCTTGCTGGGATACAAATACTCGTCCGTTGATCGAAGTGAAACGTGCTTTCGACCCAGTTAGCCTCCGGTACTCGCAATCGTCCTTGCAGAGGAATACCGCCGGTTTCCATCGAAAAGAAATTCCGTGGTATGTCTCTTCATAAGGGATGACGTCGTTCAGATAGGATAACTGACTCGATTCGTATTGCCCGTGATGATAAACGGTCGCACTTATGTATTCTTGCCGGGAAAAACCAAGAATGATCGGAGACAATGGGAAGAACCGACCAAACAAGGCATGATAAAGAGCGAATAATAGAAGTGCCACGACAAACCATTGTGCTATCTTTGTTGCCCACCTTCTCGTTCTTCCTGGACTAAAACTGGGCGTCATGTTTTGAGCCTGGTCGGTGGTCTTCTCATCCATCAGAGTTCTACTTGCTCATATTGGTAAGAGTGGCGTCTCCTCGGTCTTGCCCCACCGGTTCTTCCTGTTGGACACCCACCGGCTCATTTACATCGGCCTCCAATACTGTCTCCTGCAACCACATGGCACCATCCATGCCGTCGTGACTTGATGTGGCCTCGTTCCACCGGACAAGACAGATGGCCCCGCTCACCTGGGAGACAACTCCGCACCAGCCGCCCAATGGTATACCAGGATGATTCGGGTCAACCACGCCTTTTTTCACCCGTACCTGGGAACCGACAGCGAACTTGGGGACCATTTCTTGTTTGTGGGACATGGCGTTGCCCTCAGTGTTGCCGACATTTTCCAGAACCAGGGGCGGGCTGTCAACTTGTCCTGAAACTGTGGCTAGTTTCACTCTGGGAACAGTCGCCTCTGACCCTTCGAAGATTTCCGTTTTCTGCTGGTGGTTGATGGGTTGCGTGAGGGAGCAGTTTTCTTTGTTGATTCGAGCGGTGCCGGCTTGTTCACCCTGCCCGCCGTGGACACCCATTCTTCCAGATACTTGGGATTCTTCGCCATCTGCTCCCTGAAAGCCGTCGTCAGCTTTTCCTCAATCGGCCCTAGTTTCTTGTGCGACACGGTTACAAAAGTTGGAACGCTCTGGTAAAGGAAGAACATCGTGCAGTTGTCATCGTCAATGCGATAAACGACACCTGCAACGGTGCCGCCCTCATATTCGAACCGATGCCAATCTCCGAGGCGGATTTTCGCCTTTGGCTCCCTGGTTTTTCGACGTTTGGGAGGGGTGATCGCCGCTTCGAGATCAGGGATCAGGTGGTCGCCCACACGGCCCATGATGGCGGATCGAGTCACCTTGCCGGTACGCACCCTGCCTTTCTCGTCCGCATAGCGGTAATTATACGAGTTCCCGTGGCGTTCAAGAACCTTACCGATGACGCTCCTCCCCTCGCCACGGATGCGATACCAAGCTCCCACTTCAATCGTCTTGAACATTTGCCGTTCCTCATCCCGCAGCGTAGCAAATGTCTCCCACACCTACCCCTCGCTCTCATCGTAATCGTGCTTTCGTGCGGACCTCCAACCATCTTCCCAAGAGCGGCGTTCCTCGGTCTCCTCGTCATACGGATTGTCGCTAATATCGACGCCTTCCCAATAGGCATCGTAGCCGTCCCCAGAGGCATCGTGGTAGGTCATGGCATCGCTTCCCTTTTCAAAGAACGGCAGTCTCCGTCACCCAGAATGGCTGTCCATCGGGATCGGCATACCCTGCCAGCCTGCCACCAAAGTCTTCTTCCTGGGGCGGTTGCAGACAGCGTACACCGTTGGCAACCATTTCCTGGTGAAAGGCGTCGATGTCTGTTGCCGAGAATCCGAGATGACATTGACCTGCCGGGATCGCATCAGCGGAAACCACCGCATCACCGGGGGCGTCAGCGAGATGCAAAGCCAAGGTGGTCCCCGGCGTCTCGAACTCCGTCCATTTAGGTGACTCAGATCGCAGTCGCAGCCCCAAGACATCCCGATAGAAGGCCACGGAGCGGGCCATATCGCTCACGAAGACGATGACGTAGTTGAACTCAGCCACAGGACTTTCCCTTTTTCATCAGTGATTTGGCCCTGGCTAGCGGCCAGCACACATCATTCGTCGAGTCGTACCGGGGAAAAGGTAGTTCAGAGCAAAGACAAATCGCAGCATGAAGGGGGCGATAACCTCCTGCTTGTCCCGCTTGATTCCATTAATGATGGCCTTGGCCGCCTGCTCGGGCGTCAGGACACGCACCATCGACTGGGCCTTCGGAAGCCGCTCCTCGCTGCCAGGATTGTTTTCCCAATAGGAACTTGCCACCTTTGCAAATGATGCGAGCATTACCCGAATGCCGGTGCCATTGAGATCGGCCCGCAGAGCCTCGGTAAAGCCGTGCATGGCCCATCGGGCGGCGATGTAGGCCGTAGCCCCAGGCCACACCAGACGAGACGCCGCCGAAGTCATGTTGACGATGTAGCCGCTGTTCCGCTTGAGCATTTCGGGCAAGAAGGCCCTGGTGACGAAGAAGGCGGCGAAGTATGGGGAGGCCATCATCTTCACGGCTTCATCGGGATCGGTCTCCTCAACGGACAACCATTTTCCCACTCCGGCATTGTTGAAGATGATGTCGGGCGTGCCGACCTCGGCGGTGATTTTCTTGGCAACTTCAGCAACGGCATCGGCGACTGTCAGATCGACGGCATAAGGATGAGCGGCCCCGCCATTTCGTCGGATGTCCTCGGCTACCTTCTCCAGTTTGGCCTGGTTTCGAGCCAAAAGAACCAGCCTTGCATGTTCTCGGCCTGCGGCTTTGGCCGTGGCGGCTCCGATGCCGCTGGAGGCCCCTGTGACGACCATGATCTTGTTGTTCAGGTTCATCGCATCAATTCCTCCCCCAGAATCCGATTGCCCCAATCGCCAACAGCAACCACCCGATGATGAACGCCACCCCGCCGACCGGGACGGGGTATACGAAAAACCGTCGTCCCGTTGCCAACCAAGCGTAGATCAGACCAGAGAACAGGGTGATGCCCACCAGCATTGACCAACCGGCACCATCGAAGAACCGGCTATGGTGGTGCAGGCTCAGCAGGCCAACCAAGACTAAACCAATGGCATGGTACATCTGATATTGGACTGCCGTGTGAAACGAAACAAGCTGTTGCGGTGGTAGCTCCGATTTCAATGCGTGGGCACCAAGGGCACCGAGACCAACAGCCAAGGCAGCCAACACGCCACCCAGAAAAATGAACAAAGTTGGTTGCATCAGTTTTCTCCGATCAAGACCTTCCTCGCCTTTTGGGATGGAAACGATCCTTCACGCCGGATCGGCCTTGTCTGGCAGTTCCCACACGGCGTCATCGTTGGCGACGATGTTCACCTGGTTGCCGCCCACGTAGACCCCTACCAAATCCACGTCGGCAGGCAGTTTCTCCAGCCATTCAGAGTAGAGGTTCGCCAACTGGTCGGCTGTCAGTCCCTCTGGCACCTCGGCCCCAAGTTGGGCGAGCCTTTCTCTCACCTCCTCTTTGTCGAGAATCAGAAGCCTCACGATCTTCATAGCGTTTTCCCTTTCTTCGATGTCTTACTGCTACCGCAGCACCTACCTTCTGACATCGTAGTAGAAATGATTGGAATCTTCCTGGGTTTTTCCCCTAAGAAGTCGCCGCACCAGCCGGGGATTCATCAACAGATACCAGTCGCCAAACACGTCGAACTTGCGGCACGACGTGATGATGTGAGCCTTCTTGATCGTCGTGAACCGTTTTCCTTTGCTCCTGCCGTAAGCCTTGAGCCGTTTGGCAAAGTCGAGGTCTTCCAGGCTGACGAGATGCTCATTGAACCCGCCAATCGTCTCGAAATCCTTCCGCAAACACCAAAACAGCCCCCCGGATACTCGACGCCACAGAAGCAGCACTGCCAGCAACAGCACGGTCAACAAGATTCCGCAAGACCATCGCTCGGGCCGAATCGTCACGCCGCCGCCAATATATTTCCCCGTCCGCAGCAGTTGGTCAATCTCCACCAGCATGTTGCCGGTCATTCGGCTATCAGCATCGATGGTGACGATGATCTCGCCCGTGGCGGCTTTTGCTGCCGCATTTCTGATCCTCGCCAGATTCCTGCTGTCTTCACGCACGACTCTAGCACCCTGCTTCAGTGCGATCTCCTCGGTACGGTCGGTGCAACGGTTCAGTGCGACGATAATCTCCACCTGATCTGGAAACGGCGTTGCGGCTACCTTGATTGAATCAAGGCACCCTGGAAGGTAGTTTTCCTCGTTGCGTGCCGGAATCAGGACGGAGAACCGTGGCACAGTCGCCCCTTCGCTTGCATCGTGATCCCGCTTGTGTGCGGCTCGCCAGCCGTCTTCCCAAGAGCGACTTTCCTCCGTATCCTCGTCATACGGATTGTTGCCAAGATGCATACCATTCCAATAGGCGTCGTAGCCCTCTTCCAAATAAGCGTCGTTACTACTCTCGAATTCATCGTTGTTGAGCATCACGTTGCCTCCTCACGTATGGTCTGTCAGCACAAATGCCGCCTGGGTCAAGATGTTGTGGACGAAGTCGAAACCGGCCTCTCGTAAGGCGGCCTCTACCTTCTTCTTGCCAGGCGGTTCATCCTTCAAGTAGACCAAGCCCCAGAAAACGGTTTCACCCCCGTCCACATGCACCCCCGTCGCCACCTGCTTGACGACGAGTTGGGGATTCAGCCGAGCCATTAAGTGTTGGATGGGGAAGAACTCATGTTCGTCCGCTACCGAGAACGCTTTCGGCAATTCGATTTTGGTGTGCATAAAATGGCTCCTGAGAGTGGCCGAATCCGTAACACCAATAGCTCCTCGTCCGGTGTAGCACCTACTCCGGGAACGGCAATGACCTGATGATCCCGTAGGTGTTCCTGGCATCCCTGTATGCGTCGTTAACTCTTTGACGGACAGTCGGCCCAAGAGCAGACTGAAACGGCGACAGCAGGCCGTCGAAGATAATTCTACCCTGAAACGGCAGCAAAACGGCGGGGGTCAGAACGGGAATGTTAGGACCAAGCAACTCTTCTAGCGGCTCGGCTACGGCAACAACGCCATAAGCCTTCGGCGGCTTCCGATCATCAAGGAAGACGGTATAGTCCTTCAGGTAGCAGGCGATATAGAAGGTGCCAACGACCGCTTTCTTCCAAGAGGCCACGATGGACAATTCGGTCAGGGTGAGGCAGTCCGGGTTCTTCCGGACGAACTCATCGATTAGCTCTCGGTGGGAAAAGAGCGTATCGCGGACCATCAGCCGCAGTTCCTCGGGAACGGCCATGTATTTCTCGAACTCGGATGCCAGCTTATTTACAACCTTGAGCCGCTGGTTCGTGTAGCACATCAGGGCCGGATACAGCTTGTAGAACAAACGGCCGTCGTCACGGGAGAGCTTCATGAGAATCCATCCATGCGGTGCTTGCTGTGTTCGTCGTCCATTGTAGCCAACTATCCCCCAGACACCCCGCCAAACGCTGTAGAATCAATCGTAATCAATCGGAAAAAGAAAAACGGTTGCGATACCCCCCAATCCTGTCTTGCAAATTTGGAAGAATAACAAAAACCACAAATAATCCCGATTCTTATTCTGCCGTCCCTGTTGCCCAATCCGAACTCAGGAACGCTTGAGGCAGCAATTCTTGAACTTCTTGCCGCTTCCGCAAGGACAGGGGGCATTCCGGCCGACTGAACCGATGCGTCCTGTTGTTCGTTGTCTTGCAGCGAGTTGTCCCGACGGCCGTTGGTATTCAACCTGGGATGAACAGCCTTGCCGCAAGCAGGCTCGAATAAGTGGAGCCGGATCAAAGTAGCCTTTGTCGTCCGGGATCACCCCTTTTACCAACATGCTTATTACAGGCTGCTGCTGGTCTTTGGGCAGCAGACTGATCGGCAGTGCGGCTCCCGTCGTCATGGCAAAGCCCTCGTGAAAGACCAGGCGGGAGGCGAAGACGATTCCCGGCTGGCCCGTATCACCAAACCCGACATCCACGATGAGGATGGTCTTGTTCGAGACCACGTCTCGAACCGTCACGCCGAATCCTGGGATCACCGATTCCACGAGGAACAGCGAATAGATGGCACCCCGCATGGCTTGAAGGCACACCATCTCATCGGATGCGGGATCGGGGGCGGAATCGACAAGGTACTGTTCGACCGCATTGCGTCCCTGGCGTCGTAAATCGTAGATGCAGTAATCCATGAGGACCGAGGTTTCATCCTCCGAGTTGAAGACCAGCGTGCCCCCCTGCAAGATTCCCAGCTTCCTGCCGCCTTCGTGAAGAACGTCCTTGGTCAGTCGGTCGGTCAGCTTGCTGTTGAGCTTTCGCCCTGCCGCTCGCAACCGCTTGTAGCGAGACAAGACCTCGGCATGGTCTGTGATGCCTGTGCTTACCTCATCACTCATCAATATGCGTCCTTTCAATTGTCCAGATGCATCCTGGCCGCCACGGTTCACTTCCGTTTCCGAAGCGATGGCTTCTTCTCCGGTTCACGTTTAAGGACAATCCCTGACTCGTCGCCGTGGTGGATGTAGAACATCCCCTTCAGTTCGTCGCCTTCCAGCACCAGCCAACCACGTCCTTGGGCCGGGTCCATTTCGTCGTTGCCGTCCCAGGTGAACTCGATGGCGGGCTGGCCGTCCCTTTCGCCAAGCCGGTAGTCGATCTGACCCTCCACATAGCCGGACTGAAAGCTGCCCGAGTCCTTCGTGTCGAACTCGAAGTAGCCACGAACCATCTCGTCAATGAAGTTCCTGTCCCATTCGGTCATGGACTCGATGAGCCAGCGACCTGCCAGCCAGTTCTTCGGTCTCGTTTTCGCCATATTTACCTCCCTATGCGTGCGGCAGCGTGGCCTTCATGTCGGGTATGCCCGTCAGGAAGATGGCATCCTGTTGATGGTGATGATACGCCTTGAGGACGAACTCATTCCAGTAGTTCGGCTCCAGGCCATACTTGAGCAGATTGTGGAACCGGGAAAGGTCATCCGTGGGGCCGTCGCAGTCGAGCATCGTCCGCTTGAGGAAGGCGACCCAGTCAATTGTGTTGGCATCCATCAAGACGTAGGGTGTGGTCATGGCGACCCAATATTGGGCAAGCTGTGGCTCCAGGGGTGGGAGCAGCCTGACGTACCACAACTCTCCTTTACGGCCCAAATATCCGGACGGGCAATGACAAGAACGTTGTTCCTCGGTTATCAGTTCCCGCAAGAGAATGTGCGGCCCTTTCGTGCCGATGTGCTCGTAAATGCCCATGCGGGAGTCATTCAGCCTCTTGGCGGCATCCAACTGATAGGGGTTCATCCAGATCACGTCGTTGGCGACGATCTGGCAGTAGGCCAAGGTGTCGCTGCTCTTGCCGATGCGGAGGTCATAGAACGCCCACGACCAGAAGAAGCTGCCGGTCAGCGGACTCATCGGCGGGCCAGAGGGCATATATTCATCTTCCGCCTTTGCCACGACCTCAGCCCAGGCCCTCATTTCTGGCAGACTGGAAGCAATTTCACCAAATTTCGAAGTCAGGTTGTGGATAAAAATGTAGACAGCATGGACTGGGTCGTGTCCTTCCTTGATGAGTGTTTCAAGGTCTTTGAAGCCGCCCGGCAGTAGCTCGCCGGGACGCCGTTTGGGTTCCTTGGTCGGCAGGCCCCCCGTCTTCGATGCCAGTTTGCGATGTACTCGGTCGGCGAATTCTCCCATGTTGCTTACTCCTTGGCTCCGCTTCACCGGTAGTTCCAGAACCAGTAGCAGTAATCCTTGACCAACTGCCGATTGGGTTTCGCATCTTCAAGCTCGCCCAGAGGCAAGGTGACAACCTGCCCCTCCATCCTCGCTTCGCAGAGGATGCCATACTCCTCGTCGATCATCGGTTCTTCGTCAGGATCGCCCAGGCCGATCACCTTGACCTTCTCCGGGTGGCCGTACTCCTCCCCGTGTTCAGCCTCGAAGGGAAACGTCAAATTGGCGGCAAGGTACTTGTGGTAGACCAGCAGCGTGTCGTCGTCCACATTGGGCAAAGGGTCGTTGCTGGTCAGCCCGAAAACCATTCTGATCCGGTCGTCTTCATCCTTCGGCGACAGCGGCTTGGTTGTGATCTTGGTCGGCTGCTCGATTTTCAGCGGGCCGCCGGTGTCGGGCTCAAGGTCGTCGCTGGTCAGTGCGTACTCCTCTAGGACGAGGCCGTCCTTCTCGCACTGCTTCTTGAAGACCGGGTGAATGTTCGCCAACGTCTCCTTGCCCCAGCGGACGGTGAAGGTGTCGCTACCTTCGACCTCGATCACGGTTCCGGCCCAGCCGCCCAGAGGCATGTCGGGGTAGTCTACGTCCTTGATGCCGTGTTTGCCCCGGACCTTGTCGCCGACCTTGAACTTCGGCGAGAAATCTATGAGCTTCCTGTGCTTTGCCATGATTTTTCCCTCCGTGGAGGCGACTCATCCATCCTCACGTTCACGCATGGCCCCGTAGCACTGCTCGTTGTTGGGCATGATCTCGACGGAAAAGTCCCATTCCTCCCCTCCACGTTTTTCAATGGGAATGTACCCTTCGGCTATCTCCCCGCTTTCAGAACAGGCCATCAAGGCGATGCCGCTGCCTTCAACGGACTGACAAGCACTGACGGCCTTGTACTCGGGGTGATCCTCGGGAAGATCGTCCTCGTCGCTGAAGAACCCCAGCGGCAGGGCAACCGTCACCGGGATTTCATCTGGAACATCCTCGTGTTGTTTCAGGAATGCACGCAGGTCGCCCAGGGTAAGCGTGGAATACTTGAATCCAAGTGGGCGGATCGCATCCTCGGGATCTGGCCCGACCTCCACGATGCGGTTTGATTTCTCTTCACGCACCGTGTAGTTGTCGCCAGCGATACCAATAATCTTGCCACGCCCATCGTAGAACCCCTGGCCAGTAATGTCCTCGCTGTCGCCCGTGTCGGGGTCGATGCGTGCGTGCTGCACGTCCTTGGGCCAGTTTCGGGTCTTGAAGAATACCCAGTCGCCAACTTTCATGGGTGTCCCTCCTTCCGGCTATCCTTGCTCGGTCATTTCGTCACAAGTCCCTTTCCTACCAGATAGTCGAACAACGACTGCAAGTCGTCGCCCTTCGCTTCTGAGTGTTCCGGGACCAACTCCAGACCAGAATGCCACGACCCGTCCTGGCCAACGGTCACGTTGTAATCAGGCATTGGCATCCCACACTCGAAGACCCACTGGCAGTCCTCGTATTCCAACCGCCGAACAGCAATAGTGTCAAGGGTCTTGTCGGAGTAAACGGCGGCCGACACGGCATCGACGATATCCTGTTCCCATGCTTCTTCAGATGGCTGAGTCTGGAGTTCTGGGAAGGCAACGATCACCAGCACCTCCATCGTTTCGTTCTCTGGGTGATCCACGAGTGTTCTCCTACCCGCAGTCGTGATGTCCCTTGATCGCCTTCACGACCGCACAGACTTTCGCCAATTCCTGGGTCTTCTCGTTCTTCGGGTCCAAGGAGACAACGAGTGTCTTCAGCCCTGCCGGGATTCCATCATCCTCAAGCCGGTCCTTGCCGAACAGGCAGAAGAACTCCTCGGTCTTGATGTCCTGGCCCAGGATGATGTCAGCTTGGCCGAGAATCGGGCGTGGGTCGAGTTGCCTTCGCAGATTCGGGTGAATGCTCCCATCCCACTCGTCAACGATGTCTTCGTACTGAAGCACAATTGCGTTTCCGTCTGGAAACTCGAAAGGTTCAGCGATCAGGGCGGTCCAGCGTTTGCTCCAGGCGTCACTGAACAGAATCCGAAGCTCCTTTTCGGCCTCGGTTTCCTTCTCCGAAACGTGACCCAAGGAAATCGAAACGATGTTGCCTACCGGCTGCTGCATGTCGGCATCGGGGTGTTTCGCCAAGTAGAGGTCGTGGGTGCGGGCAATGGCCTCCCAAATCAAGATTTCCCTCCACGGGTGCATGTCCCGCATGAAGCCGATTTCCCACTGCTCGAAACTTGGGTAGACGAAGTGGCCAACCTTTTCGTAGATTGCCCTGGCAATCCGTTCCAAGAGCGGGCTGAGTCCCTTCTTATGGCGAAGCGGCCCCGGCTTGATCTTATCCACGGGAACCTGTCGGTATTCCTTACGTTTCTTCTTTTTCTTGGCCACGTTCGGCCTCCTTTCTGATTGTGTGGTATTGAAGGCGATTCACGACCCGCTGTTGCTCTGGATTATAGCAGAGGCACCCCCCGCCACTATTTCTCCCGTAGCCAGTATCTTTCAATGAACTCAATTATGCGTTCCCGATCCAAGAACAAAACCGAACCAATCAGTCCTTTAGGAATCTTCTGGGCAATTTTCTCTTTGGCGTTCTCCGTGAACCGCCCGCTGATTGCTACAACGAAGGTGGAGATATAACGGGGATCTTTTGCACCGAGTTCGTAGTACGGCATAGCAAACGCATCGTTTACTTGTCCGATGATCTCGTCGATGGACGCATTGACACCGCCGCTAACATCGCCAGCCTTGGCCTGCAAGCCATAATGGCGAAGATCACTGAACGGAGTCATCTCGGAGAATGTGAAGTCCTTTCCGTACTCTCGCACCCCGTGGTTATAGCGTACTGACAGAAACCCCATCCGTCTCAAGAGCGGTGCCAAGACCTCGGTGCAGAAGAGGGCCTCGTCCTCTTCATATTCCTTCTTCCACACCATTCCCGCCAGCGAGATTTCAGCCTCTTTGATAATCTGGCCAACTTCCTCTGCGGCCGTCGAGATAGAGTTCCTCAGTACGCCTGCTGGATCAATCATGGTCGTGAGAACAAGGCGTTTCCAGTCGTCCTCCAATTCAATCTCTGATACTGCAAAGGGAGCGTGGTGCTTGACCTGCTGCTGAATGGCGTCAAGTAGTGTGGCTAGGCCAAACCGGCCTTCCCAATACTTGTTGGGATGGTGGCAAACAAAACTTAGCGAAAGCTGATTGCCGTCTTCGGACAGATTGACTTCGTGGAACAGAAATGTGCCGAAGCCATCCTCGCTATGGATATTGATAGTCACCCCAGCAGGGAACCCAACTCCTGTTTCTTCGCCCAATTCATGAATGTCACACTCGGCCCAGACAGAATGATCGTCGGCATCCTGGACCTCGATTTCTCGACCATTGACGAGAACAGCGACATCTCCGTCATTTCGGATACATGTTATCACTTCAATTGACCTCCATCACGAAGCACAATCGATCATTTCCAAGGAGCCTTTATCAACTCCTTGGCTGTCAATTCTTGCCAACGTCCCCGAATGTGAGTCATATAGTAATGCCTCATTTCCTGCCTCTGCGTCTCTGTGCCGTACTTGTCCAGCAGCAGCCGTGTAAGTTCCAGGCACATACCGGTTACCAGCACGATCAACCCCTGAAGCCCTTGGGGATGGCGGAGGGGCCGAATCACCGCCATATCAAGCTCAGCAATTGTATTCTTCGCAACGTGGCTCATTCCGCTCCCAGCATGAACAACATCAGACCAGTCCGAGTAGACGAATTCGTACCAAAACGCCTTTCCAAGCTGACACGCTAATGCACGAATTGTGCGAGGACCGCCGAAGAGAGCAAACCAAGCGGGGTCGCCCTTCACCTCCTTTTTCGTCCGAACCCATTCTCGTTCGATTGGCTCAAAAGCCGGTTTTGCCAACGTGCCGGTCAAATTCCCAATGATCTTCCGAAAATCAACCTGCGGAAGAGAGTCGAGAACACTGTTTCCAATCGAATCATCTTGTATGGACTTCCGTAATTCCCTGCCTGCTTCCTCTGCGGGGTCAAGCTTTCGATGCAGCTTCAGTTGTCGGTGTACGTGTGCAACCTGGTAGGCCAACGCTCGTCTCTCGCTGTCTTTCTTCAGGATGTATTGGACGCCGAGAGAAGCCTCAAAGGCACTGCGGATGAGGGGCTTCATCGGCTCAGCACATCCCTGTGATGCCAGGATGGCAACAGCATCGAGTTGCTCGCAGAACAACCGGCTCAGCATCAGTACCGAGGCGTGATGTAACTTATGGTCTCCATACGATGCGTCCATCACCACGTCATGTGCCCGCAGTGGAAGCTGAATGCAATCGAGGACAAATGCCCCGAGGTGTTGGATCACTGTCGAGTAGCAGCCACGATCTTCATCAGATTTTAGGCAATCCCGGAAATACATGCTCTCAGGCTTGGGAACGTCGTTACACGTTTGTTATCCGCAGTATCCGAATATCGAACGCCCTCCCTCCGATTTCCAACCGATTCGACGCTTGCCCCGCCGCTCAAAATGCCTCCACCACCGAAACGGCTTCCTTGCCGCCGTGATCCCTAACTCCGTGTTGATCCGCTTCCTGGCTCTGGGAATGCCGAGAAGGGTGTTGAGGGAGGGGCGGGGGTAGTGGGAGAAGTTCATGGAAATCCAACTTTTGTACCGGGCGTGATGTGATTGGTGCTCTATCGGTTCCTCAGTCGCTTGAGGTATTTGCTTCGTGTCCAGCCAACGACGTTGGTATCAATGGCAACGTGCGACCATTTCCCCCGTTTACCCAGGAAGTAAACAATTTGCCCAAGGGATAGGTAACCTATTACGACGGACTTGGGATAGGGGCGAGCAAATAGTTGGAGGCCCACTTTGCTGACGATGCGAAGCTCCTTTGTCTCCTCGTGCGTGATTGGCATTGTGGCTGCCGCCCGTCGTATTTGTCGCACAGCATCGCTCGGTTGTTTTGGACTGGTAATCCACTTCCAGAGGGCTCCAAGTGTCGTCCAATCAAAGACCAGGTTGATAATGATGCTCAGTATTATCAGCAAGAAGTCCTTGCGGGTGAATGATTCCGGCTTCTTTGCTTGTGCGACAAGAAAGTCAATTTTCTCTACAATCGAAAACGATTGGAATTGTTCGGACTGTAAAAGAGTCTCCACGGCGATAACATCTTCGGCAGACACTTCGACATGCCGCTGAGGCTCCAGTGTTGGACGAGTCAGCACATCTCCTGCCAATGCACTGACCTCGTAAATCCGCCTGATTTCATCTTGCAAGCCGGATGGAATGATGGCCCGAATGTCGGCCATCCTAGCTGCTTCGTCTCGCAAGGCAGATGGAATGATGGCCCGAATGTCGGCCATCCTGGTCGCTTCCTTTTGCAAGCCGGATGGAATGATGGCTCGAATGTCGGCCATCCTGGTCGCTTCCTTTTGCAAGCCGGATGGAATGGCGGCCCGAATCTTGGCCATCCTGGCCATTTCCTCTTGCAGGCCGGGCTGAATGGCGGCCTGAAGTTCGGCCACGCCCCTCATCTGGTCTCGCAGTGAGGGCAGAATGGCGGCCCGAAGGTCAGCCATCCTGGCCATCTGGTCTCTTAGTGACGGCTGAATGGCAGCCTGAATTTCAGCCAGGCCCCTCATCTGGTCTCGCAGGGAGGGCAGAATGGCAGCCCGAAGGTCAGCCATGCCAACCATCTGGTCTCTCAGTGACGGCTGAATGGCGGCCTGAAGATCGGCCATGCCCTTCATCTGGTCTCGCAGAGAGGATGGAATAGCGGCCCGAATCTTGGCCAAATAACTCATCTGATCTCTCAGAGAGCCTGAAAGTTCGAAAGATGTCATCCTTCATTTCCTTCAACTAACGCCTCCAACACCGCCGAAAACTGATCCAACGCCGTCTGCATGTCGTCCACGATCTCCTGGGCCAGCACGTCCGGGTCGGGCGAGTCGTCGGAATCTTCAAGACTCTTGTCCTTATTTCTTAGGCATGGTGTCCTCTGACGGCAAGTATTCTGAGTATTTGTGACGCAGATATGCTAAGCCATCGTCTACCGTGATCCTCGCTTCGAGTTCCTTGCGGAGGAACTCATACCGCCACTTCGCTTGGTCGATTATCGTGGACCACCGAGCGACATGAATGTTCACCATTCCATCCTTCGCTGCGTAAATGTGTCCATGCTCTCTCGCATTCACATCGCATTCGGTTTCGGCGTAGGCATCCAAGTCGTTGCCGAGCAACACAAAGTTCCACCTGGTCTTCTTCTTGTCGAACCGCTCATCCCCGGCCACAGCGAACGCATATTTGCGAATCTGCGTAAGCTCCTTTTCGCCAAGCACGCAAGTAGGCCGCTTGAATTCGAGCACCAAATGCTCGAATGTCTCTGGCATTCCTTGCGGAAATCGCTTGTAGAGCATTAGATCAACGATCCCCTCTTTGCCATCCAGGTCTGTGACGGGCTGGATAACTGGGGCAAGGTCATCACGACCCAACAAGGCGACATGTTTGGTCAGGAGAGCCTTCAGTGATTGGTCATCCACACCAACGTTGTACTGCTCACCAAAGAGCCATAGCTCGTCAACGAGAATCCGATGCAACTGGGACCGTTCCAATAAGGTCTTCTTGAAGTCTCCAAAGAGCAGGGAGTCGAGACTCGTGAGGAATGTAAGGCGATTCAGAACGAGATTGGCCGCATTGATGATGGCGGCCAGGCTGGTTCGTTCGAGGATCGCCGCAAGTTCATCCTGTTGTTCCTGCGGCAGAGCAAGAACTTCCCGGAGGATCGTTTGCAAAGCAGTGGGATTTGACTCCAGTGCTTGTCGAATCAGCCGAAAGGTAAGCTGTTTGCTGCTCTGGTCGGCGGTGTCGAAGCTCGGAAGATATTCGTGAACCTTGAAAGCACAGACATCGAAGACCTCTCGTTCGGCTTCCTTCAACGGGTTCGTCGGCTCTTCCTTATAGGGGTAGACATTTTCTTGCCGCCATCGTTTTACAAGGTCGGCCGTGCGGCTACTCTCCCTCTTGCGAAAGTGAGCCCGAAGTGCGTCCTTACATGAATCAAGGATGTCTTTCACTTCGCTATTGAGTTCGTCAAGCCCGAACGCATTGTCTTCGTCCAGATGTTCCACGATGGGCGACTTGAAGTATGCTGTAAAGTCGAATCCTGGAGCTTGAATGCCAGGATTACGTTCATCCCGTGCGAACCCGTGGGTATCACATAGGTAAAGCGTTCTTTCAATCGGGCATTTCCATTCAATAATGGTCAATTCTGCGGGGACACTCTCTCCCGATGCCGCTTTGGTCTGGAGGGAATATGTTTCAACATGCCCTTCCAGAGTTTTGGGATCAACGGTATGGCCATCGTAGACGATGACTATCCGGGGGTATGCGTTCAAATACAGGGCAAGCCGACGGGAAAGCTCAAGAACAGCCTCGTCGCTTTCGGCAAGCGAGGGAAAGTTGCTGTCGATGCCCGATATGTCCACGTCAACCCCGTGGGATACCTTCTTCAGAACAGCAACATCACCAACATCGAAGCTGCAAATTGAGGCTTTCGTTCCCCGAATCTCGAACTTACAGCATTGACCATCATCCACATAGCGGCTCGTCCATACAACCTGTCTCCCAATTCCAAAAGCCTTAAAGCGTCCCCGCCCAAGTTTTCCGTGGGGTCGCCGTCCGCTGGGTGTAGCTTTTATGGTCAGCTTCGGAGAACCACCGAGGTGTCCAAAGGCGGCTTTGCACTCGTCGTGGCGAATGCCATACCCATCGTCCGACACCCGGATGCGATCCAGGCCACCAGCTTTATTGAAGCTAAGCGTGACCTCAACCCGGTTGGCATCTGCATCAAGGGCATTCCATATTAGCTCCTCCACAGCAATGATCGGTTTGCGAAGCTTGGTGAGGGACAGGACGTGATCCTGTGCCACTTGCAGGCTGATTCGATCCATTATGGCATCCGTATGTCAGGACTTTGTTCGCCCATTGCTCTAAATGTGACCACAATAGTCAAGGAGGTCATACCCTCTCCAGCACCCCCATTCCAATAAGCCGATCAAACTGTTCTTCTACCTGCCCCGGCAGCGGCCCGCCCGTCACCATGAGCCCCAGTTCCATGTTGATGGTGAAGGCGTACTCGGTCAGGTTGGCACTCGAAAGGAATAGCCACCGGCCATCAGCCACGGCACACTTGACGTGCAAGATGCCCTGCTTGCCACCGTGATCCTGAACCCGCTGCTCTACGGGCCAGAAGTAGACTGTCGAAACCGCCCCCACCTGATCCCCAAGGGCCTTGATCGTGTCGTACTCATTCTGGCCTTCGATCTTGTTCGGTGTTTCGACCACGACGTTGATCTGCACGCCACGATGGGCGGCACGCACCAGTGCATCGCAGATGCGGGGGATTCTGTAAACGGCGTAGCTGACCAGAGTAATACGTCGAGTGGCGGAATCCAAAATTTGTAAAATTGCTTGCTCAGTGCGGCGGAACGGCACTCCTTCGACCTCGGGGCCAGTCCACACAAGCTCCACCGACTGGCCCTTCTGGTGTATCTCTTCGGCCTGTGCCGCTGTCAGCAGGCAGAGCGATGCTTCCTGGGGCGATAGCTGCGATGCGAACTCTTGCCAACAATTCAGGAAATCGGTGGCGATGTCCCGATAGTAGGGATGTGGAATGTCCTGGGTGATACGTGTTCTGGCCTGTGGTGAAGCGGCCCCCGGTGATTGCAGAATCGCCCGATTGACAATGCCGATCATCTCGGTCGGCAGTCGAGCCGCCAGTTGAACCGCCATTTCGATTAGTTTCTTTTCACCACCGTCCATCAGCATCACACAAAGAATGCCAAGTCTGCTCGCTCTACTGTCTCCACCAACACCGAACGGTCGAGATATTTGTTCCCACGTTCGCAGGATGTTTCCGGTAAAAAGGTGCAGGCATGACACGCCGCACCATGTAAGGTCAGCCCTTCCCGGCCAGGACGCCGCTCAGCACAAAGCGGGTCGGATGCACAATGCCGCATCATTTCCAGGGCGTTGTCGAGGTGACTGCCAAGCCTGTCGGGCCTTCCCAAAGCACAAAGCCCACCGAGCGTTCCCTCGCTGTCGGCGGCAGCGGTGTAGATCAACACGCCCGCCATCGGCTCCCCATCCGATGGGCTCTGGCAATAGAGGCGTTCCCGAATTGAAGCCGTGGTGTACCCACATTCGATGGAAAGCTGCCGGATCACCGCATGGGCGAACGTTTGTAGCAGAACCAATCGAATGCCAGGATAACCGGCTTCAGGCTTGGGAATCCCTCTCGCTTCCCGCCACCGCTTATGGGCAAGAAAGAACTCACTGTCATAGACCCCGTTCTCCTTCTCCCATTTTTGCAGAACCTCATCAGAAAAGTGGAAGAAGATGCCTTCGCCACGAATCTCCGATGCCGGGACCCAAGTCGGGGCTTGCCGAGACAACGGTGCCCGCAACTCGACTGGCAATTCGGTCGGCGTATCGAAATCACCAGCCGACTCCAACCGGGTGAAGCCGATCAATGCCCGAACCTCACGCAGCTTCTCGGCCAGCACGATCTTCTCGAAATAGCCTGTGTAGCCGTCAGGCGGTGGTACCACCTTCAATCGGAAATCACGGGTGTTATAGGCCGGGCTCGGTTGGGCGAAGATTTCCCACTCTGGCCTTTTCAAGGTCGATGGGTCTGCAACTTGGGGACCGCCGCCACTGCGTTTCTTTTGTACAGCCTCCCAGATATCGGCGTCATTGTAATCGGCAAACTCCTTCAGTTGGCCGATTTGCCGAAACGCCTGCAAGACTTCCAAGCTGATCGCCTTGTCCAGCGTAACCCAGTTATCATCAACCAACTGGGCTAGTTTGTCGGTCGAATGCGGCACGGCAAGTGCCGAGAGCATGACGGGGAACCACGAGTTTGACGCCCCTTGAAGAATGGCAGTAAGGTGCTCCACATCACAACCATTGGGATCATAAGCCCTTAGATGAGGATGTCGGCCACGGCACGACGGCAGATTCACCTCGTTGTCACGCCCAAAGGCTTCAGCCATACGGCGAACCGCCCCACACTTTTCGCACTTTACTTCCACATCGGCAGCCTCACCCGACACGCCCAACTCGTACATTCGCAACGGCCCTCGACAATCTGTTTTCCCCCGGTGGATGAAATCCAGCCAAGGGAAATCGTCCAGGTGGCCGTGCTTGCAAGCGACCAGAAAACGGGCGGGAATGACGGTTGGCGATGCCCCTTGCGTCGTGCAGTTATGGACATACCGGGCTTTGTCGGGCCTATATGGTGGGGTCTTGGGCTCGAACAGATTGGAACTAAGCGGGGCGAGCAACCGGCACCTCGGGCAAACCATCCATCGTGGAAACGGAACTACCGGCACACCGATTTGATGGGCTTCATCGAACCAGCTTGTCTGTCCCGATAGGGATTCCTCGGCCCTCGGTGGTGTCAAAAGCTTCTTCACCTGGGCTCCCAGCGTGTTCTGCACACTCAACAGCAGCCGATCCTCGCCGATCTCCACAGAATGCTTGACCGGCCAATCATCGAGCCCCATCACCATGACCGACATGTTGGGCAAGTCCAAAATGGCCCCCACCCCAAAGCTGAGCAACAACTGGCTGGGCCGCAGATCACCAACTTCTGATTTCTTCATCGTGGCCGTAGTCATGCTTCGTCTCCTTCGCCCATGCCGTCATCTTCTCCATCTACGACATTCGTTTCTGGGGCCACCGGCACGTCATCGGTCACGTCATCTAAGCCGCCGTCGTCCATGATGAGCTTCACGGTTGGCTCAACCTCCCGCAACGAATTGAGGCAAGTAAACGACTCCCATCGTTCCAAGCCGGGTCGAAAAAGCAGATTGACTGTCGTGCCTCGTTGGCTTGCGGTTCCCGATCCTCGTGGTAGATCGTAGGCCAGGGTGCGACCACCTGTGGTGTTCTGGGCTTCTGCTTGCCAAAGATCTACCTTGCTCTGCAATTCGGCCCGCACGTTATTGACCACCTCGGGGCCGTCACCTACCAGCGATGCCCGGCGAACAATCACCTCGATGGCTTCCTTGACATAGGGGTGGACCGCCTGGAACAAAGCTGCCCGGTCATTCGCATTGAACTCGGTGCCAGGCAATCGGACCAGAGAAACCAACAACCCGGCCAGACCACGCTGCAAAGCCCCGGCTGAAAACGGCGTCACCGATAGAGCTTCGACGTGTTTGTAGAAGGTGGCATGATAATGCTCGAAGGTTTCGTAGTGCGACATGTCCCGAGGCCGAGCCCAGTTGAACACCGTGCAAACCAGCCCCGGCTTGGCACGCCCGACACGGCTGGTTGCCTGGATGTATTCCGCCGTGGTCTTGGGCTGGCTACAAACCACCATCAACCCCAGTCGCCGCACGTCCACGCCGACTGACACCATGTTCGTCGCCAGCAGCACGTCGATGGGCCACCGCTGCCGTTCCTCGGGCTTGGCCTTTTTCTTCTCCTTCCGTTTGGCAGCCGCCTCCGGGTCGAAGACAGCTTCCAATCGATCCAGAATCTTGGGGATCTCTTCGGATCGCATACGGGAGGTCAATTCCTCTAGGCAACTGGCATTCAAGAGCCGTTTCGCCAGTCCCCGGCGATCCATCTTTTTGGTACGAGCGGAGATGTCATCAAACACCAGCCGCCGCACGCCGCCCAGTTCCCGCATCGAGTTGAAGTAGCCTACCAGCGTCATCCACGGATCGGCATCCTTCTCGTAATCTTCATAGAGCTTCTGAGCCGCACAGAGGTAGGCCACATAAACCCGGATCAGTGCTGCCTTCACACGCCGACCAGGGGCACAAATACCCAAGTACAACCGCCCCGGATACTCTTCACTCGGCTCCCGCTGCAACGAGAAGAAATTGTCCCGCACGTCGAGTCCGTGGGCGGGAAAGATGTTGACCTTCCGCAGGAAGAGCTTGTGAACCTGCACGTCGGCGTTGCGGATCGTCGCCGTCGAAGCAATGACCTTTGGCCGAACTTTCTTGCCGTTTACATCCCAGGTACAAAGCTTGTCAATGGCCGTTTCGTAGAGGCCCACCAGCGTACCCAGCGGCCCGCTAATCAGGTGCAACTCGTCCTGGATGATGAGATCGGGCGGTCGCAAGGGCAGGTGCGGCAGCATCCTTGCCGGTGGCAGGCCGCTCTTAGTTTTGGGGTGCGAGTTGCTGTCCTCGATTTCCGGTGAATGGAAACCGTGGCGGGAACACCGGCCGTCCACCTGGCCGAAGAGCATCTGCACGGCCCCGTTCCAAGGCATCTGGGCGAACTTGTCCACCGTGGCAATAAGCAGCGTCGGCAGGTTGCGGTAGATTTCCTCATCCACCACCATCACCGGCAGCCCCTCATTGGCTGCTTGTCTCCGGCTGAACGGGCAGTTGCCATACTTGTCGCCGCAGTAGATATACGTCCTGCCTGGCCCTTCGTTGTATCGCTTGGCTTCAAGGTGATGGCCAGGATCAATCCAACTACCGCACCAGGGGCAATTGGTCAATTGGTACGGCGAACCCATCCCTGTGCCCGCAAAGCCGTTTCCACGCAACTGCTGGACGGCTTCATGGCTGTCGTCCGTCCAATTGGGTGTGGTCTTCAAGCCTACCCAAAGGCCGATTCGGAATGGCGTTTCACCCCAACGTTTGTCGCCCTTCTCCAACGCCCCGCGTCGGATCATTTCACAGGCACACATCAAGGCCGTGGCCCGCTGGAACTGTTGAATGGTCAACAGCCGTAGCGTGTACCGCATCAACACGGCCACGCCGTTTTCGCCCGACCGGCCTGCCACGGTCCCCTGCAATCGACGCAGCCCCATTACATAGGCCGTCAGCCCCAGGTATGCCTCGGTCTTTCCACCGCCCGTGGAGAAGAACAGAAGGTCGGCTAGGGCCTCTTGGCTTTCGCTGCGATCAAGGTGGTCGAACTTGGTCAGCCCCGGCAGGTTCAGCAAAATGAAGGCGATCTGGAATGGATACCAACGGCGGTTATCGGGCACGTCGGTCTGCTTATCGAAGTCGGGCTGATCGCCTCGCCGAATCTGTTCTGAGTAGATGCTGTGCGTTCGTTGCAGCCACATGGCCCGATTCATGAAGCTGAATGCCTCGGCCGCTTGGGCATCCTGTTCGATCAATTGCAGTCCGGCTTCGATACGCCCGAGTGTCTTACGGCACTTTTCAATCGCTGCCAACGCAGCCTGTTGGTAGGGGACCAAGCCCGGATCACTCAGTTTGGCTGCTTCACCATCGATCCATTGTCCGTAGGCAGTGATGATCGGCTGAAGTTTCGTCCGCAGTTGAGGTGGTGATACCTCGGATAATTCCTTCATGTCCAGCACGAGCCCATCCAGCTTGGCAAAGGCCGGATTCCTGTCGGCATCGGCTACTGTGGGTGGCGTAGTCGTGGGAACTTCGTGAACCGGCACGATCTTCGTCTTCACCAGTACCGCCCGCTCGGGTGATTCTCTGGACACTTCCGCATGGACCCCAACACCGTGCCCCACGGCAAACTCCACCTGATGCCGGTAGAGCATCTCCATCGTGGCCCGTTCCAGATCGTCGCCGAGGTGATGCCCTTGGGGCGTTTTCTCAAAGATGGCTGAATTGTCGGGGCTTTCGACAACGATTTCCGGTTGGAAAAGGTAGGTTTCGTCTTTCTTGAGCTTGGGCTCCTCCTGGCCGTTGACCAAGAAGAGCGTTACCACCCAATGGGTATCCGGCTTTCGAACCAACCCTTGGACATACACTTCCGGGCACTCGTCATCGACGGGCGTGGGACGAATTTGTCCTTCCTTGAGCGGAATGTCTTTTGTACCGCCCCGTGGGTGGCGTTTCCAAATGAGCCGCCCCCGGCCAGTCTTCTCGTCAACTTCGTCTTCCTTCCGCTCTCGAAGATATTGCCCCCAGTGGGCAGAGACTCGCAGGGCTTTGGCTTCACCGACCACGCAGAAGGTCATGCCGAACGATGAAGGCAAATGTGCCCGAGGGAGAGGCACGCCAATGTCGGCGGTGCCATCGTCCAAACTGTCGGCCCCGCCCTGCGATACCTCATCGGGGATGAGCGGCGTATCTTCTTCTGGTTCTTCTGGTGTTGGTGGAGCCTTGCCTGGGGCAGCTCGCCGTCGAGGTGCCAGAACGCCCACGACGTACCGATCCCGCACGTTGCGTTCGGTCAGTTCTTCATTTTCGCCAGCAGCCGGGCCGAGCAGGTCGTTGACGACCATCTCCTCCAACTTGGTACGGAGTTGGCGGGGAGTGGGTTTGGATGGTAAGACATTACTCATGGTCAAGGGAGGCTCCTTGGTCACCTGCTGGCTCACTCGATGACGGCACGTCTTCTTGTAAAGGTTTTGCCGCAAGCCGCCAGCCAGCCTTCACCATCTCTGCGAGCACGCCATAAGAGACAAACGGTGAACCGTGATGCTTCACCGCAAAGAACCTGTAATCGTTCACAAAGTCATCGAATATAGGCTTTAACAGGTCTGGCAGGGAAGTCCTTGCCTGCTCATGCTTTTCGCTTCTCTTGTTCCCCATTTTCGTCTCCTCTTCTTGCCTAGAACAGGGTTAGTCCCTCGTCGTTCTTCCTCGGCTTCCGCGTCTTTGCACCGCCTTTCTTAGCCTTGCCGTGCAGCCCCTTGGCAACCTCTTCGGCGTAGCGTTCGTGGTTGAGCTTCAGCAGGCGGGTGAGGACTTCACGGCGAGCGGGTTCGCTGATCGTGAAGCGGAGGCCCTGCTTCGTTTTGTGGAAGCCGTGGCCGAGGTCCAGATCAGTCCAGCCGTAAGCCGCCGCCACGGCATTGTCCATCTCGACGTGCAGTTCACGGAGCTTCAGGATGTCTTCGGCAGTTTCGTCGGGACCATGAAAGCGATTGTAGGTCTTGGTTAGACCTTCCTGGCGGGCAAGCATGATCTGGCGGCGGTGCCGATAATATCTTTCACCGATGCAGTCAACGGCCGAAAGCGATGATGGCATCGAAAAAGTGTCAAACACGTCTGACGGCGAGTATCGCAAGAGTGCCAGATTGTACGAGCAGTATGATCTTACCCACGCTTTGTGAAAGCTGCTGGTCAAAGCAGCAAACATACCAAAAGAATCACTAGCGATTATGGCTACAGCGTGCGAGAACACGATTTTGCCTTCGATTACGGCGAACTCAACGTACTTGGTTGCCTGTTTTGCGATCGCCAGTGCCCATTTTAGGTTGCGTAACCGGTCATAAAGCAATGGCCTCTTGTCTCCATAAATCCACCACTTCTGTGGCAGCGGCTTCCGCAGCACGAATTCACCGTTCGGCTTTCGGCGAGTGCGTTCAGGCTTTACCCTTTCCTCAATGATGCGAAGACAGTCGGGATAGTCTCTAGCGACGGGGCCACTGTAGTCAACGGGAGCATCTTCCCGGGCCAGGGGCCAATCAAAGAAGTTGATGACATAGTTCGGAGCAGCGTGAGTGGGAGTGCTATTGATGTCCGTCCCCGTCAAGTACGGAAAAATAACATCATGGTTACGTTCGTCCTTGTGAACTAACTGATGTGCCTCTTCAGTTGAAAGGACGAACCCCATGCCACCAATGTATGACCCAAGAAAAGAAACCTTTCCGTTCCCCCGAAGTGGAAACGGCTTTCCCGAAACCTCTCCACGTTCCGTAAGGTACGGCGTAATCCCGCACACCGGCTTGTCGTTTATGACGCAGTTGCCAGACCAATTCTGAGATGCCATCCACACCGCCGAATATACGACGCTCGCAGTGCCAGGCCACGGTCTATCAGTTATGGTTCGGAAAACCGACTGTCCATTTCCAGTAAGCTGGTCAAGCCCGACCTCACGAGTGTCAGCTTCAGCTATGGCACTGCTCACGATGAAGCCGCAATACCCTCTTTCACTCAATAGCTGATGACCTCGCAGCACAAAGTAAGCACAAAGATCAGCATGTCCTTTGGTATCATTGGCAATATGCTCAACCAAGAAGTCTCTGTAAAGAGTTCCGAAGCTAGTGGTGATTTTCTTTCCTCCCATGAACGGTGGATTCCCAACAATCGCATCAAACCCACCTCGTTGCATGAAGACTTCAGGGAACTCTAATGGCCAATGGAATGGTTTGGGGCAACCCACTTTCTTCAGCCGCTCTTTGCATTCCACCGAAAGTTCTTCAACGGGCAAGTCCTTGAAGCCGAACTCCACATGGACGAGGGCCTGTTTGAGGCGTTCGTCCCGGTCGGTTTCGGAAGTCGCTTCCCAGCAGGCAGCCAGCAGGAAGTTGGCGGCATAGGCGAGCCGCTGGGTCTGCTGATCGGCATCTTGCAGCATCAGCGTTTTCTTTTCGACATCTTCCGCCGAGTTGTCGGCCAGTTCGGCAATCTGCCGCCGCAACAGCCGCACTGCATCCAGCCGCTCCTTGATGGCTTCGGTAAACATTGGCATGTCCGGCCCGTTGCCGTCCAGCGAGAAACTGGTCAACTGGTGTGTGTTAGCGATACCGACGAGCGAATCGCCGGGTCGGATAGCGTGATCGAGAAACGTGAACGGCTTGTTCTTTTGCAGCGTCAAGAGCCACAGACTGAGCTTCGCCATTTCAGCGGCCAGCGGATTCTTGTCCACGCCATACAGGCACCGCTGGGCCACGAGTCGCCGTGCGTAAATCATCCGTTCGGCGGTGTCCTTGGGGATCAACATCTCGCCGGGCTTGCCGGTGGAAACTTCGCCAAATGGGGTGATGCCGGGAGCGTCGGGATGTAGCTTGTCAGCAGTTTCCCAGGACTCAACCAGCCGTTCGGCCAAGTAGCGGCACGCCTGCACCAGGAAGGCCCCGGAGCCACAAGCCATGTCGCAGATTTTCAGGTCGAGAAGTTCTTTGGGCGACCGGAGCTTCCACTCTTCCTTTTGTTTGCCTTCCGCAGGCCCGACATAGACCAGCGGCTCCAACGTGTAGCGGACGATGGGTTCGGTCAGGCTGGTCGGCGTGTAGTGCGTCCCCGAGGACCGCCGGTCGGTGCCTGCCGTGACGTAAACGCTGCCCTTGGGGATGACCACCGGATGGCCGAAGGTGTCGTTGCGAACTAGTCTGGCAAACGGCTTCACACGGGACCATAGATTAGCGTCGTTGCCGCAGGCGGCCTGAAATTGGCTAACCGCTGCCGCATCCAACTCCACAGCCAGAGCTTTCTCCAAAGCCTTTTCGGACTTGCCGGTTTCGTCATGCAAGAACTCCAGGAGTTTCGCCTTCTCCTTGGCCTGCAACTCCTCCAATTCGGCCAGCGGGATTTCCGACTCCTTGTCCTTCGTGCCTGCCAGCCCCAATACCGGCTCCGTCGCCCGCTTGGCCGTATGATCCAGCAGGCCCTCATAGACGTGGCCGATCTGTTCGATGTCCAATGCACGGAAGCTCAATCGCCGTGATTCGGCCTTTCCCCCGCCCGACACTTTGACCTCAAGGTACTGCAACGCTTCCAGCAGGTGCAGTACCGTGCGATTGTTAACCGGCAACGGATCGGCGGCTAGATCCTTCCACGTTGTCCCTTGTTTCCGGCCTTCGAGAAAGGCGAAGCGGTCGGGGTTGAAGAGCCGTCCACCATAGGCAGGCATTTTCAGCCGGTCGTGTTCGATGCCGCCGTAAACCGCCCGAAAGGTGCAGAGCAAACGGCACCATGCGTCGTGCCGCCGTTCAAGGATTTCCTCCCCGTGCTGGTCGGCGGTTTCCCGCAGTTGTGCCTGGAGGGTGGACACGGCATAGTTGTCGGCATAGATTTCGTCGTCCAGCAGCATCAGCCCCCGTTCCTCGGCACAGAAGAGGAACACCAGCCGCATCATCACGGTGAGGGCCGCCTCGTAAAGGTCGGTCTCGGGGATGTCGCCTAGGAGTTGGCGACCGTGGTCTTGATCGGCCTGATCGAGCGATTCGATAAGCACTGCGACCGCACGGCGAACCTGATAACCAAGCTGGTCGGTAACATCCTGCTGGTTCTGAACACTCTCGGCCAGCAAGGCTTCCAGAGTGTCGCTGTCCTGCACGCCAAAAAACCGTTCCATGCCCAGCAGGCTGCGAAAGGCCCGCAGGGTGATCGGTTCCTCAAGCCAGAGCGTAGAATACCAGGAAGCATAGCCGGTGGTTTCGTTGCGGGGTGCGTCCACCAGCATCCATCGTTCGCCGTTGGTGACCACACCCAATCGCACGTTGGTGGCGTGTAGCAATTCCATCATTCGGGTATCGGGCGATGCCTTCCACGTTCGGCCCTGCACCGGATGCTCCAAGTCCTGGCTCGCCGGGTACACCTGCACCAGCAGCCGTGCCTCGCCCACCTCCTTTCGGCCCGGTGGGTTCAGGATTACCAGATCGGGTCGGAGGTCTTCGTCGTGTTCACGTACTTCGTGGTGGAGCGTCTGCGGAATCTTCTGACCTTCCGCAGTCACTTCGTCGGTGAACCCCAGCACTTCCCGCAGCACGAACTTGATCCACTCACGATGAATGGACCGATCCAGTCGATGTCCTTCCTGATTGTCCTCCCACTCCTCGTGGGCCATACGAAGATTGCGGTGTAGGTCGGGATCGTGGGCAATGAGCCCCTGCGGAAATACCCGCATCAGCACCGGCATGGAAAGAAACGGGCCGGATACTTCGACCAGTGAAAGCCATTCAGCATGGTGACGTGCGGTAGACATGGGCTTTATGGCTTTTGACCGAGGTGCAAGCCAACTATGGTGACAATGAGTGACACGATCAAAGAGATGATTGCGGGAAGCACCAACTTCCACGGCCATCGGTCGTGCCAAGGAGGCTCGTCGAAAAAAAGAAACCGTCCAGAAGCCAGATGTTTCTTACTGTACTTCTGCACAAATGCCTCTCCCAACCCAGACAATTCATAGTGGTTAGCAGCTTGTAACTGCATCTGGTTCGCCAAGTCTGCCACCGGCACGATCATAACGGGAGGCGACTCTACCCCCACAAACTTCGCCAGCCCCTTGTCAACCAGAAACTTGATAACGGTGGATTCTTCTGCATCCCATGTCCAGGTCTGTTCTTTCAGTTTTTGGATGACTGCTCCGACCTTTTTCTTGTACACAAGCGGATACTGGCTCATCTTATCCTCGCAAAAGGACGGTCAGCGTGCTGACGTGCGGTGGCCATTGTTTATCCTCTCGCCAGCTTTTCCGGCACCAAGAACGTCACGGAAACTGGGAACATCCTGGGCTGCGGATCGGCGAACCGTCGCTTGATGGCCTTGGTTTCCTTTTCGATTTCGCCGGGAATCTCCCGCACCCTTGCCCGCAAAGCGGTCATGTTGCGTTCCAACTGCTGCCGCTCATCGTCTGCCCATCCCTCGAAGGTCATCTGCTTCAGTTCGGGATCATCGAGCTTGTCCCTAATCGTCCGCTCCAACTCGGTCAAAATAGCCCGGATGTCGGCTGCTTCCTTTTCCGCCCGCTCGGCCAGGGCTTTTTGCAGGCCGGAGGTACGGTCGTTCATCCGGGCTTCGAGGGCTGCACGCAGGGCATCGGCGTGTTTGGGATACAATCCCAGCAGTGATTCCTTCATCGCAGCGGATGGTTCGTCTGCCTTCATCGCTGCCAGGGCGTCTTGAACCTGACCGACATTCATACGGGCAAACCGCCCTTCACGCAACGATCCACCCGCCGTGATGATTTCTTCGTGGAGCCGGTGGCTGTCACCGCCGATGACGACCAGCCGAGCGTGGGCAATCATTGCCGGGTCACGCAGCACCGTGTCGGGAACCAGACGAGTTGTGATGCGGTGGAGCCGTTTCTTACCCTCGGTTGACCAGACTTCGGCACGCAGGAGCCGCAGGCACATCATCACGAGCCGGTGGTTCAGGTGGGCCAACACAACATCATCATGCTCCTGGGACAGATTGCAGTTGAAAACGATGGGCCGAATCTCTTGAGTGTGGGGATGGGCCAGCCCTTCGGTGCAAAGTGCCCAACTGCCGGACAGGGCTGGTAAACGAAAGGCTGAAATCTTGTATGGCTCACCGTTTTCTTTCTTGCGTTCCACTTTGGTTTCGATCAGTGCAGGTTGATTGGCTAGTCGCAGGCCAACCTCAACGACCTTTTGGATGTTATCGGGTGACAGCCGCAATTCTCGTCTCGTGTCATCAAGTTGTTCCTGAAGCCGCTGGATGTCTTTTTGGACATCCCGCTCGATCTTCAACATCCTGCGGGCGGGTTCGGCATCCTTTTCGGCCCGAGCGGTGTCCAGCCTAGCACGGTGGCCCAGCATCGCCTCTTGCACTTGGTCGGCAATCACCGGCCCGACTTTGCCGAGGTCTTCCCGGATTGCCTCCACCTTGCGGACGGCCCGCATCAAGAATTCCAGGTCGCCCTCCAACTCGCCCACTGGCACATCAACGTCGAGCTTCTCCCGCTCTTTGTAGCCCTCGCCAACGAAATGGTAGACCAACGGATTGTGCTTCTGCCCGTGCCGGTCGATACGGCCATTCCGCTGTTCCATTCGGTTCGGGTTCCAGGGGATTTCGTAGTGGATCAAGCGATGGCAAAAGTTTTGCAGGTCAAGACCTTCGGAGGCGGCATCGGTGGCCAACAGGATGCGGACGGGGCTCTTATCGGGAGCAGTCTGGAATGCGGCCTTCACCGCTTCCCGCTGGTCGGAGTCCATGCCGCCGTACATGGTCATCAGACGGTCGTTGCCAGAAAGGCCCTCGGTGGCGAGGATCGTTTGCAAGCAATTCTGCGAGGCCCGGTACTCCGTGAACATGATTACCCGATTGTCCGACCATTTTCCGTTGGGACGGATCGTATCCTTGAGCCATTTGACCAATTTGGTGGATTTGCTGTCTCCACGGGCCTTGGCCGTATTCGCCCAATCCCGCATTTGTTTTAGGAGGGCCGCCTCTTCGCCAGTCGGCTCACGGAACAAGCGGGTTGCTGCCTCAACGGCATCATCGGTGGCTTCTTCATACGCCGTATCGTCGGCGTATTCCTCGTCTACCTTGTCGAGTTGCCGTTGGAGAATGCCGATGGTCGGTTTGACCGTAGCCGTTCGCCGCTTGGCAGTCCGCAGAGACCGTTCATGTTGCTCCAAGGTGGTCGCAAAGGCAGCCGGGCTAGAGAAGAGCCGCTTTTTCAGCGTCAACAACACGAACTCTGTAGCCATCTTCTCGGTGTTGTCCGCAACGTTTTCGTGACGCAGCTTGGTGTACTTCTTCAGTGCGGCGTGAACAGCCTTTTCCTCGGCGGTGTATGGGACTTCGATGGGTTCGATCACCCGCTTAGGAAAACGGTCGGAACCGTCGAACTTCTTGGGTAACTCCGACTTGAGACGACGAACCATCACCGCCCCAAGCTGCTTGCGATCCGGCATGGTGCCCCGAGCAAATCGCTGATCGTCCAAAAGCTCCAGCAGGGCCGAGAAGCTCTCCTGATAGCCGTTGTGGGGTGTGGCGGTGAGAAACAGCTTGTGCTCGAAGTGCGGGGCCATTATCCGCAGGGCTTGGGTACGAAGCGAATCGGTCGCATACTTGCCCCGAGCGGCAGGGGCACAGTTGTGGGCCTCGTCCAAGACCAAGATGTCGTAGCGACGGGGATAGATCGACTCGCCCTCGTTGGGCAACGTTTCCTTGAACAATCGCAGCGGTCGTTCCCGCTTGATGAGGTCGATGGACGTGATGAGCCGGGGGAAGTGCATCCAAGGATTGACGTGGATACCCCGTTTCCGCCGCAATTCCCGCATCAGATTGCTGTCCACGATGCGGAAGTCCAAGCCGAACTTGTCCCGCATCTGATCCCGCCACTGGACTTGGAGGGCGGCGGGGCAAACGATCAAGATTCGGCGGGCTCGATTACGGATAACCAGTTCCAGGTTCACCATCCCGGCTTCGATGGTCTTGCCCAAGCCGACATCATCGGCAACCAGCAGGTTGACCCTTGGCATCTGGATCGCCCGGACAACGGGATCAAGCTGGTAATCCTCGATGTCGATGCCCGAGCGGAACGGCGATTGGACCGATTTCACGTCGGCGGTTGAAGCGGCACCCCAGCGAACTGCGTCGAGAAAGGCGTCAAGCCTCTCGGGATCATCGAACCCGGTCGGTTCCGGCAGGGCCACCTTCTCTTCGACCCTCGCCCCCGGTTCGATCTCCCAGATGACCTGCAATTCCTCACCGAGGGCGTCGTCTTCGACCGAGGACAGCGTGATGAGATGTTGGGCTCCGTTGCCAGAAACCTTCAACGGTCGTTCAGGCAGCGTGCTTTTCGCCACTTCCGTCACGACATAGCGGCGTTGCCGAACCGTGACCAACTGGCCCTGTTCTGGCACCGAAGATGTGATGAGCGTCATGCCCGCTCTCCCGATAAGCTGACCCCGGTTACAGAAGCCCCGATTTTAGTTCTCAGAGGGGGTGCCTTCAAGCAGGACACCCAATTGGATCTTGCCGCCGAAAGTGGGCATCAAAGCCGCTAGAAGCGGCGTCCAACCTACCAATAGAGGGGCGAGATGCCCGTGGGAACCGCCATAGTATAAGGAGAGAATTGGCGGTCAGCGGTCTCGGTGTTAGAAATTTTCTAACCTGCCGCCCGGAACCGCCATCAGGATTTGGACAGGTTGAAGCCGAGGTCGCCAGCCTGATGTTCGAAATTTTGTAATGTCGGGTCCCGCTCGGGTGGCGAAACTGCCCTCGGAACCGTCAGCACGATGTTAGCGGTCTGCCGCTCGGGCGGCGGATCGCCGTGGTCAGGCATTAGAAAATTTCTAACATCGGGGTCTGCCGCCCATCGGAACCACCATCAGGGACGGACTGAAGCCGAGGTCGCCGACTCGGCGGTCTCGATGTTAGAAATTTTCTAACATCCTGAACGGCAGAACAAGCTAGCCGCCTTTTCTTGCCAACGGTCAACAGGCTGCTACGATGAAGATAGTCTTTTCTGTGTTCCGTCCCCCACCCCGGCCCTCAACTGGCGGTGGGGGTTTTTCTTGCCCGCCTACGAGAACACCGCCACCCCCTTCGGTTGATTGCGGCTCCAGCGGCCAAGAGGGATAATGCACCGACTTTCATCCGGCCTAAGAACAGAAGGGAAACCGTATGTTCCGCACGACGCCTACGCTACTTGCCTCGGCAATGGTCATCACCATATCGTGTCTGGCAGCCCGACTTTGTGCCGCCGAACCTGTCGTGACGGAAACCCGTGAGGGCGGCAAGTCGGTGATCCGCATCACGTCAGCCGATGGGGGCGAAAGGGTCTACCGCATCGACCTCTCCCAGCGGCACTCACCGGCCTCCAAACAGAACGCCCTATTGAAGAAGTGGGAGTCCTACCGCTTCGGTGCTTTCGTCTGCTTCAACACCAACCAGTTTACCGGCAGCGAGTTTTGCCAGGCCCGTGATCCAAAGGTCTATAATCCGCAGCATCTTGATGTGGCAGGCTGGGTGACGGCCTTCAAGGAAGCAGGCATGAAGTACGCCGTTCTCACCACTCGGCACTGCTCTGGCTTTTTGCTCTGGGACAGTGCGACCACGACTTTCGATGTCGCCCCCAGCGGCAACACCACGGATGTTTGCCGGGAGTTCGTCAAAGAGTGCCGCCGCCAAGGGCTGACTCCGGCGTTCTATTACTGCCTTTGGGGTGGGAAGGGCTGGAACCCTCATCCCAATGCTCGGGCGACCATCTTGGCCCAACTCTACGAACTGGCAACACGGTACGGTGAGATTCCGTACTTTTGGATCGACATGATGAACTGGGCACCGGCTGATCTGAGCACGCAGGAAATCTACAACATGCTGAAGACGCTACGACCCAATGCTGTGGTCGAGTTCAACCAACAGGTCCAAGACGGCAGAGAGAACAGATTCTTTCCAACGGATGTCGTGGACGGCGAGCTAACGCCGCCACCGGCCACGGGCCACAAGCCTTTTCGAACGATTGGCGGCAAGACCTACTATCTTCCCTTCGATTACAACCTCGTTTCCCAGAGCCGACCGGGCGGATACACTTATGATCCGTTGGGGCCGTCCTGCTGGTTCACCTATGGCGAAGGCAAGAAGTTCACGCCGAGTCGGCCCTTCTCGGCCGACGCCCTGGCCAAGCAGATCCGGCTCGGTTGGAGCCGAGGGGCAGCCAATGTGCTTCTGGCAACGGCACCGGACTACACGGGCCGGATGCGTCCCGAGGATGTGGAGCAGCTTCGGCGGCTCGGACAGCTTCTTCGTGAGGAGAAGCCGTAGACCGAACCCCAAGAGTAAGGTGACCTATGGACCCCAAGACCGTTCGCAAGCTGGAAAAGCAACTCTACGAGGCCATCGCCGAGGTGATCTGCCGCCTGGGCCGCAAGAAACTCCCGCTTCTTCCTTCTCACCACACGATGGAGATGATGGCCAAGGCAGCGACGGCCGTTTATGAGGGGGCGGTGGAGGAACAACGGCATCAGAGGTAGAATAGGCCGTGAGGTACTGTTCCCAACGGAGAGCTTGTCATGAACATTCGAAGATGGTTGGTGGCCGTGGTGGTCGGGATGTCCATGTTGATCGTGCGGTCGTCCATAGCGGACGATTCCAAATCGGCAGCCGAAGCCTTGAAGAAGGGCAAGTCGTGTTTCGACAAGCAAGACTATGATGCCGCCATCGTTGCGTTTTCCGAAGCCATTCGGCTCTCCCCAAAAGACGCCCTGGCATACTACGGTCGGGGCCGAGCTTACGGCAGGAAAGGCGACCTTGACAACGCTCTCTCCGACGTTATGGAGGCCATCCGGCTCAACCCACAATTCGCTGATGCGTATCGCTGTCGGGGTAAATACTACAACGGCAAAGGTGAATTTGACAAAGCCATCGTTGACTTTACCGAGGCCATCCGGCTCGATCCGAAACTTGCCAAGGCGTATGGTGGTCGGGGCGGTGCCTACTATGAAAAGGGTGATCTCGACAAAGCCATTGCTGACGATACGGAGGCCATTCGACTCGATCCGACGTTTGCTGAGGTGTACTGTAACCGAGGCTTGGCCTACGGGAAGAAGGGTGAATTCGACAAGACCATCGCCGACTGCACCGAGGCCATCCGGCTCAATCCGAAACTTGCTGAGGCATACAGTAGCCGAGGCTCGGCCTACGAGAAGAAGGGCGAACTCGACAAGGCCCTTGCTGATTGCATGGAGGCCATTCGGCTCAATCCAAAGCTCGCCGAGGCGTATTACGACCGGGGAAGCACCTACGAAGCCAAGGGTGCCTCCGGCAAAGCCATTGCTGATTACACGGAGGCTATTCGCCTCGATCCGAAACTTGCTGTGGCATACTATGGTCGAGGAATGGCACATGCAGAAAAGGGTGACCTCGACAAAGCCATCGCCGACTTCACCGAGGCTATTCGGCTCGATCCAAAACTTGCCGAGGCGTATTACAGTCGTGGTCTCACATACAGGGCCAAAGCAGATGAGGATTTCGCCCGAGCGAAGAAGCTCAAATACAAGCCGAAGTAGGGCTTGACGAAACTCGTCTGCCCTGCAACCCACTTGTGTAATTGCCTTGAGCGGCTACACTTTCCATCAACGGACGGCGACCAGTCGGCAATTGTGAGCCGGGCGGCGTCAGTCCAAGCAATTACTACGGGAAACGCACAAATGGCTGAAGGCACCATCAAAAGGTTGACGGACAAGGGATTCGGATTTATCAGCACGGGAGGTGCAAAAGACTTGTTCTTCCACTCGTCGAGCGTCCAAGGTGTCAGTTTTGAGGAACTGCGTGAAGGCCAAAAGGTGTCCTTCACAGAAGGCAAAGGTAAGAAAGGCCCGTGTGCCGAGAACGTCAAGCCGGTGTAGGTTCGCCAAGACATACAAATTGGCTCACGTTGTGTCCCGTGCCCAACAGAGGCATAGCCGATGGTCGAAACTATGCTAGGATAGATGTAGCTGAAGCAGCTACGAGGATGGGCCGATACACCGATTGAGGTCGGTGCATTGCCTCTCCCAATGAGAACCTGGTTTGGGAAGCCTGCATCGCCTATGCAGGCCTCTTCGTTTTCTTGGTGGCGAAATCTGCATGAAGGCCAAAAAGTTGGCTGAGGCCGTGCCCCGTGCCCAACCGGGGCATAGCCGAATGTCCGAACCGTGATACGATATATGTAGAGGGTGTGCCAAGGGGAAGGGCCGATACACCGGGTTTGTACCGCCAGCCTGAGATAGAAGGGCAACAGGTAACCGAGGTCGGCGTACCGCCTCTTCTTCGAAACACGCAACAGGAAGCCCGCCGTTTCGGTGCGGGCTTCTTGCTTTTCTTGGGGGGCTGTCCTGTCGTATAATAGGAGAGCCACACCAAGAGGTTTCACCATGCGTACTGTCGCTCTACTCGCCTTCATCTGCTACTGGCTA